>CXWL01003555.1_pt1 | contig 45088 bp, 52 predicted proteins | sample 590931 | NCBI WGS metagenome assembly CXWL01 (sample SAMEA3498368, study PRJEB10139) | groundwater metagenome | biome: water well; material: biofilm material | place: Germany | collected 2015-04-27 | reverse complement strand
CGGACGCCGAAAGTGCAGTCTAATTTAGGCGCTTAAAGTTCCCGAAGTCGCTGAAGACGTACAATTTCTGCTCGGCCTCATCTGGGTCGGCATCAGCCTCGCCGCCGGCGACCAAGACGCGATGCGCAAGGGCGGTTTCGTGGTGGGTGGAGGAGCGCTGATTTTCCTGGCACCTTCGCTCATGGCGCTGCTCAAGCGCCTGGCCGGTGGTTTCTGATGATGTGGCAGAGCGCGGGGGAGATTCTCACACCCTGGATGAAGCAGTTAAACGAACGGAGGGAACGCATGGAGAAGGAAGGACAAGAAGGCGGGACGCTGCCGGGCATGGCGGGCGGCGGCGTCCCCCTCGAAGAAGAGAACACGACGCGTGTGATTGGGCGGTTGACGCGCAATCCTCTGATGGTGGAAGTAACTGGCGGCCGCAAGAAGGCGGTCTTCACGCTGGACGTGCCGCGCACCTACCAAAGCAAGGGCCAAGCCCATCAGGGGAAGTCCTTCGTGCCGGTGGCGGCCTGGCACGCGCTGGCGGCACAGGTCGAACCGCTCGGCAAGGACAGCGCTGTGCTCGTAACGGGCTACCTGCGCACTTGGGCTGACCCGAAAGATAAGAGCCCCCGCTGGGAGCTGGAGGCGCAGGAGCTGCAGGTCCTGGAGCGCCGCGCTCCGATGCAGGCGGCGACCGCCGCTTGAACACGGTCCCGGCCGGTCCGCGGTGAGAGAAGTCGCGGACCGGCCGGGCCAAAATTTAATCATGGAAAACGTCAAGGTCTATCGCAGCGTGAACAATACCGACCGATTCTTCGGCCTGGAGTTGGCCGACGGGGCGGTGCTGCTTCTCGTCTTCTTCCTCGCCTTCAGCTTCAACCGTGAGGGATTGTTCGTAAACGGCGTGATCTTGCTGTTTTCGTACTTCGGGTTGCGCGGGCTCAAGCGCAACAAGCCGGAGGGCTATGTGCTGGACCTGACGCGCTATGTCCTCGCGAGCCGCTTTAAGGTGATCGTCGAGTTCGATGAGGCCGAGAGTATAAGTGGAGACAGAGCTTGAACCGAGTTGAAATGGGACTTACCACGCTTCGCCAGGCGCTCCATGGGCCCAAGCTCCCGCCACTGGCACAGTTCATCAACCTTTGGAGCTTGGGCGATGGCGTGCTCGTCGGCGTGGACCTCTCTATGTCCTCGGCCTATGAGCTGGAGCTCGACAGCCTGCGCCTGGCCGACCCGGCGCGGGCCGATCTCTTCGAGACGCAGGCGCGGGCCTTTCTTAATGCCCTTCCGGCTGATGTCACGCTCCAATTTGTCGTCCAGGTTCGCAAAGGCGACCCTGACATGATCCGCGCCTTCCGGGAGGCAAACGCTCATCCAGACGCGGACGCCTTGTCGCGCCTCGTCATTGAAAAGAAGTGCGAGGCCCTGGAGCGCAAGTTCCTCCAGCGGCGGCGCTACCTGCTTTTCGTGACCAGCCATCCAAAAGACGGGCTGGTCCCGATCTCGCCCATCATCCCGCGTTTCAAGCGGCCCCTACGTCAGGTCGCGGCAGGTTTCGACGTGTTGCGCCGCAAGGAGCACGCCGCGCTCGATCAGGTCGTCTCGGAGCGCCTGCATAATCTGGGTCTCAAATCCCGGCGACTCGACTCGCAGGAACTACTCGATCTCGCCTACCGGCACTTAAACCCGGCCAAGACCGAAGGCCTTCCGCTCACGCGCGTCTCGCCCCTGCGCACACTGCGCGAGCAGGCGGCGGCGACTCCCCTGCGCGAGGAGTTCGACCATGTACGCGTGGGCGACACCTACTATCGCGGTGTGAGCCTGATGCGCCTGCCTGAGACGGCGCACCCCGGCTATGCCTGGCGGCTGCTCGACAGCCTATGGCCGGACTGCGACTTAAACCTCACTGTCCACACGCTCGACGCGGAGAAGGCGGTCTCAAGCCTTAAGCTCAAGAACAACATCACGCGTACGCTCGCCTTCTCGGCCATGAGCAAGAACTATGAGGCCGAGCGGAAGCACCAGGAGCTTGATGAACTCCTGACCGAGATTCGCGCCACGGCCCAGCGGCTATTTCGCTTCTCGCTCTCGGTTCTCGTGCGCGCCGAGGATCCGGAAACGTTGCGCGACAAGACCGTGGCTGTTCTGGGCTCTTTCCATGATTTTGCCTCGGCCGAGGGCCTGGCTGACGACATGAACCACTTCCGGCTCTTTCTGGGCTCGGTGCCCGGCCATGCGCGGCTCAACAACCGGCAGTTCTACGTCCAGACCGATGCGCTCTCGGGGTTCTTGCCGCTGTCGGGCTCGTGGCGGGGAAGTCGCCAGAAGAAGATGCTCTTCGAAACTCCCCTGGGCGAACTGGTCGGCCTTGATCCATTCGATGACGATCTGCCTGCCAAGCACGGACTTATTCTGGGCACCACGGGCTCAGGCAAGAGCTTCACAACCAACTATATCCTCAGCGCCTACATTGCCGAGTCGCCGGTGAACCATGTCGTCGTCATCGATGTGGGCGGCTCCTACCGAAAACTCGCCCGCGCCTTCAATGGCGAGTACCTGGAGGTGGAGTTGTCGGAGAAGTTCGGCTTCAATCCCTTCCCGCCGCGCTCAGAGATCATGTCGGAGGGGGAATTAGACGGAGACACCGTGGCCTACCTCTCTCTGCTCATATCGCGCATGTGTCTCAGGCCTGGTGAGGGAGTGAGTACAACGGAAAAAGCGTTTCTCGAAACCGCCATCAAGGCGGCCTATGCAGATAAGGAAGAGGTGACGCTCTCGGATGTGCGCAGGGAACTGGCACGCCTCTCGGGTGAGCGGCCGTGCGCCAAGGCCTATGCCGACGCCTTGGAGCTATGGACAACGGGCATGTATGGTCGCCTTTTTGACCGGAAGGGGCGGCTCGATCTCAAGAATCGCCTCGTAGTCTTCGATCTTCAGAATCTCGAAAACCATCCCGACCTCCAGGGCGTGTACTTTTTCGTCATCCGCTCGGTCATCTGGACAAAACTGCTCAATAGGCGCTTGAAGAAGATCGTCGCCATCGACGAGGGCTGGAAGTTCTTCAACGATGACGTGGGCTCGGAACTCATCGAGAACCTCTACCGCACCGCGCGCAAATACAACGGCGCCATCTTTTCGATCTCCCAGTCGCCCAAGGACTTCCTCGATACCAAGGCCGCCAACGCCATCATTGCCAACAGCTATGTGAAATACATCCTAAAGCTCGCCAAGGGCCACGAGTTGCTGTCTCAGTTCGACTTGAACGCCAACGAGATCGAAGCTGTGAAGATGCTCCAGTCCAAGCCGCGCGTCTTTTCGGATTTGTTCGTGAAGTTCGGCAACCACGCGGTCGTTGCCCGCGTCGAGCCCTGCCCGTTCGACTATTGGATTTGCACGACAGACCCCAAGGACCACGTGACCGAGGAAAAGGTCCGCGCGGAAAATCCCAGCATGTCCGAAACGGACATCCTGCTCAAGCTCGCGGAGGGAAAGTGAGAAAGATTCTCGCCTTGGCGGCGGCGCTGCTGATCCTGTGGGGTCAGCCGGCGCACGCGCTGATCTTCGACACGGCCATCTCCGGTATTCAGTACGCCGAGCAGAAGGCTTATCAAGCGTTCATGAAGCTGAAGATTATTGAGGAGATTAAGATTCTCAAAGAAAACTACGACGCCTCCGTGCGCTACTACAAGGAATTCGAACGCCTCAACAGCGGCAAGGGTCTCTTTGCCAATGTGACCGACATGCTCAAGACTGCGGCCGACCGGATGGGTGACGAGCTGAAGAGTAATGTTGATCGCGATTTCATCCACACCTATAACACCGACACCAAGGTCGATCGTTTCTTCATTAATATCGACCGCAGCATCGCCAACAATATGAGATACGCGGGCGACGAGCTGGCCAACAACATCTCTAATCGCAAGATCGGCGTCCAGATCGCCCAGGAGGCCAAGGGGCTCTCGCCCAAGGACGCGGCGAACCTCTCAGCCAAGGCGGCGGGTCTGCAAATCCAAATGATGAGCCAACTACACGAGGACAATGTGCGGCTCATCGAGATATCGGCCATGCGCCTTGCCACCGAGATACGCCAGCAGGAAGGCGAGCAGAAGCTCATCAAAAGCATTCGTAAGAGCATTGAGAAGCGTGCGCCCGGGGCCCTGCCCCGGCAAAACGAGCAAGGAGACGATCAATGAACACCGGATTATTTCTAGACATCACTCAGATTCCGATAAAGCTCGCGGGGCTTGCCACCATCAGCAAGACGCTCGCCGTGGCGGGACTGGGATTCCTCATTCCATTCACTATCCTCGAAATGAACGTCCGCTCGCTCCAGAGCAAGGAGTTTCCGAGCTACAGCGGCCTCATGACGCGAATTCTCGTTGCGAGCATGTGCTTGATCGCGTATAAGGGCCTTTTCGGCTTCGTGCTCAAGCTCTCGCAGATCATGTCCTTCGGGATCTTAAGCGAGGAGCAGTGGGGGAACTTCCTTGCGCAGAGCTTCAAGGGCAGCGATTCGAGCTACCCGACGCTGATGATTCTCATCAAGAATGTGGCCTCAATCCAAGGACTGCTCCTCTTTCTGAGCAGTCTGCTGACAATGATTGTGCGCGAGGTCGTGGTCATGCTCCAAGCCTGCTTTTTAAGCTTGCTGTACGCCTTTGGACCGCTGGCGCTTGCCTGCGCGGTCAACGAAAAGACCCTCCAAGTAACGCGCGGCTGGCTCGTCAACACCTTCCAGGTCGCATTCTGGAGCTTTTTCCTGCGCCTGGCGGTGCGCGTGTGGTTGACGCTGGCTCCCATGAGCGGCGCGACCGGCGCCGGGGTGGCGGACGACTACATCGGCGTGCTGACGGTGAACCTGACCTTCCTCATCCTGATCCTGGGCACGCCGATCATGACGGCGCGTCTGCTCTCAGGCGAGAACATCGCCGCCTTCGGCGAAGCCGCGATGGGTGCCGTCAGCACCGTCATGGTGGCCCGCAAACTTGGAGCTGCAGGCTTCATCAACAAAGAGATTCAGAATTATCGCAAGTCCTACCCGTCTGAGCGCCGGAGTTTGTTCCAGCACCCCATTCCAGCGACCATGACGCGAACATATGAGGCCATGTTCGGTCGGAAGTGGAATAAAAAGGGGGGTGAAGGCGCGTGACGACCACGACTCCCGTATCCGATTCACTTCCTCTTGGCGGCCCGGCCTACTACGAGGTTTGGGGCGGCCTTGAGAGCGCCAACAAGGCCCTCTGGACGGCTCTGTGGCTTGCAATCACCGTGGCGATACTGGCGCTGGCCCTGCTGCGCGTCCAGCTGCGCCGAGCGCCCGTCGTTATTAAGGTTGACGGAAGCGGCCAGTCTGTCGCGCTCTCCGGCACCGACCGCCAACCGGCGGTTGGGGAGGCCGAGGTTCGCAACTTTCTGGCGATCTTTGAGCGTTTCTTCATCGAACTGAACACCTACACATACGACGCGGACTTGCGCCTGGCCTTCACGATGATGACGCCCGACTTCCAGTCCAAAGCCAACGACCTGCTCAAGCGGGAGAACACTATTGAGAACTTAAAGTCGAACCAAACCAAGATGACCCTGTTCCTTACTGAACTGCGCGTCATTCGCGACACTCCCGAGATATTCGAGTGCAAGGTTAAGGGTTACCGTCAGGTTGGCTCCTACAAGCCCGACGCGGTTGCCAGCGAAGTAGTCTTCGAGCATGACGTCGTGCTCCGTAAAGTCCCTCGCTCAGAACAGTCGCCCTACGGCATCCTTGTCGAGGACTTCCATGAATCAGTTTTTAAGAGATAACGCCCCGGTTCTTCTCCTGGTCCTGGCAAGCGTGATCCTCGCTATCGCGTTCAGTCTGCCTATCGGCACGGAGCGGCTAGCCCATACGCAATATCAGCTTCTGGAAGGCTTTGCTGGCTCCTTTGAGGCTCCTAAGATTGCGACCGTGGGGATCGAGACGTTGGGACTCGTGGCGCAAACCATGCTCCAAAAATATACGCCGATCGGAATAAACGCGCCCGCACGCACACCACGTGTCAGGGTGCGAAAGCGCGCCGTCTCCGTGGTGTCGTCTACAGCAGCCGTGAGTTCTACTGCGATCAAACTTCACATCCCGCCGGATATTCCCGCGCCCGAGACTGGAGACTCAGTGGGCGAAGCTTATGAGAGCGATCCTGCAAAATACTCTCTGGAAGCGAGCGCCGCACAAGGTCCCATCAGCGTGCGCCTTCGAGGCTTGAGTCGATCCGATGGGCGCTACATTCTCAAGGTTTCAGTCACCAATCGCAGTGGCGATGACTTCTTCGTTCGCGAGTTAAGCTTGCGCGACGGCTCGGAGGTCATCGATTCAAAGTCGCTTGTCCGACTTTTCGTTGAGCCGGGCCGCACCAGGGAAGGTTTTGTCGTCTTCGAGAAACCCCGAGCTGGGGCCGCCGTTTATGTCGCGCTCAAGGAGGATCGGGAAAAAGGACGGACAGTCGAGTTGGCCGTCCCATATCCCTTTTAAAACATGCAGCACATTTCCCTGTTGGCGGCGTTTCTCCTCACGGCAGTATCCGTCTCGGCCCAAGAGACGGTCGTAAGCCGCGCGTTCCGCGAAAAGAAGGAGGTCGCGGGGACTCCGGTGAAGTTCCAGGGCGTTACGAAAAAGACCGCCTCGAAGACCAACTACTTCCTGCCGACCGGATTCACCTTTCCGGTGCGGCTGGAAAACGCGATCTTTAGCTTCAACGTTGAGACCCCGGCGATCGCCGTCGTGGAACGCGACGTGGTCTATCTCAAGCAGGTGGCCATTCCGGCAGGAACACGAGCCATTGGCACGGTCGCCGTCATCAAGAGTCACGACCGCGTCCTCATTAACTTTCACACCCTGGTATTCGAGACCGGCGACGAGGTGAAATTCACTGGCATAGCCTTATCGCTCGACGGCTCGGCGGGCCTCAAGGGCAAGGTCGAGACGCACAAGGACTCTGCGGTCGCCAACACCGTCCTGCGCTCGCTGGTAAGCGGCACTCAAGCCGCCCTGGACGTGAGCGGCGTCAGCCCCGTCGCATCGCAGGCGACCGGGGGTCTAGCCCAGGAGGCCGTAAAAGAGCTCGACACCCAACGCCAGGAAGTGACGGAGAGCATCACCATCGAGGCGGAGACGGGTCTGCGGATTTACATCCCCCAACGGCTGGAGTATTGAAGAATGAGATACGCCCTGGATTCCAGAGTGTCCGAGACTGCCATCACGGTGCCGGCACTGCAAGCGAGTCTGGTGGTGATAACTATCAAAGACGGCTGCGCCGCCTTCATTTCGCGCTGCCAAGCGCTTAACCTATCGCCGGGAACGGTTGATTGGTACGGGTTTATTCTCCGTGATCTCACGGCATTTCAGTACTCACGGGGAATCCGTGAGCTTCAGGCTGTTAAGACTGCGCACCTTCGTGATTTCCTGGTGTACCTTCGCCAGCGCGGCCAAGCTTCGGAGACGGTGTTCCGGACCTTTGGAGGGCTGCGATGCGCCTTCGGTTTCTGGACCCGAGAAGGGTATCTCGCCATGAACCCTATGGCCTTGGTGGAGAAGCCGCGGAGGGAGCGAGTTCTAATCAGGCCGCTGACTCCTGAGCAGGCGATGACGCTATTGGAACAGCCGGATACCGGCAGCGTCGAAGGTCTCCGAGACCGGGCCATGATGATGCTCATGCTCGATTCCGGGATGAGGGTATCGGAGGTTATCTCAGTCGAGGCGGATAGGATCGACTGGCTCCACTGCACACTCACTGTGATGGGCAAGGGGCGCAAGGAACGGCTGGTTCCCTTCTCCGCCAGAACCGGCCAGGCGCTGCTGGAATACGCAAGGGCGCGCACTCAGGCTTTGGTTCGCGCGGCGCAATTTTTTCTTGGTCGGACCGGCAAGATCCTGGAAAGGAATAAAATCCGCAAGCTGGTACACCGATACGGTGTGAAGGCGGAGATTTATGGTGTCCGGCTTTCCCCGCATACACTGCGCCATACCTTCGCGGTGCTTTATGTGCGCGGCGGGGGGGATTCATTCAGTCTGCAGGAGATCCTCGGCCATTCCACGTTGGAAATGACGCGCCGGTACGTTCACCTGGCTCGGCACGATATCGCCGATCAGCATAAGAAGTTCTCCCCGATGCAAACGTTGCTGGCCAGGCCGGGGAAAGCAGTTCGGCCGAGTCCCTCGGGTTTGATCAGTGCACCAGGACTCGCCGCTTAGCACCGGGAACCGACCCCAACCGGTCCATCGGGCTGAACTTGCGGTACATCGTCACCACGTCTTGATCGGCAAGGCTGACGTAAATCTTCACCATGTCCAAGCTTGAGTGCCCTAAGATTCGTTGGAGGCTGAAGGCATCTCCGCCGTTCTTGACGTAGCTGATGGCAAAGGTGTGTCTCAGCGTATGCGGAGACACGCGAACGCCCTTGATGCCGATCCTCCTGCCTAGAAACCGCAGGGTCTGCTGCACCCAGATACGGCAAAGCTTGCCGCCGAATCGGTTGACGAAGAATAGGCCTTGGTCCGGGACCTCGCCTCGCCGAGCCATGTAGTTCACCAGTGCTTGCTTTGAGGTCGTGCCGAAGGGCACCTGCCTTTCCTTGCCGCCCTTGCCCATGACCCGCAGCACCCCGGCCTGGAAGTCGATCTGGTCATTGCCTAAGCCGATGACCTCCGAGATCCGCAGGCCGGTGTCCAGGATCAACACGATGACCGTCCACACGGTGTGGTTGGGGAACAGCTTTTGATCAAGGCCGGCCAAGAGGGCGCGAACTTGATCCAGGGAGAGCGGCCGGATGAGCTTCTTCTCCATGCGCGGCTTCTCGACTAGCTCGAAGGGATTCTGCGGAATCAGCCGCTCCCGGGCCAGGAAGCCGAAGAAGCATCGCAGGCCGCCGTAGGTTCTGCGCACATAGCCCGAAGCGAGCTTGCGGTTGCGCATGTCCTCAAGGTAACCACGGATCACGGTCGGAGTGACTTCCTTGGCTTTGGTGACGTCCTGGGCCTCCAGGAAGCGATGCCAGCACCGCACAGTCATGTCGTACCAGCCGCAGGTGCCGGAGGAAAGATTCTGCGCTTGGCAGCGCAGCCTGAACGCCTCATAGGCATGACCTAGGGAGCATTCCCCGTACTTCGGAGCGACATAAGACCCAGTTTTCGCCATTTTGGCCTCCACGAACCTAGTAGTTTTGTGGGGTCCAAAAAAGAAGAACCCCAGTCAGTTTTGACTGGGGTTCGATCCTGTTTCTCGTCGAGGAAACTGCTAAATGGTTGCGGGGGCTGGATTTGAACCAGCGACCTCAAGGTTATGAGCCTTGCGAGCTACCGGGCTGCTCTACCCCGCAGAGACAGTGTAGCATGCGCGAGGAGGTAAAACAAGGGAAAGTCTGATTTCTAAAAAAGAAATCGGATTTTCGCGAGTCACTGCAAGTTCGCAAGGTTGGTCCGGGAATTCGGGTAGGCACGACGCGCGCGAAGCGCCGTGCAAGCCCAGACTCGGAGGCGAACATGCGAAGACTCTGGAACGATTATCCCGTCCAGTACAATTGAGACGTTCGTTGGCCGTTTGATCTGTTGACATTTCTCCCCGAGAATGGCGTTAGACTACAGGAGGAGAGATGAAAACGAAGAAGTCGTTAAAGAGGCAGTGGGCCGTTTCTGAGAAGTTGGAAATCGTACAGGCGAGACAGAGCGGTTTGACGTTGGACGAGGTGAGGTCGCTGTACGGAGTTTCTGGGACAGCGGTTTCCGATTGGACGACGAGGTACGAGAAGGGCGGAATTGCCGGCCTGGAAACGCAGTTGACGGGCGGCGCGGCGCATGCCCGGGGTTTACGAAGAGTGGACGGTGTTGCCGCGGTGGGATAGGGATGTCAACAGAACTCGGGCCGGAAATGTTTCAATTTAAACTGGACAGCACAGGCTTGCTGGTTTCGCAGGGAGCGACCAACAAGCTGCGTTATGTGCCGTCGAAGGGGCTGGCTTAAACTTGCGCCAACTTGCGCCAAACTCGCGCCACGGCTTGCGCCTTCACAAGGTTGAACGTGCCGGAACGTGTATCCGGCGTATGCGCAAGTCCTTGAAGGAGCCAAAGAGTGTCGTAGAAAAGGTGGTCGGAAAAAGTGGTCAGAACTTGCGGAGCAACAAGCGGCGGTGCTTGAGATCATTCTAATAGCAGAGGAAACGCGATGAGAGAATCCTTTTCGACGAAAGCCAGCAAGGTGCGGTGGCAAGATGACTTTCCTATGCGTGAGGAAGTCGAGCACTTTTCAGGCAAGATTCGGGTCTTCATCATCGACTGTCATCAGGGGCATATGGGTTATACGCTTCGCGCGCGAGAAGAAGGCGTCGAGGACGGAGGCTACGAGTTCGGCGCTTACAGCGAAACCAGTCCCTACAGTGCGCTCGGACAACTCAGGGGAAAGATGCGCCGCGCACTGGCCACGCGCCACATCAGCGGCAAGGCCGGCAAATACAGCATGCTCCATGATCAGATGCGCGGTCATATCGAATGGAGCCAGGAGCGGGGAATTTCGCTGGTCGTCGACGGCTTGACTCTCGGCATCGACGAATTGGCTGTAATTCTCGGCACGTACGAAGGATGGAGCTTTGATCTCCGCATCAAGGATTCTCTGGAATGAGCGCATCCGGCCCCCGAGTCGCTTGATCCCGTTCGGAGATCCGCATCATGAAAGATCTCCCGTCGTCCAAGCCGAGCCCAAAGCAGGGGCAGGTCCTCGCGTATATCTACTACTACACCAAGCTTAATCGCCGACCTCCTGCGGAGGCCGACATTGGAGCTTTCTTCGGCACGATGGGCCCATCGACGCACCAGATGATCATTCGACTGGAAGACGGCGGTTTTATATAACGGACGTCGGGAGCGGCTCGTTCGATCGAGGTTCTCCTGCCGATCAACGATCTCCCGGCCTTGGGGTAGTGCAAATGGATAAGGCTAAGTTCGATGAGATCGTGCTGGCGATGCTCTGGTACAACCAGCACGCCGCAGGCTCCGCTTGGAAGGGCTTTGATTGGGATTCCTCGGAGCGCCTTTTTCTAGCCGGCTTGACCTCAAATCCGAAGTCGAATCGGAAGTCGGTCGTTCTGTCTGAGGACGGCGAGAAGCAGGGCGAGTCTGCCTTCAGGCGGCACTTCGGGATGCCGTCGGACCCGGTCGGAAGAAAAAAGTGAAGACAGGAGGCGTCTTGTGTTGAAGATATTCGATTCCAAAGTCGGGAAGTACAAGAGCATCCGGGCTATGGACCGTGGTCATGGATGCGGAGCACGAGGTTGACTTCCTGATGGACCGGGCCATTCACGACATCCCGTGGCCGCAAGAACGCTGGATCGAGAAAATCTGCGGCGAGACAGTCACGGACTACGCGCCGCGGGAACAAGAACTGCTCGAGGCTCAAGCCCGCGCGTATTTTTCTCTCTATGAAGTGGTGGCCGTCGAGGCTGGCCGCGGTTTGCGACTGCGCGACCTCTTCAGCCATCAGGAACTTCTTTTGATCGACCTGGGACTTGCGGATACGGCCAAGAACCTCGGACTCTTTGCGACCTGAGTCGTTACTTTGGAGGGTGTCAGCTTTACTTCAGGCGTGGGAATGCCGTTCCCGGCGGAAGACAAATCGAAACTGATCGAGAATTTTACCGCGCTGTTCGAGAAGAAGAAAAGCGCGATGACCTGGGAACAAATGATGCGGCGATACGCCCCCTACTTCTTCATCCAATACAAGAAAAGCGGCCATGAAATCGAGTTCGGCCCGGCCTCGCCGTATTGAGACGATGAGCGAGCCATCCTTCGACGAGCTTCTGAGTCGCGAGACCCTGCGGGCGGCGGCGGGCGACAAGTATTTCGCGCGCGGCGAGGAATACTTCGAGCAGGAATTGGTGGATCGTTTGCGCGTGATGCCGGGCGTCATCACGGCAAAGGTTCAGGGCACGGAGAAATACGAAGTCCGCATCGCGTTGGCCGACGGCCGGCTTGAGTTCGACTGCACCTGCCCACTGGCGGACGAGGGGACGGTCTGCAAGCATTGCGTGGCGGTCGGCTTGGCCTGGATCGACGAGCGCGGCGCGTCCGACAACTACACACGGGAACTTGAAGACGTTCGACGCCATCTCCTGGATCTGGATAAGCAGGCTCTGGTGAAAATCGTCATGGATGAAGCCGCTGAAAGCGATGGGCTCTTCGAGAAGTTGAGTCTGGCTGCGCGGCGCGACGCCCCCGGAGACTTCGCCTCCACTTTTCGTAAGGCCATCGACCGGTCCATGAGAACGTACGGTTTCGTCGATTACTACTCGATGAGGGGTTTTACTCGGGGGCTCGAAGACGTTATTGGGGAATTGTCGTCCGCGATTGCGACCCATCCCCTGGAGTGCGTGGGCGTCCTGGAGTATTTCCTGGCCGCAGTCGAGAAGAAATTGCATTCGGTGGACGATTCGGGCGGCTACGTGCGGCCGATCATCGAGCGGCTCGAAGAACTGCATCATGCCGCTTGCGTCAAGGCCAAGCCCGAGCCGAAGGCGCTGGCTCGGCGCTTGTTCGATCGGTGCCTTAAGGCGGACTGGGATATATTCCTGCACGCGGCCGCGACGCACGCCGACGTGCTGGGCAAGGAGGGGCTTGCCGAGTACAGGCGCTTGGCTCAGGCCGAATGGGCCAAGGTCCCTCCGGTTGGGCCTGGCGGCAAGGAAAAGTTCTCCGATGGCGCGTTCCGCATTACCGCCATCATAGAGACGCTCGCCGAGGTCTCGGGCGACGCCGATGAAATGGCCGAGATCATCAAACGCGACCTGTCCAGCCCCTACAGTTTTCTGCGGATCGCGCAGGTCTACCATAAGGCAGGCCGCCGCGAGGAAGCGTTGGCGTGGGCGGAGCGCGGGCTCAAGGTGTTCCCCAAGTCGAGGGACGGCCGCCTCAGCGAGTTCGCGGCGGATGAATATCATCGGCTCAAGCGGCACGACGAGGCGATGGCGCTCAGTTGGGAGAGTTATGCTGAGCATCCGCAGCTGGAGGCCTACCAAAGCCTGAAGGCACATGCCGACCGCGCGGGGCAGTGGCCGAAATGGCGCGCCAAGGCCGTCGAGCTTCTTCAGGCGGGTTTTGAGGAGGCCAGGCGGAAGCCGCAGCAGCCATGGTCCCGGCCCGACAAATCGGCGCTGGTCGAAATCCTGCTTTCGGAGAAAGACGCGGAGTCCGCCTGGAATGAAGCGAAGTACGGCGGCTGCCGCCCGGAGCATTGGCTGAAGCTGGCCGCGCTGCGCGAGAAGAATCATCCTGAGGACGCCCTGCCCGTCTATCTCGCCGAGATCAAGCGCCTTCTGGATAACGCCGGATATTCGCCGGATTACGCCGGCGTCGTCCGCTTAATCCGCCATGTCCGGGAGTTGATGAACCGCCTTGGCCGCGAGAGGGGATTTGCCGTCTACCTCAACGAGTTGCGGACGGTCTACAAACGCAAACGCAATTTCATGAAGCTTCTTGAGCGGGTCAAGTCCGTTGCCGCTGCCTCTTGACGGCAGCCGGTTGATCTGCTACTGTTATATATATCTGACAACCGTAATATTAATATGACAATTAAAGGGAAGCTCTCCGCCGCGCCCGTCCTGGAGTCGCAGGCGCAGGTCCGCATTCTCCGGCATCTATGGAAGACCCGAGGGGAATGGAGCGGCCGGGAGATCGCCCGCCAGGTCGGCCTCAGCGCCACGCATTGCCATTTGGCGCTCAAAGAACTTGAGGCGCGGGGATTGGTCTTCCTAAGGCCGGTCTCTAAAGTGCACCTGTACAAGATCAATGAGGACAACTATATGGTGCGCCGAGTCTTCTCGCCGTTTTTTGAAGCCGAGAAAGCTATTCCCGGCGAGATTGACAAGCTGATCAAGAAAACGCTCGTGGGGAAATCTTCCTCAATTGGAATTATTTCCCTGGTTTTATTCGGAAGCATGGCCAGGCAAACGGAACGCCTGACCAGCGACCTCGATCTGCTCGTGGTGGTTCCGTCCAAAGCCGCCAAGACCGAGCTTGAGTCCAATTTGGAGGAGCTGGGCGGCCTTCTGTCGCGGCAGTTCAGCATTCCATTCTCGCCCTATGTCCAGACGCTCGCGGAGATAAGGGAAAAACATCGCAGAAAGCTTCCGGTGGTTGAAAATATCCTCAAGCAAGGGCGCTGCCTTTTCGGCAAGCCGCTCAAGGAACTGCTCTCATGACGCCCAAAAAGATGAAGACGCGACAAGTGCCGCAGAGCCATTACCGCACGTACCTAAAGAAGGCCGGAGAATTTTTCGACGCCATGAACGCCGCCCTGAACTCCGGGGGATGGGATGCCGCCGGCCTCAACGCCGCCCATTGCGCCATCTCCGCGACGGATGCCCTGGTGGTGTTTAGAGCGGGGCTGCGCTGCGCGGGAGAATCCCATGCTGAAGCCGTGGAGCTATTCGAAAGATACTGGGGAACCGAACAAGACGGCAAGGCGGGATCATTGAAGAAAATTCTTTCCTGCAAACATTTAGCGGCTTACGAAGATCGGGAGATGACTGAGTCGGAGGCCCGCGAGGTGGCTAAGATTACCCGGAGGTTCTTTGAGTGGGCGCAGTCGCGTTTGGCTTGACGTTAGGCGGTCGAGCTGTTAGACTTTTGGTGTCGGACCCGGCTCTTTGCGAACACGCAGTTCCTACCCCTTCACAAGTTCGCTTTCCCTGCGACCTTTTGAGCGGTCTGGGCGATCAGGGCAAATAAAAAAGCGCTTGCTTTACCAGCGCTTATCGTGAAAGAACCCTTCGGGGGACTTCTCGCGGTTACGAGCCTTGCGAGCTACCGGGCTGCTCTACCCCGCACTTCATGATAGCAGGAAAACCCAATAACATCAAGGAGAATCGGGGGCGCGCGTCCTCCATCGTAGTGATCGGTCTGTAGTGCTGATCGGCTGAGTGATCGCTTCATTGCACGAGACTCAGGCTGGGAGCGCTGTTGTAGCTTGTGAGTGCCCATGATCTCCTGAGGACATGAGTGCTGCCGTAGGAGTCTTCAACTCTTCAGGGCTCACGTTCGCCGGCGCCGCCAACTCGCCGCGAGGACCCGTGCGTAGGTTCTTGAAGGTCTCATCAAGGGTCAGGATGGCTGTCCGGACCTGGCTCGGGGCAAGGTGTGCATATCGCTCGGTCATCCGGTAATCGGAATGTCTCAAGACCTCCTGCACGACCTTTAGGTTGCCGCTGTTGTTCTGAAGCACGTGGCTAGCCGTCGTGTGCCGCAGGTCTGTGAACTTGATGTCCTTGAGCCCTGCCTTCAACCGCGCCTCCAACCAGCGCTTGTCGTAGTTGGTCATGTCATGGAGAACCTCGTCTGCTCCCCTGCTACGTTTTACCAACCGATCCAGGGTGGGGAACAGGCTGTTCGGGAAAGGTAGCCATGCTCCATCGTCAGTCTTCTTGGCTCTGATGAAAACGATGCACTTGTCCAGATTAACGTCCCGCTTCCTAAGCCGGCCGACTTCACCCAGGCGAAGACCAAGCATCGTCGCGCACAGAATGATATCGGCAAGACCGGCGTCGGCGCTGTCCAGGAGGCGCTGGAGCTCTGCTTCAGACAGATACCGTGAACGCCAGTAGGGACGCTCGTTGGCGAGCTTTACCTTATTGCCAGAGGCAGGGTTCGGACCTTTCATCCAACCCCGCTCTATAGCCCAGTACAGTGCCCGCCGCAGCCCCTTGTGGTAGTGGTTTACGGACGGCGGCGTCATTCTCGCACTGAGCATGGTCCGGAACGCCTTCACGTGGTCCGGATTGATCTCTGCCGCCCTCTTGCCCGCGAAGAAGCGCTTGGCTTCCGCCAGGTAAATCTTAAGCTTATCCGCTGACGCGAGGTGGACGGCGTACTCGCGCATGAATTGGTCGGCCACCTCATCAAACATCAGCCGGCTACGATGGGGGAAGTGCTCGCCCTCGGCTAGCTCCGCCCGCCACTTTGCTTCGACCTCCGTTGCGAATCGTTGGCCTCCGTGTACGACCTTCGCGTAGTGGTCGCCCTTGTACCAGAACGAGACCCTCCGTTTGCCCTTTACTGGGTCCAACACCGTTATCGTCATTACTCCTCCTGATGTCTATTGATGTCTTGTAGGCGATCCGATCGTTGATCATTTTGCCTATGCTGATCCACCAGTATCTTTCTCGCCGCCGCGGAGCGCCGCCTCGACCTCCGTCCATCGGTACCTGATGAGCCTCTTCCCGAGCTTGTGAGCCGGGATAGTTCCGTCTTTCGTCTGTCGTCGAACTGTCGGCACCGACACGCTCAAGCGCCGTGAGATGTCCTCGGCGGTTTCCCATCCGTCATTTTGCTGCATGTTTTCGTCCTCCTTGATTTCCGCGATGGCCACGCTGTTTTGCGTCTGAGGTCCTTGGAGTCCTGGCAGTAGACGCCGTCGAGATATTGTCGCTCGTTCATGAGTGCCATCCATCTGGGGTGCATGAGCCGCACCAATCAGTCCCAGGCGAGGGTTGGCTGCAGGTAGGACAAATGGGCGCGGCGGACTCGGTGACGAGTGCGGCATCGCTCGTTTGCTCTATCTCGCACCAGCGAAACTGGTGATATCCAGAACGCCGCTCAGACTCTTTTAGCTTAAGGTCCTCATCGACGAATTTCAGCACTCCGTGGAGCCAACCCTCAATATAAACGCCTTGATCCGTCAAAACCGCATCTGGGTCGGGCGCATAAATATCAAGCAGCCTTGAATCCCGAGAGCAGTCGAAGTCTGAATGTCTCGCCCAAGCACGGCCCTCCAACTCGCCAGCCTTTTCCGCAGCGATACACTTCTCAGAGAGATCGGCGTGTGTGTGCTTGATAATTTCTAGTGCTTCTTGCAATTTCATTTGTCGTCTCCACGTCCGGAACTGTTGAAGCTGAAGTGCAGCGCAGCATCCGCCCAACTTATATTATGGGCATGGCGCATAGCGGCAGCTTGCGCGTCTTCAGAAAAGATAAGTGGGGGGATAGTCACATCGTGTGGATTAAACGCCGCGGCTACTGCCCAGGCATAGCCATCGGCCTGTCCTCGGTACCATTCGAACCTTGAGCCCCTGTGTGCCTTGGAACTCCTGTCGCCGATGACACTTTCTGCGCCGTGGCGACACTCCGAGATGTCGGCCGCCGAGTGCGCCCACCAGGTCCCGTAGATTGCATCAGATCCGTCATAAGCGAACATGTCCAACTCTTTCAAATCTAGTAGCGACCAAGCTTCCCCTAAAGGAATCTTGTCGGGAGTTGTCGCGGGCGAGCGCGATTCGAGAGCGGTTGCGATGGCGTGGGTTTCGCACCCCTTCCGGCATTCCAGCCGCACTAAGTTCTTGCCTGCGAGCGACACGGTAAGGTTTAGCTCCTTATCCTCGTGGCATGGACATGCTGCTTTCCAGGTTATCCCGTCTGGGGTTGCGTTTTTGACTCTAGAGAGCACCCATTTAACAACCTCAAAGACATTCTTGGAATTTTCCACTACGCACAGCCGCTTCGAGATGTCCTCGGCGGTTTCCCAGCCGTCATTTGCTTTCTGCATGTTATCATCCTCCTTGATTTCCACGGCAGTCATGGCTTCGTCGGGTTCTCCTTCATCCAGGGCTCCATCGCCTCGGTGGCACCAATAAGCCAGCCCATTATGTAACCAGCGCATATGGCCTCTTCATGCTGCACATCATCTGGCCACGGCCTGGCGTCGCGTTGGCTTTTCTTCTGGTCGTCTGGTGTCGATTTCGGCGCTCGCTCTTCTTCAAGTAGCCGCACATGATGCTCTATGGTGCACTCGTCGGCGAGGTGTTTTTGTCCGTCCTCTAGCCCAATGTTATAGCTCTCGCTGTAAACCTCGTCATAAAGGGACTTGGCCTCAGTGATAGCCCGACACGCTTCTCTAAGAATCATCGCTTCCTCCAGTATTTTGTCATGCACATTCCGGCTCCTCAGGCTCCTGCGTCACCTCAGGTTCTTCTGGCTCATTGTCTACTCTGTCCGCCTTGCTCGGTTCTGCGCCCTCCAACCAGCTCACGCGTCGGGCAAAGTCCTTCACGATTCTTCCGCGATCGCCTTGAATGATTGCGAGTGGAAGATGGACGTCGTTCGGATTTCGACTGGCATTTCTTAGCCATTCCCGGCCTTCCAACTCCCCATATTCCTGCCCGGCCCGCGCGCCTTGCCAGAGGTCCCCGCACAAATTGACCCGTACGGAACTCGCACAACATAGATGGTTAACGACGTACTCCTCATCCACGACAATTTTCATCCTAGCAGCCGCAATACGCTCCCGCTCGGTGTCGTCGGGAGGTGCTACTACGATGTTGGCGTAACCAGGAGCTGATGGGTGCCACGGGCCCCAGGTCATTTGATTTCGGTTCGGATTCCAGCCCGTAGTGCCACGCCTATCAAAGGGCCAATGGCAGCGGGGACAGTAAGTCGAACCCTCAGTGGGAACATGCTTGCAGCGGACACAGTGTGAGCTGGAGAATATCTCAAGGTCTCTCTGGCACTGCCGACACGAAGGCCTGTTGCCTGTGTTTGGCGTCGCGCATTTCGGGCATACTGGTTCGACTTCATCTGGGGTTGTAGTCATAAGATTCCTCCTAATCCATCGCCTCCGAGTCCCTATAAGCTTCAAATTCAACATGCTCGTCCTCCGGCTTACACGGCTTCGTGCTCATCAGATGGGCGATACGGTTGACCCAGCGGAAGCCCGAAACGATGAAACTTTTTCCATCGAAGTCCAACAAAGTCCACAGTCTTGTTTCTTGTTCTGGAGTTAAGGTTGATATGCTGTCGTAGGGGATCTCACTGTCCACGTACAGTGACCTATCTTCCTCGTAATGGTCGCACCAGTCTTTGGATTTCGGCTTCTGCCTGGGCTTGCTCGCGATTTTATTCATGTTCGTTCTCCGGTTCCTAAGTTGACGACAATTCCGGTTTCTGGCCGTAACGGTCGTTCACGGGTGCCACCTGGCGGTGTAGCGCAGTCGCCGCACCAGCCTGGACCCACCCACGGCTCGTCACAGCCTGGGCAGGTAGCCGAGGCGGACTCGGCGTCATAAGCGGTGTCCAGGGCGGCGGGCGCGACGTCATAGGGTTCTTTGGAATCGTCGAGTTCCTGCCCGAGCATGAGGAGCGCGTCGCTCAAGACCAGGCGAAAAGAGTTCGGGGTCAATTTCACTGACATGGTGGTGTCCCCTCTGCCCGTTTCTGCGGCGGCACCATCGGCGAAGGTCCCTCTTGCCAGAGCGGCGTTCGGTGCGTCGGCGGCTGATAGACGCTCCATGAGGAGTATTCAGGCGTGAGTTCACTGGACGCCATTGGTGCGGATGGCTTGACCGAAGCCCCTCTGAAAATAACGAGCATGCTGTCGTGTTTTCCTTTCTTCGTGGTGACTCGCTCGCCCTTTGTATTGGTTCCACCGAAGGCCACGCGCCCCCGAATAAACCGAATCTCGGCGGCATGGGGGTATATTAAGTCGTGGAAGTCGGCTGTGCTAACTGCCGCAGGGATAAGGAGCACACAAGTCGCGCCCTTCCGCCATTCTTCAAATGCCCTCTTGATGAACCGTGGTTTGTCCGTTCGATTGTACGGAGGATTCACAAAGTTGCTCATTCCCCATTCCCGTGCGAGCCCATCAAAATCCGCATGCAATGGGCACGGATCACAATCAAATTTAAATTCGCCGTTTAACTTCTCATAAAGCCACCGTGGCGTTTCCCAATGGTCATCGACTATTCCACCGTCTCTGTTTCTTTTCTCGATGTCGTTGTATGGCGAAGCCGGCGACAGAATGCTCAGGCCTTGGGAGGGTGTCCGCGCGAAGGACTTCTGCAGATAAGAAATCGCCTCATCTTTATTCCTGCGGAGCTCGGATAACATGGCCCCCGCTTCCGCTGCGGGGGGGAGCGCGGTGCCGGTATAGCTGTAAATTATATTGCCCGCACTCAGCCCGACGTCATATCCGAGGGCGCGGAGATTCTCGACGGGGTGCTTCATATTGCACCCCCGAACAGGTCCGGTGCAGGGAGCCTCGAAGATCGCTCCGCTTCGGGCTCCATACTCCCGGAGATGGGAAGTATCTCATCCTCGTCAGGCTCTCTCGCGTCGTCCTCTTCAACGAAGGCATGTTCTGAAATTGTCAGGACCGCAGCAGGCTCTTCCAGGGCGCTTTTTAACCTGACGTTCCCGACGTTGTTCGGGTTGTTTCCTGCGATAGCCTGTCCTGCATCCGCTACCTGAACAGCCCCGATGTCGGGTTTGTCGGGTTCTTTTGCGGAGGAGAGGCATGCTAGGTTGAGGTGGAGGACATCGTGCGTCCGCCCTTCGAGCATTCGCCGGATAGTCAAGGTCTCCCTCTTTGTGTCGATGCTTGAGAGCAACCCGCCTTCATGGAGACGCTTACGTAGCGTTTGCGATGTGATTGTTAGCCCGTCGCTGCCCTTGCGTCCCATCTCCTGAGCTGCGGCGAACGAACCGTCTGGATCGAGGTAGAGATTCTCGCCTTCGATCCAGCCGATTCTCTTCCCCTGAGACTGCCAGGTCTGCCGTGCGAAGCCTCCGGCACCGTCTACCCGTTCGCGCCAGCCCCAAGCGGCGGCGTCCTCTGGCGCACCGCCCTCATCGTTGGCAAGGTGAGCCTCGCCGGTAGAGAGGGCAGAACTCAGAAGCTCAATGAATCGGACCGCTGGGTCGCAGGCATTCTGGTGCTTTGCCTGCGCGTTTGCCGCCTCTCCGAGCGCTTTCCACCCATCATTCCAAAGGACTAATCGCTCCGCATCCGTGATGGCGCCAAGGGCAACGGCGTAGTTGAGGAAGTATCGTAACCCGAGGGCGAGGTCGGCGATGATTCGGGGCGTGCGCCGGTGTGCGGCAGTGCGAGAAGCCGCATTTGCTAACTCATTCCTCTCAGCAAGAAGACGCTCTCTTACATCGCCATAGAAGGGAGCCAGCCAGCTCACAAATCCACTCAAAGACTGGGCGTAGAGTCCTGCTGCCGCATCCTTTTGGCAGGCGGTGAGTCGTTCTAAGTCTATGTCCGTCCGCGACATCTCGATGATGAGTATGCGGGCACGAAGTGATTGCCCCTTGGGAATATCTTCACCGGTGGATTGAATTAATCCACGAGGAGGCTTCGCCGTTTTCAGCGTCGAGTCGGAGTTCAGTCGCTGACGCCCGCTCTGGTTGCCTTGAGCACGGAAGACCCTGTCGGCATCACGATGGGTCCTCTGAACATCATTCGACGAGCCGGTGGGGGCGAAGTCATCGATGGTCAGCAGGGCATCCTTCGCCCCGAACGCAAGAGCCTCCAGGGAGTTGCCGGTACTGCTCCAGGACCCGGGAAGATGGCGCTCGTCCATGGTGGCCCCGTAGTGCTGCTGACACAGAGCGGTAAGTCCGGTCTTATGCGCACCTGATGGTCCTGCGACGTGTATCCCAAGATCGCTATCGCCCAGGACTGCCCGATAGGTCGTAGCTAAGCAGGGGAAGGTGATACGCCGAGGTGCCACGCCCAGCATCCCAAGACTTGCCTTGATGGCCACGATGAGTTCAGCGGTTTCCGGCGGAGGAGGGAGGACGTACCGAGACAGCGGAGGGGGGAGGTTGACCTCGACGCTCGGCTCGACGCCCTTCGGTCCAATTGCGCCGCCGCCGCTCAGGTAGTACCAGATGGCATTGATTAATCGCCAGCCGGTATGTTTGAAGATGGTTCGCCGGGGGATGTCGTCGCCAGAGTTTATCTGGATGGCGGCACGCAGATGGTCTTTCGCACCAAGTCCGGGCTCGATATAGGCACCGACTCCCCATGATTCGAGTGCCCAGTTCATTATCGGGAACTTGGCCACGAGGACGCGGACCAAGGGCAAGAGCCGTCCTCCTACCTTCCGCCCCATGATAGAGAGGACCATTGATTCCTCGGCACCGTCGTCGAGAACTGTCTCCTCGACAATTTTGGCAGCGAAGTTCGAGAGGCGGACAAGGTATTCGTACCCCTCGCGGTCGAAGCGGATTTGAAAAATCTGATCGTTCTTGATCAGGTAACGACCGTTAGGGTCACGCCACTCGGCATCGGCGGGGGACGCTACGGCCGTGGCAGCGTCGCCGGATGTGGGCGCGACTGTCTTTACCTCGGCCGCAGCGTCCAAAGCCGTTTGGAAAGCCGTCTTGAAGTCTGCCGGAGACTTCAGATGCAACGCATTCGGGTCCTTCGCGTCCGGCAGTTTGACCTCATAAATCTTTCCGGGCCACCCAATCTGGCCAGACCTAGCGGCGACGCTTCGGACGAACTTCTCTCCGGCGGCGTCGGGCTCGCGGATTATGAAGATGCGCTCAATACCCAGGAGGTGTGACCCCTGTAAAAGACCCGACGTTTCCGCACCGGGTAAACCGAGTGCTGGGTAACCGTGGTGCCAGAGCGTCCACGTGTCACTCTCGCCCTCGACGACTACCAATAAGCCAGCTTCACGTGCATCCGCGAGACGGTCGAGCCCGTAGGGGAGGAGCGGTCCAGTCCCTTCCCAACGGCTCCCCTCCTTTGCCTTAAGGGCGATTCGCAGTCGTCGCCGTTCAGCGCAGGTGCCCTCCTCCCGTCGGTACGGGATCAGGACGCCACGTCGGTGGTCTTCGACGCCAAGCTGTCGCAGGAAAGATTCAGGCAAACCCTTATCGGCAGCCAGAGCTGCCAAGGAAATTGCCTTGGACTTGGACGGTCCGGCGGGTTGCGGTTTTGCTGGGCGTGACTTTGCTGTTCGCGGGGGAAAGAGGTCCTTCATCTTCATCCCCAAAGCATCGACCACGGCGGTGGACGCGCAGCCGGCATGGCACTTAAGGAGGACGCAGCCGTCGCTTCCCTGCGAGATACTTAAGCTGGGTGAAGAGTCGTCGTGTGCTGGGCACACGCTTTGCCATCCGCTTCCCGCACGCTTTACCCCCGTCAGTTTTGAAAGAAGTTGACGTACGGGGTCTGAACAGTTATTTCCAAAATCGTCTGTCACGGTGCTCTCCTCGGTTACTGCGATCGAGCGAAGAGTAAATCCTTCAACTCGCGAAGTGACGAGGAGAACTTCTTGGCTGGAACAACGCCATTGCCGGTCCAGTATTCGGCCGCGAGCCGCTCACAGATCTCTCGGTCCTCAAAGACGAATAGCGCATGATGTGATCCGCGCTCCATGGCTACGACTGCGTTACCCTTACTGACCAGGTAGGCCGCTTCGCCAAGGTCTTTCGTCCGGTACTGTCGGTGGGAAGTCTTCATCTTCATCGCCTCTGCCGTTTAGTATAAGGTCGGAGGACGATGACGAAGGGAATCTTAAGCCAGGTCTCTTATTTTCCCGAGAACTTCCTGTGGGAACGAGCGCTGACGTGCTCAGCATGAGAGGAGGTCAACTTTTTTAGGAGCGGGTGCAGGCGGCGCCGTCGGGGCATCGACGCTGGGCTTGGGGATCTCGCACGGGGTTTCCGGAGGAGCTTTACATTTTGACGAAGCTTCTTGAACGCCCAAGTATCCCGCTCCTTGCCGCCGGCCTCATCGTACAGATGGTGGAGCACCGTGTCATTTGCACCAGGATTCTTTCTGACCAGTCGGGCGACCAGATCACGGCTCTTCTGGTCGAAGCTGGCGCGGGCTTTGCTTGGGAGTGGGCGTTCCCTAAGCAAGGTGCTCCTCCAGCGTGCGAAGGCGCGGCAGAAATTCATCGTTTCATCGACAAGCGCCTTGGACTCGGTGCCATCAAATTCCGCCAGGACATTCCAGTCCGAGAGGTCGAAGTTGATGGGTAATGGCGAGGGAATGTCCGTCTCTGACCCAGCCTCGGGGTTAATGACGGGCGAGGCGAACCATACGCAGATGCGCAGGAATTTATCCCATCGACGCTCCAGTTTAAAGTGACGTCGGAGAGTGGGGATTGCCTCCCGATATTCTTTTACGTCATCCTTCCTCCGGTTCTGTGCCAGCCAATGTTCTTCGAGGGTTGATATGAAGTATGGCAAGCCTGGCTTCCGGTTCAATTTATTAAGTCCGCCTGCACACCACGAGCAATCACGATGAAGACGGGGCGGCCTTGCAAGACTCCGTGCGGCGGATATCCCTTCTCTGAAATCCGGGGTCCTTAGTAGATCCCGTGCCTTCCGGCCATCGTTCTTGCCGAATTGCCGTCGCGCTCTTCCGAGAAAATATGATAGCGCACGGGTTAATCTTAGAGGTGTCGGGTTTGTCGGAAAAATTGTGGGTGTGGAGTCTATCCCCGCAGGGAACTCTCCTGTCCACAGGTCGGCAAATGGGACGACCACGCCCCCATTTTTAGCAGTGGCCGTAGCCTTTTTAAGCGCCATGCGCTATTAGGATAGAGGGAAATCCCCTATTTGGCCAGAGGCACGGGCAGGTTGCGTGGGTAGGACGTCGAAGGACCCTCGTTATGCGCTGTGCCGTCGCTTGGGCAGGACATAGCCCAGGCCTATCTCGCCTGAGCGTTGGTCGGGTTCTTCAGGAGGGCCGTTGCCATTCGAATGATGGCCACGATACCAGCTCCCGTAGGTGCCGGACAATGTCGGGTTTGTCGGGTATGTTCGAAGAGGAGAGGTAGCTGCTGAACTCGTGCGCGGGTTAGGCCCCGCTCTTTTAAGGTTCTTTATTCGACCTGCCTTAAAAACCCGCAGAGCATCCTGTGTTGCGGCCAGAGGTTAGAGTCCGGGTTCGGGTGGCTTCGGGGCTTCCTTCATATTCTTTATACTGAAGCGACTGCGCATCTCTCGAAGCAGAGCTGCATCCTTCTTGGCTTCGAGGCGGTGCAGTTCGCGGCGAGTCCAAGCTTGTACCGCGGACGAATTGGCGGGCCTGAGTAGACGTACTATCTCCGCGTGTGGAATTCTGAGGCTGTTGCCGACACGGGCTACCGCGATTATCCCGGCTCTCGCTGCCCGGTACACCCAACTCTCGCTCTTTTTCAAAAGCAGGCTGGTTTCTGCCACGGAATAAATGAGTTCGTTGGTCATGTAATTTCTGAATTATTCCTACTCATATGCGGATGTGTACACGTGTGACCCGTAGGCGGAAGATGTGGGCGGCTGTCTCGCAGGCAGGAAATTCCCAGGAATTGGAAGGGACCCCCATGGGTGGTCCATCCGTCCACGCGAGCAAAAATATTTCCCATTTTTCTCCACGAGCTCTGGCTACGGCTAGCGATGAATGCCCCATTGTGCACATGGACCCGATGCCCCAACGTGCCTACGTATAGCCACACGTTTTTCATGCCGTTTATCTGATCGCGTTGGCGAGCTCTGTGATTCGGTTCCAGTCCAAGGTGAACCGTCGGCCCGTTGCCGTGTGTCGGCGCGTCACGTAGAGCCTGAGCCGATCGAGTGCCAGGCCGAGGGCCTGTGGCGACGGCGGAGGTCTGTTGCCATCGACTGCCCGCATCGCCGCCATGATTTCAGGCGTCGCCATGTCGGTGGACCTGGCGACAGGCGGCAGGCTGGCTAAGCCAGCCACCAGTAATCGCTCCAGGCTGTTCAGGATTGCGGCGGGAATCGCCGGGGTAGTGCTCCTTGTCGCATAGGCTCCGAGCTGTTCAACGAGACCTGTTACGCCGGTGGCTGCTGCCAACTGCAGGATTGTGCCCCAGAGCTCTGCCCCGCGGTTGGCTAAGGCTGGCATCTCCGGGACAGGGGTCTCAACGACACGCTTCCAGTCGGTTAGGCTCCACTCGTAGAGCATCCCGCGGAGCCGAGGCCAGTCGTCCGAGCTGTCGGTCACGGCGGTACGTGCTTTTGTCTGGTCGGCCGCGGGCGAGAGCGTAATAAGGATGGTGCGCGAGGCCAAGACCGGGTTAAGCGGCTCGATGCTGGCCAGAATCTTCGGGCCGAACGAGCTAAAGACATTCAGCTGGCCCTTGGCTCCCGCCCGAATTACGAGCCCGCCTCTTCGGTAGCCGCCATTGAGGAGCTGCGAGAACTGCCCGTTGGACGATAAGCCTTCCATCTCGTCGCAGCAGAGAGCACCCCTCGTGCCATCAACGCATCTCGTGACTGCGGCTGGGGTCAATGAACTCGTAAAGACCGCGTTGAAGGCCAGCCTCGAGAGGATTGAGCAGGTCTTTGTCTTGCCGGACCCCTTTACCCCTTCGAGCTTGATGTACGGGACGCTGTCCATCGCGTATGCGACATAGGTCATCATCACGTATAGCGACAAAACAGCCGCGTCCTCCGGCCTGCTGAACTCGACGTACCGTGTCAGCGTCTTGAGCATGTCGGTGTAGACGGCGCCCGCCGATGGCACTGGACGCTTGCAGGCGAGGAACGAGTGGAGCTCGGCTTCAGCCCAGCGAGACCTCGCCTCAAGGAACACCGGTTCAGACTCGAACTCGAGCGCTGCCAGCTCAAGGGGGACGCAGTTGCGAAAGTTCGGCCCGACGGCGATCAAGTAGGGCTTGGTCTTCGAGGCTCCCTTCTTCCCCGTGCTTCCCTGCTCGCCATCTCGCATCATTAATGGAAGCGTGACGAAAGCTATACCGCGCTCGCGGTCGAAGTCTATGGCCGGATGGATCGGTCGGTCCGTCTGCCCCCAGGCGACCTCCTGCCGCGGCTCGGCGGCGGGAGGAGAGGGCTGCTGAGGTGGCGGCTGCGGCAGATTCTCTTCTTCCATGGCTCACCTCGTGCGATTTAGATAGGCCTTTAACAGCTTGGCCAGTGCGTTCACGAACGGAAGGTCTCGGGCGGGCACGTTGGCGATAGCGACTTTGAGTAGGTCGACGCCTCGGCGTGGTGACAGCAGAGACAACGTCCACGCATCGGTGCGTAGGCTCTTGTGTTTTGGACTCTTCACTGTTCATCTCCCGGCCCGCTCCACAAAGCTACGATAATGTCCAACGCGGGCCTTCATAACTGGCCTAAACAGCCTCAAACGGTCTTCATTTGAGGTGGTCACGTCATCATTTCCTCGACCTTATCGCACAGTAATGTAAAGCGAATCGGTCAGAACTCGATCCCTTCGTAGTATTTGCGGACATCTTGGGCCACGAGCCGCGTGTATACGAGAGAGCTCTCGATATTCGCGTGTCCCAAAACCTCTTTGACGACGGTGATCGGTAGGCGTTGGATGAGAAAGACCCCCAGCGAATGACGAAAAGTGTGGGGGTGAGCTCGCTTGTCCGTGATCCCCGCGGCGTTGCAGGCTTTGCGCACGATCTGGTGAGATCGTGAGCGCGTGATCGGGAAGATCCGCTGGCCGTCCTGGATCCGCTTCGAGGCGATGTGTCTTGCCAGCTCGCCCAGCAACGGTGCCTTGACCAGCACGGCACGCTCGAACCGCGCTCGACGCTTGAGGGTGATGAGGCGGATTGTCCCCGCGGTGAAGTCCACGTCGCCGGGCTTGAGCTGGAGCATCTCGCTGATGCGGGCGCCGGTCTGCCACAAGCAGTTCAACAGCAAGTGGTCACGCGGATTCGTCGCCTGCTCTATTACGGCATGGACCTCATCGACGCTGAAGTACTTTGGCAGTGACCTGTTGAGGACCGCCATCGGGCCCGACGTCCTGAGTGCGACTTCTCGGTTGTTCGGCATCATGCGCCTCCATTATCATCTGTGTACAGCAGACGGCCAGATTGGCGAGCGGCTTCGAACATCCGTGGCGCCGCTCTGAAAAAGAGCCCGAGGCTGAAGGCTCGAGGATAGCTCTCGTTCTGCGGAAGCTGACGGCAGTGAAGCACGTGGTGCGCGAACTCGTGCAGGAAAGAGACGAGTGAAGGCTTGTCCAGCACGATGGCGTCGTCTCCGGGCCGATAGTGTGGCCCGTACATCGTGTGCTGGATTGTAATGGTGCACTCGGTCACTCGATAAAAGTCTGACATCCGGCGGTTCAATGTGCGGAGTTTCTCAAGACGTTCCGGCGGCAAACCGCGCCAGAGCTTGCTCTTGAGCGCGTCACGGGCGATAGCGATAGCCGGTGCGGGGAACTGCAGGCGTAACCAATACGGTTCAGTGAGCATTGCTGCCTCCAAATAGTGGGAGTTCGTTGTCATCATCATCGTCCGGTTCCATCATGCTGAGGAAAACCGGTTCGTACGGCTGCTGTAGTGGCCTGGCGACGGGAGAAGACATTGGCAACTTCTCGACGCGGCCGCTCGGTATGTGGAGGATCTGATTCTTTATCTCTTCTATCTCCGCCTTGATGCCTACCGCGTTTAGGGATGCGTCAAGCGCTTCTGCCAGCGAATGCCAGATGACGGCGTCGCCAATGCGTGCGAGCGCGAAGGGAGTGCGTCCATCGACCGCAATGACAAGCTCCGATGCGTCGTCTCGCATAATTGTCCAGGCATACCAGCCGTGAAGTGCGGAAAAAGCGTCTGCTGTCAGATTCTCGCTGACCAAGAACGCGAGCGCGGATTCCGAATCTGTCTCGCCGCGCGGCGCATAATTGGCCGACAAAAGCAGGTCATCCGAGTTCTGGATACAGCCATTGTGGGAGCCGATCCAGCCCCCTGTTCTAAAAGCATGGCTGTTAACGAGCGACACGTCTCCGCGGCTAGCTGCTCGGGTGTGTCCAAGCACCGTGCTCGACATCGCAACGCGCCGAACACGCTTACCGGACTTCGTTAGCCACTTGCTCACTGGACCCAAACCGCGATGAATCTTTGTCGCTGTGCCCTGTGCGAAAGCAATGCCGAATGAATCCGTGCCTCTTACCTGCGCCTTCCGCATCAGGAGCCTAAGCAGATATTCCTGCTTGTTCCTGTCCGACAGATTGAGACCGAACCAGCCCGCGAGTCCGCACATTTTAGCCTCCTGCCTGCACCGGTTGGGGTGCCGACTGCCCGCCGACTGCTTGGGCTTGCCGATCGCGTTCAGCTTGCTCGCGCGCCTGCTGGTCGCGGGCGAAGCGGTTCTTACGAGCGGTCCAATAAATGCGCTCGCGGGAACTCAAGTCGAGCACGTCGAAGAGATTGCGCGTGGAAATCACGCGCTGTCTCCCTTGGCGAATCCCCGCTTCCACCAGCTTGAGCATCAGCCGGACCCACATCATGATCCTGATTGGGGAAACTGAACCCTGATGCAGACGCACTTCCACCGTTCCGAACTCTCGCAAGGCGCAAAAGTTCAACCAGCGATAGCGGTCGTTTAAGGTTATGCGGCCGCCAAGCTTCTTGCAGTAATGGTTGTCCCGTCTGGATGGGGCAACGAGCTCAAACACCTGGTCCTCAAAAGCCCTGGCAAAGCGGAAGAGCGCCTTATGGTCGTCTTCACCAGAGGCGCTCATATCAATATGGACATGGACACCGCAGGACTTGTTCACGCCGGAGAAGCCGGAGCGCTGAATAGACCAGATGCCGCGAACCATTTCTGCGAGGCCGAGGTCCCCGTAGTAAGGAGGACTGCGAAATTCCGCTGTCTCGGTCTGAAATCCAGGAGAGATCGACCCGTCGGTGCCCTTCGCCCACCCAACAGGCAGCTGCCAACCCGGGTTGACTGGTCGGTTTCTCTCTCGGAAACATTCGATCTCAATGCCAAACGATCTCCAACATGTGTTCAGGAACGGCGGTCCGCCAAGCGGCAGGATGCCTTTGCGCCACAATGAGGATGCGGGTAGTGGATGGTGCTCAGGGCATCGACGGATCTTCCCCGGCTTCTCGGCTATTTTCGCGCAGCCGGCCTTCTCGCACGGAACGAACCCGAGAGCCAGGCACTTCTTACACAAGCCTCGGCGCTCATTGCGTTGAGCGCTTCGCCCAGCGTCAATCGGCAGTGCGAGCTTGTAGGGTGAATGCGGCTCGTAGCACTTGAGGCAATGCGGAAGATTCACAGCGCAGTTGTGACCGGCGCTACGCATGTACGGCAACCCGCATACGAGACAGACGACTCGTCCGGCATGGCGACATGAGCCGCAGACTCTGCGTAGGCTCGTGTGCCTGATGGGTTTTAGACAAAACTGGCAGACCATAGGTACCTCCAGATGATGAGACCTCTCGACGTAGCTCCAGGAAGGAGCGATGGAAGGGTTGAGGCTTGGGGAACTATTCCGGCTTGAGCGCGTCGGGGCGTGGTGTGATGCGCTGTCCGTTCGGCTGATTGACGCCGAGAACCACCAGCTGCTTCAAGTTCCCTCGCTGGAGGTTAAACGACCTGTACGCGTGATGGCGTCCGTCACCATTGGTCCGTTCGAGACACAATACGGTCATACAGCGCTCTCCTCGTGCGTTGAAGAAAATGCGATCCAACGTTCCGGTATACTCGTGAAGGTCCCAACCCTCCTCACGAGCGAGCTCGGATTCCTCCAGGGCCCGAGCTGTCGGCGCATTGAACGCGTGGTAGGTCACCGCCAGTTTTGTCCCGTCGTTACTGTGGCCAGCGATGCTCGCGGCCTTTAGCCTCGGCAGCAATTCGAGAATCTCTTCTTTGCTCGTTAGAACCATGATGCTCATACCGGCACCTCCTCGAAGAATGTTTTCACAGCTTCGTCGGCCTGGTCCGCCGTCAATCCCCACTCGGCGCGAAGCACCAGCCCGATGCTCTTTAGGTCCGCGCCGCGGTACCGCTTCCCCACTTCAAAGGCCAGCTTGTCAGCGTGTTCCATAATTCCTCCGGTTGTTCTTTCTCTGTGTGCCTTGTCGGTCGCACGACTGGTGGCTGCTCTGCTTTCTCGGGCGGGCAGTCACAGTCACCGTCCTGTCCGCATTCCGCGCAGATGAACTCCGGTGCATCGCCGGGTGGGCCATGAGCAGCCTGCCTGCCCCGCGATTGGTTTATGCGGCGGATGCGGTCGTCAGTCTCCAGCTCACGTGCTTCGGCTCGGAGGTCATCCCAGTCGGCCATGTCTCTTTCCGTGGGCGGGGCACTGCGACCGCGATGCTTCAGTGGCTTGCGCTGAATGTACGGTGCGGATGGCGGCGATAATCTTCTCGAGCTCCTCTTGGTTCATGTGTTCTCCTCCGGTGAAAAGGCCCGGCAAAGCCCCACGAGGCGATCGCCTCATGGGGCCCGGTCGAGACTCTGCTCTACCGACTGTGAACTGAACCGTGGTAGGGACACGCCGAGCGGCACCGCTCACTCACTGCCGCATCCCTAACTGTCTTGATGCTGCCCAGTAGCGTGGACTTTTGTTTCGTGGACATGACTGCCTCCTTGTGGCATGGAACGGCGAAGGCCCCAGCCTTGTGGGCCGGGGCCTTCATTCGATGGGGTCTTGGGACGACTACCCGTCTAAATTCTTAGAGGGGCAGCCAGGGTCTTTTCTTTTTTTTCGCTTTGCTGGCGGGTGGGGTGCGGGGGTATGATGAATTTTCCAGCGCAACTAATTTTTTCTGGAGTAACGACTAGGATCAGCGGGCGAGTGGTGGTTGAAGCAGGTTGAGAATCTGCATCCATCTCCGCGTCTTCGCCTCCAGCGACAACTTCGGAGACTCGGTCAGCAGCTCTTTTGCCATCCGTTCGAACAGTGTCTGTTTCTTGCCGGTGTCTTGCTCAAGAGCCGTCGCAGTGGCCATGAACGAATTTCGAAGGCACGCATAGGCATCATGGGCGAGCTTGCTCCCGCGAGGCATAAGCACCTCGCTATCCAACATGCGCTCGGTCTTCCCGTCCGGCGTAGTGAAGCTCTTCATGTTCAGGTCACCCTTGCCATTGCGGTAAATGAACTCAGCGCTGATGCGGATTCCGGATGCGTTGCTTTCTAGGGCTATCTCCCTGCAGAACCTGCGCAACAGGTCTGCGATCTGGGGCCCATAGACTTTGTCGGGGCTGGGATTATTCATGGCCACCTCGCTCGATAATTTAGACGTAACAAGTTTGGCTCGTTCTGCGGCACAGTCAGGGCTGGAAGACCCAGTTATGCACCCCATAGCTGTCGTTACACCCGGCGTTCGACGGTCGTCTTCCGTCAGCGCTTTCAATAATCATGATTTGGCCGCAGTGTACGCACCGAAATTTCCTTTCTGTCATTTTGTTTCCTCCTGGTTGAAGTATACGAGCGAGCTCGATTCCAATTTAAGAATGCAGCCGAGCAGTCCGATGGTCAGACCTTAGCCGTCAACCGAACGCACTGAAGCCGATGTTTCCAGGCGTCTCAACGAACTCTAATATCTCAGCCTCGGCCCTGCGGACGGCGACTTCATTTCCTCGACGCCAATCGGCCACGCTGTCACCAGTCGCAGCCTTAATGAGCTTAAGCATGCCCTCTGTGGTGTGAACTCCGTTCTCACCCATCCGCTCCCTGTAATAGGCAAACAGGAGGGCTATAAGAGCCATGTTCTTTGTTGTCAGGATTGACGGCGGCAGGAGCCTGTTTCGTTCAGTCTCGTTATTGGCGATGAGTACCGCGCTGTGGATGCGGAGGATCATCGCCAGCAGGTACGCGTACTCCTCCCGGTCGAAGCATGGGCCCGACCAGGAGATGTGAGGCCGTACTTTTGATCTTTCCATATCCTCCTTGACGGCGATCCTGGTTCTTGGGAAATGACATGATGAGTCTGCCCTTGACATCGAACAAGTGTTCGATTAAACTGATGGGGTGACGTTTCCGCAGCATCCCGTCCTCGCTGAAGCCGCCCTCGCTGGAACAGAGTCCCTTCGACCTTTGCTCCCGGACGGCCGTCTTATGCCCGGACGCTACGTGGTGTCCGGGCCTGGGGACGTGGCGGGTCGTTTCCTGACGACGTTGTGCCCCGCGCTCCTAAGCGGCGCGCGGGTACTTTGGCTCGATGCGGGCAATACGTTCAACGCGTACGGCGCGGGCTATGCGACGCGCTGCCTGGGTTCTGACGCCCGCGCGGCGTTGGCAAATGTGCTACTGGCGCGGCCGTTCAACTTGTACCAGCTTGAGACGATGGTTAAGGTAAAGGTCCCCGGACATTGGCGGGGGGAGCCGGTCGTGATTGCCGATCCTATGCCGTTGTTCTATGACGCGGACGTGCCCGCCGCTGCCGCGCGCCGCGTGCTCACGCGCGTGCTGGAGGGGATGGTGCTGCTGCCCGCGGCGTGGATTGTGCTCACCGTGGACCGCCCTGCGCCCGAAGGGCGCTCTGGGTGGGAAGAAGAGTTAAGCCGCCATGCGAATGGATTTATGAGGTTCTATGGGACGAACGTTGCCGACGATCGTACAGACGCTCCAGGCGGAAGAGCAGGCCTGGAAACTCTTTAGGAGAGCACTGCGAAAGGAGGACCAGGAAGCGTTCGACGCGCTCTGGCGCTTCGCGCGCTACCATGCGGCGCCCGCTTCCATGGCGAGCCGCCCGATGCCGTTCGAGGCCGCGGTCATGGCGATGCTCGTCGCCCTAGAGCGTCAGTTGATCGAACTGGAAAAAACAAAAGAGAATGGAAAAAACGGAGGGGTGGCTCTTTGACGCGTATGCCGAGCCGGAGGGAATGCGCGTCTGGCTCATCGAGCGCGGCGGTCGCCGCCTCTCTGTGCGCGATCCATGGCGTCCAGCCTTCCACGTCGGCGGCAATCACGGAGAGTTAAAGCGCGTCCTGATCCTGCTCGCACGCCTTCCCTACCGGGCGGAGACGAGTTGGGTTGAGAAGAAGGATCTGTTCTCCGGCGTGAACCTGCGCGTGCTCGAAGTACGAGTGCCTGTCCTCGAGCGCGATCCTCTCGTGAAACGCCTCGCGGGCATGGAGATTCCGCTCTACGACGCGGACATGCACCTGGTCCAGACCTATCATTACGACCGCGGTCATTTCCCTCTCGCACAGGCACGCTTCACGATCGATGGCGAAACGCTCATCGCATTTGAACTGCTCGATGACGCTTGGTCCGTCGACTACGAGCTGCCGTCGCTGCGCTTCCTGCATCTCGCTTGGGCGCCGTCCGAGATCGCGGGACGCCTCGACCCGAGCCATTCGTCGCTGCGCCGCCTGACGCTGTCGATGGACGGCCGGACATCCGAGCTGGAGGGCGGGCCCGCGCAGCAGCTCGAGACGCTCGCGCGCCGGTTGCGCGCGGCGGACCCCGATGTGATCACGACCGATTGGGGCGACAGCGTGCTGATCCCCGAGCTTGACGCGCTCTCTCGAGAGCATCGCGTGCCGCTCGACTTTTCGCGCGATCCGGGGCGGGCCATCGTGGGCAAGAAGGAGCGGACCTTCCTCTCCTACGGCCGCGCTGTCTACCAGGGCGGGGCGCGATACTTCTTCGGGCGCTGGCATCTCGACGTCAAGAACAGCTTTATGTTGAAGGAGACTGATACTGCGGGACTCTTCGAGATCGCGCGTATTGCGAAGATTCCCGTCCAGCGTGCGGCGCGCTGCACCATCGGGACGAGCCTTAGTTCGATGCAAATGGCCTGGGCGTGGAGCAATGGGGTGCTGATCCCGATGGAGAAGCAGCAGGCTGAGGACTTCCGTCCGGCGGGGGACCTGCTCATCGCCGACAAGGGAGGGCTCGTCTATGAACCTGAGGTGGGGTGGCACCGTAATGTCGCGGAGTTCGACTTCACCTCGATGTATCCGGAGATGATGGTGCGGCGCAACATCTCGCCCGAGACGGTTAATTGCCCATGCTGCCCGGAGAACTTCGTCCCCGAGGTCGGCCATCGGCTTTGCTCCCGGCGCCGCGGGCTCGTTCCTTCGGTGCTTGAGCCCATCCTGCTCAAGCGAGCGAAGTATAAAGCGCTCGCGAAGGCGGGCGGACCTGAAGCGGCCGATTATAAACGGCGCGCGGCTGCCCATAAGTGGTGCCTCGTCACCTGCTTCGGCTACCTCGGCTTCAAGAACGCGCGTTTCGGCAAGATCGAGGCACACGAGTGCGTGACCGCGTGGGGCCGCGAGGTCCTGCTGCGCGCCAAGGACTCGGTCGAGAGCCGTGGCTACCACCTGCTCCACGCGCTTGTGGACGCGATCTGGATCACGGTAAAGCCCGGAGCTGACCTTGAGGAGCTACGCCTAGCCATCGAGAAGGAGGCCGAGTGCCCGCTGGCGCTCGAGGGCGTCTATGAGTGGATACGATACTGCCCGTCGAAAGAAGACGCACGCTCGGGCGTACCCGGGCGCTACTTCGGCGCGTTCACGAACGGGGAGCTTAAGATTCGGGGCATCTCGCTACGCCGCCGCGACACGCCGGGCCTCCTTAAGGCGATGCAGAAGGAGCTTCTCGACCACTTGGCGATGATCAAACCCGGCGGGGATTTGAAGTCGTTGGTCCCCGTTCTATTGGAAGTCGTCGAAGACTACCGTCTGCGTCTACGCGAAGGCCGGGTTACGGCCGATGAGCTCGCGATCGCCTTCCATCTGTCGAGGGAGCCAGGGGACTACGTCCACGACACGGTCTCATCCTTGGCGGCGAAGCAGCTGGCCTCGGTCGGGGTGACGCTTCATGTCGGGGAGACCGTGCGCTACGTCATCACAAACGCTTCGGACGCTGTAAAAGAGTGGCGCTCTAAGCCTTTGAGCCTGATGGAGAACGGCTTTGAGTACGACGTCAAGAAGTACCTGGAACTCCTCGAGCGTGCCGCCTGGGAGATCCTCGACGGCCTGGCTCCTCCGCCGGAGCCTAGATTGAAGCGCCCCAATGCCTTTGCTAAGACGCTTGAACTGCCGTTGACCTGGGGATAGGGTTACAGTATAGTAACCCTATGACCCAGAACCTCCCTAGCGTTTTTGACCCCGCGTTGGCGAAAAAGCTGATGACCATGAAGGCGGCCGCCGAGTATCTTGGAATCCATCCGGTTTCTGTTCGACGCCTTGTTTCACGAGGGATCGTTAAGCCTAGGTATCGGGTCGGGCGAACGGTCCTTCTACTCCAGGATGACTTGGATGTCTATAAAATACGCGGCGCAAAAGTGTTGCCGAACCCGCCTCCTTGGGTGGAGAGGCAGCTGGAGGCCAGCATCTCCCTCAAGATGGGGCCTGGCCGTTCGCCCGCATCTAAAAAATTGATCGACTTTGCGTGGGACGGCATCCCTTTTGTTCGCGATCGTATCCTAAAAAAGCATGGAGATGTTCCCTTCGAGATTCGCGTTGACTGCTTTGATGAGAGCAGTTGGAGGATCATTTACGCGCCTAAAAAGAAGAGCCACTCGAGAATGGTCAAGTTCTGGAAAGGGGAGGCGTGGCTCGTAGGCTGATGGATTTGCGACGGTCAAAATTCAGGGAGATCCTTTATGACGATGCGAAAGAGCTTGGTGAGCACTGGTTTTAGCGATTTGGATAACAAAATCAAGGGGCTGAGTGGGGCAGACTTGATGGTCCTGGCCTCGCGGCCGAGCATGGGGAAGACCTCATTGGCCCTGAACATCGTTGCCAATATTGTCCTCGCGAAGACGCCGAGGCCGGTGCTCCTTTTTTCCTTGGCAATGAATCGCCACCAAATCATGATGCGTTTCATCGCCTCTGAAGCCGAGGTCGGTATCCAGGGCCTTCGCACTGGATCCTTTCAGAGAAATCGCTGGTCGGACATCACCGGTGCTGCAGCGCGACTCTCAGAGGCACCGCTGTATATCAATGATACTGAGAAGATGATGGCGTCCCATCCTCGTGAGGTTATGCATGAAACGATGGATCAGATTGAAATTCTTTGTCATTCGCGTGGCGAGCGGGGCCGCTTGAATGCCGCAAAGCCTGGCCCCTGCATAACCGTGCCGCATTTCCGCGTGATTTCGCGCCGTCTGATGACTCATATGCGCAAGAAAAAGGAGAAGTTGGGCGTGATCGTCATAGACTATGCTCAGCTGATTCGTGGGGCTTCTAGCAGCTTGAACCGTAGGCAGCAACTCTCCGGGATATCCCGCAGTCTGAAGCGCCTAGCCCGTGACTTGAGCGTTCCGGTAATCGTCTTATCTCAGGTTGGTCAATCGGCCGAGGAGAAAGGCCGGGCCGACGCCCGCCCGCAGGTATCCGATCTGCATGAATCGGGCACTCTGGGGGAGGATGCGGACATCTTGGCGTTTATTTATCGAGATGAATACTACCACCCAGACAAGCTCAGTTCAGCGGGGCGAGCGGAAATCATCGTGGCGAAAAATCCGCGCGGCCAAACGGGGACACTTAAGATGAAATTTAACCGGGAACTGGGCACCTTTTACTAGGGCACACCTCTTTTGTGCTGCAACCTGGGCGTTTAATCGAAGTTATTGTAGTGCGGTTTTATGACGACTCCGAGCCGCATGATAAATGTAATATGTCAGCATGATGACAGGATTCCCTTTCCTATATGGACGCGCGTAAAGTATCGCTTGAGCGCGTCTTTGCGTCCACCGAGAGACTTGAGGCTCCGCTGTTCCAGCGGCCATATGTCTGGAATCAACAAAAGAACTGGGAGCCGCTTTGGGAATCCGTCCAGGCGGTGGCCGATCGGCATCTTGCCAAACAGACTGTTTACCCGCATTTTCTAGGGACGGTCGTTCTCGATCAAGTTCAGACCGGCCTAGGCGCGCGTCATGCCCGCCAAATCATCGACGGTCAGCAACGACTGACCACGCTGCAGCTCCTTCTCGCCGCTCTGCGGGACTACTGTGCTCAGACAGGCGCGGGTGAGAAATTCGTCGCGTCATTCCAGAAGCTGACGATCAACGACGATCCTTTGTCAGAAAGCCCGGATCATTTGTTTAAGGTGTGGCCGACGACAGGCGATCAGGAAGATTTCCGTGCGGTGATGAGCGCCAAGTCTCTAGATAAGGTTCGCGCTGCGATCAGGCGGGACAGCGATTCTTTGATCCCACGCGGGTACATCTTCTTTTATGAGGCGATGAAGGCTTGGCTCGGAGAGAGTGATTCCGCTGCCCGACTCACCGCACTGTACTCGGCGGTCCTAAATGACCTGAACCTAGTCGTCATCGACTTGACGGACGGAGACGACCCGCAGGAAATATTCGAGACCCTCAATGCTCACGGTACCCCGCTGCTCCCAGCCGATCTGGTGAAGAACTACCTTTTCCACTTGGCACGCACGCAGAAGCTAGACACACGGAAGCTCTACGAGAAGTATTGGGACGTTTTCGACGTGCAATCGTTCTATTGGCGCAAGGAAGTCGCTCAGGGACGGTTGTTCCGGCCGCGCTTGGACCTATTCCTCTTCCACTACCTCGTCCTTTTAAAGGCGGACCAAGTCCCGGCCACGCAACTCTTCTCCATCTACCGCAAGTTTGTTCAGTCGTCTCAAGAGCGCGGCGCAGAGAAGCACATGGCCGACTTCCGTTCGTACGCTGAAGTCTTCGCCTCATTCGAGACGTTTCCACGCGGCTCAAGATTGGGCACCTTCTTCTATCGTCTCGGCGAGCTCGATACGAACACCGTTTATCCTCTTCTCCTCGAAGTGCTGAAGCGCTACGGCAAGCCGGAACACGCAGCCGAGCTCAATCGGATTCTCGGTGACTTGGAGTCATTCCTGGTCCGCCGGGTCATCTGCGAATTGGGGACGAAGAACTACAATCAGCTCTTCGCCGCCCTCATCAAAAAGCTGAACGCGACCGGCGATTTCTCATCTGCTGCGATCCGGTCGTTTCTGCTGGCCGAAACGAGCGAGCATACGCTCTGGCCGAATGATGATGAGTTCCGCTCCAGCTGGCTCTCGATCCTCTTCTACAAGCGCATCAAGCGCAACCGCGCGCGGATGATTCTTGAGGCCGTCAACGGCGCTATGCACACTGGGAAAACGGAACGCGTTCTGCTCGATGACGATCTGCAGATCGAGCATCTGCTTCCCCAGGAGTGGGCCGAGCACTGGCCGCTCGATGAATCCATCCCGCAGGAAGAGCGAGAGCGGGCGGAGGTTGCGCGCGACGAGGCTCTGCATCGGGTCGGAAACCTGACTTTGCTCACTGATGAGCTCAACCCCTCCGTCTCCAACGGCCCCTGGCTCGCGAAGCGGGTGAAAATCCTCGAACACAGCATTCTAAACCTCAACCGGCCGTTCGCCTCAATCGACGATTGGAACGAGGCGGGGATCCAGAAGCGCTCCGCAGAGCTGTTCGAATACGCGCTCACGGCTTGGCCCTATCCCGAGGGCGCGCCTCCGCGGCCCGCTCTTAGCCGTGCATCGGGCAAAGTGAGCCGCGCGTCGGACGAACGCGAGGAAGACGCTGGGGAGTGCGACAGGAACTTCTGGCTAGAGCGAGTGCCGTCCGAGTTCGTGAAGATGGCAGATCGTTTCTTGGCCGTCGTCAATACGGCTATGGCCATGCCGCAGCAGCTCAATTACAAGGGCAGCTACATTGGCCTCACAGGGGGAGTTTCAGCCCGCAATTTCATCTACTTCGCCCCGAAGAAGAATTTCATGTCACTCTTTGCGGAGGTCCGGGATCGCCAGAAGTGGAACAAGCGATTCGCCGAATTAGGCCTCGAAACTGGGAATTCGGGTCGATATGTCTGGGTGATGTTGCGCCCTGGCGACGACACCCGGCACTCGGAGCAGCTCTCGGAATTCATCGTTGCCGGCTGCTCCGAGTACCAAGGTGCGTTGAAAGGGCTCCATGATTACGACGGGTTCTTGAGTAAGATTTCGGCGGCTGTCCTTGCGGACCCGAGGACGCCGGCCGGAGTTAAGCACAGCTACGGCTCTTGGAAGACGTGCCAAAACGTGCGATTCCATTGGAAGGGGACTGATGTCCACGTCGGCGTCATTGTCGAGAGAGACGGGACCGATTCAGTTGATGTCTACTTCTGCAATTATCAGCGAGACGAGGCGACCGCGAAGGCATTCCGTGCTTCGGAGACCATCATTCGCCGGGAGCTTGGGCTTGTGGACGCCGAAATGAACTTAGTCGATACTCGTGATGCTATCGACCAGTCTCTTGGGGAAGTGACCACAAAAGATGTGGGCCGATTGGTATCTACGGCTTCTGAGCGCGTAGTCAAGTACCTCCAGGTATTGAAGCCGCTGCTCGGCGAATTGTTTTAGGTGTTAAATTTAGCCTCTGGCCGGATCCGATGAGCGACCTTACAGGAGTAGTACATTCGATTGTGCCAGAGACGGGTCAGCTGGTCGAAGTGCGCCGTCGCCAATGGATCGTGACGGACATTCAGGCGTCCATGCTCCGAATTCCTGCCGATTCACCCGGGCAAAACATAGTTTCGCTTACGGCGCTCGATGAAGATTCCTTAGGTGAAGACTTATCTGTGGTATGGGAGCTCGAGCCGGGAGCTCGCATTCTTGAGAGAGCCGGGCTCCCCGCTGTAAATGGGTGGGATTCATGCGACCGCATTGAAGCCTTCCTGGATGCGGTTCGATGGGGAGCGGCGACGAACGCCGATCGCGGACTGCTTCAGGCGCCATTCCGAAGCGGTGTCGATATCGAGGACTACCAGCTGGATCCATTGGTCCGCGCCATCGACATGCCGCGCGCCAATCTTCTAATCGCCGACGATGTCGGTCTCGGCAAAACCATCGAGGCGGGTCTGGTCATCCAGGAACTGATCATCCGCCACAGGGCGAGGACCGTCTTCATCGTCGTCCCCGCTTCCTTGCAGGTGAAGTGGCAAATGGAGATGCAGGAGAAGTTCGGCCTCGAATTCCGGATCGTCGATACCGAGTACATCAGGCAGCTCCGGCGGGAGCGTGGCATACACGCCAACCCCTGGACCAGCTTCCCTCGGCTCATCGCCAGCATGGATTGGATGAAGAGCGGCGAGGGGCTCAGGTTGCTCAAGGACATCCTTCCTGCTCATGCCGGCAATCCGCGGAAGTTCGATATCCTGGTCATCGACGAGGCTCATAATGTCGCTCCCGCGACCGCTGCCAGCTACGCGATGCCGAGTCTGCGTACGCGTTTGGTCCGGATACTCGCCCCTCACTTCGAGAATAGGCTATTTCTAACGGCAACGCCTTCGAACGGCGATCAGCAATCCTTCACCTCGCTTTTGGAACTGCTCGATGACCAGCGTTTCGCCCGCGGGGTGATGCCTGACGATAAGCAGAAGAACCGCGTCATGGTGCGGCGGCTCAAGACGGATATCGTCGACAAAGATGGCAAGCCCGTCTATCCCGAGCGTGAATTGTTGCCGCTGATGGTCGACTACGTTGAAGATGAGCGCGAGATCCACCACGTCTTGGTGGCCTATACGGAAAGCCGCGCGGCCTCGTCTCGCGGTAAGGGTGCGGCATTCGGCGCGGAGTTCGTCCACAAACTCTTAAAGAAGAGGCTATTTTCGTCGCCGAGGGCATTTGCGATGACGTTGGAGAAGCATCGGGAAACCCTCCTTCACGGCAAACGTGAACCTGAAGGGCGGCAGCTGGATGAGCTGATACTTCACAAGGCGATCGCTCGCGCAGAAGAAGAGCAGGCCGACGACGCCGCGGTAGAGGCGGCGCAGTTGGAAGCCGTCGAGGCGGCATCCAGGGCGGCTGTCGCTCTGACGCCCGAACAGCGGAAGCTGCTCGACAAGCTTTCGGCGTGGGCTGAGAGGAATCGCAATCGCACCGACTCTAAGGCGAAGGCGTTGCTCGCGTGGCTTGAGACTCATCTCAAGACAGATGGGAAGTTCAACGGCAAGCGGGTAATCCTGTTCACCGAATATCGCGCGACGCTCTCATGGTTGCTTGAGATCCTGGCTGCCAATGGATGGGGCGGTGAGAGATTGATGGAGCTTCACGGCGCCACTGATCCCGAGGACAGGGAAGTGATCAAGGCTGCTTTCCAGGCCCATCCAGATGATTCGAAAGTGGCGATTCTCCTCGCCACCGATGCCGCATCTGAAGGCATCGATCTTCAAAACCACTGCAACTACCTCATTCACATCGAAATTCCCTGGAATCCCAACGTGATGGAGCAGCGTAACGGGAGAATCGACCGCTACGGTCAGAAATCGAAGAAGGTCAGCATCTGGCATCCCGTTGGAAAGACCGCGAAGACCGGCGGCAAGGATGCGAACAAGCTTGAGGCGGACCACGAGTTCCTGATGCGCGCCGTACTGAAAGTCGAGAAAATCAGGCAGGATTTGGGCTGCGTCGGCCCTGTCATCGCCAGGCAAATCGAAGAGGCCATGCTCGGCCGGCGCGTCGAATTGGATACTCGCGATGCTGAGGCGAAGGCATCGAAGGCGAGTAAGTTCCTCACCGTCGAGAAGAAGCTCCAGGAACGAATCGCGCGTCTGCATCAGCGGCTGCTCGAGGCCCGTGAGGTCTTCGGCCTGTCGCCCGAACGTGTCGAACGCGCCCTTTCCATTGCGCTCGAATTGGCCGGTAAGCCCCCGCTGAAGCCTGTCGATGTGACAGGCGTGCCCAAGCGGAAGGTATTCGAAGTTCCGATGCTGACCGGCTCCTGGGACCAGGCGACCAGAGGCCTGGAGCACCCCCATACGGGCATCCGACGCCGGATCACCTTCGACCACAGCATCGCTAAAGGGCAGGATCGCCTCATACTGGCGCATCTCCAACATCGTCTCGTACAGTTGGCTTTGCGATTGCTCCGCGCGGAGGTTTGGGCTCACGACGATCGAAAGAAACTCAACCGCGTCGCGATCCGTTCGATCCCGAAGGGCATGAGCGAGGTCCCGGTTGTTCTCATTTGGTCCCGCCTCGTCATAACCGGATCGCAGCATCAGCGACTGCACGAAGAACTGACTTTGTCTGGTGGAACGCTCGCTAAGGATGGTTATGTGCGTATCCGGACCTTGAATAAGCTGGAAGAGCTCCTTGCAGCGGGGAAACCCATCGAGCCTTCCCAGCACGTTTTTGATGCTCTTCAAAAGTCTTTCCGATCGACCGAGAAATCCATAGCCCAGACGGTCGAGTCGCGCTCCGTAGAGCGCCGAGACGACCTGAAGAGCGCCCTCGATAGGCGGCGTGTGGCTGAAGAGAAGGATTTGCAGGAAATCCTCGACAGTCTGGAACAGATGATCAGCGGAGAATTGAAAGACTCTACGCTGCCCAAACAGTCCGAGTTCTGGCCGTCTGACGAACGTGAGCAGCTCAAGCGAGACGAGGAAACACTTCGAGCTCGCCTTGCGCGTATTCCGAGCGAGCGCAAGTCGGAAATCGAAGCCATCGGGCGTCGCTACGCTGACCCTATCCATAGGACTTTCCCAGTGGCCGTCGAATTTCTCGTTCCGGAAGGCTTCGGGGCGAGCCGCTAGCTATGGCGCCTGTATCAGAGCAAGTGGAGTGGCTCAATCTCGTCGATCATTCGGGTCCCTTTCTGTCGCCAAAAGTCATCGAGGGCATCTTCCCGCAGGGGCTCGCGGCGGTCGTAACGTCGAGTCGACAGCGCCTTCGCAGTGCTCATGAGGAGTGGTGCGATGCGGTCGATCAGGCTGATCCGCGCCTTTCCGACCTTCATGGAGAATGGATCCGGCTGGTACTCCAGGACTGTCTCGAATACGAAGATGCCGTTCTAGTCCCGCGGGAAAAACTGGCTGGAGTCGTTTATCGTGCGCCAGAGCATGGCGTCGAGATTTCGCCCGATTACGCGGTTCGAAGTGAAGACGGGAAGATCCGGATCCTTATCGCCGCCTATCCACCAGGAACGGATCCGACTAAACCACTCCCGAAGGATAGTTGGCCCGCATCGCCCATCGAGAGGATGACCTTGCTGTGCCGGGCGAATCAGGTTCGTAGTGGTTTGATCACTAATGGTGAGAGTTGGACCTTGGTCAATGCCCCCATCGGGGGGACTTCGGGATGGGCGTCCTGGTTGACACGGCTCTGGTGGCAGGAGCCGATCACGCTCAAGGCATTCCAATCGCTGCTAGGTGTCCGACGATTATTCGGACCCGCAGAGGAGACTCTTGATAGCCTCCTGGAAAAATCGCTCGAATTTCAAGAAGAGGTGACCGATACTCTCGGGGAACAGGTCCGCCGTGCAGTCGAGGTGTTAGTGCAGGCGCTGGGTCGCGCCGATCAGGATCGCAATGGGGAGCTTTTGAAAGACGTCTCTCCCGCGGTGCTGTATGAGGCCGGACTGACAGTCATGATGCGTCTCGTTGTTACGCTCTGTGCTGAAGAACGTGAACTCCTGCTTCTCGGCGATCCTATTTATGACCAGCATTACGCGATATCGACGCTGCGTGCAAAGCTTCGAGAAGATGCTGATAAGCATGGCGTACAGGTGTTGGAGCGCATGCATGACGCCTGGTCACGGATGCTTGCCGTTTTTCGAGCAATCTATGGCGGCATAGACCATGAGGCGCTACGGCTCCCAGCCTTAGGAGGCTCCCTTTTTGATCCAGACCGCTTCCCATTCCTAGAAGGGCGTCCAGCAGGAAGTTCTTGGAAAACGACACCAGCTTCGCCCCTGCCCATCGACAATAGAACTGCGTTGCTCATGCTTTCCGCATTACAGGTCCTTGAGCAGAAGCGCGGAGCCCAGAGGCTGTCCTATCGCGGCCTTGATGTAGAACAGATTGGCCATGTCTATGAGGGCCTGCTTGAGTACACGGCCGTCAAGGTCAATGAAGTTACACTTGGCCTCATTGGGTCAGGAAAGGTGTCGCATCCGACTATCGGGTTAGGCGAATTGGAGGCGTTGATTCATGCGTCCCCGGAGCGGGCAGCACGGCGCCTTGCCGATGTCACGGGCCGCTCGCAATCGGCAATCAACAACGCACTGAAAGATGCGGACGATGAGGATGCGTTTAAGCAGCTGATTCATGCGTGCGGCGGGGATGAGCCATTGGCTCGACGACTGCAGCCATTCGCAGGTGTCATCCGTGCTGATAGTTGGGGGACGATGCTCGTATATCGGCCCGGTTCATTTTCAATCGTTAGTGGCACAAGCCGAAGAGCGACTGGAACGCACTATACACCGAAATTGCTTACTGAGCCGATAGTCCAACATACGCTCGAACCCCTCGTTTACGTCGGGTCAGCAACAGGTATGCCGCGTGATGAGTGGAAGTTGAAGTCTTCTGCGGATCTGCTGGAGCTGAAGGTCTGCGATATGACAATGGGGTCAGGAGCTTTTCTCGTTCAGGTTTGCCGTTATCTCGGCGATAGGCTCGTTGAGGCATGGTCGGCTAGCGAGACTCAAGGGAAGGTCGTGTCCCTTGAGGGCGTCGAACTGGATGTTCTTGGAAGCGCTGAACTTATGACGAAGGACATGGCCGATCGCTTGGTCATCGCGCGGCGTCTCGTCGCTGGTCGGTGCTTGTATGGCGTGGATATAAATCCGATGGCCGTAGAGTGGCGGCGTCCCGAAAGCTGTGGAAATTGTCGTAGCCTTTGGTTGAGTTCCTGATTCTACTCGA
>CXWL01002782.1_pt1 | contig 45131 bp, 44 predicted proteins | sample 590931 | NCBI WGS metagenome assembly CXWL01 (sample SAMEA3498368, study PRJEB10139) | groundwater metagenome | biome: water well; material: biofilm material | place: Germany | collected 2015-04-27 | reverse complement strand
GCCTGCGCAAATTCGCGCGCGCGCTTGCCGGATCGCGCGATGGCGCGGAGGATTTGCTGCAATCGGCGATTGAGCGGGCGCTCATGCGAAGCGAGGCCTATGACGAAACGCGGCGCCTCGAATCCTGGATGTTCAAGATCATGCAGAATTTGTGGATTGATTCGCGCCGCGCCATCGCGAGTGCGCCGGTCCAGGACGTTGAATCCCCCGATACCCAGGGCGAGGATGGTCGCGACATCGTGGAATCGAGGGAAGAACTTCGTCTTGTACGCGAGGCGTTCTCCCAGCTGCCGGATGACCAGCGCGCCGTTATGGCGCTTGTCGTACTCGACGGCGCCTCTTATGCAGAGGCTGCTGAGGCGCTGGACATTCCGATTGGTACGGTAATGAGCCGGCTCGCCCGCGCACGCGCCAATGTTGCGGCGAGGGTGCGTGGCCCCGCAATACTGACGCCGCTGACGCCGCTGAGGAAACACAATTAATGCTGAACGACGAACTCCTCGGCGCCTACATCGATGGCGAACTCGGCGCAGGCCAGAAGGCTGAAGTCGAGCGCTTGGTGCAGGAAAGCCCTGGCGCTCGGATGCGTCTGCAGCGTATGCGTGCGGGCGATTCCGCTCTGCGTCACGCTTTCGGCGCAGGCGCCGGCGAGAAGGAAGACAACCTCGCAGAGCTGGTGCGCCGCGGTTGGCCCAAGCGCCCTTCGTTGAGGAAGTACTGGATCGGCGGCGCCATCGCGGCTGCGAGCTTGCTTGGCGTATTTGGCGCGCAGCTGACCGGGCCCAATTTGGGCCCAGGGATGCACTTGTCGGCCGATATGGCGGCGGCGCTAGAGCGTGCGCCGAGCGGGGACCGAGTATCGGTGCGCGGCGGTGAAATGCATATGGCGCTGACGTTCCGCAGCGATGGCGGCGATGTCTGCCGCCAATACCGGACATCTTCTGCGCGGCAACAAGTAGACTCGATCGCTTGCCGCGAGGATGGCGCATGGCGCATCGCGGTGCAGGCGGCGGTGGAGGATCAAGGTTACCGCACGGCCGCCGCGAACGATCCGATCGCTGCAGCGGTGGAGCGCATGGGCGGCGCAAGCGTGCTTAGCGCGGAAGAAGAGCAAGTGCTCATCGCGAAGCGCTGGTCAGCCGACTGACTCTCATTTAGGGATGGGCGGCTCGGCGTTGGGCGGAACCCAAAAACTGAGCTGCGAAAGCGGAAATGGCGGCGCGGTGATCGCCTTACGGTCCGATATTACCTGAACGCAGTCTTCCCAGGAGCCGTATGAGCTCGTCGGCTCCCCCAGTGGGGGAACGATATTGGTATTCGCCAGCATTATTCCAAAATGAACTGCTGAAAAACCTCCATGCATGGGGCCATGGAGACTTTGGGTATCGGGGTCGGGAAAATGGCGAAGCTTCGCGCGTCTGTTTTGAGAGCCGCCGCATTGATCGGCGTGTTGTTCATGGCCGCGCCCGCGGCGCTCGCGCAATTTGACATTCCCACGGGGGCGCCGCGTAGCCCGTTGTTCGGCGCGCGCGAGTGGACCCAGCCCGTGCTGCTGTTCGAAGAGTTCGGCTTGCAGCCGATGCCCACCGGGACCTGCCCGACCTGCCAGCCGCTGCCGCAAGCGCAATCGTGCACCGCCGGGCCGACAGGTCCGGCGCTGGACACGTTCCTGCGTCAGCGGCTCTGGCCGATGCCCACCGAAGCCGCCAACACCACGCGCGGTAATTATTGGGCGCCTCGAGTGGGGACTTGTGTGCGCCCGCTCGCCACCAGCGCGGTGGAGGGCCGCCCGCCGGGCGAGTGGTTCTCCCACCAACGCTGGAGCGAGTTCTATCCGCAAGTCTATTTCCAAAGCGCCCAGGCGGGATCGCGCGTCAACACCGGCCTCCGCGATCGCTGGCAGCGCCACGGCTACATCCGCGGCGAATTTGCGAACGGCCAATTGTACTATCGCGGCGGCACGACCCGCGGCATCAGCGTTCGCTTCCACCCGAGTTTCCCGATCCAGCAGCCGAACTCGGTCTGGACGTTCGACGGCACGATGCCGCCGAAATTGCTGCAGGCGCGCGTTGGCGAACCGATCCTGTTCCGTCACTTCAACACGCTTCCGGTCGATCCGGCCGCGAACAATGGCTTCGGCGCCCACACGATCACCACGCACGAGCACAACGGCCATAACCCCGCCGAAAGCGACGGCTTCCCGGGCGCCTTCTTCTTCCCGGGTCAGTTCTACGATTATCGCTGGCCAATGCAGCTCGCTGGCTACGATTCGATCAACACTGACGCCAGCGATCCGCGCGCCGGACGTCCCGACGGCGCCGGGGGCATCACCCGCATCCGCGGCGATTGGCGCGAGACCGCGTCCACGCATTGGTTCCACGACCACATGCTCGATTACACCGCCCAGAACGTCTACAAGGGCAACGCCGCGATGATGAATTATTATTCGGCGGTGGATCGCGGCCGCGAAGGCTTCCAGTGCCATTATTCGAACGCCAGCAATCCGAACCTGTGCTTGCCCTCCGGCACAGACCTGGACTGGGGCAATCGCGATTACGACGTGAACCTGCTAATCGCCGACAAGGCCTGGAACAGCGCAGGACAATTGTTCTTCAACATCTTCAACACTGACGGCTTCCTCGGCGACCAGGTGTTGGTGAATTGGACTTGGAAGCCGTACCTTGAAGTGCGCGGGCGTCGCTATCGCTTCCGCATCCTGAACGGCGCGGTCTCGCGCAATTTCCAGCTCGCGCTGGTGACGTCGTCGGGCGTGCGGGTTCCGTTCCACATGGTGGCCAACGACGGCAATATCATGGAGCACGCGGTTCGCTTCCCCAACGCGCAATCACAGGACTTGCCGGAGCAAGCGATCGCCGAACGCTACGACATCGTCGTCGATTTCCGCAGCTTCGCGCCAGGAACCAAGCTTTATTTTGTGAACCTGCTTGAATCGAGAGACGGTCGTGGCCCAACCCGTACGATCCCGCTCGCCGACGTTCTGAGCGGCCGTTATCGCGGCGATCCCGGGGTTGGCAGGATCATGGAATTCCGGGTCATGCCGTATTTCGGCGTCGATCAGAGCATGAATCCAGCCGACTATGAGGAAGGCCGTCGCGTGATGATCCCACGCCCGGAGGTTCCTGCGAACGTCCAGCAAATTGCGGTTCGCCGTGATTTCGAGTTCGCCCGCTCTGGCGGTACGGACGAGGAGCCGTGGACTATCCGCACCAATGGCGGCAACGGCCTTCCCACCGATCTGCACCGCGTGTCGGCGGCGCCGGAAGTCGGCCGTTGGGAAATCTGGCGCTTGCACTCGGGCGGCGGCTGGCAGCACCCGGTGCACATCCACTTCGAAGANNGTCGCATTCTCACCCGCGACGGTGCGCCGCCGCCGGTATGGGAGCGCGGCGCGCGCAAGGACGTGTTCCGTGTTGGCGATGACCCGACTGGCCATGCGAGCGGCGAGGTGGAAGTGTTGATCCGCTTCCGCGAGTTCCTGGGCACGTTCGTCGAGCATTGCCACAATACCCAGCATGAGGATAATTCCATGATGTTGCGGTGGGACGCTCGTTCGCCGGGCCAAGTGGTTGCGATCCCGACGCCGGTGCCGGAATGGGAAGGCGTCTATTATGAGCCGACTTATGATCTTCCCCAGGATGGCGACGATCCGAACCGGCCCTGATTGGCGTAGATGTTGCGAGGGCATGGAGAGGGAGTGCCACCCATGTCGAAGCGAGTGAGGATGCTGGCGGCCGTCGTTCTGGCGATGGCCGCCGCCTTATTTGCTCCCGGCGCCCCGGCGCAGGAGCAATGGGGGCGCGACTATTTTCCCAATGTCGTATTGCGCGACCACAACGGGCGCGAACTGCGCTTCTACGACGACATCATCCGCGGCAAGGTGGTGTCGATCAATTTCGTGTACACGACGTGCACCGAACTCTGCCCGCTTGACACCGCGCAATTGCGCCAGGTGCAGCAAATCCTGGGCGATCGCATCGGCCGCGACATCCATATGGTCACGATTTCGCTCAACCCTTCGCGCGACACGCCCGAGCAATTGCGCCAATTCATGCGCACCTACGATGTCGGCCCGGGCTGGACGTTCCTGACCGGCTCAGCCGCGGACGTGCAATTGCTGCAGCGGCGCTTGGGGTTGCGTCCGGTCGACGAAAACAGTCTGCGCGAACACGACGCCAGCATTATCATGGGCAATGAGCGCACAGGTCAGTGGATCAAGCGCACCGCCTACGAGAACCCAAACCTTCTGGCCGACTTGCTGGGGCGGCGATTGTTTAATTACGCCTCGCAGGGCCCTTCCACGCGGCTGTCCTATGCCGCCGCCGGCGAAGTCACCGACCGCACGCAAGGCTATTATCTGTTCCGCACCCGCTGCCAATCCTGCCACACAATCGGCGAGGGCGACCGGCTTGGCCCCGATCTCGCGGGCGTGTCGCGCACCCGCAACCATGCCTGGCTGACGCGCTGGATTCGCGAGCCCGACCGCATGATCGCCGAGCGCGATCCGACCGCGTTGTCGCTGTTGGCGCGCTACCGCAATCTGCCGATGCCGAATTTGAGCCTGAATGAGGCCGAAGCTAACGCGATTGTTGAGTATTTGAGGCGCCAGGACGACCAGGCGGCGAGCAACGGCGGACGCAGGGAAGGCGCGGGCCGCTAAGCAGCAGACGCCGCGTCTTCCAGAACATGCGCCGCTAAGGCTCGTCTACCGGTTGATCGCCTCCGAGCGCCAGGTGAACCGCACGCCGGCGCTGTAGTCCGCTGTCGCCTCGTTGAGCCCTGCGCCGGCATTGAGGGCGACGCGGAGATTATCGGACATGCGATAGGAGACGTACGCGCTGACGCCGCTCGGGTCTTCATTGCCCTCGAATGACGCTTCGCGCCACCAATAGGAGCCCCCGACGCGGGTCTTCTCGCCGGCGCGAAGCCAGCCGCCCAGAGCGCCTTGCCAGCCGTCCTGGCGATCTGCGCCGTCGGGATCGCCAAGGAACCTATGCCCGGCGGACAGATAAACTCCGCCAGCGTCGCCCGAATTCCCGATTTCACCCAAGACACTGTAGTCGGTTNNATCCTCGTCCCCGGTCGGCAGCCGCACCCGCCCGCTCAGGTCGAAATAGGCTTTCGAGCCGCCGAGGCGGCGGAACGAGCGGGTGACCGTCAACGTGGTATCGCCAATCCCGTTTTCTGTTCCGGTGCGGACAACAGTCCCGCCCCCAGAACCGTCCCCGCCGTCGCCCCCGCCTTCGGTGTCGGCGACGTCGGCCGGCCCCGTAATCGACAAATAAGGAACGGAGGCCCGGAACGACCAATCGCCGGAGGTAATCCGCGCGCTGAGCGGCACGGAGATCACTTCGGTGTCGGTCGTATCGCCATAATCACCGGAGGAATAATCCAGGCCGGTGGCGAAGCTGACGCGGGTGTCGGCATTGGCCGCGCCCGCCATACAGGCCGCCACAGCCGCGCCGGCAACGGCGACAAAGTGCTTCTTCATTGAGTCTCCCCTCGAAACATGCGGGCCCAGGATGGAGTTCCTGGGCCCGCTTTTCACCTACATTCGCTGCCTGGGCGATCAGCCTGGGCCGCCATTGCCGCCGTGGTCGTCCTCATCGTCCGGGCCGTCATCGTCATGGTCGTTGTCGCCGCCATGATCGTCGTCAATGTCATGATCGGGGCCGTCGTCTAGGCCGCCGCCCGAGCCGGAGCTGTCGCCGTCGTCATCGCCGGGGCCATCCATGCCGGAATCGTCGGTTTCGCCCTCGTCGCCATCGTTATCACCGGGGCCGTCCTCGCCGGAATCGTCGGTCTCGCCCTCATCATCGTCTTCGCCGCCGCCCGAGCCGGAATTGTCACCGTCATCATCGCCGTCGCCATCCTGGCCGGAATCGTCGGATTCGCCTTCGTCCTCATCATCATCGTCGTCATCGCCGCCGCCGTGACCGGAATTGCCATTGTCGTCATCGTCATTGTGGCCGCTGTTTTCGCCCCGGCCAGAATTGCTGCCGGAACGGTCATCGCATTGCTCGCTAGTGGCGGAGCAATTGGGGTCCGCGGCGGCGTCCGTAACGACGGTAAAGGTCGACGCCACGCTAAAGGCGCTCAGTGCGAGGACTGAGGCTAGAGCGGTGAGTACGGAGTTTTTGTCTATCTTCACTGGGGTGTCTCCGGGAGGATGTGGATAACTATCTTGCTTGCGCAGGAGTGGGCGCACGGATCAACTACGAGCGAGTGGCTCGGTTATTCCATGAATAAATGTTAGCGCTGCTTTCGGTGTGCCGAATTGAGCACAATCAGGATCGTCAGGCGTTTGGCTGACATGAAAATCACTGCGGCAGGGAATATTTTCCGGGATGAGATGTTCGCGCCGCTCCAGCGGGATATGCACTTCAGATGATTAACAGGCACATGATGGTCTCACTGCGGTTTCTGTTGGCTGGCCTTTTCGTAATTTTCGTCAGCAGCTGCGCTAATCCCGAACTCGACGCAAACCGTTCGCGCGCGAGAGAAGTGTTGCGTCGTGTCGCATCCGACACATTCGTCGACGCCAGCACGCGCGATCTGGCCCTGGTTCGCCACAAGCCAAGCGGATTGGAATGTGTGGCGCCGGTAACCGGGGGTTTCTCGCTTGAGGTATTTCCGCCAACCGCCACGCACCCGGGCGTTTATTGCGCGCGCTCGGAGGGAGAAGTCGTCAGCAGTTTCGTGGCGGTATTTTACGGCGCGACGGTCGATATCGACACGGCGTTTTCCCAAGCGCTCGCGGCCAGTGCGGGGCAAGCCTCTCCTCAGCCATGGACTGGCGAACCGAGCACTGCTGACAGGGCGTCGCCTGACGGCTTACCGCATTTTCGAATTTCGCGGTTCCAGGGGAACGTGAACGGCGCGCCCAGCTATCTGCGCGTCGCCATGGCGGAGGCGAAGGGGTGGTTCCTTCAACAGGTGGTCTCAGGCCCCATCGCCGACGCCGTGCAGATCGAGACTGATGCCGGCGCGGACTGGCGCCGCGCTCTGGCGGCATTCGCCGAGCATGTCCCGGACCCCCCGCCTTGAACGCGCTGCGCTTGAGCCGGCGCAAAGATAAGGCCGTGCTGGGGGCCTACAAGCGTGCATGGCCTTCAAAGACATCCTCACCCCTGTTTTCAAGCTGAGCGACGATGAGGCGGCATTGGTTGCGGCCGGCGAAATCGCGGCAATGTTCGATGCGCGCGCGACCGCTTTGATCGTGGCGGTGCAACTGGCCTCGGACTATTCGGATGCCCCGCACACGCTCTCCGATGTTCTCGCCGACATCGCCGCGGGATCGCGCTCGGAAGCGGCGCTGGAACGCGAGAGGGTGCTGGCCTGGCTCGAGGGCGTGCCCCACGACTTCGAGGTGCGCGATGTCTGTGTTGAGGGCGCGGTGGAACAGGGTGAGGCGGAAGCGCACGCTCGCGTCGCCGATATTGTCGTCTGTGCGCAGGCGGAAGGCGCAAAGCGTGCGCGGCGGATGTTCATCGAACGTGTGTTGTTCAAGGCCGGGCGCCCGATATTGCTGGTTCCCGCCGCGCCGGTTCAGGAGCGCCGCTGGAAGCGTCTGCTGATCGGCTGGAACGGCAAAGCTGAAGCGATGCGCGCGGTGAGCGCGGCGATGCCGTTGCTGAAGCAAGCCGAACAAGTTGTGGTCGCCACCATCGATGCCAAGCTGAGCGGTCCGGGACATCTGGGCGTCCCCGGGCGCGATCTCGCCGAACACCTCTCTCGGCATGACATCTCCGTCGAGCTCCGCAATGTCGATGGCCTCGGGCGGCCCACCCATCGTGCGCTGATCGACGAGGCTGTCGCGGTCGGGGCGGACGCCATCGTCATCGGCGCGTATGGGCGCTCTCGCGCGCAGGAGATGTTATTCGGCGGCGTGACGCGCGAATTGCTGGCGGAGACGCCGCTGCCGCTGCTGCTGTGCCACTAGCTATGACCAGCGTCGAGGGGACGCCAGCGCGAGCGGGGTCCGCCATCGTGCGCGCGGCGTTCTTGTATTTTTTGCTTGTTTTTGGCGTTGGAGTAATCCTTGGCGCGCCGCGAACGCTGTGGCTTGAGCCCCGCCTGGGCGAGGTGCTCGCCGTGGCGATCGAGGCGCCCGTTCTGATCTTGGCGATGTGGTTTGCGGCGCGGGCGGCGCCGCGCTGGGCAGGACAGAATGCCGGCGGCGGCGCGTTGCTGGCGATTGGATTGCTCGCACTCGCGCTGCAGCAATTGGCCGACCTTGCGCTCGCGTTCGGCCTGCGCGGCGCGACCCTCGTCGACCAACTCACTTATTTCAAGACGCCGGCCGGGGCCATTTATGCTGTCTGCCTGGTCGCGTTCGCGCTCATGCCATTGTTGCGAGCCCCGCGCCGCTTCTAGCGTCGGGCGCGACAAAACGCCCGGTCGGAGTGAAGACGAAATGCATCGGCCCCGCTATAAGCGCCCGCCAACCTTAGGAGTGATTGATGCAGGACCCCGTCGGAGTGACGGCCAAGGTCGCGTCTGCCGAGCCGAACCAAGCGTATGAAACCGACGTCATTATCGTTGGCGCGGGGCCGGTCGGCTTGTTCGCGGTGTTTGAGTTGGGCCTGCTCGGCCTGAGCGCGCATTTGGTCGATGTTCTCGATCGTCCCGGCGGTCAGTGCGCCGAGCTTTATCCAGAGAAGCCGATCTACGACATCCCAGGTTTGCCAGTGGTCAGCGGGCAGGGGCTCACAGATGCGCTCATGGCGCAGATCGCTCCCTTCAAACCAACCTTCCACCTCGCGCAGATGGCTGAGAAGCTTGAACGTCTGCCGGACAAGCGATTCCGACTGACAACCGAATTGGGGACAACGATCACTGCGCCAGTGATGGTGATCGCGGCCGGCGGCGGCTCGTTCGTACCGCGCAAGCCCAAGATCGACGGCATCGAAGCCTTCGAGGGCAAATCCGTGCACTATTCAGTACGTAAGATGGAGCGGTTTCGCGGCAGCGACATCGTCATCGCGGGCGGCGGCGATAGCGCGATCGATTGGGTGTTGAACCTGGCCCCGATCGCCAGATCGACGACGCTCATTCACCGCCGCGACGAATTCCGCGCCGCGCCCCACTCGGTGGCGCAGATGCGCGAGTTGGTTGCGCAGGGAAAAGTACGGTTGGAGATCGCCGATATTAAGGGCCTCAGTGGCGCGGACGGCCAACTCGCCGCTCTCTCCTGCGAGAGTAAAGCAGCGGGGAAATATGAAGTCCCGTGCACTGATCTCCTGGCCTTCTATGGCCTCACCATGAAACTCGGGCCCATCGCCGATTTCGGCCTTAATCTGCATGAAAATCTCATCCCCGTAGACACCGAGAAATTCGAGAGCAGCGAGCCGGGCATCTTCGCAATTGGCGATATCAATGCCTATCCGGGCAAGTTGAAGCTCATTCTGTGCGGCTTCCATGAAGCCGCCTTGATGGCGCAGGCGGCGTTCAAAATCGCGCGGCCCGGCGAGCGGCTGGTGTTTCTGTACACGACCTCGTCAACGGATTTGCAGAGAAAACTGGGTGTGGCGTGATCTTGGACCGCCGGCGTCCTCGCTGGCGTAGCGACTGCCACGCGCCGCCGCAGCATTTACAAACCAAGGGGCCGGCGAGGACGCCGGCGGTCCAAGGGGACGCGGAATGATCCACACCTCCGTTCTTGATTCCATAGGCAACACGCCCTTGATCAAGCTCAAACGTGCCTCCGAAGAGACGGGCTGCACCATCCTTGGCAAGGCGGAGTTCTTGAACCCGGGCCAGAGCGTGAAGGACCGCGCGGCGCTGGCGATTGTGCAAGATGCAGAAGCCAAGGGGCAGTTGCGCCCAGGCGGCGTGATCGTGGAGGGCACCGCAGGCAATACCGGCATCGGGCTCGCGCTGGTCGGCGCCGCCAAAGGCTATCGCGTTGTCGTGGTGATGCCGCGCACGCAAAGTCAGGAAAAGAAAGACGCGGTGATCGCGCTGGGTGCTGAATTGGTGGAGGTGGACGCAGCACCTGCTTCCAGCCCGGACCACTACCCGAAGGTGGCCAAGCGCATCGCCGAGGAAAAGAACCGCACCGAACCCAATGGCGCGATCTGGGCCAACCAATTCGACAATGTCGCCAACCGGCAAGGCCATTACCAAACCACCGGACCGGAAATTTGGGCGCAGACTGACGGTAAGGTGGATGGGTTCATCTGCGCTGTCGGATCGGGCGGCACCCTTGGCGGTGTTTCGCTCGCGTTGAAAGAGCGGAATGCAAATGTGCGGATTGGGATCGCCGATCCCGGCGGAGCTGGCCTCTACAATTGGTACAAGCACGGCGAGCTCAAGGCCGAAGGAACCTCGATCACCGAAGGCATCGGCCAGGGCCGAATAACCGCCAATCTGGAAGGCGTCGCCGTGGACGAGGCGTACCGGATCGAGGACGGAGTGTGGCTGCCTGTCCTTTATAGGCTGATCCAGGAGGAGGGATTGTGCCTTGGCGGCTCCTCGGCGCTCAATGTCGTAGGGGCCATGGAGCTGGCGCGTACGCTTGGCCCCGGGAAAACTATCGTCACCGTGCTCTGCGACTATGCCAACAGGTACATGTCGAAGTTGTTCAACCCGGAATTCCTGCGTTCCAGGGCGCTACCGACGCCGCCTTGGCTGGCCTAGAGGCAGGTGACGCAGACAATTGGAACATAAAGAGATCACGTACATCCAATTGGGAGACTCGTTCCGATTGCAATCCCCAACTAGGGCGCTAAGTGTTACCACATGGGGAAAACCCCAGTGGGCTGTCTAATGTAGGGGGAAAATCATGAATCTGTTGCAACGGGCGGTGGCTCTTGCGCCGCTGATGGCGGTCGCTGCGGGGTGCAGTACACTGGCGGAGGGTACCCGTGACTTAGTAGGCCTTAGTCAGGAGCCGGTTCGCACCGAGAGCGAACGAACGACGGCTGCGCTGGTACGAGAATTGGCGGACGCACGCCAGCAATTGGATTCCGGCATCCATGAAGTCGTTACAAACAATGACGACGAAAGGGCCGCCAAAGTTGCCGAGCGGGATCGTTGGGAGCAAACGCGGGCTCAGCGACAAGAGACGAGAGACGGGCCGATTGCCGCTGTGTTCTCGGGCGTGGGCGCCATGATGTCGGATCAAACGCCTCCACATGTGCCAGCGGACGCCCGAGAGCTTATTGAGCGCGCGGAGGTGTATTATCACCTGGGCATTTTGACGATGCGCTCGCAATGCGAAGGATATATGCAATCGCTGGCGACGGTCGATAGCGAAACGACATTTGGCCAGGATCTGGCGAACAATTTCTTCGACACCGCTACGGTTGCAGCGACCGTGTCGCAATCTCCCTCCATATGGGCCACAGGCTTATCGGCGACGCAGAATTCGTTCAACTCGGTAAGCGGGAGCACCGAGCGATTTTTGTTGTTGAGCGAGTCGGTCGGCGCGCTGCGTGAGCGGGTATTGCAGCGCATGACTGACGCGATTGGCACACCGCCTTCGTTTGGAAGCGCTAATGCGACGCGGGGGTCGGCCTTGCAAATAGCCCGGCAAGCTGTGGAGGCAATTCAGCGGTACGGCGCCCCGTGCACCGAGGGTGGAATTCGTCTGATCATTGCCGAGGCGTTGACAGATTCCAGTATTGCTCGACAGGCGATCATGGAACGCGAACTAACCTACCGCTCCAATATTAGAACTTTGATTAATGCGGGAAAGGAAGGCAATCCTTACGGGGTCACCGACCGCGATCTTCGACTCTTGTTCTTGTACGCTGGCGCTCGCGGCGAGACGACCCAGGCGACGCTGCTCGCACAAATCAATGTCGAATTGCCCTACCTCGCCGAGATGAGCGACGAGAACAGAACGCAACTCTACTACTCCATATATCAACTGGCGCACTTGCCTGGGAGTTCGCTGCGCCAGGACTTGGCGACTTTGCGTCAGGAATTGCTCGACGCAGCTGCACAGAGAACATCGCCGCCCACGACGCCTCCGTCTCCGTCCGCGCCGCCGCCCGATGGCCCACCTCCCGCCGATGGCGGCCAGGAAGCGCCCGGATAGCCTTCTTCCCGGAGAGGGGAGGCGCGCTGATGCGAGGAGTTCGGCGAGCGCAGCGCCTGGGTTGAGCTGAGCCAGGGCCGGCCCTAGTGTGCCCGCTTGTATTTGGGGACCCCTCATGTTGCTTCGCCACGTTGTTGTTTCTGCCCTTGTCGCGCTTGCTGGCTGCGCTAACACAGGCGCGCCGGCTGAGGAGAGGTCTTCGCCGCGGCCGCAAATCGCTGCGTTCGCACACCCGCCGCTCTCTGCGGAGGCTTTGCTGGCGCATGTCAATGTGCTCGCCTCCGACGAGTTCGAGGGACGCGCGCCTGGCACAAACGGCGAGCGTCTGACGCTGGACTACATCTCCCGCGCCTTCGCCGCGGCAGGGTTGGAGCCTGGCGTTCGCAACGCTGCGGGAGAGCGTTCTTGGCTGCAGGAGGCGTCGCTCGTGGCCGCCACCCTGGAGAGCCCGCCGACGCTGACGATCAATGGTCGCGACGGTGCGCGCCAGTACGCCTATGCGACCCAATTCTCGGCTTGGACCCGCCGCGTCGAGCCGCATGTCGAGGTCACGAACGCCCCGCTCGTTTTCGTGGGCTATGGCATCAACGCGCCTGAACTCAATTGGAACGATTACGAAGGCGTTGACATGCGCGGCAAGATCGCCGTGATCCTGATCAACGATCCCGACTTCGAAACCGGCGACGACCGTGGCTTCGGCGGCCGCGCCATGACTTATTACGGGCGCTGGACCTACAAGTACGAGGAGGCCGCGCGTCAGCACGCAGCCGGCGTCATCATCATCCACGAGACGGCGCCTGCGGCGTATCCCTGGGCGGTGATCCAGTCGTCGACCGGCAGCGCACGCTGGGACATCGTGCGTCCGGACCGCGGCATGAGCCGCGCCAATTTCGAAGGCTGGATAAACAATGAGGTGGCGATGGAGACCTTCCGCCGCGCCCGCCTCGACTTCAACGAGTTGAAAGCGCGCGCGCAGCGACGCGGGTTTCAAGCGGTTCGTATGAACATGACCGCCTCGCTGGCGCTCGACACCCGCATCGAGCAGCGCACGACCTACAATGTCGTCGGCGTGCTGCCAGGGAGCGGCGGCGCCATCGTAAATGCGGCGAGCCGTATTCCTGGCGTTAGCGAAGTGCTGCCGGCTGCAGGCGTGCTCCCGGGAGACCGCAGCGACGAATACGTGCTGTACACCGCCCATTGGGATCATCTCGGCCGCTGCCCCGCCATCGATGGCGACGACATCTGCAATGGCGCGCTCGACAACGCGACCGGAATCTCAGGGCTGATAGAACTTGCGCGCCGGGCGGCGACGGCAGGGCGCGCGCGGCGCTCGATGGCGTTCATCGCTTTCACCGCCGAAGAGCAGGGATTGCTCGGCGCACTCTATTATCGCGACAATCCCGTGTTTCCCGCGCGCAACACGGTGGCCGCGATCAATATGGACGGCCTCAATTATGTAGGACCGACGCGCGACATGGAGATCGTGGGTTTCGGCAAGAGCGAAATGGACGATCTGGTCGCTGAAGCGCTTGCCGCGCAGGGCCGCCGTGCTGTGCCAGATTCAACGCCTGAGCATGGCTCTTTCTATCGTTCCGACCAGCTTCATCTCGCGCAATTGGGCATTCCGGTGCTCTACACCTCCAACGGCGTCGATCTGGTCGAAGGCGGCGTGACGCGCGGGGAGGCGCTCAACCAAGCCTACATCGCCAACAATTATCATAAGCCTTCCGATGAAGTGACGCCGGACTGGAATATGTCTGGTGGGGCGCAGGATCTGGAAGCGCTCTACGCAGTGGGACGAGGCCTCGCTGACTCTGATCGCTGGCCGCACTGGCGCGCGACTGCGGAGTTCCGAGCAGCGCGCACGGCTTCAGGGCGGTGATGAAGGTCTATGGCAGTTCGCAGAGCGGCAATTGCTTGAAGGTCAAGTGGACCGCCGAGATGCTCGGCGTTCCATTTGAGTGGATAGAGGTCGACACATTTTCCGGCGCCACGCGCACGCCGGAATTCCTGGCGATCAATCCAGCCGGGCAGGTCCCTGTCGTTGTGCTCAAGGATGGCCGCGAACTCGCGCAGTCGAACGCGATCATGCTCTTCCTCGCGGAGGGATCGCCGCTCATTCCGAACGACGCCTATGAGCGCGCCAAGATGTTAGAATGGATGTTCTGGGAACAATACAGCCATGAGCCGGCGATCGCCGTGAGGATCGCGCGGCGCTTCTATCTGAAGACGCCGGAAGAAGAGCTCGATCCCGCCTTGCTCGCCAAGGGCAAGTCCGCCTTGGGGCGCATGGAGCTGCAGCTCAAGCAAACGGCGTTCCTGGCGGGAGCGGCGTTCAGCTTGGCCGATATCGCGCTCGTTGCCTATACGCGGGTAGCGCACCGGGGCGGCTTTGACCTCGGGCCCTATGCTCATGTTCGCGCCTGGATTGCCCGTGTCGAGCAGCGCCTTGGCCTGCTTGCGGCTGAATAAGTGTAGTTAACGGGCGCCGCCGGCTCTGGCGGGAGAGGGCGTTGCCGGGGTAACCTGTGGCCGACGCTTACTTATTTGAGGGTGATTTGGAAGTCAGCCCAGACCTTTGGCCTGCCTTGGCTTTGACTTTCGGCCTGTTTCTGGCCGTCGGCTTCTTCGCCCAATTGGTCGATGGCGCGGTGGGCATGGCCTACGGCGTCATTTCATCGAGCGTGCTCCTGTTCTTTGGCGTACCCCCGGCGCAGGCTTCGGCCACGATCCACGCCGCCGAGTGCTTCACTACAGGCGCCTCGGGCCTTTCTCATATTACCCACCGCAACGTCGACTGGCGTCTGTTTTTCAGGCTGGCGCCTGCTGGCATCGTCGGCGGGGTGATCGGCGCCTATTTGCTGACCGGCTTCGATCCGACCTTCATCAAGGCGGTAGTCGTCGCCTATTTAGGGGCGATGGGATTGTTGATGTTGTGGCGTGCGCTCGGACCGCAGAAGGACGAGCCCCCGCACCTCAATCACGTCGTGCCGCTTGGGGTGGTGGGCGGATTTCTTGACGCGAGCGGCGGCGGCGGCTGGGGGCCCGTGGTGACCTCCACTTTGCTCGGGCGCGGCCACGCGCCGCGCTACGCCATTGGCAGCGTCAACGCGGCGGAATTCTTTGTGACTGTTGCAATCTCGGCCACATTCGTATGGGCGATGATGAATGGGCGAATGGATCTTGGCGGCGACGACCAAATCGCCCAGGGGATCGCCGCTCTGCTGGGCTTGGTTTTAGGCGGTCTGGTTGCGGCGCCCTTGGCGGGGTATGTTACCAAAGTGGCGCCCCCACGTTGGCTCCTGAGCGCCGCGGCCTTGCTGGTCATTGCGCTTTCGATCTGGCAGGGCGTGCGTCTGTGGCCGCAATTGCTGGAGGAGCCCGTGGTCCAGCGTGTCATGCAGGCGCTCGCGTTCCGTTAACGAATTATTCCGATCATGCAGACTTGCGAAAGCGTAGTCCTCCGGCTGCGCCGAGGGAGCATGCGCGTTGGTCGATGCGATCAATTCCCGGGTGGCGTTGGCCTTCCTCACCCAGACGCAGAGCGCGACCGCCGGCATTGACGCGAGCACGCTCGCCTCACTGGCGGCCATTCGCAGCGGGGTTGGGGCGGACGTGCAGGATGTTGGCGCCGACCCGAACGCTCCGCTCGCGCCTGTGTGGACGCCAGGCGTGTCTCCCAGCGGCGCGGCGCTGCTCGCGCGCAGCTTCTCCGGCAAGTCGTTTTTCGACGTCGGCGCTAAATTATACTCCGACCTAGGCGCTACTGGCGATTATCGGCGTCTGTTTGCGCTGCATACGGGATTGACCACGCTGCAGGCGCTGGCGCGCGCAGCGGAAGACGACAAGGCGCCCCCGGCCCAGCGCGCGCGCGTCGAGGCGCAGTTTGGACGCGGCCTTGGCGAGTTAGCGGCGTTCTTTAACCAGCAGCAATTCGAGGATGTTCGCCTGGCCCAGGGTGATCGCGTCGACAGCGCGCAGACCACATTGGCGCTGCCCACGCGCTCGGAGGATTATCTGACGGGCGTGATTCACCGCGGAAGCCTATCGGCGACGGTCGCGGGCCTAGCAACGAACGCGACTTTTGAGATTGTTGCAACATCGTCCACCGGCACGGAACGTCGTGTCGCCATTGACCTCGCCGAGATGGGTTCGATCCCGCGATCTCTTGGCGCGGTTGTGAGCTTCGTCAATACCAAGCTCGCGGCTGTGGGCGCGGCATCGCGGCTCGAAGCGGTCGACCAGACGCCGAAAACCAGCACGCTCAAGATCGGCGCACAAACCGTAACCAACAGATACACCGGTCCTAAGCAATATGCACTGAAGGTGGATGTTCGCGCAGGCGAGCGTGTGGCGTTCGAGGCTGCTGCTGCGACGCCGGCCTTCTACGCGATCGGGCAAGTCGCCAACGGCGCACGGCTTATCAAGCTCGAAGACGTCAGCGATGAGGCCGGTCTGCCGGCTCTGCTGGCGCGGCCTGGGGCAAGTGCGGACCCGATCGGCGCGAACGTCGCCACAGGCTGGTTTGGTCCAGGCGCTCCTTATGTTTCCCCGCCCGCCGGCGTCTATGAACAGCGCACCAACGCGCTCGCCGGCAACGGCCCGAATTCGTTCGAGGATGCGCTGCGTGCGCCCGGCGAAGCGGTCATGAGCTTGCGCTTCGCCGATGGGCGCAGGTTGGCTGTGACAACCGCATGGCGCAGCGACGATCTGGAGGCATGGCGGGTGCGCAGCGGCGAGAACGAGGACCGCGCCATCTTAGACGATCTGGCCGAGCGGCTCTCGCAATTGCTTCACGAACAGGGTGTGGCCGCGGGCGTCGATGTCTGGGAAGATGGCGACGAGCGCGGTTTTTCGCTGCTCAGCGGCGATTTCGTGTCAGTAGAGAGCCTCTCCATTAGCGGTCGCAGCGCCAATTTGGAGACGATAGACCCGCCCGGCATGGTTGGCGGCCTACGCGATGGCGTATTCGCACGGCGGTTTGAAGCCGCCAACGTCGCCGCGACAGGCGCTCTGTTTGTGAGCGATCAGACCTTCGTTTTGACGACCAGACAGAAGACTCACGCGATCACTATTGATGGCGGCGATGACGGCCTCGATGCGACGGCATTGGCCAGTGCGCTCAATGACGAGTTGCGCAAGAGAGGCTTGGCGGCGGCGGCGTCGCTGGTTGATGAAGGCGGCGCGCTGACGCTGCGCATCGACGCGCTGCACGACATGGTAGAGTTAAGCGCGACCCTCAATGAAGTTGAGCACGATGGCGTGTTGCAAGCGCCCGGCGCCTGGGCGAACGGCGGGCTGCCTGCCTCAAGCGCGGGACAGCCGTTCGGCGATGGCGTGCGCGCATTCGATGTAGCGGGAGGAAGCCCGCTCCTGACCTATGCAGGCGCGATCGATCTGCAGGTGGTCGTCGATACCCCGGCGGGCGCCAAGACCGTCTCGGTTTCGGTCAGTGCAACAGAGCGCGCCAACGATCCAGACCCATCACCTGGAGAATGGAGCAGCGCGTTTCAAGATCGGCTCGACGCGGCATTGAACGCTGCGGGCGTCTATGTAGGCGTAAGCGGCGCCGACCTCGCGCATTGGAAGGCCGGGGAATCTCCCGGCCACCGCATCGCTTCGGTCAGCATCAATGGCGATGCACTGACTTTGGAAGCGACGGCGCCTGGGTTAGGCATTGGCGGAGCATTCTCTGTCGAGCGCAGCTTCACGAGCGCAGAGGCGGCAAGCGGAATAAGCGATCTTGTCTCAGCGTTTGCCAGCGACACAAGCGTAGCGATCTCGTTCGCAACGATCTGGGGTGAACGCACGGTGTCAGCGTTCCTCGATCCCGGCGACCCGCAGACGTTGGAAAGCGCGGCGTTGCGGCTTAGTGAGGCGCTGGCGACGCAAGGCTATGATCTGGGGGTCGTCGCGACGGCGTTGGCAAGCGGTGGGGCGGGCTTGCGCGTTGTCGCCGGCCCCTCCCACACGATTCGTGCGGTTGATGGCGTCACGCTGGGTGGTGAGGTTCACGCGTTCACACTCGATCCGATCGACTCCGTTAGCCGTGCTGACGATCCGATCGGCGTGGAGCGGGTGGCGGCTCGCGCATCCCGTGGGTCCGCAGCCACCGAGACCGGCGCATCGACCTCGAGTTTCGTTGCGCCCAGCGCCAATTCCGCAGGGTGGTTTCCTGGCCGCGCATTCGATGTCGGAGTCGGCGGCGCCGCCAAGGTGGCGGTGGCGCGTGCGGTTGCCGCTGCAAGCGACGGTTCGGTTTACGTGCTCGCCGATCTCGACGGCGATTCCGCCACCAGCGCTATCAAGGGCGTACGCGACGTGGCGCTCATGAAGTACGATTCTGCTGGGAAACTCGCGTTCACCCGCATGCTGGGAGCAGCCGGCGCCGCGAGCGGATTTGCGCTCGCAGTGTCGGCGCAGGGAAAGGTCGCAGTGGCGGGGAGCGTCACCGGGGCGCTCTCCAACGCTGGCCTCGCCAGCGGCGGCGCAGATTCGTTTGTCACCTTGTTCGACGGCGGGGGGAGCGAAATCTGGACCGCGCGCCGCGGCGCTGTCGCCGATGACGAAGCGCGGGCGCTCGCGTTCGCGCCCGACGGTGGGGTCATCGTCGCCGGCCGCACCGATTCCGCGCTCGGTCCCGCATTGGCGCTCGGGGGCGCCGACGCTTATGTGCGTGGCTATTCAGCAAGCGGCGTGGAATTATTCAGCAAGCAATTCGGAACCGCCGACGACGATCGCGCCAGCGCGCTGCTCGTGCGCGACGATGGCTCGGGCGGCGCGGAGATCGTCACCGGCGGCGTGGAGAATAAGCGCGGCGTGTTGCGGCGCTTCACTTATTCGTCGGCCGCCGGATTTGCGGCGGGCGCGGTTCGCGACATCGGCGATCTTCGCGACGGGGCGATCAATGCGCTCGCCGCCGATGGTTCGGCGCTATATGTGGGTGGAGAGATCGGCGCCGATCGTTTGAACCGTGGCGCGGTGGGACGCGCGGCCGTCGCGGGGAGCGAGGGTTTTGTCGGTCGCCTCGACATGGATCTTGTTTCAACGGGGTTGGATCGCTCGAGCTATCTCGGGTCGGCGCAGCAAGACGCCGTCAAAGGACTGGCGATTGTTGATGGGGAACTCTACGCGGCCGGCGTTGCCGGCGGCGTGCTCGCTGGACAAGGCGCTTCGAACGCCAAATCAGGCTTCCTGGCGCGCCTAGACGCCAATGGCGAAGCAGCATGGGTGCGCAGCTTCAAGTCGGCGGGGGGCGCATTCAGCTTGGCCGGGCTCACGGTTGACGACGGCGGCGCCTCCCCGCTCGACGTGCTTGGGTTGCCGCGTGGAATTGTCGCTGCACTCGATACTGCGCCGCTCGTGAGCCGCAGCGCATTGCGCGCGGGCGATGAACTCAGGATCGGCGCCGATGGGCGGCGGCTAAGCACAATCAAAATTGGCGCTACCGATAGTCTCGCAACGATTGCCGGCGCGATCAATCGCGCCATCGGCGCTTCCGGTCGCGCCGAGATCGTGCGCGAGAACGGCGCTGATCGGCTCAAGCTCACGCCGCGGGAGGGACGGGCGCTGCGGCTCGAAAGCGGGCGCGAAGGGCGCGACGCGCTTGCTGGCTTGGGGCTCGAGCCCGGCTTGATTGCGGCCAATTCGAAGGCGAAAGGCGCGCTCAAGAATTTCGGTCTTGGCCTGCTTGCCGCCGATCTCAAATTGGACACGAAGGCGGGATTGGCGAGGACAAAGGCCGAGCTTAGCGCGGCCGTTTCCATCGTGCGACAAGCCTATGAGGCCCTGCTTCACCCTAACGCGAAGGAACAGACGGCGGAGGAAAAGGCGTTGGAGGCGCGGCGTCAGAATGCGGGGCAGGCGCCGCAATACCTGTCCGCTCAACTCGCGAATTACCGGGCCGCCTTGGCGCGATTGGGGGGCTAGAGGCGCGCGCCGCGGGATAGGCAAATCGGTTGAGCGCGGCTTCTGTCAGGTCTAGTGTGGCGGTCAAGGAGCGATCATGGCCGACGACGCAGGCGCCAATCTCAAGAGCCGGGTGAGCGCGGAGGAATGGCAAGCGCGCGTCGATTGCGCGGCGCTTTATCGTCTGGTCGCGCTGCACGGCTGGGACGACATGATTTTCACGCACATCTCGATGCGCGTGCCTGGCCCAGAGCACCATTTTTTGATCAATCCGTACGGGACGTTCTTCGAGGAGATGACCGCCTCTTCGCTGGTGAAGGTCGATCTTGAGGGAAATATCGTCGCGCCCACAACCTATTACATCAACCCGGCGGGCTTTACGATCCACTCGGCCATCCACACCGCGCGCGAAGATGCGCTCTGTGTCATCCACCTGCACACCGATGCGGGCGTTGGCGTGTCGGCGCAGCAGGAAGGATTGCTGCCCATTTCGCAGAATTCGCTGCTGGTCATACCGCAGCTCGCACACCACGCCTATGAAGGCGTTGCGCTTAATCTCGAGGAACGCGAGCGCCTGGTGGCCGATCTAGGGACAAAAAAGCTGATGCTCTTGCGCAATCATGGCACGCTGGCGCTGGGCGCGAGCGCGGCGGAGGCGTTCATTGGCATCTTCTTCCTTGAGCGCGCGTGCGCACAGCAGGTAAACGCTATGAGCGGGGGGCGGCAATGCGTGTTGATCGCGCCGGAAGCGGCGCAAGCGGAAACGCGCTCGCAATCGGCGGGCCTGGGGATGGTGTCGGGACTTGCTTGGCCGGGGCTGAAGCGAAAGCTCGACCGGCATTTGCCGGGCTACGATACCTAGCGGCGTCGTTCGCACTGACGCCGACGCCAGCCTTGGCTGGCGCCTGGATCGCGCCGGAAGGCGGCCAGGAAATCCTGACCACAATCGCTGGCCAGCGCGCTGAACAATCCTATTTTGAGAGCGCCGCCTATTGGGAGGCGCCGGTCGCGCGGGACTGGTCGGTTGTCGTCGCGCCTTGGGTTGAGCAGAGCTACGAGACCGAGGCCGGTTGGCGCGGCGAAGTGACCCTCGGGGTTAAGCACGCCTGGACTGGCGAGGGGGGCGGCGCGCTGGCGGTGCAAGCTGGGGCCTTCTGGGCCTCCGAACCCGGCGTCTGCAGCGAAGGCGGCGGAGAGGGGCGTGTACTGGTTGGGCGCAGTCTAGGCGAACGTGGGTTCGTTAATTTGGAAGCGGCAGGCCGGTTGTTGAGCGGCGGGTGTGCATCCCAGAAGCTAGACCTGACGTTGGGATACCGTCCCAACGAAGACTGGCTATTCATGGGTCAGGTGTTTTCCGACGATTCCAATCGGGGCGAGGCGAGCATCAAGGCACAGCTCACCCTGGTGCATTTCGGCGAAAGCGGCCGGGGCTTGCAACTTGGCCTGCGTGCACGCGTGGACGGGGAGGACGCGGAGCCGGCGCTTGTGCTTGGCCTATGGGGCCGGCCAGGCGACTGAGACCAGGCGCGCGGGGAAAAGACATATCTTTGAAAAACTTCCGCTCTATGGTCGGCGCGATGCTCGCCTTTTTCAAACGTTTTGGCTTTGCCGCCACGATCGTATCCGTGCTTGCGCTAATGACTCTTGTGGTCGTGGGGAAGACGCTTTTCGCAGGCGGCGGCGACCATGGCGCGCCCACGGCGCGAGGCGGTCGAACTGGCGAGCGTGGCGGCGTCCCCGGCGTAGTGGCGGTTGCCGTCGAACGCCGCCAATTCAGCGACGCCATTCAAGCTATTGGCACGGCGCAGGCGCGCGAGAGCATCGTCATTACCCCTAAGGCCGCTGACACGATCCGGGTGTTGCGTTTCGACAGCGGCGATCGGGTGCGCGCGGGACAAGTGCTGGTGGAGATGTCGAGCGTCGAGCAGGCCGCCTCGCTCGCAGAGGCGCAGGCCGCCAACGACGCCGCACAGGAAGAATTGCGCCGTTTCCAGGAACTCTACGATCGCGGCTTCGCTTCTCAGGCGCGCCTCGACGCGGTGCGCTCTGCCGCCAGTGCGGCGTCGGCGCGGGTTAATGCTGGCGCTTCACGCGCTGAAGATCGCACCTTGCGCGCGCCCTTTGCCGGCGTCGTCGGGCTTCGCAGCGCCAGCCCAGGCCAATATGTGCGTCCCGGCGATCAGATCGCCACGCTCGACGACCTGTCGCAGATCAAACTCGATTTCGATGTTCCAGAGACACAGCTCGCGCGTTTGCGCCAAGGCGTGGCCATCGTCGCCCACAGCGCGGCGTTTCCAGAGCGGATCTTCTCTGGAACAATCGCCCATGTCGATAGCCGCATAGATTCAACGACCCGAATGGTGCGGGTGCGGGCCATGCTGCCGAACCAGGATAGCGCGTTGCGCGCAGGGATGCTGCTCACCGTGGAGGTGCGATCCAATCCGCGCGAAGCATTGGCGATCCCGGAGATGTCAATTCTAGATCGAGCCGACGGCGCTTATGCCTATCGGGTCAGCCCAGGCGAAGGCGGTGCTGGCGCTGCCGAATTGGTGCGTCTGCAAGCGGGTCTGCGCAGCGACGGGATGATCGAAATTCTCGGCGGATTGAGCGAAGGCGATTTGGTCATCACCGAAGGCGTGCAGAGCGTGCGGCCTGGCCAGCCGGTGCGTGTGTCGGGCGATGGCGCGCAAGCGAGAGCTGCGCCAAGCAATCCCGCGCCCAGCAATTTGCGGCCGCGCGGATGACGCTTTCAGGCATCTCTGTGCGGCGGCCGGTTTTGGCCACGGTGTTTTCCATTCTGATAATGGTCTTCGGCGCGGTGGCGCTGGGCTCTTTGCCGTTGCGCGAGTTGCCTGATGTCGATCGCCCCGTAGTGTCCATCGACGCCTCCTATCCGGGCGCTTCGGCGCAGGTGGTGGAAAATCAGATCACGCGCGTAATCGAAGACCAGCTCTCCGGCATTGACGGCGTCGACGCCATTTCGAGCTCCAGCCGCGACGGACGCGCCTCGGTCAATGTTGAATTCATGCTCAGCCGCGACATCGAAGATGCCGCCAACGACGTTCGCAATGCTGTGGACCGAGCACGCGGGCAATTGCCAGCCGATCTCACCGACCCTGTTATCCGAAAGGCGGATTCCGACGCAGAGGCGATCATCTGGTTCAGCCTTGAGTCACGTACGCTCGACCGCATAGCGCTCACGGATTACGCGGACCGATATATTGTCGACCGACTCGCGGTGCTTGATGGCGTGGCCAACGTGCAGATTGGCGGCGGTTATCGGCGCGCGCTGCGGATTTGGCTCGACACCAACGCCATGGCCGCACGTGGGATCACGGTGCAGGATGTTGAAAATGCGCTTCGGGCGCAGAATGTCGAGTCGCCGGCTGGCTATGTGCAAAGCCAGCAACGGGACTATCAATTGCGTGTCGCGCGGACGTTCGAGACGCCCGAGGAATTCGCGCGGTTGCCTCTACGCGCGCAGGCTGGGGACGAGACGGCGGTGCGCCTCGGGGACCTCGCCCGGATCGAGATTGCGCCAGAGGAAACGCGACGGATGTTCCGCGGCAATGGCGTAGACCAGATCGGGCTTGGGATCGTGCGCCAGTCGCGTTCGAACGCGCTCGATGTCGCGCGGCGCGTGAAGGCCGAAATCGAGGCGCTGAAACCGTCGCTGCCGGAGGGTACGAACCTCATCCTCACCTACGACGCGACGTTGTTCATCGACCGCGCCATCGCCCAAGTTGGGCGCACGTTGCTGGAGTCGACGGCGCTCGTCGTCCTTGTCATTTTCCTGTTTCTCGGCTCCTGGCGCGCGGCGTTCGTACCGGCGGCCGTGATCCCCGTGTGTCTGATCGGCGCGTTCGGGATCATGGCTATGTTTGGATTTTCGATAAATCTCTTGACGCTGATGGCTCTGGTCCTGGCGATCGGCTTGGTGGTGGACGACAGTATCGTCGTGCTCGAAAACGGTCAGCGCCGGGTCGATACGCTTGGCGAGCCTCCCCTGATCGCGGCTGAGCGCGGGACCGAGCAAGTCTTCTTCGCGATTGTAGCGACATCCGCGGTGCTGGTGGCGGTCTTTGTGCCGCTGCTGTTTGTGGGTGGATTTGTCGGCCGGCTTTTCGTCGAGTTGGCGGTCACCATCGCAGGTGTCGTCGTGATCTCGGCCTTCGCGTCGCTCACGCTCTCGCCGATGATGTGTTCCAAATTGATGAAGCCGATCAAGTCGAGCACACGGCTAACCCGCTTCGTCGATAACGCGCTCACCTCTTTGCGTGCGTCCTATCGTGCTTCTTTGGAGGCGGCGCTGGCGGCTAAGCTGGCGGTTCTTGCAGTCGCGGGCGGCGTCGCAGTGCTGGGCGGGCTAATTTTCGTCCAGCTCTCTTCGGAACTTACGCCCCCTGAAGACCGCGGCGTTCTTGGCGTCGTGGTGAGCGCGCCGGAAGGAGCGGGTTTCGACTACACCCGCCGGGTAATGGGGCAAGTGGAAGAGGTGCTGCTCTCCTACGTCGAAAGCGGTGAAGCTCAGCGTGTGACCGCCATGGCGCCCGGCTTCGGCGACAGCAGCAGATTTTCCGGCGGCATAGCACGCATCCTCCTCGCCGATTGGGAAGATCGCTCGCGGAGCGCCGCCGAGATCGAGACAGAACTGAATCGCCGGCTTTCGCAAATCCCCGGCGCCACTATTCGCGTCCGCGGCCAGAGCCCGTTCCAAGGCCGCGGCGGCGGCGAGGCGGCCTCAATTGTACTGCTGGGATCGACCTATGAGCAATTGAGCGGGATTGCCGGACGCATTGTCGATCGCCTGCGCGACAACCCAAACTTCCAACGCCCGCGCCTGGATTTCGAACCCACCTCGCCGCGGGTGATGATCGATATCGACCGCGAACGCGCCGCTGCGCTTGGGGTTTCCGTGCAATCGATCGGGCGCACGCTGGAGGCGACTATGGGCGCCCGGCGCATCAACACCATCACCGACCGTGGCGAGGAATATAACGTCTATTTGCAGGCCGAGCGCGACGAACGCTCCGACATCGCCGATCTTGGCGACAAATTCGTCCGCTCGGACCGCACTAACGAACTCGTGCCGTTATCGACCCTGGTGACGATGCGCACCATCGGCGATTCCGCTGAGCGGCGGCGCTTGAACAGGCAAGCCGCGGTCACGGTTTCGGCGTCGATTGCGGGAAAATACCCGTTGGGCGACGCCTTGAAGCAATTGGAATCATTGGCGCGCGTGGAAATCGCCGGTGACGCGGTGAGCATCGAATATTCCGGCGCCGCCCGGCAATTCAAACAATCGACGGGCGCCGTAGGTTTTGCATTCGGGTTCGCGCTGGTGGTGGTGTTTTTGGTTCTGGCGGCGCAGTTCGAGAGCTTCATCCATCCGCTGGTGATCATGCTGTCGGTGCCGATGGCGCTGACAGGGGGGCTGTTTGGGCTCTACCTGTTCGGCGGCACGCTTAACATATACAGCCAGATCGGATTGATCATCCTGATCGCGCTCGCCGCCAAGAATGGCATCCTGATCGTGGAGTTCGCCAATCAATTGCGCGATCAGGGGCGAACGGCCCGGGAAGCGATCCTTGAGGCGGCGGATTTGCGCATTCGCCCCGTGTTGATGACGTCCGTTGCGACTGTGGCCGGCGCTATTCCGTTGATATTTGGCCACGGGGCGGGCGCGGAAAGCCGACTGCCCATCGGCGTGGTGATCTTCTTTGGGCTGACGCTCGCAACGATGTTGACGCTGTTTGTGGCGCCGGTGTTCTACGACCTGCTCGCGCGCTACACCAAGTCGCCGGAAAGTGCGGCCCGCGCCATCAAGGAATTTGAGCAGAACGAGGCGGCGGGCCACGCCGCTGAGTGATCATTCCTTCGGCTCGGCTGAGGCCACCATCAGGTAGGCGATCAGGTCGCGTCTTTGCTTCTCGTTGCGTACGCCGACAAAACTCATGCGGTTCCCAGGCAGAAATGCCTGCGGGCTCGTCAGCCATTGGTCGAGATTGGCTGCATCCCAAGTGAAATCGGCCGACGCTGCTGCTTGGGAGTATTCGAAATCGGCCTCCGCGCCGATCTTGCGGCCGATGATCCCATGGAGGTTCGGCCCAGTTCCCCGGCTGGGCGCGTCAGCGTCGATCGAATGGCAGGAGCGGCATTGGCCGAAGGCGCGTCGGCCTGCCTCGTAGTCGGCCCCGTCATAGGGTTTGGGGAGTGCTGCCACCTTGGCCTGGAGCGCGGCGGCGAGCGCCTGCGCCTCGCCGGCGTCTGGTGCGGTCGAACTCGTTGGGGAAGATGGCGCAGGCGGGCTGCAGGCAGCAAGGGCCACAATCGCTGCAAGGATAAGCTGACGCATGAAGAACACCTTCCACAGACCGCGGTACTCTCCCGCCGCTCAGGCGCCCGATCAAGTCAGAGCTGACGCGGCCTAGCGCCGCGTGCGCGATCGCCGGATCAAGCATCCACGATCATGATCCCATGGGTAACGAGCCCCTCCGACAGTGATACAGTGGGCCCGGACGCGGTCTTGACCGATGGCGGCGCTTGTCCTAACCCCTCGCGTCTCGTGCAGGGGCCGCCAGGCCCTGCGGAACGCGGGTGTAGCTCAGTTGGTTAGAGCGTCGGCCTGTCACGCCGAAGGTCGCGGGTTCGAGCCCCGTCACTCGCGCCATTTGGCGGTTCAACGAAACACAGCAGCAATAGTCGCGGGCTATAGCGCGGGGCTATGAAAATGCGACGTGCTGTTGGTCCAGTGTTGGCGCTTGCTCTGATGGGGGCGGCGACGCGGACGCTCGACATTGATTTAGTGCTGACGCCGCAGATGTCGCCGATTTGTCAGCCGGGTTTGAGCGGTTTCTTTGGCTTCAACGCACTGTCGGCGTCGAATTCGGCGTGGGCGGCGTCAGCGACGCCCTCAAGCATACGCCGCACGGTGCCTTGCTCCGAGGCTGGAATGCGCCGAAGTGCGCCGATGAGTTTGGGGTCAATATCGATTGCCGAGAGCGCACTCGCCGGTTTGTCGCTGAGGCCAAGAAGGTAGTCCGTGGAGCAAACCAGGGCGCGCGCCAGATCGAGGATCAAGTCCGACTTCGGGTTTTCATTGCGGCCAGCGAGGATATCGCGCACGGCAAAGGGCTGGCGCCCAGCGCGCAGCGAAGCCGCGCGCGGGCTAAGCCCCAGCAGCTTGAGCCGGGTGCGGATGCGGTCGGCAACGATTCCCATGGGGCGGGTATGCCCCATCTTCGCGGGCGCCAGAAGCCGAGACTGGCGCCCTTGACATTGGGGCATACAGACCCCATTCCAAGCGCGTGTCGGCTGACGACAATCCCCGAGCGGCGACCGAGATCGATCGATATATTGGGCTGCAGGTCCGCGCCCGGCGTATGGCGATCGGCCTGAGCCAGGAGGCGATGGCAGAGGCAATCGGGGTCAGTTTCCAGCAGGTCCAGAAATATGAGAAGGGCGCCAACAGGGTGTCGGCGGCCGCCCTTGTGCGGATCGCTGGAGTACTCCGCTGCCAAGTGAGCGCCTTCGTGCCGGGTTCTGCGGCGCCTGCCTTGTTGCCTGAGATCGACGATTTCACGTTGAAATCGCTGGCCGAACATCTTCCCCGGCTGAATTCTGCTGGGCGGCAAGTCCTTATCGACCTCGCTGCCGCGCTTACGTCGTCGAGCGCGCTGCGAAACACGCCCGGGTAATTCGGGCAAGGTTGCCATCCCCGACGAGCGCCACTAGCTTCCGCGCCGATTTCGCGGGTGCGGCGCCTGGGCTCTGGCGCGTGGCGCCGACGCGGCTTAGGTGGAGCGCCAGGAAAGAAAAATGGGCCTCGATCTCACAGACTATCTTCCTATCGTCATTTTCTTCGCGGTAGCCACCGCCTTGGGCGCGGGGTTCCTGATTGCAGCCTGGGTTGTGGCGCCGAAATCGCCAGACAAGGAAAAGGTGTCGGCCTACGAATGCGGGTTTAACGCCTTCGATGACGCGCGCATGAAGTTCGATGTACGGTTTTACCTGGTCTCAATCCTGTTCATTATTTTCGACTTGGAAGTGGCTTTCCTTTTTCCCTGGGCGCTATCGCTCAAGCACCTGGCGCCGGAAGTTGCTCAGTTCACGTTCTGGTCGATGATGGCGTTCCTCGGTGTGCTGACAGTTGGTTTTGTCTATGAATGGAAGAAGGGCGCGCTCGAATGGGAGTGACCTCACCTGCAAAGGCTGGCGTTGAGGGCGGGTATCCCGTTCGCGAGGACGATCCGTTCTATACTGGTCTGTCGAACCAACTCGCGGACAAGGGCTTTCTCGTCGCCGCCGCCGACGATCTCATCACCTGGGCGCGCACGGGCTCGCTGATGTGGATGACGTTCGGGTTGGCGTGTTGTGCGGTCGAGATGATGCAGGCCGGCAATCCGCGTTACGACCTTGAGCGCTTTGGCTTTGCGCCGCGCGCCTCGCCACGGCAGAGCGACGTTATGATCGTGGCCGGCACGCTCACCAACAAGATGGCCCCGGCCTTGCGCAAAGTCTACGACCAGATGCCCAATCCGCGCTACGTGATTTCGATGGGATCGTGCGCCAATGGCGGGGGCTATTATCATTATTCCTACGCTGTTGTGCGCGGATGCGACCGCATTGTACCGGTCGATATCTACATCCCAGGCTGCCCGCCTACGGCGGAGGCGCTGGTGTATGGCGTGCTGCAATTACAGCGCAAAATTCGTCGCGAAGGAAATATCGAACGATGAGCGACGTGAACGCCTTGGGCGCGCATATTGTTTCGTCGCAACCCGGCGCGGCGCTTTCGCATTCTGTGGCGCAAGGCGAACTCACAGTCTGCGCAAACGCTTCCGGCATCCTCTCGCTGATCACATTCCTGCGCGACGATCCGCGTTGCCGGTTCACGACTCTGATCGACATCTGCGGCGTCGATTACCCCGAGCGCGCGAGGCGCTTCGATGTGGTCTATCATTTACTATCGATGCACTTGAACCACCGCGTCCGGATCAAGCTGGAAACCGAAGAGCAAAACCCCGTTCCCTCGATCGCCTCCATTTTTCCGTGCGCGGACTGGTTCGAGCGCGAGGCGTTTGACATGTACGGCATCGTGTTTTCAAACCACCCGGATTTGCGCCGCATCCTCACCGATTACGGCTTCCAAGGCTTTCCCCTGCGCAAGGATTTCCCGCTCTCCGGCCACGTCGAAGTGCGCTACGACGCAGAGCAGCAACGCGTCGTGTATGAGCCAGTGAGGTTGATGCAGGCGTTCCGCAGTTTCGATTTTCTCTCACCCTGGGAGGGGATGACTCATCAAGCGGCCGACGATGAGAAGCCGGAGGCGGCGAAGCCATGAGCGCGATCCCATTGCGGGGCCATTGCCTTTGTGGCGCGGTGAAATTTACCGCGGCGCCATCGCGCATGGAGATGGGGGTCTGCCATTGCAGCATGTGCAGGCGATGGTCGGGCGGCGTCTTCATGGGGGTGCAGTGCGGATCCGACGTCAAAGTCGGGGATGAAGGCCAAGTCACGGCCTACAAATCTTCTGGTTATGGCGAACGCTGCTTCTGCACGACTTGCGGCGCCACGCTGTTCTGGCGCGTGCAGGGCGGCGCACTGCACGTCGTTTCCGCGCAAGCGTTTGACGATCCCGGCGCCTTCAAATTCGTCAGTGAAATTTTCGTCGACGAGCAGCCGGCGAATTATTGCTTCGCCAATGACGCCAAGCGTTTGACCAGGCCAGAATTCATCGCCGCATTCGTGGCGTCGGGGATGGGTGACGCCAGTGGCCGATGACAGTTCCAACGCACTCGCTTCACCCGAGGAGAAGCGCACCTTCACGATCAATTTTGGGCCCCAGCACCCGGCTGCGCATGGCGTGCTGCGGTTGGTGCTGGAAATGGACGGTGAGGTTGTCGAGCGGGTCGATCCGCACATCGGCTTGCTGCATCGCGGCACCGAGAAGCTGATCGAGTACAAAACCTATCTGCAAGCGTTGCCCTATTTTGATCGGCTTGATTACGTCGCGCCGATGAACCAGGAGCACGCGTTTTGCCTGGCCATAGAGAAGCTCGCCGGGATCGAGGTTCCGCGCCGGGCGCGGATCATTCGCGTTCTCTATTCCGAGCTCGGGCGCATCCTGAACCACATCCTCAACATCACCACTCAAGCCATGGATGTCGGCGCGATGACGCCCATCACGTGGGGGTTTGAGGAACGCGAGAAGCTCATGGTGTTTTATGAGCGCGCCTCCGGCTCGCGTATGCACGCGGCCTACGTGCGCCCTGGCGGGGTGCACCAGGACCTTCCGGAGAAGCTCATCGATGACATCGAAGAATGGTGCGGGCAGTACCCGCGCGTTGTCGACGACATAGAGGGTTTGCTTACAGAGAACCGCATCTTCAAACAGCGCAATGTCGATATCGGCGTGGTGACCCAGGAGGACGCGTTCAAATGGGGGTTCTCCGGCGTCATGGTGCGCGGCTCCGGTCTTGCCTGGGACTTGCGCCGCAGCCAGCCATACGAAATTTACAACGAACTGAAGTTTCAAATCCCTCTCGGCAAGAACGGCGATTGTTACGACCGGTATCTGTGCCGCATTGAGGAAATGCGCGAGAGCGTGAAGCTCATGCAACAATGCGTGGCCTTGTTGCGGAAAAATCCGGGGCCAGTATTGCCGGAGAATTCCAAATTCGCGCCGCCGCGCCGCGCCGAGATGAAGCAGAGCATGGAAGCGCTGATCCATCATTTCAAACTGTATACCGAGGGCTTTCATGTGCCCGCGGGCGAGACTTACGCGGCGGTTGAGGCGCCAAAGGGGGAGTTCGGCGTCTATCTGGTGGCGGACGGCGGCAACCGGCCGTATCGCGTCAAAATCCGTGCGCCGGGCTTTCCGCATCTCGCGGCGATGGACTATTTGTGCAAGGGCCATATGCTTGCTGACGTGAGCGCCGTGCTCGGGTCACTCGACATCGTGTTCGGGGAGATCGACCGGTGAGTGAGGCGAGCGCGAGGGTGGTCCAGCGGCAGCTGGATGCGTACAATTCGCAGGACCTCGACGCCTATTGTGATTGTTTTTCTTCAGATTGCGTGATTGCCGATCTAAATGGCGCGGTGACGTCCGATGGATTGGCGGCAATTCGCGCCCGTTACGGCGCGCTATTTTCCGAATTTCCGCAGAATCGGGCGCGTCTGGTGAACCGGATCTCGGTGGGCGAAGTCGTGATTGATCACGAAGATGTAGTTCGCGCCCCGGGCAACAGCTTTAGGTGTGCGGCGATCTATACGGTGAGAGACGGGGGCATCGTGCGTGTTGATTTCGTGAGAGAGCCATGAGCGTCCGAAGACTAGCCCACGAACAGCCCGCGAGCTTCGCCTTCGCCCCCGCGACGATGGAGCAGGTGCGCTGGTGGATCGCCAAATACCCGTCCGACCGTAAGCAATCGGCGGTGATCCCGATTCTTTGGCTGGTGCAGAAGCAGGAGGGGTGGGTGAGCGAGCCCGCGATCCGTGTGGTTGCGGAGCTCTTGGTCATGCCTACGATCCGCGTACTCGAAGTAGCGACTTTCTACACCATGTTCCACCTGCATCCGGTCGGCAAGCATCACATCCAGGTGTGCGGCACCACGCCGTGCATGCTGCGCGGCGCGGAGGAGCTGAAGGCGGTTTGCAAGCGCCGCATCGGCGAGGCGCACCAGCCCAGCGCGGACGGCAAATTTTCGTGGGAAGAAATGGAATGCCTTGGCGCGTGCGTGAACGCGCCTGTGGTGGCGATTGACGATTATTACCACGAGGATTTGACGCCCGACGCTTTGGAAGCGCTGATGGACAGGCTCGCGCGCGGAGAGGCAATCACGCCCGGTTCGGCTTCAGGCCGCACGACATCTGCGCCTGAAGGCGGGCCCAAGGTGCTCACTGATCCCACCCTTTATGATGGTTCATTGGCGAAGAAATTCTCCTTGCCGAATCTGCCCGAGAAGGCGTGAGCGAAGAAGCGCCCCCTCCGACAGCGTCCAGGAAGCGGCCGCACTTTGAACCCATCGGGTTTGGCTCGACGTTGCGTTCGGGCGGAATACTTCTCTATGGCGTCCTCGTCGCTGCGATGGCGGGGATTGGCGCCTACAATTACACAGTGCAGGGCCAGCCGCTGACAAGCGTCTATGTTGCGGGACCTGCAATCGGGGCGGTCTGGTTTGGGTTGCGTCTGTTCATGATTATGGGATCGAGAAAGTAAGCCATGCTCGCCGACACGGATCGCATCTTCCTCAATCTCTACGGCGTGCACGGCGCCGACCTGGAAAGCGCAAAGCGGCGCGGCGCCTGGAACGGCACCGCCGACATGATCGGCGCTGGGCGCGATTGGGTTATTCAACAGGTTAAGGACAGCGGTCTGCGCGGGCGCGGCGGCGCGGGATTTCCGACCGGGCTTAAATGGTCGTTCATGCCCAAGGAAGTGAAGGACCGCCCGCACTATCTGGTGGTCAACGCCGACGAAAGCGAGCCTGGCACCTGCAAGGATCGCGATATGATGCGCCACGATCCGCATTTGCTGATCGAGGGCTGTCTGGTTGCGTCCTTCGCGATGGCCGCTCACGCCTGCTACATCTACATCCGTGGCGAGTACGTGGCCGAGCGCGAGGCGATGGAGCGCGCGATTAAAGAGGCCTACGACACCAAGCTGATCGGCAAAAACAATGTGCATGGCTGGGATTTCGATCTCTACATGCATCACGGCGCCGGCGCCTATATTTGCGGTGAAGAAACCGCGCTGCTTGAAAGTCTCGAAGGAAAGAAGGGTCAGCCGCGGCTGAAGCCGCCGTTCCCGGCCAATGTCGGGCTCTATGGCTGCCCGACGACGGTCAACAATGTCGAGAGCATCGCGGTGGTCCCCACCATCCTACGTCGCGGCGCCAAGTGGTTTGCCGGCTTCGGCCGCGCCAACAACACCGGCACGAAAGTGTTTTGCGTGTCCGGGCATGTGAACAAGCCGTGCAACATCGAAGAGGCGATGAGCATTCCGCTCAAAGAGCTGATCGAAACTCATTGCGGGGGCGTGCGCGGAGGCTGGCGCAATCTCAAAGCCGTGATCCCGGGCGGCTCCTCGGTGCGCATGATCCCGGCGCATGAGGCGGAGACCGCCTTGATGGATTTCGATTCGCTCGTCGCTTTGAAGTCAGGTCTCGGCACAGCCGCGGTGATCGTGATGGATCAATCGACCGACCTTATTCGCGCCATCGCGCGCTTGGCGTATTTTTACAAGCACGAGAGCTGCGGCCAATGCACGCCGTGTCGCGAAGGTACTGGCTGGATGTGGCGCGTGCTGGAGCGTATGGCCAAGGGCGAAGCAGAGCATTCCGAGATTGACCTGCTACTTGAGGTCACTACGCAAGTCGAAGGCCATACCATCTGCGCGCTGGGCGACGCCGCCGCCTGGCCGATACAAGGCCTCATCCGCCATTTCCGCGGCGACATCGAACAACGGATTGATCGTTATCGCGCAGCAAAGGGCGTGCATCAGGTGCGGATGGTGGCGGCGGAGTAGGGGAATGAAGCACTTCCTCCTCTTCTACGACTACCCCGCCGACTTCCGCGATCGTCGCGCGCCGCATCGGGCGATGCACATCGCCTACGCCAACGCCTCGGCCGCGCGCGACGAGCTTCAGCTTGGCGGCGCCCTCGCCGACGATCCCCCCGCGGGCATGTTGTTGTTCAAAGCGGAGAGCGCCGAGATAGCGGAGGCCTTCGCGCACGCCGATCCCTACGTGATCAATGGCGTGGTCAGCGTGTGGCGCGTGCGGGAGTGGACCACCGTGGTGGGCGCTGGGGCGTTGACCAGAGTCTGATCGCCCCGCCGGGGGCGCAGCGTCATACTTGCCCCGGCCCGTTAAGGCCCTAAGAAACCCGCGGGAGCGTTCATGTTCGTCTTGCAGGTCGCGAGCGTCAAAGGAAGCGGGGGCATCGCCACGGCGGTCGCCCATTATGAGCGCATGTTCCGTAGCGTCGGCGTACGTTCCGCTGTGTTATTTCGGGGCCCTTCGTTCGAAGCGCTGCGTGTAGGCGGCTCGGAAATGATCGCGGCGCCACGCGTCCTCACATCGCCGCTCGCGGCGTTCGCGCCGGAGCTTTCGCGCATCCGCGCCGATGTGCTCGGCCGCGCGGACGGCGATCAATTGGCGGTGATAGTGCATAGTGATCGCACTCTGCCGGCGCTGCGTAGGCTGTTCCCGCGCGCGTTCATGGTTGCGCCTTGTCATTCCGACAAGCTCAAGCACAAGGCGCGCGCCGATCTGGTGGTGACGCTAAATCCAGCGCAACAGGCGCTGGCGCTGGCGATGTTTCCGGGAAAACGCATCCGGGAACTCGGTAACCCGTTCTCCCCGGCGCCCGGTTCGCGTGGGCCCAATTGGGATGAACCCGCGAGCGGGCGCATACGCGCGAATTTCCTCGGCCGTCTGGAGGGGTTCAAGGACCCCATGACGGCGCTCAAGGCGTTCGCGGCGGCGGATTTGCCGCCCCTCGCCGAGATGCGCGTCATCGGGGCCGGCCCGCTCGAAGCGGAGTTGCGCGCTTTTGCCGCCTCTTGTGCGCGTCCGATCGCCTTCGCTGGCTGGCTCGATGCGCCGTTCTCCCACTTCGGTCATGGCGATCTGCTGGTGCTGCCATCGACGTGGGAGTCCTATTCCTATGTGGTGCGCGAAGCGCTCCAGCATGGCGTGCCAATCGTCGCGAGCGATATCTTGGTGCATCGCGATGCACTGGGCGGAGGCGCTTTTGGCGCCTTGTTTCCCGCCGGCGATTCTGCCGAGCTAGCACGGGTCATGCAGGCTGCATTGACCGACTTGCCGGGCCTCCGCGTCAAGGCGGAGTTGGGGCGAACCGCGCTCAACGCCCGGTATGGCGCGGAGGCGTTTTGGCGGGAATTTTCATCAGAAATAGAGCTGCTGGCGCGGCGTGCTGCGTCGCCCGCGATCCGTGCAGAATAGGGGGGTCAAGAGTGGCGACTATGCAAAGCTTCCGGCGCGGGATCGTCGATTTCATCATCGCCATCTTTGCGTTTCCCGCCGGTGTTCTTTTGAGGCGCGCAAGGCGGGCGTGGCGCTACATGCCGTTGACCCGAAAGGTCCTCCGCGCCGCAGGTGTTTTTCCCCTGCGCGAGCACTATTACGAGCCGGTGGTGTTCGCCGATTACCTCCACCGCCCGCTCACGCAGAAGCGCTCAATCCCGGGGCTTGAGCTCAACGAAGAGGGGCAACTCGCGTTGTTGCGCGAGCTTCGCTGCGGCGAGGAACTCCGCGAGATCCCGCTGCACAAGGACAAGAAGGCTGCGGGGGCGTCGTTTTGCTATTACAACGGCTCGTTCGAAGTCGGGGACGCCGAAATATTGTACAGCATGATCCGCCGTTCCAAGCCGAAGCGCATGTTCGAAATAGGCAGCGGACACTCAACTTTGATGGCGCGCTTGGCTATCGCGCGCAATAGCACCGAAGACCCCGCCTATCGGTGCCATCACCTTTGCATCGAGCCGTACAACCAGCCGTGGCTGGAGGAGATCGGCGCCGAAATTCTACGCAAGCGCGCCGAATTGTGCGATCCAGCTTTGTTCGATCAGTTGGAGAGCGGTGACATCCTGTTCATCGATTCTTCGCATGTCATTCGACCGCAGGGCGATGTGTTGTACGAAGTGCTGGAGGTGTTGGGGCGGCTCAAACCAGGCGTCCTCATCCACATCCACGACATCTTCACCCCGCGCGACTACCTTGAGAAATGGGTGCTTGAAGACCAAAGATTGTGGAACGAGCAATATCTGGTGGAGGCCTTTCTGGCGTTCAACGGCAGCTTCAAAATCCAGCTCGCCCTAAATCATTTGGCGTGCGAGCACCGCTCAGAACTCGCTGCGGCATGTCCGGTCTTCGCCGCCGATCCAAGCGCTGTGCCAAAGTCGCTCTGGATTTGCCGAATCTAGTCTCGCCGCGCCTGGTGCCGCCAGAGGGACTCGAACCCCCGACCCCCTGATTACAAATCAGGTGCTCTACCAGCTGAGCTATGGCGGCGTCGCAATAAAATCAATGGATTACGCCCGCAGGAAATCCTTCCGGGCAAATCATGGTCGTCCATATAGCGGCGCGTCGGCCGGGCGCCCAGAGCCTCTCCATCCCGTGCGAAGCGCTTTCGCTTTCGGCCCGTTGTCGTTATGGTTAACCCGCAGCTGGGACAGGATGCGAACGGCGGGGCGCAGAGTGCGCGGCCACGCCGGAGCTTTTCGGTTTCCAACACGAACAGGGTGGTTTTTATGGGTTTCTGGGACTCCGTGTTCGGGATCGTGTTTGGACGGCGCGGTTCGCGTTCGAGCGCGCCGCGCAGCTCGCCGCCGAGTCCGCCTCGGCCACCGGCGCCCCCGCCGCCACCAGCCGCCCCGCCGCCGCCGCCACCTTCACCACCGGCGGCCCCACCATCGCCGCCTGCGCAGCCACCGCCGGCGCCACCACCGCCGCCGCCGCCGCCGCCGCCGCCGCCGCCGCCGCCAGCAGCAGAGCCTCCACCGCCAGTGGAACCCCCGGCGCCGCCTACGCCGCCGCCGGGCCCGCCCGCAGGTTTTGCTTTGGAGAGTCTGCGCGTTAGCGACGCGACACGACTTAGTAACGAGCAATTGGTCGCGGCCGCCCAGCGCAATGGGGTCGAAGAGAACGTGCTGCGCGCTATCCAGACAGTGGAGAGTGCGGGACCCGGGTTCGCCTCCGACGGCCGCCCGCTGATTTCGTTCGAGCCTTATTGGTTCAGCCAAACAACGGGCGGGCGCTTCGACGCCAGCCACCCCGCGATTTCTAACGGCGCCAGCCGCGCTTATCTGGGCGGCGGCCAGGCTTCACGCTGGACGCGGCTTGCGGAAGCTTATGCGCTTGACCCCGACGCTGCGCTTGGCGCGACGAGCTGGGGCGTGTTTCAGCTGCCGGGGCGCTATTTCGACGATGCCGGCTACGCCAACGTATTCCTATTTGTACAGGATATGGCGCAGTCTGAGACACGCCAACTTGCGGCGTTCGAGGCTTACGCTCAACGCAAGGAGCTGATCGACGAATTGCAAAGCCGCGACTGGGCCGCGTTTGCTGCTGCGTTCGAGGGCGATGCAAACGCCGCCAATTATGCGCAAGCGCTCGCGCGCGCCTACGCGACTTTGACTGCGGCCAACGATCCGTACCTCGCTTCGCTACGGGCGCAAGACCCGCGTCCGCTGACGCGCGAGGACTATGCTGCGGTGGCCGCCGAACTTGGCTGCGAGCCAGAGGCGATCCAGGCGGTGGCGGCGGTGGAGAGCGGCAGGCAGGGGGCATTCGACGCCAATGGGCGCGTCACCATCTTGTTTGAGCCGCACAAATTCTCGGGCTTCACCAACCGTCAGTACGATGTCAGCCACCCCAATATCTCTTACCGATCTTGGGATCCAACGCGGTACCCGCGCACCCAGGACGGATGCTGGGCGCAATTGCGGGAGGCCTACGCGCTCAACCCGGAAGCGGCGATCAAGTCGGCCAGTTGGGGCCTGCTGCAAATCATGGGCTTCAATTACCAGCCCTGCGGCTTCGCCAGCGCGCGCGAATTGGTGACCGACATGGCGCGGTCGCAGGTGCAGCAATTGCGAGCGTTCGTGAATTTCGTACGGAGCAACAATCTCGTTGGCGCACTTGTCGCCAAGGATTGGGCGGCGTTCGCGGCTGGCTATAACGGCACCGGGCAGGTCGAGTATTATTCCTCGCGCATGCAATCGGAATATAACCGGCTGAAGGGGACTTAGACGGGGCAGGGGATGGGATTTTTTGACGCGCTGTTTGGGCTGGTGTTCGGACGTCGGGGCGCGCGCAAGCCGCCTCCGTCGCCGCCACGTGCGCCGCCGCCGCCGAGACCGTCTTCGCCGCCGCCCCCTCCTCCACCGCCGCCTGCCGCTCCCCCGGCGCCTCCGCCTGTCGCACCCCCCGCGCCCCCGCCGCCACCGCCGCCTCCACCGGTCGGGGATTATCTCGCGAGCCTTCGCGCCGTCAGCCGCGCGCCGATATCGCGCGCCGATTACGAGGCGGTTGCAGCGCGACTGAGTTGCGAGTGGGAAGCGGTGGCGGCTGTAGCGGAAGTGGAGTCAGGGCGGCTCGGCGGCTTCACCGAAGACGGCAAGCCTGTGATCCTGTTCGAGCGCCACTTGTTCTCGCGCAAAACCAACAGCCGTTACGATTCCAGCAATCCCAACGTCTCGAACCGCACGCCCGGCGGCTATCCGCGCACGCAGGGCGAACGTTGGGCGCAACTGGCGGAGGCGTTCGCGCTCGACCCGGAAGCAGCGCTGCAAAGCGCCAGCTATGGTCGCTTCCAGGTGCTTGGCCAGAATTTCACAAATCTCGCGATGCCGGACGCCAAGACCTACGTGTCGAAGCTGGCGAAATCGGAGAAGGATCAACTCGACGCGTTCGAGGGCTTCGTGCGCGCCAACTCTCTGGTTGACGAGCTGCGCGCCAAAAACTGGGCCGGCTTCGCCAGCGGCTATAACGGGCCGGGCTACGCAGCGAACCAGTACGATACGAAAATGGCGCAGGCGTATGCGCGGATCAAAGCGAACCCCGGATCGGTGGCGTGATTTGCGGCTGCTTTCGCGGAGCGCGAATTTATGCTATGAAAGCGCCATGGCAGACGCATCCACGCTCGACCTCGAAGAGGACGAAGTCTTTGACATGGCAAACCTGTCCGAAGCGCGCACGGGTATTCCCGGCGTGGTATGGATTTCCACGCGCGTTGCCAAGCATGGGCCGCGGGTGAAATATTTCGAGAAGGCTGGAAGCGACCAGCCGAGCTTTTCGGTGTCGATCGCGGAAGCGCCAGAGGTGGTGGCCAACAGCCTGCCCGAGCGTGTCGTCAAGCGCATGTCGCCGGAGGTGATCGCGTGGGTGAACCTCAATCGCGCAGCGCTGCTCGAGTTCTGGAGCCGCGGCGATACCTGGATGGATGAAGAGGTCGAGGCATTCAAGAAGGCGTTGGTGCGCCTTGCTTAGCGCGGCGATGGCGACGAGGCGCTCTCTCCTGGCTCTTGGTTTATGGGCTGCGGCCAACGCCGCCACTGCTAAGCAATCCGCGCTGCTGGATGGCATCTACCTTGTCATCGACGAAGGTCGTGATGACGCAGCCTGGGTCCGCTACCGGCGTCGGGACGAGTTTGAAGCGGTGCTTCCCGAGCTTTTGATGGCGCTTCGCTTTGCACACGCCGAAGCGGAAATCGACAAGACATCAGCATCGCCCGTCATTGTTGTCGAACTGACAAGCGTCGATCGCGAGCGATTCGGTCGCATCACGAGCGACCATGTCGGAGAGCGCTTGGCCGTCATAGTGGACGGTTTCGTGGTGACTGCGCCGATCATTGTGGAGCCGATCAGGGGCGGTCACTTGCAATTCAGCGGGGATTTCAATTTGGAAGAGGCCGCTGAGTTGGCGCGTCGGCTGGTCGCTCGGGAAGAATCTGACTAAGGCCGTTCGGCGACGCGCGCTTGCTTCCGATTAGCCCCGCACCCTAAAAGCGCCTCACCATGTCCCGCTATCTTATCACCTCCGCGCTGCCCTACATTAACGGCATCAAGCATCTGGGCAACCTTGCTGGCTCTATGCTGCCGGCGGACGTGCATGCGCGGTTTCGGCGGCTACAGGGCCATGAGGTGTTGTTTATCTGCGCCACCGACGAGCACGGCACGCCGGCTGAGTTGGCCGCGGCCGAGGCTGGCCAGGAGGTACGCGCCTATTGCGATGCGCAATATCAAGTGCAGCGTGACGCCTGCACGGGCTTCCGGCTTTCATTCGATCATTTTGGCCGCTCCTCCAATCCGCCCAATCACAAGCTCACCCAGCATTTCTGCGAGGCGCTGGAAAAGAACGGCCTGATCGAGGAGCGCGTCTCTAAACAGATATACTCGATCGACGACAAGCGTTTCCTGCCTGATCGCTACGTCGAGGGCACGTGCCCGGTGTGTGCGTTTGAGCGCGCACGCGGCGATCAGTGCGACAATTGCGGGACGCTGCTCGACCCGATCGAGTTGAAGAACCCGCGCTCGAAGATTTCCGGCTCCGCCAATGTAGAGCCGCGCGACACCGCGCATTTGTTCTTGAAGCAGCCGCTCATGCAGGAACGCATCCGCGCCTGGGTGGACCAGGCGACCGAATGGCCGCCGCTGGCGCGCTCGATCGCCTATAAATGGCTGGACGAAGGCCTGATCGACCGCTCGATCACGCGCGACTTATCTTGGGGCGTGAAGGTCACACAAAACGGCAAGCCGCGTCCGGGTTTCGACAACAAAGTGTTCTACGTCTGGTTCGATGCGCCTATCGAATACATTGGCGCGACGGTGGAATGGAGCGAGGCGAGCGGCGCCGATTGGGAGCGTTGGTGGCGCACCGACAAGGGCGCGGGCGATGTCACCTATGTCGAATTCATGGGCAAGGATAACGTTGCGTTCCACACCGTGAGCTTTCCCGTGACGATCATGGGCTCGGGCGAGCCGTGGAAGCTGGTCGATCGCCTGAAGGCGTTCAATTGGGTGACCTGGTACGGGGGAAAGTTCTCCACCAGCGAGAAGCGTGGCATCTTCATGGACGCGGCTCTCGAGTTGCTGCCCAGCGATTATTGGCGCTGGTATCTGATGGCGAATGCGCCGGAGAGTTCGGACGCGGCGTTCACGCTGGAGCAATTCCAGCAAAGTGTGAACTCCGACCTCGCCAATGTGTTCGGCAATTTCGTCAACCGCATCACCCGCTTTGCGGCCGCGAAGTTCGACGCGAAGGTTCCTGATGGCGGCACACCCGGCGTTAACGAGGACAAGCTCTGGTCGGAATTTTCCGGGCGTCTCGCCGCGCTGACGCAACATCACCAGCAGATGGAATTCCGCAAGGCCGCCGCGGAACTGCGCGCGCTTTGGGTGGCTGGCAACGAGTACCTGCAAGTCGCCGCACCGTGGACCGCGTTCAAGACCGACCCGGTTGCCGCGGCGCTTGGCGTGCGAACCGGACTCAATCTGGTGGTGCTGTTTGCCATTTTGGCCCAGCCGTTCATTCCGGACGCAGCCCAAACCGTGCTCGACGCAATGGGCGTGCCGGAGAAGAACCGCATGTGGCCACTGGCTTCGGACAAAGGCCTACTCGACGCGTTGCCACGCGGGCTCGCATTCTCACCGCCAGAGGTGCTGTTCAAGAAGATCGAGGATGCGGATGTGGCGGCTTGGGCCGAGCGTTTCGGCGCTCTGGACGCTCGTGGCGGAGCCGCCTAAGACGAGTGGACCGTTAATGTCGCCGGAGGGGAACGACATGCAGGACTATCTCAACCAAGCGCTCAACGTCGTGCGGGACGGTTACGGCGAGATCAACGGCACAATGGGTCTGGTGATCGCCTTGGCCGCTACGTTGTTTCTACGCTCGTGGAGCCAGTGGATTCCCGCGGCGACCTTGGCGACCCTGGTTCATATCGCGATTGAGCATTTCGCCCCAGTGCTGGCGGGCAAAGAGCCGCTCGCCTTGCCGGATCTCATGACGCAGGGGTTTTGGGTCAATGCCGGAGTATTGCTGGTCGGCTATCTCGTCGTTATCGGCATTTTCTTTTTCGCCAAGCGCATCCTGATGGTCGCCTTTGCTGGCGGCGGCGGCAAAAAGAAGCACTAGGCGGCTGGATTTTCGTCCGGCTCAGCGACCGGTTCGGTATGGTGTTTCATCACCAAGGGCGCATTCGCGAGGAAGAAAAGAAAGAACGGCACGAACGCCACCAACAGTCTGAGATTGGTCCAGGCGGCGAAATCAACGTTGCGGCGCAGCACTTCGTTGAAGATCGCCATGGCGGCGAAATATCCAGCCCAGCGCAGCGCCAGGATATTCCAAATGCGGTCGGGCAACGCCCATAAATGGCCGAACAGCAGCTTCCAGACATTCTGACGCAGCGCCAACGAGATCAGAATTGCGGCCGCATAGAACGCGTTGACCGCGGTCACCTTGTCTTGGATGAGCCGTTCGCTGCGCAAGAGAATGGAAAGCCCGCCGAAGGCGGTGACGAAAATACCCGTGACGATGAGTACGGGCGGCACGCGCCCTGTCCGGATCCGCGTGTAAGCGATGGCGGCCAGCACCGCGACGATGAATATTCCGGTGGCCAGGAACGGCGCATCCGCCTTGGTCGCATCGAAGCGCGAGAACACGTTGAAGGCGATCACAAAAACCGCAATCGGCCCGAGGTCGATGAGGAGCTGGCTCGGGGCCGACGGTTTGCGTCGCGCTGGAGTGTCGGTCATGCCCTTTGATACGCTGAAGCGGCGGCAAGCTGCCAGCCCTTACGCTGCAGGCCCTTGCGCAGACCGGGTCGTTCAGCTCAAGTTTGATAAGGAATAGGGAGGCGGCGTATGCGGGTTCGGGATTTGGCGGTAGGCGGGTTCTTGGCGGCGCTTCTGGCTTCCTCCGGACCGGTTTGGGCCCAGAGCGCGGCCCAGAATCCGGCGCCTTCATTGTCGGAGATATTGGAGCAATCTCCCGCCGCCGACTGGCGCCCGCTCGATCCTGACAACACGCTTTACCTGGAGCTCCCACGCGGACGGGTGATCATCGAACTAGCGCCGACCCATGCGCCCAACCACACCGAAAATATTCGCGCTCTGGCTCGGGCGCATTATTTCGACGGCGCGTCGATTGTGCGGTCGCAGGATAATTATGTGGTGCAATGGGGCAGGGACGAGGGCGATGCGACCCCCATGGGCGGGGGGCGCCCCGCGCTGCCAGCGGAGTTCGATCGTCCCCGCCGCGGGGTCGCGGTAACGCGCCTGCGCGATCCGGATTCTTACGCGCGGGAAGTAGGATTTTCCGATGGCTTCCCGGTCGCCAGCGACGGCCGGCGTGTCTGGATGGCGCATTGCTACGCCATGCTCGGCGCAGGGCGCGGCGACACTGCCGACAGCGGCAGCGGCGCTGAGCTATACGTCGTCATAGGCCAAGCGCCACGGCATCTCGACCGCAACGTGACTTTGGTGGGGCGTGTGGTGCAGGGCATGGAGCTGCTTTCGGTCTTGCCGCGCGGCGCGGGGCCGTTGGGTTTTTACGAAACGCCCGCCGAGCGCACCACGATCCGCTCGGTGCGCTTGGCGTCAGCACTTCCGGCCGCGCAACGCGTCAATTTGGAAGCGCTGCGCACAGATAGCGATACATTCCGCACTGTGATTGAGAACCGTCGCACGCGGCGCGAACAATGGTTTTTGCAATCAACCGGGCGGATCAATGTGTGCAACGTGCCGCTGCCGGTGAGGGTGCGGGGGTAGGGGCTCGAAGCGCTCAAATGGCCGGCATCGCGTCTGCGAGTTCGTCGAGTTTGGTTCGATACTCTTTCTCGTCGCGGAATAGGCACATAGCCCCGTTTCGTCCATTGGCGCCGACATCGCAGAAGTAGCCGACCAGTAGGTCTTTCTTGTTTTCAGAGGCCAATAGGTCGAACACCATAATGCCGCTAGTGCCCGCGCGGTGTGGCGACAGCGAACTGAATATCAGGTACATGCGTGTGTCGAGCAGCCCGCATACAAGAGAGCCCCAGCTCGAATGGTAATTGTCCTGACCGAGGGCGTCGAAATTGAGCCCGTTGACGATGAGTTCTCCGGCCTGATTGTCCTTTATCTCGACGGGCCCGTTCCGTACGAGCGTGCGCCCATCTGCTTCAAACTGCAAAATGTGGAACCATGAGCCGCGAACGCTGGTGCGAGCCGTGAAGGAATCGGCCACGCGCTGAATGATCTCGCTGAACACGATGTGCAAAAACTGAAAGAGGCCGATCGCTACGACAATGCTGAATGCATAGGTCACAAGTGGATTAGGCGCGCTTGCGGTAAGTTGACGAAATGAGTCGAAAGCTATGAGAGCCAACGCCGCAGCGACGCTGGAAGTTGCTGCTCGGACTCTTGGGTCATTGGCGCGAAAGAACTTTCGATGGCGCGCGCTGAGCGCGGCAGCTTTCACCAAGGGCCCAGGCTTCATAGCTGTCTCCTAGCGGGAGACTTTACCATAGGCGGCCCAAGGCACCGGCTTAGTATCGCCAATCGGGCGAAGAACTGGGTTGGGCGCCAGCCGCCCGCAGGCATCGCGGACCGGAAAAGGTCAATCTCTAGCCCAGCCCCACGAGCGCTCTCGAAAAACCCTCTGCGTCGAACGCCCGCAAATCCTCGGCCCTCTCTCCCACGCCGATAAACTGGATCGGAATCGCGTGGCGTTGGGCCAGCGCCACCAGCACGCCGCCCTTGGCGGTGCCGTCGAGCTTGGTCATCACCAGCCCCGTAATCTCGGTCACCGCGCGGAAGCTCTCGACTTGGGAAAGCGCGTTTTGGCCCACAGTGGCGTCCAGCACCAGCAGCGTCTCGTGCGGAGCGTCTTCGTCCAGCTTGCGCATCACGCGCACGATCTTCGCGAGTTCCGCCATCAATTCGGTCTTGTTCTGCAGCCGCCCGGCGGTATCGATCAGCGCCACATCCGCGCCCTGCGCTTTGGCGCGCGCGACAGTTTCGTACGCGACGCCCGAAGCGTCCGCGCCTTGAGACGACGACACAAACGCAGCGCCCGCACGCTCAGCCCATACCTGCAATTGTTCGATCGCGGCGGCGCGAAACGTGTCGGCTGCGCCGATCACCACCTTCGCGCCGGCGTCAGAGAGATTCTTGGCCAGCTTGCCGATCGTGGTGGTTTTGCCGGAGCCGTTGACGCCGATCACCAGCACGATGCGCGGCTTCGGCCCGCTGCTGAGATCGAGCGCCACCTCACGCGGCTTCAGAATGCGCGCCACTTCTGCGGCGAGCGCTTCGCGTGCCTCCGCGGCGCTATTCTCCTTGCTGAAACGCTGGTCCGCCAGTGCGCCGGCGATACGTGCTGAGGCGAGCGCGCCCATGTCGGAGGCGATCAGGGCTTCTTCGAGTTTGGCCAGCGCCGCTGCGTCGAGTTTCTCCTTGGTGAAAACCGAAGCGAAGCTCTCAGCCAGCTTGGTTGAGGATTTCCGCAATCCGTCGAGTAGGCCTTTGCGCTCTGCGCGCTGCTCGTCCGCCTGCTTCTTCTTGTTGAACAAGCCCCAAATCATGCCGGAGCGCCAATCAGATTTGCGCCGTCATGGGTGGTGAAACGCAGCCGCGAATATGTACCGACGGCGCCC
>CXWL01012515.1_pt1 | contig 45137 bp, 37 predicted proteins | sample 590931 | NCBI WGS metagenome assembly CXWL01 (sample SAMEA3498368, study PRJEB10139) | groundwater metagenome | biome: water well; material: biofilm material | place: Germany | collected 2015-04-27 | reverse complement strand
GAGAAGGGGAGTATGCAATGAGTGCGGTAGCCGGATTAGTACGATTCGATGGGAGACGGAAGGACCAGCATCGGCCGGTCAAAGTGACGAGGAATTTCACCAAGCATGCCGAAGGGTCCGTCCTCATTGAAATGGGGGATACCAAGGTCATTTGCACGGCGTCAATCGAAGAAAAAGTGCCGCCGTTTCTCAAAGGCAAGGGGAGTGGGTGGGTAACTGCCGAGTATTCCATGCTTCCCCGTGCGACGCATGAGCGGACTTCTCGTGAAGCCGTCAAGGGAAAGCAGGGGGGGCGAACGCTGGAGATTCAGCGGTTGGTGGGCCGGGCATTGCGGTCCGTGACCGATATGACACAAATGGGGGAGCGGAGTATCTGGATCGACTGTGACGTGATTCAAGCCGACGGGGGAACGAGAACCGCGTCGATTACCGGGGCGTTCATTGCGCTGGCAGACGCCTTCACCGTGTTGAAGAAGAAGGATTTGATCAAGCGCCTTCCGCTGACTGACTATCTGGCGGCGATTAGCGTCGGTAAAGTCGGTGGGGAAGTCATGGTGGATTTGGCCTATACCGAAGACTCCATGGCTGAAGTGGATATGAATCTCGTAATGACCGGCCGCGGTCGGTATGTCGAGGTTCAAGGAACTGCGGAAAAGACTCCCTTTGCCAAACAAGATATGGATGAGTTTTTGAATCTCGGTTGGCAGGCAATTCAGCGTCTCACCGCTATTCAAAAAGAACTTATTGGATCATTGGACTAACAGGCTGCTGTGATTTCAGAAGTCGTCCTTGCGACGAGAAACAGGCACAAAGTCGAAGAGTTGGTTGTCTTGCTTGGAGATCTGGGCATTCGGATCCGCACGTTGGCTGATTTTCCTGATGCACCTGAGGTTGAAGAAGACGGTACGACTTGTGAAGCTAATGCCATCAAGAAGGCCTGCGAGATCGCGAGGGTAACGGGGCTGACGGCTGTGGCCGACGATACCGGGTTGGAAGTGGACGCACTGGATGGCAGGCCTGGCGTCTATGCAGCTCGCTATGCGGGGGAGCACGCAACCTACGAAGACAATTGTCGCAAACTGCTTCAGGAACTCGAGGGTGTTCCGCACGAACGACGAACCGCTCGATTCATCACGGTAGCAGCCATCGCCGCACCGGGAGAGCCCGTTCAGGTGACGCAGGGGGTTTTAAGCGGGTATATTACGGAAAAGGCCAGTGGATCAAAAGGGTTCGGATATGACCCGGTCTTCTATGTCCCGGAGTTGAAGGCGACGTTAGCAGAGATTGCTGCTGAGCAGAAAAATCGTATCAGTCATCGGGCGAAGGCGTTTCTGCAAGCCAAGGAACTCCTTCGGGCACGGCAGTCTGAGAGTACCGTCGGGGCGTAGCGCAGCCCGGTAGCGCGCCTGCTTTGGGAGCAGGATGTCGGAGGTTCAAATCCTCTCGCCCCGACCAAACTTCCCTTCCCGCAGTCATCTTCTCTTCCAGACCGGCTCAGCTCGAGCGTTCCTTACCCCTCAACCTTAATTGTGATCGAAGTGGCAGCCCAATCAGGCGCCGGTCCGGCCGGCGTAGGGGGCATGGGTTCCGGCGTTGCCACGATATCAGGCTGGTTGGATGGAATTGCGAGGGGAGGAAGCCCCGGTTCTGTCGATGGCCCTGCACTGACCGGCCCCGGCTGATGGTTTGTCTGATCAGAGACGGTAACGATCCCTCGTGTCGCACGCTTGGTAAGGTCCTCTCGAATAGAATCGATGGATTCACCGATCGCCCGGGTGCTGATCTTGCCAGGTGTCTTTGAGGCGCTGGCTTGGAGCTCCTTGATACGCTGGCGAATCATCTGTGCCGTCTCAAGGTCGGTGCTGCTGAAGACGCGTACCGTGTCCATACCCTTCGGGGGACTGTAGTCCCAATAGAAGCCGGCCCGGTTGGAGTCATGGAGAGAGTCTGGGATCAATACAATTTCCCCGCCTTTGACGAATCCCTCGGGATAGAAGCTAGGCTTGGCGTAATCGTTTGGAAAAAGTAGATTCACGCCTCCCTCTGAATCAACGTCGACGATGGAAATGTAGGCGTCCGCATTGACCTTGACCTGAAGCTGCAGCGTATTTTCAGCGGTGCGCGGCTTCCCTGGTTTCCTGATGCGGTAGTGCGCCGGCTGGGTATCGGCTGCCACGACTGCGATGCCGCGCGTCCCGACTTTCGGTTTGCCCGGTGCCGGGGCGTTGGCCACGCGCAGGTCGATTTTCAGTTGCGATGACGGATTATCCAGAGTCAGTAATTCCGAGGCATGAGCAGAGCGTGAGACCACCATCGCGACCCCTGTAGCCCATCCGTCGCCGTCTCGATCAAACGAGCCGACCAGTTGAATGCCATCGGCCGCCAGCAGCTGGATCGTAGAACCCTGGGTACTGACCATGTATCGAGGAGCCTGCTCCGGCCCAACCAGTTCAAGATTCGGGATCTGCTTTTGCAGCATCTGTTCAATCTGTTTTCGTTGAGATGACGGCACATCGAGGAGGTGCACGGGAATCTTTTCTCCAGTCGATGCCGGCAAGAAAGCCACCGCTCTTGAACGGTCTTGAATCGTTTTGCCTGCCGGATTGAGCTTTGCCTGCGCATGCTGGCCGTCGAGGTGCGTGACGGTGGCGATCGCCAGAGCCCGGCCCGGGGTGAAGGTCGTATCGCCTGGAGGATAAATCGCCCACGTCGATCCCGGAGCCGCTCCCAATAAGAGTCCATTGACCAGCGTAATCGTTCCGGTCGCGGCGGGTTTGACCTCAACCCAGGCGAGGCGGGAAGGAGAATTGCCGGTTGTGCCCAGGAGCGGTCGTTCGAGCAGATCGGGGGGGGCTTCCAGTTGCGGCTCCGGCATGGAGGCGCGCCCGAAATGAGTTTGAATCCGTTTCAACTCGACCTCGACTCCGCGGAAAATTTCTCGCGGTGTCGCGCCGACAGGGGTGGAGCTCAGGCTCTTCGAGAGGGCGTAGGAAAAGAATCCGTGGTAGCGCCCCTCGACCGGGCCATCCAGCGCCTCCTGATGGGATGCCGCGCCGGTCATGACGACGTAACGCGATGTGACCACCGGCACGATGGCACGGGTTTTCGGTTTTGCGTCTTCGGCTTTTTTGTAGATGTCTATCCGGGTGTCCTGGGGGATCGAACGGGTGCGGATATCCAGGGAGCGGGTGGCGGTGCCGGAATGACAGGAGTCCAGTACGATGAACGCGTTCTTCACAGGCATCCGTGAGAAAATGGCATCAAGCTCGTCGTCGGTGATGTCCATCACGCCGACAGTACGGCCGTCTTGCGGCACCAGCGTTTCATCCAGATGATCGTCGGGTTCGTCTCCATTCAGGTCTTCGACCTGCGATCCATGACCGGAGTAGTGAAAGTAGATGGTGTCGTTCGGTCCGGCGTCCTTGGCCAGTTGTTCAAGGGCCGCCAGCATGCCGGCTCGCGTCGCCGCTTCATCAGTCACCACCGTGATGTTCTTGTCCGCAAATCCCCAGCGGGTCAGCAAAATCTGCCGCATCGTTTCAATGTCATTCAGCGAGCCTTGTAGCTTTGGAACCGCCTTGTATTTGTTGATGCCGATCATGAGCGCACGTTTTGTGCCGGCGGGTGCGTCAACGGAGGGTGATTGGGCCTGCGCCCGATCGCTGTCTCCCGTCCAGGCGACGAGGCTTACCAGCATGAGGAGGCTCAAGAATGATCGTTGAGATAGTGTCATCGAGAGCACCTCTTTCTGTCATCTGTCAGAAAATTATGGGGCTCATGAGCGTGATGCATCAGTGGGTCGTCGTCCTTTACCGTCAGGTTCATGGTGATGGCTGATCTGCGGAGCGGACGATATCGTGCCGGCCCCGGAGCAGGTCGAGGTTGCGTTGAACGACTGAGGAATCGGCGGCTGGGATTTCGAGGGTATAGTGCCCGTCGGCTGTCGGGCCGTCGGTGATTCGTCCGTGCATGCTCTGGAGCAGCCTGCGGATCTGTTCGTCGGTTGCCGCATTCTGGAAGGCGACGATGATCCGGGCTGTCTGCATGCCGAGCGATCGTGTCGTGATCTGTTCCGGATGGGGCACCGGCATGCTGATCCACATAATCAGACCGATTTGGGCAAGGAGCAGCGTGGCTGCAAGGGTGGGAACCCAACGAGGAACAAAGAGGGAGCGGAACCATTCCTCCACAATGTCCAGCCGGGAACGCTGTCCACCGGACGCGGGCTGTCGAACAGAGGCTTCCCGAGCGACGCTGTTCCGAACGTTCCGGGATGTGTCCGGCGAGGGGCCTGGCTGCGCGGCGTAGAGTGTGGTGAGGGCGCTCTTCAGGCCGGTTAGGTCCTCCAGCTCCGCCCGGCAGGTTGAGCAGCCGGTGAGGTGTTGATCGACCCGCCGGCGATCGGCTTCGTTCAACGTGCCGTTCGCATACCAGGGGAGTAAGGCCGCCTCCGGGTGGACATGGGCGGGGAGTGCGTCCTGGTCACTCATCGTATCGACTCCTTCTGACCCAGCCGTTCCAACTGCTGCTTCAGATGTTGCTTGGCGTAGTACACACGGGTTTTGACGGTATTGGTCGGGATCGAGAGGAGCGCGGCAATCTCTTCATACGGCAGCTCTTCATAAAAAACGAGCCGGAGGATTTCCTGGTGTTCTCGCGAGAGGCCTGCGAGCGCACGTTGCGTCAGCGAGGCCACCTGTTTCCGTTGGATGCCGTCGACGGGGCTTTCTTCCGTATGAGGAAGCTCCGCTATGCCGTCGAGATCGACCTCGCGTTGCTGCCGTCCGGTGCGGCGCATGGCGTCGAGGGCTTTATGGCGCGCAATCCCGAAGATCCAGGTGGACACGCGTGACGTGTGCGCAAATGTTCCGGCCCCCTGCCAGATCGCCATCATGGTATCGCCCACAATCTCTTCGGCCAGCGTGGGGTTGAAGACGAGCGTGCAGACATATTGAAAGACGCGTTGTTCATAGAGCGCGTACAACTGGTCGAACGCCGATTGTTTCCCGGCGGCCACCGCTGCCAGGAGGTCCGATTCCGAGCCATCGTGTCTGTGAGTCGTGTCCATGCCCGCCTACGTTCACCCCGCGTACGCCGTAGCCCTCTCAGCGTCCCTGCTCTAACACATTTATCGCGCCCCCTCAATAGAGACGCGTTGATTGACCAGCTTCCAACGGCGGTCTAGAATGCAATGAACCTATTGCCGGCTTGTTCCGACGTACGGGACAGGACGGGAGGAAGCTGATGATGGCTATCATAAGTAACATGAGAAAACTGATGGAACGGAGAGGGCATGGGATTGTGATATTGCTGCTCGGTCCCATCGTGCTCAGCTCCTGCGCAGCTGCGCCGTTCCTTGTGCCTATTGCATTTGAGTTTGCGAAGAATCTTTTTCAAACCGGCCTTCAGAATTACGGGTCTAAACATCGGGATAACCTCAGCAATCTCGTCAACCGTCTAGCCGGACCCTATACGCAGGGTCTTCCTCAGATGGCAATGGGCGGGCCGGGCCAACCGGGAATGCCTGGGCAGTCTGGATTTTCCGGTCAGCCTGCCATGCCGGGACAGCCGGGCATGCCGCAGCAACAGTTTCCCGGGCAGCAATCCATCCCTGCTCAGGCCGGCGCCTACGACCCAAATAATCCCTACGGTAGTGCAGCTCCGGCTCCAACCTATCCAGGGGCTGTCACGTCTCCCGGAGCGACTGTCAATCCTTATGGATCGGCACAGCCTGGAATGCCTCCCTACGATCCGAATAATCCGTATGGAACGGCTGCGCAGAATCCGAATCCCTACGGACAGCCGCAAGCCAATCCTTACGGGACACCGTCACCCTACGGGCAACAGCAGAACAACCCTTACGGGGCACCTTCTCAGTACGGACAACAGACAAACCCCTACGGGCAACAAGCCAATCCCTATGGCTCACAGAATGCCTATGGATCGACGCCTCAGTATGGCGCGCAGAATCCCATGGGGACCAATCCTTACGGTGGGGCAACTCAGGCGCAACCGGGGTACGATCCGAATAATCCCTACGGACAGAGTCAGTCTGCATACGGTCAGCCTCAGCCGGGGTACGGGCAGGCCCAGCCCGGCTATGGTCAAACTCAACCGGGCTATGGCCAGCCTCAGCCAGGGTACGGGCAGGCCCAGCCTGGCTATGGTGCAGCATCTCCTTATGGGACTCAGCCTGCGCAACAAGCGTATGGCGCTCAACAGCAACAATACGGCGGGCAGGCCTATGGGGGACAACCACAATATGGATCGACCGGTATCTATTCCCGCGGGCTCGGCGCCGAGCCGGTCGCAGTTGATGTGGCGATGGTTCGCCAGAAGCAAACAGATAAGAGAAAAGAAGTCGTCTTGATGAACGACGGTGAAGTGCTGAAAGACGGGGGAGCCAACAAAGAGGCCGGTGACCGGTTCAAGGTTGTCGTGCGGACCAACTGCGAGTGCTATCTCTATATCACGTCGATCGACGGGTCAGGATGGGCCGAACCGGTGTTTCCGACAAAAGACAGCAAGACTCAGACGCCTGTGAAGAAGGATCAGGAGTATGCGTTCCCCGAAGATGGACATTGGTACACTCTGGACCAGATCAAGGGGATTGAGTCGTTCTTTATCGTAGCGTCGGCGAATCGGCGGACAGACTTGGAAGAAAGCTTTGCGCAACTCGCCGCAGAGAAACGGCCCGAGACGAAGATTGTCGCCAAGGTGGAAGAGCCGCCGATCATTCCGCGCGGCGTCGGCTCGGTGAGGTCTCGCGGCATCCTCAAAGTACAGGACGACACCGGCACCACGCTGCAAGTCACCCCCTTATCCTATTCCGCTGCGCAATCCGGCCAGGATGTGACCGTGACGCGATGGTTCAAACACGAGTAGAGGCGAACATGACGGCTATGGCGAAATCGAGTGTGCTGTGGGGCGTGATGGCTGGGTTCACGCTGGGGGCGTCGGTCGCCATGGCTCAAGTGTTCCCACCGCGCCAGCCGCAGCCCATTCCGACGCCGGTGCCGGTCCAACCGCAGCTCCAACCCCAACCCGGTCAATTCGGCCAGCCCGGAGCGATGCCGGGGCAGCCGCCCATGCCGCAGGCCGGAGGGCCGCCCGGCTCGCTGACAAAGACCATTCCCTTTCCGATGATACTGGGAGATCCCACGAAGTCATTCATTCAGTTGGGCAACATGCGGAGCCCCTTCGATACGAATTTTTCGCTCGGGCGGGGATTGGCCGGCCGGATTGCATTGGAGAAGTATTCCCACGAAGCAGGGAACGGGCAAAAGTCTTATATCCATATCACCGGCGTCTCCAATCCTCCGGTCATCACGACGGAAGGGGCCGAGCTTCGTCTCCAGTTCGTCTTCCCGGTCATTCAATTCAAGACCTATTATCGCGATTACAGCGGAGAAGGAGATAGTGCGCTGACAGATCTCGTCGCCGAGAAAGTCATCGTGGATCTCTTTATTACTCCGACCATCGACCAACGGCGATATCCGACCTATCATTCCGTTCGCCTGGCGGTGATCGGATCGGTCAAAGAAGCCGAGAAGTGCACCTACTTCTTCGACGTCATTTTCCCTGTGAATATTTGCAAAGCCACGGTGGAGTATTTCAAACAGCTCCAACCGTCTCTGGAGAATGGTCTTCGGGAGATTCTGCTCCAGCCGCAAACACGCATGCAGTTCGATCAGCAGGTGGCCCAATTCATCCGCGCCGAGCTGCTTTCAAAAGCCGGTGTGAATCCCATGAGCCCCGCCCAGATCGAGATTCTCGACGCGGAGTTCCGCGGCACGGAGTACACCGTCTCCTACCGGCCCCGATAGCGCAGGCTCAACTCGTTCTGCGTCTGCCGTCATCACCTCTCCGTGCAGGCTGAATCCCATCTCAGAGGGTGTTCGCATCCTACTGCTTCAACTGTCTATGAGCCGCTGTTGGCCGAAGAAACTGTGGCAGCCTGAGCTCACGCCCTGGCGTGTGTGCTCTACTGTCTTGGAAGCCAGGCTTTTCACGGGGGGAACCGTCTGTGCTGCTCGGGTCCGTGCCGATTTCAGCCGGCCGATCGCCAAGAAACGGATCGCCGTGACCGGACCGGGAGTGCCTGCGCTCCGGTGAGTGGCGAAGGTGCGGTTCAACGTTGTCGAAGTGTCTCCTTGCAGGTCCGGATCGGATCCCGCCGTCATGGTGGAGATCGGGAAGCCCTGGGCCTGGTGCGAACAGGCCCGTGATGGGTACTGCTTCAGCGCTCACGTCAGGTGGAAATTGGCCGATGTCGCCCGTGCCTCATTGAGAGATCGGGAGACGGATGCCGGGAGGGGGCGGGTCAATGGAACATATCTTCTCGCATGTCTCATCATCGCCTCCGTCATCGGTGAAATACCTGCGGCTCACGATCGGGTCTATCTATGTGACTGGTCTGTCGTGTCGAAGGCCCGGACAGTTCAAATCGGCGCGAGTGTAGGACTCCCTCCAGGGTCTGTCAATTTAGGAGAGGGAGGCATGAACCTTCCCGGGGCACTCGGCGACTCAGTCTCAGCAACTGTTTACAGAAAAGCCCTCGTGCTATACTGCGCACCTCTCGCCGGAATACTGCTCCACGGTCGACCGAAGGAGACAGTCGATATGACTCCACGACAATACCTGCAACGACATTGGACGATAGTGGGAAAGGCGCTGAAGCGTCATGCCGTGATCGGGTGGCTGGTGGCCTTCGGGCTGTCGATGATGGTCGTGAGTCCATCGGTTTCCGCTGAGCAGCTGCAACGCAGTGTGACGGTCATCCCGGCGACTGCCGGCAGCGTGCCGATCACGGGCGACTATTGGGCGCTGATCATCGGTATCGACCAATACCGCTATGCCCCAAAGCTGGAGAGCGCGGTGCGGGATGCCAAAGGAATACGGGACGTATTGACCACGCGGTATGGTTTCAAAAAGGAACATGTGGTCGAGTTGTATGACGCGCAAGCGACCGGACCAAAGATTCAGAATGCCTTGTATCGCTTGGGTCGCGACGTCGGGAAGGACGACAGCGTCTTAATCTACTACGCGGGGCACGGCCAGTATGAAGAAGATGGCAAACTCGGCTGGTGGGTGCCGGTGGAGGGGGAGCCGAAGGAGCCGGGAACCTTCATCACCAATGCGTCGATTCGGGACTATATCAACGGCATGAAGGCCCGGCATGTGTATTTGGTGGCGGACTCCTGTTTCAGCGGAACGTTGTTTGGTACGAGGGCGTTGCCGCCGATCAACGATCAGTGGTATGCACGGCTCTATCAGAAACCGTCTCGCTGGGGTCTCACGTCCGGTGGAAAAGAGCCGGTGGCGGATCAGGGCAAGAACGGCCACAGCGTGTTTGCCTACCATTTTATTTCACTCCTGCAAGACAACACTGATCCCTATCTGGTGCCGAGCCAGATTCACACAAAGCTGGCCCCCCTGGTAGCCAACAACTCGGAACAGACGCCGCAGAGCGAGCCGATCAGGGGTGCCGGGGATGAAGGCGGGCAGTTTGTCTTTCGTTTAGCCTCCGCCGCTGTTGACCCGCTGCCTTCTTCTGCGAATAGCGGGGGTTCGTCCGACGAAATCGCGCGAATGAGGGCTGAGCTGGAGGCGCTCAAAGGGCAGGTCAATAAACCGGCGGAGGCTGTAAAGTCGGTCGAACTGGCGAAAGCGCCCGCGTACGATACAGGGCCGAAGAAGCCCCGGATGATGGTTATTGTAGCCGAACACCATGTCGGAGCAGCAGTGACCGATCCGTCCGGCGAAACAGAAATCATACGGCTGCTCCTTCAGAAAGGCTTCACGGTCGTCGATCAGGCGCAGGTGCGAAAAATTCGCGAGGGAGACCAGTTGAAGCAGGTGATGGAAGGCGACATCAAGGCGGCCAAGTCGCTTGGGCTGCAGCATGGAGCCGAGGTACTCATCCTCGGCGAGGCCTTCAGCGAAAGTGCATTGCAGGGAGTGATGATGGGGGGCATGGTGTCCGTGCGGGGGCGGTTACAGGCCAAAGCGATTCGGACGGACACCGGGGAGATTCTTGCCGCGGAAGAGACGGTCACCCCGGCCCTCGACGTGTCGGAGCAGGTCGCGGGGAAGAAAGCCATTGCAAAGGCAGCGACAAAGTGGATGGATAAGGCGTTGCCGGTGATTCTCGATCAATGGACGAAGTAACCGGGGACGCAGGAACGGAGCCCATGGCGGTCTCGGGGCTGGTGCGGTTTTTTACGATGCGGTCAGTGGACTCATGCCCGATCATTTGACAGCAGCGTGACGCATCGATAGCATCGGCGCGTTTTACGGCATGTGCGGTCTGGATTTCACGGGAGAATATCACTATGCAATCCGTCCGGTTTCGAAGTCTGTTGGGTGTCTGCCTGCTCGGTGCAATCGGCCTCTCCGGTTGCAGCAACCTCTCGGTAGCGGTCGCCCCCAAAGTCACCCAGGCAGATCTGCGGAAGATTAAAAAGGTGGCGATCCAGTTGGATGCGGGTGGTTCAGCCGGCATGCCGAATTTTGGTGGATTCAGAATGATGGGCGGGGGCGGCAGCACGGAGGCCTTCAGCGACCACTTTGCCGTCGAGCTGTTGAAACTCGGCATTGATGTGGTTGAGCGCACTCAGCTGGACAGGGTGATGAAAGAGCAGGCGCTGAATCTGGGCGGCGTCACGGAAACCGAGAAAACCATTGCTGCCGGGAAGATTCTCGCCGTGGACGCGTTGATTACCGGCTCGGTCGGCATGGGGCAGACCTACTCGATGGGATATGTGATGGGGATTGGGGCAGGCATGCATGAGGTCGTGGGCAATGCCAGCATTCGGATGATTGACATCGAAAAGGGGAATTGGCTGTTGGTCATTACCATGTCGGACGGCAAGGACTCTGTTCTGGATACAGCAAAATCCTTTGCCAAAGCGTTGAAGCAGAAGATTGAAGGCTCGTAAAGCCTGGGGCAACCTTATCGAGCGGGATGATCTCGGAGATGCGCTCGTCTCGTTCGATAACGATAGGAAGGGGTGTGGTTTCGATTTCATACAACACCCCTCAGTGAACAGCTACCGCTAGCTGTATACGCGCAGCAACAAGTGTATCTTCAGTCGAGGCCAAACAGATCCGAGGCCCTCTCAATGGCCTTCTTCTTCACGTCGATCATTTCTCGGCCATGTGCACAGCCGAACTCTGCGCCTGATCGAGGCACTGGTGTGAACCAAGACCCTATCTATCGATGCGATCACAGGACCGGTAGGTGTAGTCTGTATTTACAACAAGGAGGACCTCATGGCGCGATTATGGTCAGTTCTGTCAGTTCTGATGGTGATGGTTTCTATGCTCGCTGCAGCAGGCTGCAGTCCAGTGCGCTGACGGGGCGGCGCTGATCAATTTGGAGCGATGGTGCGCGTGCTCGCTGTAGTGAGCTGCTGGCGTTCGGGGGAAATATCCTGAAGGTGGTAAGGAGTTCGTGAGACCGTTCTCACGAGTCTGCCCGCCGCCTTGTTCCTTGGATGCTGAGCGTGGGGTGGGGTGTATGCGCGTGACTTTGTCAGAGGGGTGATCTCCTTTCGCGTAGTGAGCAGGCCGCAGCAACCGGCTGATTCCGGGTGCGCGGTGGAGGCAAGACATCGACGAAGGGGCGAGCAATGTCAATCATCATTGTCATCCTCGTCGGGATACTCAGTACGGGATGCGTCCTGTTCTCCGAAAAAGACCTCAACATACGGGCGGGAAAGGCGCGAATACAGGATGGTGCAGCCGCGCCCGATGGTGTGCAGATTGTGCTGCAAAAGGGGCACTCCAGCATGATCCAGGCGGTCGTCGTGAGCCGGAACGGCCGGATGGTCATGACCGGCAGCGAGGATGAAACCGCGCGCCTCTGGGACGTAGGCAGCGGACAGGTGGTACGGAGTTTCGTCGGGTTCACGATCCACGGGCCCCATGCATTGGCCTTCGGCTCTGAGGGGCAGGTCGTGATCGGAGACCGTCGGGCCGTCGGCGTGTACGACGCGACGACCGGACGGGAGATCCGCTCGATCAACGTCCTGGACAGTGAACGGTTTGTGGTGAGCCCCGACGGTCGTGTGCTTGTGACTGCCGGTGGAACGGTCGCAACCAAGATCGACATGTGGGATCTGACGACCGGCCTCGAACTTTCGCAGGACCCCGCCGGGTCCTTCGCCCTTCCGCTGGCGTTTAGTTCCGAGGGACATCGACTCGTGACGCAACGTCGTGTTGCCGGTGTGTATGGCAGCGTCACCGTGTGGGAGACAGCGACCGGCAAGAAGATCAAGACCGTCGACCACTCCGGAGAAGTCCGGGCGACTGCGTTGAGTTCCGATGGACGGATGCTGGCACTCCAAGCTGCGGACCGGACCATCGTCGTCAAGGAGGTCGACACCAGCCGTGTGCTCCAGCAATTCTCTCTGACTCTATCGCCGGAGACAGGCAGGACGACTGGAATCCGATTCAGTCCGGATAACCGGCTGCTGGCCACGGCCGATTCCGAGAATCTTGTGAGACTCTGGGACCTGCACACGGGGCGGGAAGCCAAGTCATACCGGGGAACAGCCGTGGATTTTGGCAATGACGGAAAGACTCTCGTGGTTGGTGTGATGGATGGAACCCCGCTCCTGAGGAATCTCGACAACGGAACCGAAACAAAGTTCTCGTCCGGCGGGACCACTGCGATCGTCGATCTGGCTGTGACGTCGGACGGCCGGAAGGCGCTGGTGGCGATGGAGGACGGTACCGTGAAGCTGTGGGATCTGACTACGGGCCAGATCCTTCGTTCGCTCACCGGTCCGGCGGAGTCATCCATTGCCATCAGCCGGATCGGTGGTCTGCTTGCCACGGCGGGCGGAGGAGACGGATCGGTCGCCGTCTGGGAATTCATGACCGGACGCAAACTGCTCTCTGTGAAGGCGCCGCAAGGAACAGAGGCGGACGTCCAAGATCGGACTGTGGTGAGTTTGAGCTCTGATGGCAGTTTGCTCGCGGTGGGGTTGAGAGATCAGGTACGCCTGTACGATGTCTTATCAGGAAAGGAACTGCGGCAGCTGATACTCGAGAGGCAGGAGAATGTTCTGGAGAAAGCAGAAAAATATGTCAACCCCTTCGGCTGGATTGAGAAAGGAATCTATTACACGACGGAGTCCATGCGACGAGGTCGGGAAAATATGCGAAGGGAATACTGGGTACGCTCGCTGGCTTTGAGCCCAGACGGCAAATACCTGGCGACGGCCGTGGACATGGGCATTGATCTCTGGGACACGAAGACGGGCGAGTACCATCACCGGGTCTTGGCCACGGGGGGAGTGTCAAAAACATCGGAAGAAGATCTCCGGACAGCCGCGAGCACGGCCACTCTACAGAGCCTTGCGTTCAGCAGTAACGGCGAGACGTTGATCGTCGTGGGGCCCAACTGGAAAGGAAGGTGGGAGCTTCATCCCGGTTATTTTAAAAATCTCGCGCGGGGCATGATCGGACTAGATCCGTACCAAGGAGGGTTTTCGGGTGGTCTGTTCGACCTCAAGCGGGAGCTCGGCTTCCGCGGGTTGGCGGTGAGTCTCGACGGCAAATTGGCGGTTCTGGGACACGGCAGGCTGGTGAAGCTGTGGGATGTGGAGAACGATAAGGACCTCCGGAATCTCACGGGGCACACGGCGGATGTGACGGCGGTGGCCATCACGCCCGACGGCCGGCTTGTCGTCAGCGGGAGCCAGGACGGGATGCTGAAGGTGTGGGATGTCAAGGCGGGTCATGAGATCGCGTCCCTCATGGTTTTGGGAAATGAGGATTACGTCGCCGTGACCCCCGACCAGTATTACCGTGCCTCGAAAACGCGGATCAAAGGCGTGGCGTTTCGTGTAAACGAGCAACTCTTTCCCTTCGAACAATTCGATCTCCGGTTCAACCGACCGGACATTGTCTTGAAGCGGTTGGGGCGGACGAGCGACGACACCATCGAGAGTTACCGGCGCGCGTATGAAAAGCGGCTGAAAAAGATGGGCCTCACGGAGCAGATGCTCGGGACGGATTTTCACTTGCCGGACGTGCAACTGTTGACCGCCGATGTGCCCGCATTGACGCAGGCTGACAAGCTGACACTGCGCGTTAAAGCGACGGACAGCAAATACCCCCTCGATCGGTTTAATGTGTTCGTGAACGACATTCCGGTCTATGGCACGGCTGGAATAGCGGTGCCCGGCAAATCACTCACAAGTCGGGAGCAAGACATCCCGGTACCTTTAGTGTCGGGGCGAAACAAGGTCCAGATCTCCGTCCTGAATGAGCAGGGTGTCGAGTCCCTCAAGCAGACCGTCTATACCATCTCGACAGCAGAAACGGCCCCGCCGGATGTCTATGTGGTGAGCATCGGAGTCAGTGATTACAAAGAGACGACCTATAACCTGCGCTATGCCGCGAAAGACGCGAATGATCTTGTGAATACGTATAAGGCCATCGAACAGCGGCCGAGGAACAAGAGCAAGGTGCATGTACTGGATCTGACTAATCAGAAGGCGACGAAGCCGGAAATCCTCAAAGCGAAAGCGTGGCTGAAGCACTCGAAGATCAACGATCTTGTCGTGGTGTTTGCCGCCGGGCACGGTATGACGGACGAGAATTCCGATTATTATTTCGGCACGCATGATATCGACCCCCAGCACCCGGCGACGAACGGGCTACCGTACGAGGAGTTTGAAAATCTTCTCGACGGCATTCCCGCTTTGCACAAAGTCCTGCTTCTCGACACCTGTTTCTCCGGAGAAATCGACAAGGACCAGGCGATTGTGGTGGCTCAAGCCGACACCGGCGGCACGCGAGTCGGGACGGTGAAGATGCGCTCGTTCAAAGCGGCGCGCGGTGTGACGGTGACAGCTGATGCCAGCGATGGCCAGGCGGCGGCGGCCAGTGTGCCGCGTCTCTCCAATGACATGCTGAAGTTCCAGCAGGATTGGTTTGCCGACCTCAGGCGCGGGACCGGCGCAGCGGTCATTTCGAGTTCGAGCGGCAACGAGTACAGCTTAGAAGGCGAGCAATGGAGAAACGGTGTCTTCACCTACTCGCTGTTGAACGGATTGAAAAATCGTGAGGCTGATTCCAACAAGGATCAGATCATCACCGTGAGCGAACTGCAAGCCTATGTCATCGATCAAGTGCGGAAATTGACCGACGGCGGCCAGAATCCGACCGTTCGCCGGGAGAATCTGGAAAGCGACTTTGCGGTGTATTGAACGATCGATGCGCGATCGAACCTTATAAGGAGATGCGACGACTTACAGATACACTGTGGGTCGATCAGCAGGCCTCGATGGCTCATCGAGGAAACTTGAGTTCCCAAAAAAGTCTGCGCCGATCACAAGGAGGTTCTCATGTCTAGGTTGTGGATTGCAGTCGTGCTGACAGTGTTTGCGGTGGGTGTGCAGGTCAGCGCGACCCTTTCCGGTCCACCTGATTCAACCAGCATCACGATCGAAAAGCCGGTCCATTTCTCGGCTGCCGATGGTTCAGATGTGGTGGCCCCGGCGGGAACCTACCGTGTCGAGCAGATGATAGACAGGAATTTGCGGCTGATCCCGCTGGAAGGCAAAGAGTCTTTTGTGGTTGAGGCTCAAGCGACTACGCATGATGAGTCGATCGCCTCTCCGATAGCCCTCTCCATCCCTCAGCAAGAGGATGAGCATCATGTGGTGCTGTTAAGACCTGACAGGAATGCGCTCGATGCGTCAGGCACCTACAGCGGAGTCAAAACACGGGTCGCCAAAGCGCCGCTACAGAGCCGTCTCATGATCCAGGATTATATGCTGGCGCGGCGACAACCAATCGCCGCCGGCTCGAATCCGCCCCCGCCGCCGAGTAACCCCAACCCTGATCTGGTGATCACGAGTGCGGGACTGACCCCGAGTTCTCCCACTCCGTACGACCTGGCGGTTCTTCACGTCACGGTCGCGAATCAGGGCCAGACCGACGCAAAGCTGGATCGTTTGACTGCCTCTCAGATGGCGGCCACTATGCGGCACTTGACGGTGCAACTCTGGGATAGCGCCGGAAAGCCGGTGAAGGGATGGGGACTGGAACCCACAAACCTCCCGGTGACGATTCCGGTGGGAGGATCTCAGGTGTTGACGGTGTCGGACGTTACCCTTCTGACCGACGTCGTCGGGACATTGAAATGGGATCTGACGCTGAATTCCTACATCACGGAAGCGAATGCGGGAAATAACATGTACAGCATGATTGCCACAGTGCGACCGAGGCCGGCTATGACAGGTCCTGCTCCGGACCTTGCCTTGTCAGGATGTAGCTTCACACCGTTGAACCCCACCCAACGGGACAATGTTCAAGTGGCGTCACCGTACACAAATCTGGGAACGGTATCGGCGATATTGCCTCCCACTGCATCGCTTCTGAAGTGGTCCTTCTCGCCTCCAATCGGTGGGCTGAGTTTTTGGACATGGGGCCCCGGCCAGCAGGTCGCGCCGGGAGCGGTTCAAGCCTTTCAGTTGCCACTCAATGCAACGGCGCCTGGAAGCTACCAGGTCACGGTGAGGATTGATCCTGACGACAGAGTCGGTGAATCCAATGAGACGAATAACTCGGCTACCTGTGTGCTGGTTGTGGCGCCCTGAGCGAAGGCAGAGACGAATGATTGGTTGTCTACTCAGAGATTCGTACTGGACATACTGGGACTGTGGCGTAAGGCAGCCAGAATCCGACCGTTTCTAGAGTGAATGTGACGATGATTTTATCGTCTAGTAATCAGACATCGGCGTCATGTTGTGAACCATTTTCTGAGCGAATCGACATACAGCTAGACGGAGGAGATCAGGTTGCGGGATACACCGATGCTAAAGGATTCGAGTCAGGAGGAGGGATTATGAAGCAACGACGTGAATTACTGGGGATTGTGCTGGTGGGGATACTCGCTGGGTGTAGCGGGACCGGCCCGATGACCGATTCCGGATCAGGAGGAGTCGAAAGCCGTGGATTGGCTCAAATGCAGCGGCCGATGCTGCCGGGTAGTCCTGCGCAAGGCCAGTCAAATGCCCAGCTGCCGACCTTTCCACAGAAATTTGACGTGCAGGGACCGGAATCCGATTCGTTCGGGTTTGCCGTGACGCAACCGGGGCCAGTGGTGGTCGACGTCCAAAATCAGGGTGCGCCGGTAATCGTGACCTTACAGGGACCGGCCTCTCAGCCGATCAGTCAGCAAGGGGCTGGCCAAGTTCGTCTGGCGTACACCGTGACGCCTCAAGATATTCAAAACGGTGTGCTTTGGGGGGTGCAGATTCGTCTGGCTCAGCCGGCTCCGCCCCAACAGGGCGGGCGGGCAGGGGGCTCGGTGATGGTGCAGCATCCACCGGTGAATCAAGCGGTGATTCAACAGGCTGTTCAAGCAAGGGCTACGCAGCAGAAGCAGCTTAGTCCACAAGAACAACAACAGGCCTCCGCACAGGCCGCGGCACAGATGGAGCAGGCGTTTCAACAGCGCAAGGCGCAGTTCGATCGGCAGCAGCTGGATCGGCGGGCTGCGCTCCATGCGCAGATCCAGCCGCAACTCGACCAGTTGCGCAGCCGGATGGCCGGGCAGGTTCGCCCTCGCGGCGTTGAAGGAGGCGAGGGAACGCCTGCGGAGGCCGGCGCGTCGACGGAAGGCGAAATCGGCACGCGCGCGCTTCGCGGCGAGCGGTTGTCGATTCCACTTGAAAAGCCGCCGGTGATCAATATGGTGCCGGTCCCGCAAACATCTGCGTCGCAGCAGGCCGCCACGCAAGCAGGGTCGGGTCCAGCGCCGCAGACGGTCATGCCGAATCCGGCAATTGCATCGCTGAGCGTGGCGCAGGGGCAGCCTGGAGATCCGGTGATGATCAACGGTAGTGGATTCGGCACAAGCGGGGGGGAAGTGCATTTCGTCCTGGGTCCGAATCAGGATGTGCTCTATCAGGGACAGACGTGGTGGTACGACAATCAGATTCTCGTCAATGTGCCGGATGTAGCGGGGCTGCGTGCGTATAACGGGTTTGTGTACCTCATCCGAAATCCAGATAAAGTGAAAACGCCGTTGACTCCGTTTCGGTTTGAGCCGGCGCAGGAATACCGGTCGATCATTTTCACGGGAGACAAGAGAATCGGAGGGCCGGGCCGCGATTATAAAATCGTGGGCGGGACGAGCAACCTTGGTCATCACCAAATCATCCACGACAATGCCAATCCGTTCTGGGGTTTCAAGGGAAATGACGAGTTCTTCACCAATGCCAGGTTAAGCAATGACTGGATTTTTGACGACGTCTATCTCACTCCTACCTACTTCAAAAGAGGAGGGGCCTACATCCAGGAGAAAAAAGTCGGGACCAATTGGCCGTATTTTAATGTCAGGTTCTGGATTGATGGATGTTTTGGGGACACGGCTTCACAGGGAAACTACATTTATCTTATTTCCATTAAAGGTCCCAAGGGTGTGCCGGACGGGGTGGCGGTACCGTAGGACGTATGAAAAAGGTTCATAATCTGGTCAAGGAGGCTCTTATGACATGTCTATCGCAACGTGTTTCGATGATGGTCCGCGCAGGCCTGTTCGCCGCGCTGTCCGTCTGGTCTCAGCCGGTGCTGTTCGCAGCGGCTGCGGATTCCGGCATGCCGCCTCCCGGCGCGCCGGGCCAGCCGAATGCCCAGTTGCCGGCGTATCCGAAGAAATTCGAGGTGAAGGGACCGGAAGTCAATTCATTCGGCTTTGCGGTCACGCAGCCGGGGCCGGTGGTTGTCGAAGTCCAAAGCCAGGGCGCGCCAGTGATCGTGACGTTGCAAGGCTCGGGCTCGCAGCCGATGAGCCAGCAGGGGACCGGTCCGGTTCGTTTGACCTACATGATCACGCCGCAGGATGTGCAGAACGCTCCGTTCTGGCGGGTCCAGATCCGGCTCGCTCAGCCGGCGCCGCCGCAGCAGGGAGGGAGGGCCGAGGGCATGATCACTATTCAACATCCACCGGTGAATCAGGCCGTTATGGAGCAGGCCATTCGATCAAGGGTCAAGCAACGGAGAGAACCGAGCGAGCAGGAACAACAGCAAGCAGCAGCGCAGACGGCGGCGAAGATGGAGGCGGCTTTCCAACAACACAAAGCCCAGTTCGACCGGCAACAGATGGATCGGCGTGCTGCGATGATGTCCCAGCTCCAACCTCATCTCGATCAGTTACGGGGGAAGATGGGGGGACAGGTCCGTCCTCGTAGCGTTGAAGGAGGCGAGGGAACTCCCGCGGATCCCGGCGCGGCGACGGAAGGAGAAATCGGCACGCGCGCGCTGACGATGCCGCAGAGGCCGCTGAAAATCGTTCCCCTGGCGCCTCCCGTGGCGCCGAATCCGGTGATTGCATCGGTGAATGTGACGCAGGGACAGCCCGGTGATCCGGTCATGATTACGGGGACCGGGTTTGGAACCGGCGGCGAAGTGCATTTCGTGATCGCGCCCGGCAGAGATCTGGTAGCGCCAGCCGCCGCGATCTGGAGCGACACGCAGATCTTTACGACCGTTCCGGATGCGGCGGGTGTGCTGGGTTTCAACGGGACGGTGTACATCAAACGCCCGGTGGACAACGTCAATAGTAACATCGTGCCGTTCCGCTTCAATCCTGCGATGGAGCTGAGGCAAATTACCCTTATGACGGAGTCGCAGCTCCAACAGTTTAATGGGGTGTCGGCATTCAATCAAAACGGGTATTACGTCCGCCGGTTGCATTCATACATGTTTTGGGGGCCTGCGGGGAACGACCATATTTATATGAATGCCCGTCTGAAAAACGGCTGGATCGTGAGCCAGGTTCCTCTCGTCTATCTGTCCCATCCCACATCGACAGACGGCGGAGCCTATCTCGAAGAAAGCCATGTCGGGACGGACCGGCCGCATATGAATGTGAGATTCTGGGTGGATTGTTGGGCGTCCAATATGTTTTCAGGAGGGGGGGTTCCCATTCTGGATTACTCGATCTCGATGCTCATTCAAGGACCCAAGGGCGTGCCGGATGGTGTCGCCGTCCCATAGGACGGAAGGACGGACTTGTCGCCGACATTTCATGTGGAAACGACAGGTGATGGGTATGTAACCAGGGGCAAGGAGGAGCGTTCCTGCTGGAGGCTCTTTCTTGACCCCTTCATTTTCGCAGGCTTACAATGACTTCCGTTCTCCGGGCTAACCGTTGAGGTACATGTGAAACTGTTCATTCGTCGCCTGGGTGTTGGTGTTCTCTTAAGTTTATTGACCATCTGCACCACCTCATGCGAGTCGATGGATACCCTCACAGACAAGATGGCCGAGCACAAGGAAACGGTGATCGGCGGTCTTGCCGGGGGCGCTGCCGGCGCGACCATCGGCGGGCTGGTCGCCAAGAAGAAGGGCGCGATCATCGGAGGGACCGTTGGGCTGGTGTCCGGCGCGTTGATCGGCAACTATTACGCGAAGCAGGAGCGCACTCGTACTCAGACAACCGCGTCGGTCGGGTATCGGCCCGAGCACGGCAACCTCTTTACGATCACTGACGCGACGGCGGCTCCCTCTGCCGCCAAGCAGGGTGAGTTCGTCAAAGTGAACACAAAGTACACCATCCTGAGGCCGGACGAAGACCAGGCCACCATTAAGGAAACGCGCGAGGTTCGCTGCAACGGCGCGCTCGTGGATACCCAAATAGCTGAAGTCCGGTTGGATCAGGGTGAGCAGTTCATCACCTGGGAATATCCGATTCCCCATGACGCGAAAGCAGGGCTGTATCAGGTGTTGACCATCGCTGCGATCGATGACAAGCAGTCGGCGGCTACCGTATCGTTTGCCGTCAAGTAAGTTCGTCCGCTGTGTTCATCATCCTCATACGGGCAGGGGGCTCACATGATGCGCCGGCGTAGGGCCAATGTCTGGGTGGCTCTCCTGTGGTCTGCCGTCGTGGTGGCCGGACTGCTCAACGGCAGTCGGGCCTCTGCCGAGACTCGTCCGGACCCCCCGCGTGCTTCCCCTCCCTTACTTCGCATCGAAGCCGGCCGGCACACCGGCGGTATTCTGCGAATCAGCGCGGATGAACAGAACCGCTATGTCGCCAGTGTTTCCCTCGACAAGACCGTGCGCATCTGGGAGCTGCCCACGCTCCAACTCCAGGGCGTGCTGCGTCCCCCTATCGGAACCGGAATGAAGGGGGCGCTCTATGCCGTGGCCCTGTCCCCTGATGGTCAGACCGTCGCCTGCGGGGGCGGTGAAGGGGAAGTCTTCGTGTTCCAGAGGAGCACAGGGCGTTTGACTCATCGTCTGCAAGGCGTTCCCACTATTATTACCCACCTGGTCTATTCGCGCGACGGCCGCTGGTTGGTGGCGACGCTGGGCGGTCAGCAGGGGATCCGGCTCTACGACACGCGAAACTATACACAGGTGGATCAGGATGGCGGCTACGGGGCGGCGAGTCATTACGCGGAGTTCAGTCCAGACGGGCGATTAATTACGGTAGCGGACGACGGGTATCTCCGCCTCTATGAAACGGCCGCATCAGGCCCGGATCCTCTCAAGTTGATGACGAAGAGAAAGCTGGAGGGCGACCGCCCGCGTTCCGCGGGGTTCTCGCCGGACGGCAACGTGCTGGCGGTGGGATTTATCGATCATCCGCGTGTGGAACTGGTGTCTGCCAAGGACTTGGCTCCAGTGGCGACCTTGAGTATCTCCAGAGCGGATACTGATCAGTATTTTATTTCCGTCGCCTGGTCGGGCGACGGAAAATACGTGTATGCGGCGGGGAGCTATCAGGAACGGGGGAAGAGCGGACACAAGCGGGGCACAACGCTGATTCGCCGCTGGACGATCGGGGCCGACCGCACATTCCAGGATTTCTCCGCCGCCGAGGGATCCATCGAGCAACTGCTCTCCCTGAAAAACGGGAGCGTGGTCTTTGCCTCGCACGACCCGGCCTTGGGCACCCTCGATGCTTCGGGCGTTCGCACCCAATTCCTCAGCCGGCCGATTGCGGATTTTCGAGGCATGGGTGACAAGTTTCAGGTATCGGATGATGCAACCGTCATCCGGTTTGCCTACGACCGCGGTGAGTCCTTTGCCGAGTTCTCACTCTCGACGCGAGCCTTTGTGAAGGATCACGATTCGAGCATATCGCTGAACAGTCCCTTCCGGGGCGACTCCGGTTTCTCGCTGTTCGGCGGCGGCAAAGATCTACGGGTCGAGGATTGGCAGGACAAGCCTTCTCCAAAATTAAACGGAAAACCGATCAGCTTGCCCGCCGGGGAGATCTCCCGCAGTCTCGCGGTCGCACCCGATCGAGAACATTTTCTGTTGGGGACTGAATCCAAGTTGCGCTACTTCGCTCGCGACGGGACCGCGCAATGGCGTGTGTCTGTCACGGGAATTGTCTGGAATGTCACGATCGCCAGGAACGGCCGCGTGGCCGTCGCCGCACTCAGTGACGGCACCATCCGGTGGTACCGGCTCCACGACGGTCAGGAACTATTGGCGTTCTATCCCCATACGGATCGGAAACAGTGGGTCGTCTGGACGCCGAAGGGCTACTTCGATGCCGATGGGGGTGCGGAAGAATTGATCGGCTGGCATCAGAATCGCGAAGGTAATCAGGAAGCCGACTTCTATGACGCCTCTCATTTCTTCGAACAGTTTTATCATCCCGAACTGGTCGCCCGGGTTCTGAAGATGGTCGAGCCCGACAGCGCCGCCCTCCAACATTTCGGCGAGCAGGAGACAATCAATGTGGCGGTCGGATTCAACCGTCCTCCGACGGTGACGCTGATCGCGCCCGCCCCCGCGGCACAGCCGGATCGGGACGAGATCGATGTGACCGTCAAGGCCGAGGACCAGGGAGGCGGGATCGGCGAGATACGGCTCTACCATAACGACAAATTGATCGCCGCCACGACACGAGGCATTGCCGTGACGGGGGATGCCGGCTCGTTGAAACAGGACCTTCTGACATTTCATATCCGGCTGGTCCAGGGAGACAACGAGTTGCGCGCCGTGGCGATCAGTACGGACAGGATCGAAGGGAAAGCGGCGGAGGTACGAATCCCGTTTCGAGGGGTGGAGAAACAAGCCGTGCTTCACCTCGTGGCGGTCGGCATCAACCTCTATCAGAACTCCGCGCTGAATCTGAATTTCGCCCAGCCGGATGCCACGGCGATGCTGAATTTCTTTTCGTCCGCTTCGCCCGGTCTATTCCGTACGGTAACAATCACCCAGCTCTTCAACAGCGGGGCGACCAAATCGGAATTGCTCGCGAAGCTCCAAAGCCTCAAGCAGACGGCTCCGGAAGACGTCGTCATCGTCTATCTTGCCGGGCACGGCGAAAGCGTCGGGTCCACCTGGTATTTTGTGCCGCACGACGTCGTGTATCCCGAACGGCCGGAAGAGTTGCAGCAGAAGGGCTTGTCGTCTCAAGAAATCAAAGATGTTGTCATGCAGATCGGTGCCAAGAAAGTGCTCCTACTGATGGATGCGTGCAAGTCCGGTTTTGCCCTGCAGGCCTTTTCCTCGCGCGGCCTGGACGAGCGCCAGGCGCTGGCGCAGTTGGCGCGCGCGAACGGCGTCCATGTGGTGGCGGCTTCGAATAAGGATCAATTTGCCAGCGAAGTCCAGGAACTCGGGCACGGCGTCTTCACCTATACGTTGCTCGAAGGGTTGAAAGGACAGGCGGACGGGAGTCCGAGAGACGGGATTGTCACGGTGCGGGAACTTCTGGCGTTTGTGGAGGCCCGCCTGCCGGAATTCAGTCTGAAGTATCGCACCGAGCGGCAATATCCGGTGGCCGAATCCCGCGGGATGGATTTTCCGCTGGCCGCCATCAAATAAGCCGTCGGCCGTTATCCGGCTCGAAATCAGTTTGAACCGGCGGCCGGTTGGCTGCGACAGACAGGCAAGTGAGTAGAACCGCGAGCCATCCTGAAGGATCAGGGAGGGGACTATGGGAATGAACGGGGAGAATGCTCGGGTACTGGTTGCCGGACTTGTCATCGCGGGATCTCTTTCGCTGATGACCATGAGAGCGAACGGGCTGGCGGAGGATGAAGTCGGCACTAGAGGCATGCAGCGGTTGGTGAAGCCAGGAGTATCCGGTCAATCCACTGCATCAGCTCAAGCGAATGCGCAGTTGCCCGTTTTCCCTCAGAAGTTTGAGGTGCAGGGACCGGAGGCCGATACCTTTGGTTTTGCCGTGACGCAGCCTGGCCCGGTCGTCGTGGATGTGCAGGCGCAGGGGGCGCCCCTTGTTGTGACATTGCAGTCTCCGGGAGGCCAACCGATCACACTGCCGGCGACCGGGACCGTGCGCATGAGTTACACGGTGACGCCGCAGGATGTGCAGCGAAGTCTGTTCTGGCAGGTGCAGATTCGTCTCGCACAGCCAATGCCGCCTCAACAGGGTGGAAAGGCGAGCGGTGCGGTGAATGTCCAATATCCGCCGGTCAATCAAACAATGATTCAGCAGGCCGTTCAGGCCCAGGCGGCACAGCAAAAGCAGCCGACTCCGGAAGAGCAGCAACAGAGGGAGGCACAGGCCGCAGCACAGATTGAACAAGCCTTTCAGCAGCGTAAGGCACAATTCGACCGGCAGCAGCTGGACCGGCGGGCCGCGCTCCATGGGCAGATCCAGCCGCAGCTCGATCAGTTGCGCAGCCGAATGGGGGGGCAGGTTCGGCCTCGCGGGGTAGAGGAAAGCGAGGGACCATCAGCGGAGGCCGGCGCATCATCAGAAGGTGAAGTCGGGACGCGCGCGCTGGAGTTCCAGCGGATACAGAAAATCATGCCCCTGGCGCCTGTCGCAGCCCCGCCCCCCGCGATTGCGTCCCTCAGCGTGACGCAAGGACAGCCGGGCGATCCCATTCTGATCAATGGCGCGAGCTTTTCGAACGGCGGCGAAGTACATTTCATCGTGAATCCCGGCAAGGATCTCGTGGCACCGGTGCAGGTGTGGACGGATACGCAAATCTTCGCGACGGTGCCGGATATTGCCGGGGTGCTCACGTACAGTGGAATTGTGTATGTCGTGCGGGGGGCGGATCAGGCCAAAACGAATCTCGTGCCATGGCGATTCAATCCCACTCTGGAGTTGCGCGAGGTGCGTTGGACCACGGATCGGCAACTCAAATTCCCGGTCGAGGAGCGCGCCCCGACGGTCAGGCACGGAAACGGCAACCCGTTCTGGGGATTTAAAGATGATGACGAGCTCTTCTTGTCCACTCGGCTGAAGAACGCGTGGCTCGTTGATGATGTGGGAGTGACGTGCTCGGTGCCGTGGGGTAACGGAATGTGTGACGGCAATGCCTATGCGATTGACAGCCGGCGCGGGACTGATTCGCCCTATCTGAAAGTGCACTGGTGGGTTCCAGCTTCATTCGGCGGGTACAAGTACACCTACTACACATACGTCGTGAGAATCATAGGTCCGAAAGGCGTGCCGGACGGCGTCGTGGTGCCGTAGGACGACGTAGCGGCGACACACCATTCAGTGAAGGAGCGAATCATGACTTGTCACACTCGACGTGTTTCGATGATCAGCGGCGCGGGTCTGCTCGTCGCGCTGCTTGCCGGCGCCATGCCGGTCGTATTCGCTGCGGAGACCGGTCCGGACGATGTCGAGAGCCGTGCGGTGCCCGGAAGGCAGATGCCGATACAGAGTCTTCCCCTGCAACCGTTGCCGCAAGCAAGGCTGTTGCCTGGTCTGCCGCAAACATGGGATGCCTTGTGGGACGTCACATGGGGACGGGCGACGTTCTACTATCGAATCCAGGCGGCGCCGTCCACGCTGCAAGACCCGACCTGTCAGGGTAATCTCGGATTCGACGTGCTGGTGAAAAACACGATCCAGGCAGTGGCGCTCAAGAAGTACGGCGACGCGACACGCTTCATGGGTCAGTTTCAGGATCGCTCACTCTGTCTCTCTCGTGAGGGCGCACGAGGATTGGAATTCGCGCTCGCGATGTATGTCCATCGTGCCGTCACCGTCCTGCCGCCTCAACAGGCGCAGGTAGCCGTGATGGGAGTGATGAATTTGGGACTGCAGACATTTGATCAACTCCAATACACGGGGCAGAGTTGGTGGCTGCCGATGGTGAATGTCGATTTCGGACGGATTCAGCCGTTGATGGCGGGGTATCCGCGCGCCGAACTCGGGTTATGGATGTATGACTTCCGGCGCGGGATGATGGTGCAGAGCGGACTTCCGGACGGGATGGACCGCGTGCTGTGGTCTATGCAGCGGCTGGATAATTTCGGGCGGGGCAGCTGTATGTTGCTGGACATGTCCGCCACGGGGTTTGTCTGCCCGGATGCCGCCGGTGGAGGCGGCAAAGGCGGTTCGGCCGGCATGATGACGCCGCCCGGCGGCATTCCGACGAGCGGCGTGACCTGTGTGCTCGACAGCGTGAGGGCGTCCGGCGTCCGCGGGCAGTTTGCCTGCATGTCGAAGGCGATCGCAGGGATGACGATAGATCCACGGACTTCTCCCGCCGACCTGGCAAAGCAAGCCTCCCAGCAGCCGGGCATTCGGGACAAATTCTGCGCGCTGAGCGAAGAGGCCGGTGGAACCGCGGGAACTGAGAACAATAAAGAAACGCCGACGAAGGAACCGGGCGCATGGGACAAAATAAAAGATGCCGCCGGGAAGGTGAAAGATGTCGTGGCTGGCGTGCTGTCAGCGGTCTTCGACAAGACGCCGCCCGTGGTTTCCGATCTAGCGCCGCTCGCGAGTCCGGAAGGCGCCGATGCCGCGCGAGGCGCGCTTCAGATGCTCCAGGGGAAATCCGCGCTCAGTACCTATGACGATACTGGCGACGTGGAGGCCTACATGAAGCAACGCGAAAGCCGGGTCACGACCGACCCTCAAGCCAATAAAGGCCGCGTCGTGGGAAGCGATCCTATGAATCCCGGCAGCGGAGGGCCTTGCGGCGGCAACGGCTCCAACGCCGCCGCCCGTGCCAAGGCGCTGTATCAATGCGCCATGGGGCCGGAGATGACGGTACGACAACCGATGGGCGGCACCGGCGGCGTCCGGAATCCGGGCAGCCCGTTTCCCGCGCCGAATCCGACGATCGCGCTCATCGATCCGTCGCAAGCCGCCGGCCCGATCCCCGGCGCCATGTCCTGTCTATTGGAGTCGGGCGATCTTGCCCGTAACGGCCCCAATGACCCGAAATGCGCCGCGATGCGTTGCATGCAGGGGGAAGTCTGTCCTTGTAATCGCACTGCGGGAATCGGCGGAGGTCAGCCGTTGGAGATGAGACCGCCGATGAAGGCCGGTCCGGATTGTATGGATGGGCCCTGCACCTCGGCGCCGATTTCCGGCGGCGTCATCACTGGACCGAAGACCGGCGGTGGAGGGACCGGACCGGTACCGTTTGGCGGGACGCCGCCGGTGCCGCCGCCCGGTGGCGGAACTGTGCCGGCACCGATCCCGGTTCGATAATAAGGATCGACGGCGACAGCACGATCATTCGAAAAACGCGGTCTGCAAGCAGCTCACACAAGGAGGTTGACGATGAAAGCATTCGGTCTGGCAGTCGGGTTGTGTGCGGTCATCCTGTTCGGCGCGGCGGCAGCGCAAGCCGCGCCGGAATTCTATGTGTCTATTACCGGGGTGAGACAAGGACCGTTCCCTGGTGAGGTTGTTCGGAAGGGATTCGAAGGTAAGATCGCCGGGCTCAATTTCGATTATAGCGTGGTGAGTCCCCGTGACTCCGTGACCGGTCAAATCACAGTCAAGCGTCAGCACAGACCGATCAGGATCAAAAAGGCCTGGGGAGCTTCCTCTACATACCTATTTACCGCGTTAATAACGAATGAGTCGTTGCCATCGGTGGTGATCGATTTCTTTTCAGCGGAACCAAACGGTGTGATGGTCCTTGACCATACGATTAAGCTCACGAACGCCTCAGTAGCATCCATCGCGCACAATTCCGAAGCGCTGGGGGCAGCCGTGACAGTTCCTCCAACGGAGACGGTGGAGTTCGTCTTTCAGCAGATCGAACTGCTCAATCACAGAGCGAAGTCGGCGGCAATGGATAGCATGACGGCACCATAGCGATTGAACCACCTCCGGCAGAGTCGCTCCAACGTGAGCGATGCCGTAAAAGCGGGGCGCGGCTGCCGGACCTATTGCCTCAACTCACGCAGTGAGCACAAGGAGGAGGCTATGAGCGAAGTGAAGAGTCGACCAAGCGTGATGAACCGTCGTCAGTTCTTACTCGCGGGAGGGGTTATAGCTGCTGGTACCTGTTTCAGCGGCATCAATGTGCGGGAGGCGCTTGCAGAATCGCGGCGACTTGGAAAGCCGGTACTGACCGACGCGGCATTTACGGAGCGGTTGGCGTCATTGCGGAAGGGGCCGGCATTCCGTCAGGAAATCGAAGATATGAAGCGAAGTCTGCCGGCATATCTCGAAACCCGCTATGTGCTGAATGCGAAGCAGCGGGAATTGATCGGACAGGTCAATCCCAAGCAGGCGCTTGAATTGAATGCAAACTTGGATCAGGCGTTGCGGATGAATCTTGGGGTTCGCTTGCAGATACCGTCTCGAGCGGAGTGCGCACGGTTGCAGCTCACATTTCAATACACGCCGCAGGAGTTGGTGATTGTGGCTCTGACCTGAAGCGTCTTTGAAGAGGCTGGTTATCTGCGTGGGCGACGACAAGACTCGCCGGTCTCAGTGGCGGATTGGTAGCTGCCTCGGGCGGGTTGTGTCACGGAGTCAACCGGCGGCAAGATGGAAACGGAGATTGGCGGGTGCGTTCATTGTTGACTCATCGCCGTTGGACCGGCTGTCTTGTCCTCCTTTCCGTTTTCGTGACGGAGCCGGGAAGGACGCCGCTTGTGCATGGTGGTGAGATAGTTCAGGCAATGGCCGCGTCGCCCGGCGTAATGACCTTTACGACACAAGATAACGGGCGGGAGGTCATGATCCCGGTCGGGAGTTCGGTCATCGTGCGACTGGAGGCCATCCCCGGCACCGGCTATGGATGGCAGCTCGTTCAAAGTGGATCGCCTCAACTTCAACTGGAAGGGCCTCCGGTGTTTGAGTCCAGGAACAGGGTGGAAGAGGGCGGCATCGAAGATGAAGTCTTTCGATTCCGTGTCCGACTATCGGGAACGACGGATCTTGAGTTCCACTACCGGCGACCCTGGGACAGACAGGCTTCTGCGGCCAGGGTATTCAGAATTCGACTCACGAGCGAATAAGTGATCAGGTGAAACCGCCAAAGGAGGTATCCATGCGAAGCGTACGATGGTTATCCATTCTAGGAAGTGCGCTGCTTCTTGGTAGTTTGAGCGTTGTTTGGGCAGAAGAAAAAAAAGCTCCCGCTCAACCGGAAGGAGAAGTTCAAGAACGGGGTCTCCCGCTTCCGGGCCTGAGACAACCGCTCGGCATGCCGGCTCCTGGTCTTCCTTCACCTGGACCGGCAGTGCAGCTTCAGCCGGCTGTTCAGGCGGATTTTTTCAAGCAGCGGGAGCAGATGGCGCCTCCGCAGATCAAGGAGCAACTCAACTCATTTCGGCAGTTTATTGCCGCGCGACGGCTGAACTTTACGGTCGGGTTCACCACCGCGTTGGAACGCAATCTCCAGCAAATTACGGGGGATATGATTCCCTCCAACATGGCGCAGATTGCGCAGCGGCAAAACGCGCTCGCCGACCAATTACTAAAGAGTGATGCGCTCACGCGCGAGTCGTTTATCAGAGTGAATCCAGGAAAACTCAAAGAGATCATCATGGAACCTCTCCCCTGCGTGTCGCGCCGGCAGTTTGATTGGCGCTCGCAGGGCATCGTGACGGCCGTCAAAGACCAGGGTCCGACCTGTGGAAGCTGCTGGTCTTTTGCCGTCGTGGGCGCGCTCGAATCGAGCTGGATTAAACGGAACGGTCAAACCACCGATGAGTCCGAACAGTATGTGCTGGCCAACAGCGGGGCAGGCTCATGTGCCGGCGGAAATCGAGTGACAGCCAATGCCTTCCTGGTGTCCACGGGAACCGCCACCGAAGCGGTAGTGCCGTATACCGCCAGCAATAGTCCGCTCAATCCGGGAGTGGCCACCCCGTTTGATGCGGTGGCCACCGGGGTGATCGATGGAGAATATCCGAGCGTACAGAAAATCAAAGAAGCAGTGTGCCAATACGGACCTGTTACCGTGTCGGTGAATGCGACTCCTCTCTTTCAAGCCTATAGCGCGGGGATTTTTGATGAAAACGATCCCGGCGGCACGAATCACGCGGTTATCGTCGTAGGGTGGGACGACGACAAGGGAGCCTGGCTCATTAAGAACTCCTGGGGTACCGGGTGGGGTGAGAGCGGCTATATGTGGATTAAATACGGTAGCAACAAGGTCGGTCGTTGGGGTCAGTGGATCCAGGCAAAAAGCGCTGTGTATCAACTTCCCCAGGCCTATTACGAGATCCTGAAGAAATCAGAATTGCCGATCAGCCGTCTGCAGCGGTAAGACGTAGCGGACAATCCGCTCAATGCCAGATGGGTGTTCCGGCCATCACGTATGCGGTCAGTGGGGGGAAGCGGCATTGCAATGCTGCTTCATGAACGAACTTCATGATGCGCTAGGTTGCGATGGCTGAGACGTCGATGAATATGCTGCCGCCTGCCGGCATTCACGTCCATGGAGATCTCACAGCCAAAGACTTTGACTGAACGACTCTGGATCTGATCGGCCGAATCAGGTTCGCCGGTTTGCGCCTGGCCCGAGGCAGGTGCAAGACCAAGAGCGATCAACAGGAGCATGCGCATGACGGATGCGTTCATGCTGCCCTCCACTTCGTGAATGCCATCTCTAAGCAAAGCACTACGGCTACAATGCCAATTTGATGCTTTCGCAGTACATGTCGACCTGTACCAGAGAGAGTTTTCCGGTTCCGCCGGCTTTGGCTCCCTCCGGCGCATACCGGAGAATGCCCAGGCCATTGAGTTGGGCCGATCCCGTGACGTTCTTCATGGTCGGGTCGAGCCATTCCAATACACCTGCTCGTTCGTCCCCGGCGTTCCCTTTCAAGACCATGCTGTCGAACCAGCCATACAATGGGCCGGCATCGGCTTCAGGAGCAAAAATACGGATATTGGAGACGGTGAGGGATCCGGGAGCTCCAAGGAGAGGCTGCTTGCGCGCATCTTGACTGCTCGTGCCTGCCGGCAGAACACGGGTGATGGTGATGGCTTCGACCTTCCCGATGCGTGTGCAGGCCTTTTCGAGCCCCTGGACATTGAAACGGAAATTACCGGCGAAGGCGGCTTTCGACTTGAGGCCGGCGGCCGGGGTTAATTTCTTTCCCCCTCCGCCGGCGAGGCGCGTCGATTGCGGGGTAATATGAAGGGTCAGCGTGGACGGAGATTTATCGGCACCGTCACAGGCGGGTATGACCACTTCGGTGATGACCGCGTTGAAGAATTCCAACCGTTTGGTTTCGTTGAAATCGAAATCCATGTAAACGATGGCGCCATTTCTCGGTCGGGGATTGACCCCAAGCGATTCTATGATCCAGTCGGACAGAGGCCTACTCGCTCCGCCCAGCGGCATGTTGAGGAGAAGATCCTCGTATTGTGCCGGGCCCTGGCGTTTGCGCTGAAACGAGTCTTGGCCGACCGCTTCGAGAATGACATCCGCAAAGGCATTGCCGCCTTCTGCAGTGAGCACAGGTCCCGCCGCCACACCGTCTAATTCCAAAGAAAGATTGCCACTGGCGAATCCGCGATCGATGGTGGCAGCCTCCGCTTCCCTGATTCCGCCGCCGAAAACTTTTGGCAACCCGAGCAGCATGGCGCCGCCGGTGGCGAGGCCTATTGTGCGAAACAGGTCACGACGGGAGAAGTGTGAGTCGATGCGGTCCGGCGATGAGTGGTCCGAGGTCATGAGAAGTCTCCTTTCTCTCTACACGTCAGTGTAACTGGTGGACGATCCTGCCTATGAGTCGTTCGATCAGGCGCTAAGGTTCATATCACTCGCTCGCGATATGTGTAAGGGCATCGGTGCAGTTGCCCTGATCGATCGCTCGGAATTTCTCTCAGGTTTGCACCTGCGTCGCATTGATATGGAACGCGCCTCCGATGAGTCCCCCTCCGTTCATGGGGGTCAAGTCATTCCCGCGGCCGGTTTGCAGGCTCTTGTCGTGGGGGGGGTGGGATACATCTGCGCGATGCGGAATCTTTCATGGGCGTTTGCTCGATGGTGTCGGTGCTGTGGGTGCCTCTGGGCTTGGCTCGGCTGCCTGACCCTCCTCGACGCCGCGACGCATGATCGGGGTGTTCATGCCCGGCTTTGAGTAGGGGGAACTCTTCCGTGTCGGTTGCATCGGCTGAAGCACACCGGGACGGACCGGTTGACTCACACCCCCTAGATTGCCACCGGGCTGGCCAGATGAGCGGGCCGGCGTGCAGATGATGTAGCCGTCCATGCAAAGATCCTTGCAGCGTTGGATATTATTGTCGATGTCGATAATCGTCTTCTCGCAATTAGTTTTGCAATTGGCCAAGTCGGCTTTGCACTCTTTTTCAGTCTTTGGCGTGCTTCCGTTGTTCGGCACGGCGATGCTCGCTGGTGGTATGGCCAGCCCTGCTAGTCCCAACAGCACGGCCAGCCCAATGGCCCTTACGGCGGAGATGCTCTGGTTTGTTCTCATGATTCTTCCTCTCGCAGAAATAGTGTTCATCACGCGTTCTCTTGCCTGGAACTCAACCATCCGGCGTTCCACGCGATCTCCGGTTGTAAGACCGATCCGATGAAGGACTCAGACCCTCCTACCTTCCTGTTTTCGCAGTTGTATTCCGACTCTGCTCGCAGAGATCAGAAGCCGCGGCCTTACTGGGGCCTCAACTTCCCCCCTGAAGACTTGACCCAGCTGAAATCACACTGGCCGGTGCATGTGTCACTTCCTCCTTTGACACAGGTTTGAGAATCCCCACCGGGGATCGGGCTCGTGGAGACAGTGCAGGTACCAGCGCCCCCCTTACAACCGCAGCCGGTGAAGGAAAGACTCCGTCCAGGTAAGCCCTGACGCGGTACGGCGCGCTCTTGGACCTCGCCGGCAGGATCAGGACCAGCTTTGTCTTCCTCGACGGCCGGGGAATCCGCCTCAACGCCGCGACTCATAACGGCGGAATTCATCCCTGACCTGGGCAATGCCGCCGCCCTCGTCCCGCTTGGTTTGTACGGAGTACACCACTTTGTGGTCCCGCTTCGTATGCCACCGGTTGCGGGGTCCTCATAATTACAGGTCTTCCCGTTATAGGCGCCGCAGGAAAATCCGCCTGTATTTCTGATGTCGATGATGCCGCCGCCTGTGGGTCCGTCACAGGCGCAGGCGCATTCATTATAGATGGCGTCCTGTTTCTTCAAGGCCAGACTCGTCCCTGACGAGGCGAGCCATGTCGAAAGGCCGACCGTCAGTGCGACGAACAGCGTACTCACAGCTCTCGTCTTACTTGGCGTCATGGTATTCCTCCATCGTTGCGCACCTCTATGATGGTTCTCTGTAGCGGTCATGGTCTTCAGGTATCGTCGGTAACCCCGTGAATAGGTCAACGGATCGGGCCGCGTCATCTGCATACCTTGGGGCTATGGTTTGGCTCCCTCCGCTGGGTCAAAAGGACTCGGCTGCTCCACGATCGGTTCCGCGGATTGGTCTTTCTCAACCCCGCGACTCAGGACAGCCATGTTCCCTCCCAGGTTTCCGAGGACTCCCGATGTCACGGAGCTGCCGATCTGGCATGTGAATTCGCGAGATGTGCCCGCGGGGAGCAGGCCGAAGAAACTAGCCGTACTGCCGGACGGAGGAATCGACTGCGCCTGAGAGGCGCCGTTGGCGGTAGTGCGCATGGTCATGCCGGTGAGCACAGGCGGGCCAAAAACCTTTGTACTGTCTTGAGTCTTGTCGAGCGCGCACATCACGGTCTGGGTCTGGCCGGCTTCGCACTGGGCGCCTTCCTCCACGCCGACCACGTTGAGCGGTCCCACCAGGTTGGCGTTATTCGGGTTGAAACAGGCAACCGTCATGGTGCCGCGCGCGGCGTACCCGCTCCAACGAATTCGCGTATTTCCGGTGAGTGCGGCGTTGCTCATGCCCATCGTCTGGAAAATCCAGCCGCGAAAGGCAAAGACATCGGTAAACACCGCTTCGCCGTTCGGCGTCATGCAGTTTCCGGTGTTGCCCTGGGAAGCCACTCCGCGCACCGTGGCGCGGCCGTACTCGACCGTCACGAAGCCGGAACCGCTGTCACCTTCGCAGAGTGAGGCGTTGGCCGCCATCGCGGTGATGTAGATTTTGGTGTCGTTGGGCGTTGGATAATTCGGGGGCATCGTAGGCGTATAAGCGGGGAGGGGTGCGCGGAAGATGGCGACCTGCCCCGCGGGTACCATGGCATTGTGACTAAAGTTAGCGAGAGTGCCCACAACGCCTTGCCGACGTAAATCTTGCGGCAAGCCGACCGTCTGTAGAAAGGGGGTGATCGTGAAGGGCTGCCCGACCTTAATCAGCGCAATGTCGTTGATATGGTCGCGCACGGGATCGTATTGCGGATGGATGTACACACCTCCCGAACCGGAACCCGCCGTCCGTTTCTCTGTTTGGGTCGCGCCGTTGGTTGGATTGGTCCGAACGTAAGTGATCGTGGCGTTGCCGGGGGCCCCGCTGGTCCGCACGCAATGCGCGGCGGTCAAGATCCATCGCGGATCGAGGAGCACGCCCCGGCAGGTCAATGTCGATTGGACCGTCACGACCCACGGGTACTTGGCATCGGGCTCGAAGGTGGCGCCGGGCGGGGCCACGATCGGCGCCGGTCCTGTTGGAGATGCCGAAGAAGGGGGCGGCGGTGCAACCGGCGTCTTGGTGGCGGCTGGTTTTCGAAAGATTTCCCTATCTCGAATCACCGCGCGCTCCTGTATGTCAGCTGGATTGCCTTCTGGTTGTTGTGTGTCCGGAGCGCTCGTGGTAGGCATGGCCGGTTCATCAGCCCAGCCGATCGAGGCAGAACCAACGCCGACCACGCCTGTGATCAACAAAAGACGGAAGACCCTGGCGGTTGTCCGATGGTTATTCATATGGCGCTCCTGTAAATATGAGATGAATTGCAATACTGCGTTGTCACTTGGCGGTGTGCGCTTCCGCCGCTAAATCCTTCAGTCCATTCAGATCCAACGCCTCCGGCGCCAGTTGATGCCGACAATGGAAGCCGGTTTGAGTCCGCGAAGCGCGCGTGCGGCCTGGTTACTTAGACGGTTTCTCCCCTTCATGCTCTTTGAGCCATGATTCCGTGAGCCACGACGGAACCGGAGTTTCTTCGCCGATGTCCTCCGCACCTTCTACGCCACGACTCTGGATGGATCCAGGTCTTGTGTTCGTTGAAGTCAACGGCTGAAGCGACTGTGTCATAGCTGCTGACCCGGCCGGCCTTCGGCAATTGAGAATTTGGCCGGAACCGTTACTCACGGTGCAACACTTCTGTTGACCTCCTTCGCATATCATGACGTGCGTATAAGAATTCCCCTTCATAATGTCCTGTTCAGCCTGACTTACGCATGAACTACCGAAGCCGGTGTTGAGATCTTCCGTCGTGCATCCGAAGACGCTGGGTCGTTTGGGCTTGGCTGAGACATCGGCTGGCAGGCCATAGGCCAAAAAGAGCAATCCAAGAACAATTGCTGCCGTAGTCTGGTTCTTTGTCATGTAGGCCTCCACCTGGTGTAATTGAGTGGTAATGGCATAGAGAGTTCTGGCTGTCCTAGCGAACATTCACCCCGTCTGTTGGAGTAGGAATTCCCGCCCGTGCGATTAAATCCTTCAACCCCTTCAGATCCAAGGCTCCCGGCACGAGTTCCGTTCCGACGATGAAGCCAGGCGTTCCACTGACGCCAAGGTCTTTGGCCAGGGTCCGGTTGCGGTCGATGACTGTTTGCAGGTCGGGTTTGGCCATATCTGTTTCGAGCTGCCTGGCGTCGAGCCCGACTTCAGTGGCGATGGCCAAGATCGATTCTTTGGTCATGTCGCCCTTGGAGGCCAGCAGCGCTTCATGGAAGGCCTGGTGCTTGCCTTGGGCCTTCGATGCGAGGGCCGCCTTCGCGGCGAGTTCTGAGGCTTCCCCAAGAATCGGGAGATCCTTATAGACGACGCGTACGCGCGGATCTTCTTGTTGCAATTGGGTGACCGCGCCGGCGGCGCGCTTGCAGAATCCGCAGCGGTAGTCGAAGAATTCCACCAGGGTGACATTGCCGGCGAGATTGCCGCTGACAGGGGAGCCCGGATCGTTGAGCAACTCATTCTGCTTGGTCGCCAGGGCGGCCTTCTGCCGCGTCTTCTCTTCTGCTTCTCGCTTGGCCTCCAGTGCCTGGAGCGATTGTTCAATGACCTCCGGATGCGATTGAATGTATCGCTCGATCATATGGTCGATAGACTGTTGGTTCGCCTGATGGGAGGGTATTGCTGGTCCGGTGCAGCCGATCATTGTTGTCAAGCCAATCACAGCGACTGTTGTGCAGAGGAGCGGTGGGCGACGGAGGAACATCTGAGATTGCGTGATCATTCGTGGGGCTCCTGTGATGAAGGATGGTCCGGGACCGGTGGAATAGGACATTGTTTTCCTTGGGTGTTGCCGGGTGAGCGGACAATCCGGCTGAGAAGGGCAGTCACGACTCCGTTGGATGGAACCGTACCCTCGCAGTCGGGGGCCTTGCTCTGTATGACGGCCGCGGGAGTGCTCGATCCGCCGGCGCCATTGTTGCTCGATGCGGCATTCATGGATGGTGAAGCTGGTGAGTCGGTCGTAGAGGCTGAAGGAGAATCCGCCAGAGCGCGGGCTGAGGGACCTCCCGTCAGGAGTGCCGTCAGAATGATGGTGAGGACGATCGCTGGTCTCATGTGACTCCGTGCCGTCTACTGAGAGAACTGAATCGTTCTGTTGGTACGTCGAGGAGATAGTCGGGAAGGTTCAATACACCCGGGCAATATAGGGAGGGTAAGGAAAAGAGGAGAAATGATTCCTTGGATGGTCTGACTCTCAAGCTCAGCCTCCGCGCTGCCGAGATGTGCGACCTGGCAAGATGCTAGAAGAGTCCGCCGGTTGTCTGAAGGTTTAGGTTAAGGTTGGAATGGAACAAGTCGAATCTTCGCGCAACCTCAACCTTTGCCTCAGCCTGAATCGCTCCGGCCTTGCTGGACGAACTGTTTGAGCATCCTGCCCCTACAGGGGAGGCAAGGATATGCGACAAACGACCATTGGGTCAATCACGGAATGGGAATGCTCGCTCTTATGCGGGTCGTAGGGGAGGGACTTGCGGGGTGAGTGTGACGGCAAGGGAAGTCTGTGCTTCGACGCGGAGGGCGTTCTGCACCTTGGTGCGAATGTTGGGGTTGGGGTGGTTCAGCAACAGCTGCCGCTTATGCTGAGGCGTCAAACCGGCCTTGATTGATGCTTGCAGTCGCCTGCTTGGCCTGCTGTCGTTCGGCTTTCTGTTCCGGCGATTCCGGGATTGCCGGCCACTTCTGAAACATGCCAGGTGGTGGAGGCGTGGGCTGGGCAAATCCGATCGCCGGACTGACGAGCAATGCACCGGTAAGCCGGCAGGAACCAATGAAAAGAATTGGTCGCGCCACAGACTCCTCTTCCATCATCAGACTCAGGGATCAAGCGACTCTGGTTTAGTTGCAAGGCCTGCCAGCCTGATCCCACATAAACACGATGAGTCGCCAGCCTTGAATACTGTGTGGAGACGCGGTGGGCCTCCTCGTTCCGCCCGGGACCCGCCCGTCACCAACGGCCCAAAGAATCAGTTTGTCTTCCCGTAAGTGCTCCAGTGCAGAAGTAGCCGGAGGGGCGAATGAACGAGCCAATTGACAAAGCTGGTCATCGGTCTTGTTGCGGAAATCCCTGGCGCTCCCGGGCGTGTGCCATCCTGGATTGATGTCGCCCTCGGCTGGCAAGAAACTATCGTGACAGCCCGCGCATTGCCCACTGTTTTCCCGCGCTGCAGTCCAGGTTAAGTTAGGGTTATTTTCGGGACGGGGGTGGTTGCTCGGCAAGCCTCCGGCTAGGTTGCTCGGAGAATCCAATTGGAAATTATCAGCGCGCACGGCATGACAGTTCACGCAGCGCGCATGCCGAAGGGTCGGGGCCAGATTCGCACTGAAAGAGACCGCAAAAGGCTGCGGGGCGGTCATGGATCTAAACGCGCTCGGCCCGCAGCGGCGGCCCTTATCAGGATAGGTGGCGCAATTTGCGATTGACCAGATATAGTTTATTACCCCAGGAGCAAGCGTCAGGGTGTGACAACGGCGATTCAAGTTTGACTGGCCAGGAACGAAAGGGCAATTGGAGCCGGTGCCCAGGCGAGCACTCACGTTCGGAAATGCCAGCGTATCCAGGTCAGCCCAGGGGTAGCCAATGTCTTCCGGCCCCCTCGTTAAGATCGTCAATTGGTAGTCGCCGGGGAAAGAGGTCTGCCCCAGCTGTAGATTCACGGTGTTGTGTTGCCATGAGAACGTGACTGCCCGGTTGGCCGGCACGGTATGGGGAGTGGCCGGCGCAATGAGTGTCGGGGCCGTCGGCAGGACAATAAAGCGCTCGCTACTTGAGGCATTTCCGCATTGGTTGTTGTTATTGCAGGACTTCACGACGATCCTGTTGATAAATCCCTGCTCGCTTGATGGTATCTGAACAGTAAACCGTATCGTCCCGTTCGTCCCAGTGCCCTCGGTGACTCCTTCGGCTTGAGTGAATATCCTTGTGGAGTAGGCAACGCCCGCCCCATCACGAAACAGGATCAGTTGGAACCTGGAAACGTTGGGAACCGGTCTAATAATGACCTGATTGTTACCGACCCATGCGGAATGAAACTGAGGAGTACCGTTCCACACCGGCCGGACGATGGTCGGAGGGGCGAGATTGGCCTGAGCGAAGGCTGTGGATACTCCACCGACGATAATGAAAATCGCGCATGACACGAACATCCTGGCCACTAATGATCCCATCATTTCCTCCTGTGCAGTGAAGCATTGCGCTCTAGAGACCTGCCCTCCATCCCTGGCTGCCCGTTAAGTCTGTGTACTACGACCATAAATAAGGAAAGGTTCGTCACGGTGCCTTCTCTGGTTCCGGCGTCGTGTCGACTGTCTCATTGCCTCCCGTTCCTTCCTTCTCATCCACCCCACGCGGCAGGATTAGTTTGGGTGGAGGGATAAGACGAAGCTGCGGGAGCCTGGTTTCCCTCAAATCGCCCAAGGCATTGATGGGATCCTCTCCCACCGGGCCTCGAATTCTCAGTTGAATGAGCCATGGGTCCCCTCCCTTTCGGGGTTTGCAGACAGTCAGTTTTTCATCATCAAGCGGTGAGCTGGGAATCCCCGTGCGCCACATCTGTCGTGTCCATTCGAGGTGGCGACGAAGATTCTTCACGCCCTGTGCTGTGCAATAGGGACAACTGATGTCAGAAAATTTCTCGAATTCCAACGCCGGTGTCCCCAGAACGTTTCCGTCTCCCACAATCCCTCCTTCCGTTCCGATCGCCGGCAGATCGGGATGGAGCGCACGCGCGTACTGGAACTCCCAAAAAGGGTTAAGATCGGGACCGATAAAGATCTCGAAGTCGGCCTCGATCTTTTCGTCCACGATCTCGAGGGCGGGCCGCCGTTGTCGCTGTGCAACACGTGGATACTTCGGCTCTCTCATCTCGTTTGGGCCACACATCTTCCAGAACCCGTCTTTCTTTTTGAATGTAAAGCTGTGGCTGAACTGATAGCCCCTGAGCTTCGCTTCGGCCACGAAACGATTCAAGGCTTCGCCGGTCAGTACATGGGTTTGTACGCTGGCCGGAGCCACGATGACGCTTACCCCTCGAACCGAAGACACACAGCCGGATTGAAACCGCATCGTTTGGATATAGACATGATGAGTCCCATAACCCGGCTCGGTGAGCGTGAAATTCACGCTTTGAAAGGGGTTCGTGGCCGCCTGCCACGGCACGTTCTTTCTCCTGAACGCGTCCTCGGGATTGAACTGCGACTCCGGGTATCGTTCCGCTGCCGTGAACTCCGTGATGCGATAGGAGGCCGTCTGCTTGTCGAATCCCACCATGATGTTTAGCGTGCGATTGGTCGTAGTTGTCCCGCCCGCCACCTCAAGTCCTGAGATCGTGTCACATGAATTTCCCCCCGGGACAGCCGTTGCCGCATCAGTGCTCGTATTGGCAATCAGTGCCTGGACGAATACTATCAGCGCACAGATACCGAGAGGTCGTCTCATAGGCGTCTCCTTCTGTCTGAGAAGATGTCGTACCTCATGTGTAGTAAGTCGTGTCGACCGGAAAGTTGGTTCAAGTGAAATGGGTGTCGCGGAGAAAAACGACGATGGGACTGCGAACGGAACGGAGTGTCCATACTCAACCTCCGTGGCCGGAAAGTTGCTGGGCGGGGGAAAGATATGCGATGCCGGAAGGTCCGGTCAATCGGGAAATGCGCCGTTGCAGGAGTAAGCGTGTCGATGGAATCTGATGAAAGGTATAGAGGGAAGGGAATAAATTTGTTCACGAGGCCGTAAACCTGCGGGGGGTGGCCCCTACCTACGGGAGGGCAGCGAGTTTCGCCACCACATGTAGGAGAAACCGTCATGTGGATCATCGCGCTTCTTCTCACCGGATTCACCGCCTCACCCTACGCACATAGCCAATGCGGTAACCGTTCGACATGAACTGATTGGGATCATACGATCCCCTCTCAAAGGGTTACGGTCCGAACATCTTCGGCGCGCGCTGGACATTCGTTTTCGAAGGCGGTGTCAGCACCGTGAACTCGATCCAGTCACTCCATCCCGTCTGCGTGGGCGTGAACATCTGCGCGCTAATGCGCCACGATCCCGGATTTGTGACTCCGCTGGGTGGCGCGCCGGCGCCGAAGCCGGTGTAGCCCATCGCCGATTCTGCTTGAGGGGCTCCGACGGGGAGCGTGGCGTGCGGCATCCACGTTCCGTTGGAGGCCTTGCGTTCTACTCTCACCATGTACAGGCGATCGGTCGTCACCGGCCTGCCATCGAGCCCGACCTGCGTCTCCACCCAGCCTTGAGGCGGCGCCAGTTTGATGGGAACGGCGGTCTGATTCAGGAAACGCTGGCCGGGGGTCGGGGCTTGGACGATCGGAGCCATCGCCATGCGTAATGGAGACTGCTGCTGGATGCCCGCCTTGAGATGTTGATCCGCCTTCCGCTTCGCTTCTGCCAGACCCGCTTCTCGCTTCGCCGTCAAGGCTTGGCGTTCCGCTGGCGTCAGGGTCCATGCCGTCATCGGTTTCGCCGCACTCCAGAGCGCGAACAGTTCTCCGATGGTCGGCAAGCGTTTTCCGTCCGGTCCCCTTCTCGGTCCTTCCTGAGCCGGCGTCGGGCCTGTGCGGCTGATGATGGGACATTTCAAACGGAGGAGGGACGCCTCGAACGGCGGCCCGTCAAGCGTCAGCCAGGGGTCCGAGGCGCAGGCATAGCGTGTCGTCCACTTCCCCGAAGGATGACTTGGCTCAGATATCGATGCCGGAGGGATCTCGATGATCTCTTCGGCGATATTCTTCGCGTAGGAACCTCGCACGGTGTACGGGAAGGTCCGTGGCGCACCGAGCGACCCGTAGGTGGTGCACTGTCCCGACGTCTGGTACGTGGCCGTTGTCGAGGTGAATTGGCCGGTGGGTGCTGGTGTGCCGCTGCAAGGTGCCGTGCCTGGGCTATCAAATCCAGCTGACCATGCAGACCCCGCTGATACAAGAAGTATCAGTAACGGTAGACTGTAGTGTGCAGCCTTCATGATTTCTTTTCCATTTCTGGTGTCGTATCCACCGTTTCGGTCTCTTTCTTAGCCCTTTGGTCGTCGACTCCGCGCGGGCGGATGAGTCCGGTCCTGTTCCGAATGATTGCAAGGATCGGCCGGCTCCCTTTGTCGGGGATTAGCCGAAGTTGTGCGGCTGTGCGTGCAGGCGCAGCTTGAGTGGCGCCGCAGCAGCCGCCGAGCACGAGCGCCACCATCGTCATGGCGTCGGTTAGTCGATGCATCGTCGCCTTCTTGCCAACTCCGACTGCGGTCTACAGGTCTTCTTGCACACTGGCTTCAATGAACTCTGCCGTCCCGCGATCCACGTACCAGTAGAAGGTATGCGAACCCGGGGCTAGATGGACAAAGGCCCAGTAACCATAGACATTTGCGCCTGGTCCATAATCGAATTGCTTGATGATTGTGCCGCCCTTCACAAGTGTTGCCTTCACGTTGCTTGCGAATGCACTGACCGTAACCCAATACATGCCTTCCCGTGGAACGGTGACACTGAAGACGGCCCATGTTTTACCCTGAGGAATGCCGTAGTGAATTCCGGCGTCCAGCACAGGTCTATAGGGATCAAACAGCCAAATGCCTGTAAAAGTGAGGGCGGAGGTTTTGGGCTCTTTGGGAGTGAAGACCGCCCTGAAGCCTTCCGCGGCTTGTACCTCTGCCGGCATGAGGAGACGGGCAAGAGAGAAGGAAGAGGAACCATCGGCCGGAGCCTGTTGCGAGAGGCGAAACCCGCGGCGTTTTGCTTCTTCGAGCATCTCCCGGCCGCCCGGCTGTGCGAGCAGAAGATCCCGTAATTGCTGAATGGTCGGAGTCGGTTTTGGCGGTGTATTCGGGGGAGCCATCACTCTTCCCAGCATTTGCATTTCAGGCGGCGCCGCGGGCGGGGGACGTAAGGCGTTTGTCTGACTGAGTAAATTCAATTTCCCCATCCGCCCCTCGAATGTGTTTGGAAAAGATTGGAGTGGAGAAGGCGTCGCGCTCAACTTTTGGGATTGGAGCAGTTCCACCGGGAGAGCGGTTTCGGCTGGGAATTTTGGCGGGAGAGCCGAACGGGGTGAAACCGGTGGTGTGATCGGACCCCTCGGCGCTGGTGTCTTGTCGCCGGCCTGCACCACTGGATGAATGAATGGCCTGTTCTCCGGGGGCGCAACCTTCTGGTTAGCCGGAAACACGGCGGCTGCGGCACCGGAATGAAAGGCCGCAGTGGCCACGTCAACCGTATTCGTATCGATGAGCCATAGCGCGAATGAGTTTGAGAGAAAGATGGCAGTGAGAATCAGGAGTGAGCGTTTCATGGCAACCCTCCATCCGAACGGTTCGACCAGGAACTCTTACCTGATGTTCGTTTCATCCGATAGGTCATTCCTGCCTACCCTTCGATCTTCGCTTTCAGAATATGCGTTTCTAAAAATTCGACGGATCCGGCTTCCAACGTCCAGAAAAGGTAATGGACGCCGGCCTTGAGTTCCACGAGTGCCGGATAGAGATGCATGCCTGGAGGCCTGTTTCGATAGTCCCAACTCGCCACATTCACCGGTGTTGGTGCGCTGGCTACCAAATTGGCGCGTGCACCAGGGCCTGCCGTCACGCAGTTGACGATGTACCATCCGTCTTTGGGGGCATTCACCATGATCATGACGCGCGCCGGCCCGTTATCGAGGGAACTGACGACGGTCGGACTCGTCATGAGCACCTTATTGTTTCCTGCTGCTTCCAGGACCCCTATGAAAAAAATGGAGCTGCCCTGCAGAGAGCGGTTGTTGCGGGGGGTTAAAGTTTCCGGCAGGGAATCATCAGCAAGAGGCGGCCCTGATCGGCCCATCGCGAAGGTGTCGGCCGGAGAAATCAGAGTGAGGAGCGGTTCGAATTGGTGAGCGGGGGGCCACATGAACGCTGTGATGATGGTAAGAGCGAAGATACTGAACAGAACGAGCGGCTGTAACCTCTGTTGCATGGCGTCACCTCCTTGAGTGAGCGGACAACGTTAGAGTTCAACCTGTCTCTCGATGGTGAAAACGGCATGGCTCAAATTTGGTGCTGATCCCTGACGAACGTTCTTGTTCTCTGTTGTAGGGTACGCCGAGTCAAAACCCATTCACGATAATCATTCCTCCGGAACAATTACCCATAACGGCTTTTGCACTGGGATTACCTACATCACCCATTAGGGCTTGGCCGGAGCCCATGACTTTCGTCATGAGACAGTCTCTCATACAGAGGCCGAATCGTGCGGAGAGATCGTTGGCAAAGGTGGAGATCGCGGCCTTGGCATCAGGCTGATTGGCCGGAATTCCGATCTTTGTCTGAATGGTGCCGGCAAGACGCGGCGGAGACATCGCGGCCATTCCGGGAGAGACGAAGGCGGAGAGGGGAGAGGGCACATTCGGCGTTGGGTGGGCAATCGTTCCTGCCGGCCACGCAAAGAAAGTCGGATACCAGGGCAATCCCGGGTAGGGAATGTTGACTTGCGTCGACCAGGTATCCCAGGAGGTCGTAAACGCAGCATCCCAATTCTGCGCGACATTGTCCGGAGCGCCGGCCTGTTGCAAGGCTTGTTTAATCTGGCCGCTGAAAATATATCGGCTCTTCAATACTCCGGGGGTCGCATACACTTGACCCAAGTTGATTTTGCATATCGCCCCATCAATCGTCGCGCCTTTCAGCCACTTCACCGCTTCCTGCCGTGCGGCTCCTGCTGCCGCTTGGCTCCACTGCATCCACTGGGTCGGTGCAGCGGCGCTCGGAACCTGGATTTTATTGAACTTGGCCTCAACGGTATTAGCCCGGTCCATCGTGAGGGTACAAGGTGCCGTCCCACGGCAATCACCACCCCAACCGGCAAAGGTCGAGCCGGGGGCCGGTATTGCTGCGATAACCACCGGAGTTCCTTTGGGATAGTTCGCTCCGCAGCCGGGAGGGCAGGTATTGACCGGAGGAAACGTCACCTTTCCATTGCCTTCTCCGGTGGTGCGCACGGTGAGCGGCTGCATGGACGGAGGAGGGGGAGGCGGCTGTACATTGATGTTCGGCAAACTGAATCCACGCGACTGGACGTCGGGTTCAGCCGGAACCGGAGAGCTGGTTTCTTCGGCCCGCACCTGGCTTATGGCAACGATGGCCAATGCCATGAAGGCTCCTGTAGCAATCAGGACTGTCCCTCTCCGTGCCCGTCTCATGTTGTCTCCTTCGCGAAGGTTTACCGTCGTCGCGCACTGCTCTGGTCATGAGTCGAGCGAACGTTGCGAAAGGTTCATCTCATTACTTCGCAGGAGTCCGCAACGCCTCCGTCCATGATTTGGACGCCTTCGCATCCGCGGCCGCCGGCTT
>CXWL01004019.1_pt1 | contig 45205 bp, 40 predicted proteins | sample 590931 | NCBI WGS metagenome assembly CXWL01 (sample SAMEA3498368, study PRJEB10139) | groundwater metagenome | biome: water well; material: biofilm material | place: Germany | collected 2015-04-27 | reverse complement strand
AGCGCACCGGATATTGTGATGGGTTTGACAACCTTCGGGTGGACAAAGTTTCGGTGGCTGCCTTTCCCGCTTCTGTCGACGAAGCCCGCTCGCACAAGGTCGTCAACAAGCTCTCTTATTTTCGGCGGCACTACGTCACCCCTTGCAGTTCCCTTGCCTAACTATCGAGATACTCACAGGTATATTACGCGAAAATGGCCTGCAAATTCTTCCACGAATGTCGTGTCGGTTCAAAGGCTTCTCAACGACACCCACATAGCCGGATTGGCGCGATATACGGACCTGCGTAGTTCCATCGTTAGGATGCTGGAAAATGATCTGTTCAGTCAGCCTCGTCTATTTTGTCTGACTTGATCATTTCCTTGAACCAGACAAACCAGATAGACCAAATGAACCAGACAGACCAGCTCTCAGCAATTCATTGACCTCGTATCCTTTTTAGTTCCGATGGTCACCTCGATCCTCGCAACCCCCTTCACATTGGCGCAGAGATCTCCGAGACCTGGCGTCACTAACCGGAATGGACCGCCTTTCGATTCCGGCAATGCCTCTCCATTGAGTTCATAGACGAGCACCCCATACTCTCTCGCCTGTTGGAGCGTTAGACAGGCGGAATATTTTCCGTCTGAGGCATGAAAGGTGACGTGGTCCGCCCCGATGGCCAGCGCCGGAATATCGAGTAGCCCCTTCACGCGAATCCCTTTTCCCATCATGCCTGGCATCACCGTCGAAATATCGAGCTGATGCTCTGCCGGCAGCGATGCGATTGCGGCACGATCGAGCGAGACAGGTTGGACCACCGATCCGTCGATCCGCAGGATCCCTGGCCCCGTTCGATCCCGCTCAGTGATGGTCTTGATCACCGCTGTCAGCATGTCGTTCAGGGGCGTTGGAATGCCGAACTCCCGACCGAGCTTAGCGATATACCCATTCAGAAAATCAATCTCGGTCGGCCGACCAGCTTTCCAATCGTCATACATTGAGGTATGGATATCTCGTATCTCGCTCGTCCAACGAACCACCTTCTCCGCCATATCGTCGGCTAAGGGCACCTTCACGGTAGCCGCCACCGCCACCACTTCTCCCACGATCTGATGAATCACTCGCAACATCTCGGGATGATCGAGCGCCTTGGCCACTTTGTCGTCGATCATCACGGTCAAGGGATTGAAGACGCAATTCCAACACATTTTTTCCCACTTGCTGCGCCGGATATCGTCGGCCAGCTGGCAAGGAATTCCCGCCTGCTTGAACAGATCCGCGATGGCCAGCAGCCGAGCGCTCTGATGCCCCATCAGCTCTCCGATCGCCACCGCCCCCTTCTTATAATGGTCGATGACGCCGGGTGCCGCAATCTTGGTATAGATATAGGCGATACCGCCGACGACACAATCCCGTTGAACGCGCGCCAGAATACGGTCTTCGGTATCGACCCCATTCTGCAGGGTCAAGATGACAGTCTTATCGGTCAGGACCGGCTCGATTTGGTTTATCACCTCATCCAGATCGTAGGCTTTTACGGAGAGAATAATCAGGTCCGGCTTCGGAAGATCTCGCGGATCGGATGCGGCTGGTGGATGTACGGTGAAAAAACCGTTGGCACTGCGAATCGTGAGGCCATTCTGCTTTACGGCTGCAAGTGTCTTGGGCCGCAACAGGAAAGACACAGGGAGATTCGCTTTCGCTAAATGCGCGCCGAAGAATCCACCGACCGATCCGGCGCCTACTATGAGAATCTGTTTCATGATGTCCCTCACATATAAAACGGATGGGTACTATACCACGCTGATTCGTCGGCCCGAAATGCGCTAGAATCAACCCAGGTTGATGAAGTAACCCAGGTTGATAGGCTGAAGGCTTTTAAGGGGCAGAGACCAAAGACGTTCAATGGATTAGTTCATGCTTTGCCAGATACCTTCTCAACCTTCAGCCTTCAGCCTACACACCTGAAGCAACAATGCCCACCGACGATCAGATCCTCCTTGCCCGCACACACCTCGCGTCCGCTAAAAATGTGACCGTCCTTACAGGCGCCGGCATTTCCGCCGACAGCGGCGTGCCGACCTTTCGCGGTGCGGAAGGTTTGTGGAGAAACTTTCGCGCGGAGGATCTCGCCACCCCTGAAGCCTTTGAGCGAGATCCGCGATTAGTCTGGGAATGGTATAACTGGCGGCGTGAATTGATTGCGATGAAACAGCCGAATCCTGCCCACGAAGCTCTCGTCAAACTGGAAAGGCGGGAGAAGCAGTTCTGGCTCATCACCCAGAACGTAGATGGCTTGCACCGGGCCGCCGGCTCGCAACGCCTTTCTGAAATTCACGGCAACATCTGGAAGGTTCGCTGTACGGATTGCGGCGTCATCTCGGAAAATCGGGAGATCCCTCTTCCTATCCTGCCGACGTGCCGGTTGTGCCAGGCCCTGCTCCGGCCCCATATCGTCTGGTTTGGGGAATCGCTCTGGGAAGAAGACCTTCGCCGCTGCGATCAGGCTCTACGAAACTGCGACCTCCTCTTAGTGATCGGCACATCAGGAGTCGTCTATCCAGCAGCGGGATTTGCGTCGGTCGCGAAGGAGGTCGGGGCGCTGGTCATTGAGATCAATCTCGACAGCACCCCACAGTCGGACCTGGTTGACCTCTCACTGCAAGGCCGCGCAAAAGATCTGGTTCCGCTACTTCTTTGACGCCATCACCAGCAGGCTGCGGAAAAACTATCCTGGCACGCGAGAGCTTGACACCCGTGAAAGGTAAAACGTGAAACGTGAAATGTAGTACGTGGGAAGTGCGGTGATCTTCGTGATACGTTTTACCTTTCACCTCTCACGTTTCACTGTTTTTACTAGCGGAAGAAGTTCCTCTAATGTCCGAATCACATGCCCGCCAGTCGCATGATGGCGTCCTGCCCGATCCAGCAACACACCGGTCAGTCCAGCTTTGGTGGCACCCTCCATATCATCCCTGAGGCTGTCTCCTACATGCATCGCTTCGTCAGGATCGGCTGCGTGTTTCTCAAGGGCGATTTCAAAAATCTTTGACGCCGGCTTCGCGGCCATCGAGAGACTTGCAATGGTCACGGTATCGAAGAGTCGGTCAATGCCGAGCCCCCGCATGACAGGAAAGAGCCGGGAATCGAAGTTGGACACGATCCCCAGCTCGAACCCCTCTTCACGCAACTTGACCAGCACGGCGTGGGTTTCAGGAAATAAGGCCCAGGAGCCAGGATCTTCAAACACCTGAAAGACTTGCTCGAAGAATTCATCGAACCGCTCGAACATTCCGACTCGATAAAATACGTTGTGTACGATGTCGAACCACCACAGTCGTTCGCATTGTTTGAGCTCAACAGGATCGGTTGCGGCAAAGACCGGAGGCGATGCGTCGTGGAAAGCGCGACGAAAGGCTTGCGCGATCGATGCCTGGGAGTCGGAAGTCTGCCGAAACCCGTGTTGAACCGCATGCGACAGATAGATGTCCTCCACCGAGCCATTGATATGAAACAACGTCTCAGCTGCGTCGAAAAAGATAACCTGAATATGCGTCTTCATGGGATACAAGTCCTATCGAGAGTGAACTCTAGCAGGCTGCGGAACAACTCGATGTACGCAAACAACACCGTTGAAATATGACAGACGGAGCAACAACTCCAACAACCTCAGGATGCTCAAAAAGGCCAGACTTCTCACCCGCCCAACCCTAGCGCGCCGAGACGCGCCTTGTCCCAAGCAAGGCCGCAGCTCCGAGCCTGACCCTCGTTTCACGTTTCACGCCTGACGTTTCACGTTCTTTGGGAGCGAAGCGAGAACGCCGCTGGCGGACTGCTTCAGCATCCTGCCAGGGGCCCGTTTGAAAAACCTGAGTGAAAGCATGCACCTATCAAGCGATTTCTTGACAATGAAAACCCTCACTGCTAGCTTCGACATTGTTCAACACCATTGGAGGGTTAGGTGGCTTCAAGCATCTTCGTCATCGACAGTAGTCCCGCCGTCCGCCGTTTAGTCGAGCAGATCTCGAAACAAGAGGGGTGCGAGGCTCAGGGGTTCCAGGATGCCTCCACAGCCTTGCAAGCGGCGCGCACAACGAGCCCCAATTTCATCATCGTAGACTATCATTTAGAGAACATGACGTTCTCAGGGTTCTGTAAAGAGGTCTACAAGCTGGATAGCTTGGCAGAAACCTATATTGTCTCCCTGATGAGCTCTTCCGATCGTGTGGACGAAACCCACTTACGTTCGTTGGGAGTGAAAGCCATTCTCCAGAAACCTTTTCAACCGGAAAACCTCATTGAGGTTATCAAGGATCTGGAAGCGCAACAGGCGTCCAGAAAAAATGGGGCGAAGAAAAAATCTCGCGCCTGGCCCCCGGTCTCAAGCGGATCAGACTCCGATGATGATGACATCAACATTAACATCCCGACTGGGAGAACAGAGGAACAGGTGTTCCGGCCCAACCCGGAGCCGACTCCCCAACCGAAAGCTTCCCCCGTGGCAACCACCACACAAACGCCGGCATCGACAACCGAACCTGAAGATGCGATGAAGGGCCTCTTCGGTCAACTCCTTCAATCCATGTCAGAGCGGACGGAGAAAAAGATTGCCGAATTGCTCCCCCAGATGGTAGGGAAAGAGTTGGCGATCCTCGTAGCCAAAAGTGTGGAAACAGCAGTGCGCGGGCACATCGGTACAGCCTTCTCGGAAGAGAAGCTGGCTCAGACGCTTGAACCGTTGCTTATGACAGGGCTCCCCAAAGTTCTCTCACAGGAAACAGCCCTTCTTGAACCCCTCGTTCGACAGAGCGTATCCCAAATCGCGAGCCCCTTGATTAAAGAGCGCATCGATCAATTTGTCCGTGAAGAACTCAATGCCGTTCGCACCGCAATGTCCGATGTGGTTCGAGAACAACTCGGAACACTTGAAGGGCTCGTCAAGGAAGAAGTCTACCGGATTACCGCCAAGCAAACGACCGGTATGGCCGAAGCCCTCGTCCAGGCGACGGCCAGGGAGGAAGTCAAAGAGGCTGTTCTGCGTCTCCTCCCCGATCTGGCTGAAGAGCAAATCAAAGCAGAAATCACACGACTCACACGAGCCGCCTAACCTGCATGACTCGTGAACGCGTTGCTGCTCTCTCCGGACTCTGACTTACCCCTTCTTGCTCTTCTTAGCCTTACTCCGTCTGGCCGTCACCAGCCCCTTAACCCGAGCAACATTCTTCCGATGCTTCTTTCTCGTCTTACGGTCTTTTTCACGCCCTGTGGCCATAGTCTCTCCAAACTGTAAAAAGTGGAAGCGGAACGAACTTCTCGCCCTCGCCTTGTGCAGGACTGTATAACATACGGCTCTACACCCCTCAAGCTATCTGTATCCTCTATCCCGCATTATTCATGAACCTTTCTGCTGTAAGCGCCGATCCGCTGCCACGATGAGCCTTCAGTCGGCGGACTATGTCGCCTTGAGAGGGCAGGACACGCGTGCTAAGATGCGCCGCACTTCCAGCAAATGAAGATCGTTATTTGGTTTGTCTCGTTTGTTTGGTTAAACAAGACCGACTCGATGAACCAAATCAACCAGATAAACAAAACAAACCAGATAGACCAGATGAACCAACCAAACCAGATGAGCACACCCCGACTCGAAAAAACCTACGATCCCAAGGCAGTCGAAGCACGTTGGTACGAAGTCTGGACCCGGCAAGGTTATTTCCATGCCTCGCCGACCCATCCAGGCCAGCCATACTCCATCGTAATCCCCCCGCCCAATGTCACAGGCTCACTCCATGTCGGCCATGCGCTGAATCATTCGCTCCAGGATATCCTGATACGCTGGCGGCGCATGCAGGGCCGCAATGTGCTCTGGCTGCCCGGCACCGATCACGCCGGGATTGCCACACAGAACGTCGTGGAAAAGCAGCTCATGGCTGAAGGCGCCTCCCGGGAATCCCTGGGACGCGAACGTTTCATTGAACGCGTCTGGCAATGGAAAGCCACCTCCGGAAACACGATCATCAGCCAACAGAAGCAACTGGGAGAATCCTGCGACTGGGACCGTCTGCGATTCACGATGGACGAGGGGTTATCGAAAGCCGTCCTGGAAGTCTTCGTGCGTCTCTATGAAGACGGGCTGATTTATCGAGGGGAACGGTTGATCAATTGGTGTCCCCGCTGCCTGACTGCTCTGTCGGACATCGAAGTCGAGCATGAAGACGTGAAAGGAAAGCTCTACCATATCCGCTACCCTCTTGCGGACGACCCTCACACTGTACTTACCGTGGCGACAACCAGACCTGAAACGATGCTAGGCGACACGGCAGTGGCGGTCCATCCCGACGACCCGCGTTATCGCCATCTCATCGGCAAAAAAGTTCGATTGCCGCTGACCACACGAGAAATACCGATCGTAGGCGATTCAATTTTGGTGGACCTCGAGTTCGGCACCGGCGCTGTAAAGATTACTCCCGCGCACGACTTCAACGACTTTGAAGCTGGTGAGCGTCATGGACTTGACCGAATAAAGATCATGGATATTCATGCCACTCTCGCAGCCGACATGCTTCAGTTTGGTGCCAAGGTCCACGAAAACGTACTGCCGAAGCTTGCTGGACTAACTGTCGCGAAGGCACGGTTACAGGTCGAGCTGCTGCTTTCTGAAATGGAATTACTGGAAAAAGTTGAACCTCACAAAATGGCATTGGGTAAATGCTATCGATGCAAGACAGTTGTCGAGCCTTACCTGTCCATACAATGGTTTGTGAAAATCAAACCGCTTGCTGAACCTGCGATCAAAGCTGTCGAAGATGGTCGAATCCGGATCATCCCAGAATCATGGACTAACAACTATATGGGATGGATGCGGGATATCAAAGACTGGTGTATCTCCCGGCAGATTTGGTGGGGGCATCAAATTCCTGCCTGGTATTGCACGCGATGCAATAGTGGAGGATTTCTCAAGAGCAAACACGATGAGAGACCACTTATCGGTCTCGATGCCAAGCCTATTGTAGCCAAATTGAAGCCTGAGAAATGCCCGGCGTGCGGTGACACCGATCTGGTTCAAGATCCCGACGTGCTCGACACCTGGTTCTCTTCCGCCCTCTGGCCCTTCTCCACCCTGGGGTGGCCTGGACAGACCCCCGAGCTGAAGACGTACTACCCGACTTCGACGCTTGTCACAGGCCTCGACATTCTGTTCTTCTGGGTCGCCCGTATGATCATGATGGGCTTGAAATTCATGGGCGATGTCCCCTTCCGTGACGTTTACATCCATGCCCTCGTGCGGGATGCCGAAGGGCAGAAAATGAGCAAGTCGAAAGGCAACGTGATCGATCCGCTGCATGTGATGGAGCAGTTCGGCACCGATGCGCTCCGCTTCACACTCGCCTCGATGGCTTCACCAGGGCGCGACATCAAACTCGCAGAAGAACGGATCGAGGGCTATCGCAATTTTGCCAACAAGATCTGGAATGCCGCACGTTTCGCCCATATGCACCTTGCCGGCATTACGGAAACTTCACTTCCGCCCGATCGGTCCTTTCCCGGTTTATGGATACGAAGCAGGCTGAACAACACAATCCAAACTGTCACGATGGAGCTGGAAGCCTATCGGTTTGATCGAGCCACGAATGCTCTCTATCAATTCTTCTGGCATGAGTACTGCGATTGGTACCTTGAGCTAATCAAACCCGCCCTCCAGGATCCTCTGCATCCTGAAGGTTCTGCAACCAGACAGACGCTCCAGGAGACGCTCGAAGTATTTTTGCGGCTGCTCCATCCTTTCATGCCCTTTATTTCCGAAGAAATCTGGCAGACCTTACCTCACAAGGGTGAGACCATTGTCACCCAATCCTATCCAGTCCCTCAGACGCACTGGCACGAGCCGTCTGCAGAGGAAACGTTTCGCCTTTTTGAGCAGAGCATCGGTCTGATCCGGACCGCGCGTGTGCTCCTCAACTATCCACCGGGACAGGAGGTGCGAGTCTTTGTGACACATGAAGAGCCGGCAATACGCGCAACGCTGGTTGCGCTTGAACAGAACCTCGCACATCTCGGACGAGGACGGATCTCTCCCATTCCTAACTCACAATGGCCGACATCGAATGTGCTTCGCCTGGTCGCAGGCGGCATCACGATGGGCGTATCCGTCGAAGGCGACGTGGATCTCAAAAAAGCGCTCGACCGCCTCGTGAAACAGATTGCGGAAACCGACAAGGAGTCGCAACGGCTCGACGGAAAACTAAAGAGCGCAGATTTTGTGTCGAAAGCTCCTCCCGACGTGATTACGGACCACCAGGATCGCCTTCGCGCATTCGCTCGTGACCGCGCGATGCTGACCAGCAGCGAACAGCAACTTCGCGCGATGCTGGGAGCCTAAGCATGGTGTCACTGCCGGCGGTCGACATCCGGCGTGCGGTTCGCAGAGGACTCGAAGAAGACCTCGCCCAAGGCGACATCACAACAGCGGCGCTCTTTCCCGACCCCCCCCCTGCCCGCGCAAAAATCATTGCTCAACAACCCCTTGTTGTGGCAGGGATGGCAGCGGCCATTCAAACATTCATCGTGGTGGATGCCTCGCTCAAGCTGACCCCATCGTTACAAGATGGGTCACAGGCCAGAACGGGAGATGTCCTCTTGCAAATCGAAGGCGATGGTCGATCCATCTTGTCGGCCGAACGGGTCGCCTTGAACTTCCTCCAACATCTCTCCGGAATCGCCACCCTGACCGACCGCTTCTGCCGCGCCGTCCAGGGCTATCCGGTCGACATTATGGATACGAGAAAGACAATCCCAGGCTGGAGAGCCCTCCAGAAATGGGCTGTGTCGCTTGGCGGAGGAACCAATCACCGTACTTCGCTCGGCGATGGCATCTTGATCAAAGACAATCATCTGGCCCTGATGGGTGACAAGAAACATGCTGTCCTCAAAGCCTGTCGCTTAGCGCGCGCTATGGCCTCCACAGACAAGCCTTTCATTGTCGAAGTGGAATCGCTATCGGAGGTTCACGATGCCCTTCAGGGCAAAGCCGACATCATTCTCCTCGATAACATGACTCCTGGGACCGTCACTCGAGCGGTGAAACTCATCGCCGGCCGTGCGCTAGTGGAGGTCTCAGGAGGCATTACGCTGAAAAATGTACGGGCGATGGCTGCAGCAGGCCCAGACCGCATCTCTATCGGCGCCCTCACCCATTCAGCTCCGGCTGCGACACTCAGCTTGGTACTCGAACCACGCCGCCGGCCACCCAAGTAGCAGAGAATTATTTTGACAGGCGAGAGCTTAGAGAATCCGCACATGTCCCACAACAAGAAAACATTCCCGCAGAATGCTCAAACAGTTCGTCCAGCAAGGCCGCAGGCGAGTCGAAACCGGAGGCGTATCCTCAGGGGTACGTTGAGGATTTCGATGAGCCGAGAACGAAGCTGGAGGACTGTTTCAGCGTTCTGCTAGGTATCTCGTGCAACCTTCGCCACCACTCACCAGAGACACAATCCACAGCACTCTGTCTACCTCATGGCTGGGGCACCGTATCGAACTATTCAACAGTCTCCCTTCAACAAACCGCGAGGCTGTCCAGCTCGCTCAAGCAGACGTGGAGCATGGCGCCGTCATCGTTGCCGATAGCCAGACATCAGGACGCGGGCGTCTCTCCAGAACGTGGTTTTCTCCGCCCGGCGCCAACCTCTACTGTTCTATTATCCTCAGAATGGCGCGCCCACCGGATCGCCTCGCGGAATGGCTCTCCTGGCTGCCTCTAATTTCTGCCCTGGCCGCAGCCGAAGCGGTGGAACATGTATCGTCCACCCATGTCTCCGTAAAATGGCCCAATGACCTCCTGATTACAGAACGAAAGGTCGGCGGAATCCTCTGTGAAAGCGGCACAGGAACCAGTTCCGGCTCGTTCCAGGTCATCGGGATCGGGATCAACGTCAACAGTGACCATGATGACTGGCCTATCGACCTTCGCGACACAGCTACGTCGATATGGCAGGAACGGAACATCGTCGTCGACCGTAACAGACTACTCGCGCAGCTGCTCAGCGAACTCGAACAATGCCTCGATGAATTAGCTGATCATGGACCCAGCCGACTCGCATTGGCCTATCGCCGGCGAAGCTCGACCATCGGCCAGAGAGTACAAGCGACATTGGCCAGTGGAGCGGTACTCGTTGGGTTTGCCGAAGGCATCGGTCAGGATGGAGCCCTGCTGCTCCGACCGGAGTCCACACAGCCGGGGATCACGCCATCGGAAATTGTGCATCTGCGGGTCGCCGACATCCTTCATGTGAGAAGCTAGCCAAAACACCCGGCCAAAACGTACAATGGACCCCATGCTCATCGTCGTCGATATCGGCAACACAAACATCGTCTGGGGCGTCTACGAGAACCGCACCCTCGCGGCCCATTGGCGAATAGCCACAGATGTGAAAAAAACTTCCGACGAGTACGGCATTCTCTTTACCAATCTTCTGACCGCGGCAGAAGTTCCCACTCAACGTCTGTCCGGCGCCATCATCTCCAGCGTCGTGCCCGCGCTGACCGGAACCGTCGAATACATGCTCGAACAGTATTTCCACCAGCGTCCAATGATCGTCACTTCGGATACGGACACCGGACTCCGGCTCCGTTACGACAACCCAAAGGAAATCGGCAGCGACCGACTGGTGAACGCCGCGGCTGCATATCATAAGTATCGCCGCGATCTCATCGTCGTCGACTTCGGCACCGCCACGACCTTTTGCGCCATCACAGCAGAAGGCGACTACCTCGGAGGCGTCATCGCTCCCGGCCTCGGAATCTCTGCAGAAGCCCTGTTCACGCGAGCCGCCAAACTGGCCAAGGTCGAATTCATCCGTCCGAAGACGGTGATCGGCACCGACACGGCCGGCAGCATTCAATCCGGCCTGTTATTCGGGTATGCAGGGCTGGTCGACACGGTCGTCAGACGAATGGAACAGGAGCTCGGGCGATCCTTTTATGTTATCGGCACCGGAGGACTCAGTTCCATCCTGGCAACGGAAACCACCTCCATTCAAAAAATTGAACCGCTCCTGACGTTAGAAGGTCTTGAGCTTCTCCACCGGCGATCTCAGGGTAGCCTCCCTCCAACCATGCAGGTCTAATCCGCGTCATTCACGAAGGCTTCAACTGCAATCGCGAATGTTCAGGCGAGAGGCCAGGGGCTAGAGGCTAGGGGGGACCAAAGGAATGTATTCCCTCTCGCCTCGTGCCCCTCGCCCCTCGCCTGGCTTTCAAAGCGGATTCGCTGCGCAAGTAATTAATTTTTCTCGGCCGGTTGACTTTACATACCCTGTGGCTATCTCAACTCGGACTAAGGAGTCTTTCATGGCTGAAGAACAGCAGAACACGAATACAATCGAGAACTTGGATGCTCTAGCGCCAGGTGATTGCACCGTCACGGAGGAAAGAAGCTTGATTGAGGAACTCCAACAAGCACTGACCGCAAAGGCTGACGAAGCAAAGAACCTGAACGACAAATATCTCCGGCTCGCTGCCGAGTTTGACAACTACAAGCGATTGATTCAGCGGGACCAGCGGGACCAGATGCGATTCGGCAATGAGCAACTGCTCAAGGAGCTGTTGCCGGTTGTCGATAATCTCGAACGGGCGATTAAGGCCTCCCGTGGAGGTGGAAAAGACGAGGCCCTCATCCAGGGTGTGGACCTTACCCTCAAACAGTTGACGTCAGCCTTGACAAGGTTTCATGTCACCCCTGTCCAAACGATCGGTCAAGCGTTCGATCCAGCTATGCATCAGGCCGTCGCATCGATCGCGTCCGAAAAGGTTCCAGCGCAACATGTGCTGGACGAGCTTCAGCGCGGGTATCTCCTGCATGACCGTATCTTGCGCGCAGCCATGGTGAGCGTCTCGACGGGGCAAACCGACTCAGCAAGAGAAGCAAGTGAATCGACCAGTTCATCGTAGTCACGTCATCGAATCCAGACCAGCGAGGAAGGAGTAGCCACATGGGCAAAGTGATCGGTATCGACCTTGGAACCACGAACTCATGCGTCGCCATAATGAGTGGCGGTGAACCGGTGGTGATCGCCAATGCGGAAGGGGCCCGCACAACACCATCCGTCGTCGCCATTACAGAGAAAGGCGAGCGTCTTGTCGGGCAAATTGCCAAGCGCCAGGCTATCACAAACCCGGAGAACACGATTTTCTCCGTGAAACGCCTCATGGGCCGCAAGTTTCGCAGCCAGCAAGTCTCCGATGCTGCGAAACGACTCCCCTATAAAGTTTCCGAAGGAGACAATGGCGACGCGCACGTCGAATTACGAGGCAAGCGTTACAGCCCGCCGGAAATCTCCGCCATGATCCTGCAAAAGATGCGGCAGACTGCGGAGGACTATCTTGGCGAAAAAGTCACCGAAGCGGTCATTACCGTCCCGGCCTATTTCGACGACAGCCAGCGCCAGGCCACTAAGGATGCAGGCCAGATCGCTGGATTGAACGTGCTCCGAATCATCAACGAGCCCACCGCTGCCGCTCTCGCCTACGGTCTGGACAAGAAAAAGGATGAGCGGGTCGCCGTCTACGATTTGGGCGGCGGTACGTTCGACGTGTCCATCCTCGAGATTGGGGACGGAGTATTCGAGGTTAAGTCGACCAACGGCGACACCTACCTCGGCGGCGACGACTTCGACCAGCGCGTCATGGATTGGTTGGTGGATGAATTCAAAAAGGATCAGGGCATCGATCTTCGGAAAGACCGGATGGCCCTCCAACGCCTGAAAGAAGCGGCGGAACGAGCGAAGATCGAGTTGTCATCGTCTCAGGAAACAGAAATCAATCTGCCCTTTATCACAGCGGACGCCAATGGGCCGAAGCACCTGGTCGTGAAACTGACCCGCGCGAAACTCGAACAGCTGGTCGATGACCTTATTCAACGATCGATCGAGCCCTGCAAACGAGCCTTGTCCGACGCAGGTGTGACCTCCAAAGACATCCATGAAATCGTCCTCGTCGGGGGCATGACCCGCATGCCGAAAGTCATTCAGGCAGTGAAAGAGTTCTTTGGGAAAGAACCACACCGGGGCGTGAATCCCGATGAAGTGGTGGCAATCGGCGCAGGCATTCAAGGCGGTGTGCTGAAGGGCGAAGTGAAGGATGTCCTGCTCCTCGACGTGACGCCGCTGTCGCTCGGCATCGAAACCCTCGGCGGAGTCTTTACGAAGTTGATCGAGCGGAATACGACTGTCCCGACGAAAAAGAGCCAGGTATTCTCGACGGCCGCAGACAATCAAACGGCGGTGACCATTCGAGTATTCCAAGGCGAGCGTGAGATGGCGAACGATAATAAGCTCCTCGGCCAGTTCGACCTAGTCGGTATTCCTCCGGCGCCCCGTGGGATGCCGCAAGTTGAAGTGACATTCGACATCGACGCCAATGGCATCGTCCATGTGTCAGCCAAAGACTTGGCGACACAGAAGGAACAATCCATCAAGATCACGGCTTCCAGCGGCTTGAGCAAAGAAGAAGTCGAGAAACTGGTGAAGGATGCGCAGGCCCATACCGACGAAGATAAGAAACGGCGTAAAACTGCTGAAGCGAAAAATCAGGCCGACAGCCTGATCTACCAGACCGAAAAAAATCTGAGCGAGCACGGTGACAAGATCGCGGCAGAGGACAAGACCAAGATCGAGGAAGCCGTGGCCGCCCTGAAGAAGGCGATGGAAGGAACGGACCCTGAGGCAATCGAATCGGCCACCCAAACATTGACGACCGCCTCCCACAAGTTAGCCGAGGAAATGTATAAGAAGGCTTCGGCATCGACTGCACCAGGCAGCGGCACTGGCGCCGACGGTGGAACGGGAACCGGTGAAACCAAGAAGGATGAAAAGGTCGTCGACGCAGAGTTCGAAGAAGTAGACAAAGACAAGAAATAAGTTAGAATACCGTCAGTGAGACCGAGCTTCGCCGATACAGGGGCTCGGTCTCGCTGCTCTTCCACACTAAGAGATAACCCTGTGTCCAAGCCCAACTACTACGAGACCTTAGGCGTCGACCGAACCGCGTCGGACGACGAACTCAAGAAGGCCTATCGAAAGATGGCCCGCCAGCACCATCCTGACCTTCAGACGGGAGAGACTCAGAAAAAAGCGTCGGAAGAAAAATTCAAAGAAGTCAATGAAGCCTATGAGATACTGAGCGACCAGGAGAAACGCAAACGCTACGACATGTTCGGGCACGCCGGAGCTCAGCAGGGCGCCGGATCGGACGGCTTCGCTGGAGGCGGATTTGGCGATGCTTTCAACGACATCTTTGAGGACTTCTTTGGAGGCCAGCGAGGGGGTAGTCGGGCGGAGCGAGGCAACGATCTCCAATACAATCTTGACCTGACCTTCGAAGAGGCTGTCTACGGCAAAGAGGCCAAGCTCAAAATCCCGCGATGGGAGATGTGCGGCGACTGCAAAGGCAGCGGCGCCAAGAGCGCCTCCTCAGTCAAGACCTGCCCCAGTTGCAAAGGGGCCGGACAGATGCGGTTCCAGCAGGGATTCTTCAGTATTTCCCGTCCCTGCGGCCAATGCGAGGGAGCGGGACGAATCATTACTGAGCCTTGCCCCGCTTGCCAGGGCCGTCAACGCACCTATCGAGAGCGGACCATCGCGGTCCACATCCCGGCCGGCATCGAATCGGGCATGCGACTACGCCTATCGAACGAAGGGGAGCACGGAATCAACTCAGGCCCGCCGGGCGACCTCTATGTGGCGATTACCGTCAAGCCGCACCCAGTTTTTCAACGGCAAGGGCAGGATATCCTCTGCGAAGTTCCCATTCAATTTGTCACAGCCGTGCTCGGAGGGAAAATCGAGGTTCCAACGTTGCAAGGCACGACCGTCATCAAGATCCCGGCCGGCACGCAACAAGATAAGACGCTGCGCATCAAAGGCCTAGGTGTTCCCAGCCTCAAGGGCCAGGGTTCCGGCGATCAACTCATGATCATCAAAATTCAGACTCCGACCAAATTGACCGCTCGACAAAAAGAACTGCTCAGAGAGTTTGCCAAAGAGAGCGGCATGTCCATCGATGAGGAAAGCGACGGCTTCTTCGATAAAATGAAAACCTTCTTCGAATAGCGCCGGCGGTCATCGCCAAAAGACCCGCACCATGTCCACGTTCTTCGTCGACCCTGGCGCCATTACTCCACCCACGATCCGCATGACCGGCGATCTCCTCCATCATCTTCGCGATAGTCTTCGTTTGCACCCGGGAGACTCTCTCATCCTCAACGACGGATGCGGGTCACGCTACCGCGTGGAAGTGACCCGGGTCACCTCTCAGGCCATCGACAGCTGCATCATTGATCGACAGACCCAGCCAATACACTGCACCCCGCCGATTGTGCTCGGACAGGCCTTAATAAAAGGCGACAAGATGGACTGGGTCATTCAAAAATCCACAGAACTCGGAGTCGCGACCATTGTGCCGCTGCACAGCGCCCACAGTGTCATCAAGCTCGCCCCGGAGCGCATTGAGCATCAACGATCCAGATGGGAACGCATCGCGCGGGATGCGGCCCAGCAGTCGGAACGATGGACCCTTCCCACTATTGCCGATCCGATAGGCCTCGCAGCAATCTGCAAGCAATACAGTTCTGCGCCTCTGAAGGGGATACTCTCAGAACGTTCCCGTGGCCCTTCGCTTGCCGCCATACAATTACCGGCAGACCATGAGCAACCGATTGTCTTGTTGGTAGGACCGGAAGGAGGTTGGGCGCCGGACGAGCACCGTCTTGCTCAAGAGCATGGATTCATCCAGCTCACCCTAGGGCCGCGCATCTTGCGGGCAGAAACTGCAGCGATTGCCGCACTCAGCATTCTCCAATCAAGGCTCGATGTCACTCAATCGTGAAAGGTTAGAGGTGAGACGTAAAACGTGGGATTGCCTAGCGGTCTTCCTCTGGAACTTTTCACATTTTACCTTTCACAGTTCTACTTCAGCGGCCCGTGGTCAAGCGAACGATCGTACCATTCTCTCCACTAGCCCAGCCCACTGTGTGATCGGGAAACGCAAGGCCGAACAGCGAAAATTTTGCGATGGCACCCTGCTCTATCCAGGTAAACCCGCTATCGGTGGTTCGATAGACCATGCCCCGTTCCCCTACAATCCATCCGGTCTGTGGATCGGTAAAACGTACCCGCAAGAGGTCCGTCAGCTTCGTACAGGTGCGGGTGCAGGGTAATGTGCGGTCGATCCATTGATGGCCGCCATTGGTCGTTTGGAAGATCGCGCCGGCGTTCCCGACAACCCATCCGGTCGAGGCATCGGAAAAATACACATCGAAGAGCGTGACCGATCCCTGCATCTCTTGCGGGCTCCAGGTGGTTCCCCCATCGTCCGTCACCAGCACCGTCCCCACTGCCCCAACCACAGTCCCATGCTGCGCAGTCAGAAACTGTACGCCATAGAGCGCTGCGTTGGTCTTGCTTGTTTGATCGACCCAATGAACCCCGCTATCCTTCGTATAGAGAATCGTTCCATTACCGCCAACCACCCACCCCTCACCAGACGACACAAACGAGAGGCCGTAGAACGGCGCCTGGGTATCGACACGTTGCGCTTGCCAGGTATTGCCCCCGTCTTGGCTCCAAAGAATCGTCCCATTCGCTCCGACGACCCAGCCTTGCTTTTCATCAAAAAAGAAAACAGCCGACAAACTTACCCCGGTGCCGCTGACGACCTTCTTCCAGTTCTTCCCACCATCGACCGTCCTCACAATCGTGCCGCCAGACCCCACGGCCCAGCCCAGCAGAGGCGTGTGAAAATAGAGTCCCATCAGGACTGCTTCCGTGCGGCTCAGCTGAGGAGTAATCGTTAGGACTGAGTCAGCAGCCCACGAGGGAGAGACGCGGAACAGCTCCGCCAGCAGGATGAGCAGAAGGCATCCGGTGTGGAATACAGAGAAACCTCTCCACGATCCTGGTATTCCCAATCTCACTGGTTGGTGTCTGCGTCAGGGCGGTTGTTATTGAAGTAACCTGGATCAGGCATGCCTTTGGCCAGAATGGTAAAGGTCCCCACGTCCAAGGTCAGCCATTTCTTCGGAGTACAACATGAATTGTCGGGCTGAATATCCCAGGAGCCGCGCCGCACGATCAGCGGTCCGGTGGCGAGTTCGTTGAAGAACTCATTGCGCTTCCCCATACCGTAGAGATGCCGATGGGGCACCCGTACGACAATCTCCGTGTCCGTCCAGAACATCACCTGCGCCGCGACATTATTAAACAGTACTTCTGTGCGGGAAACGTTCTCGGTCAACTCCATATCTTCTCGCCGCTTGTAGGCTCCCTGATTGATACCCAAGTAGGCATGCTCGGCCGTTTTCAGGAATGTGCCGAACCCCGACCCCTTGATGGTGATGAGCTCATCGAGTCCGCCGGACTGCGGACTATAGGAATCGACTTTCGGTGTCACAAGGGTAAAGGCTCCCGCCTCCGTCTTGAGCGTATCCTTCGTGGCACAACAAGAACCGTCGGGATTGGGCTTCGTCGCTCCTCGATAAATCTCGACCGGCCCGCTTTTCGCGCTGAAGGGCACCCATACATCGATACGATCGTCCTGCCAACGGTAGATGACCGCTCGGACCCCCCCGATATCGACTCGATTCTCTCCCGTATTGAAGTCGGCAAAGGCGTAGGGGGTCGCGCCGCTTTCCGAATAGTATCCAAAATGTTCTCCGCTGATCCTGAGCAGCGTGCCGATGGGAGCAGCAGGAGGATTGATTGCTGTCACCTTGGGCACGTGAACCGAAAAAGTTCCGACCGTTCGCTCACGCCCCCGCATCGTCAGAACGATCGGTCCGGTCTCCGCATCCATTGGAAGATGCACCACGATTGCGCTATCGGACCACTGGGCGATGGTGGCAAGATGCCCGCTGAATGTCACCTTGTCGCCGGCACCCCTCGCAGCGCCAAAACTCTGCCCGAAGAACACCACTTTGGTCCCAACCGGCCCACTGACAGGGTCGACACGAATGCTCGGAATCAGCGTTAGAGGAACGGCATTGCTTACTTTGTACTCAACCGGAGCGCAACAAGACCCGTCAGGCAAGGGATCAGACGAGGCCAATCGAACGACGACCTCGCCCGACGATGCGTTCGCAGGAACTTCGACCTCAATGTTGTCGTCTTTCCAGCGACGCGGCCTCACCACCACCCCCCCAATCATCACATCGTTGACGCCGAACATGGTATTGGGATCTCGAGGACCTGCCGTAGCGCCAAAATGCGCGCCGACAATCTGCACCGTTTGGCCCGGTTCGATCTCTGCCGGCGTCACGGAGGTAATCGTTGGCTGCACTATGACTAATTTCCCGGCAACCATCTTCTTCTTTCCTGCCATGATTTCGACTGAGCCGGACTGGGCTTGGAAGGGAACCTTCACCTCAATCAGGTCGGATTCCCATCGCTGAATCAACGCGGGAAACCCGCCGATGGTCACACGATTGGCATGCACGGACTGAAATGCGCCGAACCCCTTCCCGCCTATTGAGACGGTCGCGCCCGAAACCGCTGTTGATGGATGCAGTTCAAGCGCAGAAGGAGTGCCCGCAAACACCGCCGCGCTCAAACAAGCCCACAACGACAACGCACCCACGCCGGTGACAAACGCATTCTTTATCTGGTTCATTTGGTTTGTGTTGTTTATCTGGTTGATTTGCTTCATCTGGTCGGTCGGTCTATCTCGTTTGCCTGATTCATCTCTCATGAAGCTCCCCGTAGCAGCCTGCTCCGCCGAAGCAGCCGCTTCGGCTGCGAAGGCTGGAAGCTACGGGGTATTCGGCGAAGGAGAATAAACAAGAACAACCAAACTATAGCAAGCGGGTTTTTTGAGAGTCAATCAGGCGAGCGCACAATCCGTGAGACGTAAAACGTGAAAGGTGAACGGTTTCACGGTTCTTGAGACCGATTAGGAGACGGAAAAGATCACTTCGATTTCGACGGAAGCCCCGCGAGGCAACTCCGCGGCCCCCACAGCCACACGCGCATGACGACCGGACTCCCCAAAGATCTCAACCAGGAGATCCGAGGCCCCATTGAGAACTTGAGGCTGCTGCACGAAACCTTCAGCCGATGCCACATGCCCGACGATTTTCACCACACGCGTAATTCGATCCAGTGTTCCGAGCGCCTGCTTGGCAATCGCCAATGCATTCATGAGAGCAAGCCTCGCCGCCTCCACTCCCTGCTCAACCGTCACATCGCGCCCCAGCTTGCCGGAAAAAACTAACTGCCCGTCGCTCATAGGAAGGACCCCGGACAAAAACAAGAGGTTCCCGGCCTGGACCGCCGGCACATAGGTCGCCAACGGTTGCGGAGGCGGCGGCAACTCAAGATTTAGCTCCTTCAGTTTACGTTCGTAGGACATCGCTTCCAAATTTTCAATGTTGAGTGGTGAATGTTCGGGAATCATCAGATCACCCCCAACTCCGACAATTCAATATTTACCATTCACCATTCCTAATTCCGCTTCACGCGGAACGCGTGCTAGCCTGCGCGTATGGCATCGAGAAAACTCTCACCGACAGGAAGTTGCCCCCCTTGCAAAGCCTCGACAATGGTATGGCCCAAATCAGCGGCAGAGGCTCGGATACCGAGATTGACCCCATATGCCAATTTCGGCCCAGTGGCCAAGAGAGGGACATATTCCCTCGTCGGAGCCCAATCGTCCTTCGTCAAATCTCGTCCGTGATCGCCCGTCACTACAAGCAAGTCGCCTGGACCAAGTAGCTCCAATACCTCAGAAAGCCGTCGATCAAAATCATGGAGGGCTGCGGCAGACTGCGCAGGATCCGACTCCAGAAGGTCGAGCCCGGCAAAGATCAATCCACGAGGAACCTTTCTAAACATGCCGGTGACCTCAGCAAGTAACGATGTCCAATGCCCAACCGGAACGGAACGAGTGAGGCCGCGACCGCTGAATAGATCGCCGACCTTCCCCACCCCGATCAGGATCTGGCTCGCGCGATTGAGCACATCGAACATGGTCAACCCTGGCGGTTCAATCACAAACTCACGGGACTGCGGGCTAAACCTTACCGCGCCTTCATCCCCCATGAGGGGATGGGCAGAAACACGAGCAATTCCCCAGGGATCCTTGAGTAATTTTCTCGCATCCCTGCACCGTTGAAAGAACTCATCCCGGCGCATCGCGCTTTCGTGAACCGCTACATGGCAGGTTCGCCGCCCGTCGGTCCAGACGACCAATGAGCCGGATGACAAATGCTCGGCCTCATACTCGCGCAGCATGGCCATTTCAGATGCCTGACGATTGCCGAGGATTTTGCGCCCGAATGCCTGTTCGAGGACTGCAACGAGATCAGGAGGAAATCCCTGGGGATACAGAGGCCCGGCAACCTCCGTCACATGACCGGCCATTTCCCAATAACCGGCTATGGAATCCACCGACTTTGAGAGGAATCCCAAACGACCGAAGCACCCGTCCGGCTGCCCCATCACCCGTACGCCTTTGATCTCCGCGATATGGCCAAGCCCGAGCGCTTCCAACGTGGGAAGGTCCAGGCCTCCAACGGCATCGGCTAAATGGGACAAGGTGTTGGTACCGGCATCGCCGTATTCCGATGCATCAGGCAGGGCCCCGACACCCAACCCATCGATCACCAGGACAAGGACACGATTAATCATGGGCGCACTATAGCAGAAGCGAGAGGCATGGGATACGTTCCGCGTGAAGCGGAATTAGGAATGGTGAATAATAAATGTTGAGTTATCGGAATCGGCAGCAACTGGCTGTGCGAGGCATCTGATTAATTTTGAACATTCACCATTCAAAATTCAACATTGAACATTGACCATTCAAGTTAGGCTATCCCTGTCGTTGCCACTCGGCCATGATCGTGAGACTTGCGCTGGTACCGATTCGATCCGCACCGGCCTCCAGCATCGTCAGCGCGGTCTTCCAGTCTCTAATTCCTCCGGAGGCCTTTACCTTGGCGCGACCAGCCACTGCCTCTTTCATCAGTCGTACATCTTCGGCCGTCGCTCCGGCAGCACCAAAACCGGTGGATGTCTTCACGTAGTCGGCCCCCGCCTCGACAACCAACTCGCAGGCCGTCCGCTTTTCCCGCTGTGTCAGATAGCAGGTTTCAAGAATGACTTTATGTTCAACGCCCGTGGTCGCTTTCACCACTTCAGCAATGTCCTGTCGCACATACTCGCAATCTCCCGACTTCAGACGACTGACGTTAATGACCATATCCAACACTCGCGCGCCGCGCGAGACCGCTTCAATCGCTTCCGCAACTTTGATCTTTGTCGTATGCCCACCCAGTGGAAACCCGATCGGGATGCCGACCAGAATCTCTGTGCCTGCGACAGCGGCCACAGCTTCGTCCACATAGCAAGGCGGAACAAAAATCACAGCGAATCGAAACTCTTTCGCTTCTTGGCAGAGCCGCAGGACATCCATCTTCGTGGCATCGGGCCGGAGCACCGTATGGTCTATAAGATCCGGCAAGTTCCATTCAGCCATCACAGGCTCCTAATAAACGTGGTTGGTTTGTTTTGTTTATCTGGTTGATTTGGTTTATCTGATTCACTTCGTTTTACCAAAAAACCAGACGGACCAGACAAACCAAACAACGGCCTTCTTAGGCAGTGGACTTTTTCAGCATCCTGACACTCACGACACTCCTTCTTTATAGCCATCTCCGAGGATGATTGACGTCTGGGAACGCGCCCCTCGACGAAAAGGCCGCTTTTGATATTTCTCCACCGCTTTATTGTGCTCAATCAGCGTCGCGGAAAACTGATGCGTTCCGTCGTTCCGTGAGACAAAGTACAGAGAGTGGGAGTCGGACGGATACAGCGCCGCGCGAATCGCTTGAATGCCCGGGTTGGCGATCGGACCGGGCGGCAGTCCCTTCACCCGGTAGGTATTGTAGGGACTGGGACTGGACAGATCTTTCTTGTGTATATTGCCGTCGAATGCCGGCAAACCATAAATGACGGTCGGGTCGCTCTGCAACGGAATGTGTTTCTTGAGCCGGTTGTGGAATACCGCGGAAATCTCCGGCCGCTCGCTGCCGGACCCGGTCTCCTTTTCGATTACGGAGGCAAGGGTCAATACCTCGTGCATCGTCATCTTCCGTTCCTGCATCCGCGCGAGGAGATCGGGGCCGACCGTCTGCCGAAGCTGCTCAACCATGGCCACCAATACCTCTCGCGTCTTGATCCCTCGGGGAAACTTATAGGTGTCGGGGTAGAGATAGCCTTCCAGGGTATCCGCCTGAATTCCCAGCGACGCGACAAACGTCCGATCTTTCGCCAGCCGAAGAAACTCCGCGCGATCCGCGAAACCGTCTTGAGCGGCCAAATCGGCAATTTGGACGATCGTAAGTCCTTCAGGGATCGTCAGTGGATGGAGCACCACATGACCGTTGATCAACATCGCGAGAATTTCCGCGGGAGTCATGCCGGGATTCAACTCATACTCACCGGCATGCACCTTCCGATCGGCAGATTGAGATTTTCCGGAATAGACGAATAACAAACTGCTCCTGATCAATCCTTCGCGCTCGAGCTTCGTCGCAACCTGTTGAAACGTCGAACCGTCAGGAATGACAACAACTTTCGATGGAGGATGCGCTTCGGCGGGAATAACAGGGCCCTCAGCCCAGCGAATCGTCTGATAAGCCGCGACGCCAAGTGCGACCGTTACGACCAGCAGACTTCCGAGAATGATCCGTAGGCTCATGCGGTGGTTCTACCGTTTCTCTGTCAGAACACTCATCGACCCGTAATGCCGGCTCTATCTTCGATACAGGTTCAAGGCTCGCCAGATAGCTCTGGAGCAGAATCGAAGCGGCAATGCGATCCACCACACCCTTCCGCTTTTTCCGGCTGACATCGGCTGCGATCAAGAGATCTTCCGCCGCCTTCGTCGTCAACCGTTCGTCCCACAGAATAACGGGGACTGGCACTCCCTCCTCTAACCGAGCCTGGAATTCGCGCATCGCCTGGATCGCCGGCCCCTCGCGGCCGTCCAATTGAATGGGGAAGCCCAACAGCACTTGTCTGACTGCATAGGTCCCTACGAGGGAGGCGATATGCGCAATATCCCGATCCAACGTGCGCCGATTGAGGGTCTCAAGCGGTTGCGCGGTCCAGCCCATTTCGTCACTGAGGGCCACGCCAATCCGCACCGTTCCGTAATCGAGCGCGAGCACTCGTTTACCATCCTCCATCAGTCTACCGCTCCAGCATCCGTTCGACCAGTCCAAAGACCTTTTCCAACGCAATATCCAACCTGGCAGGATCCTTCCCTCCGGCCTGCGCCATCTCGGGACGACCGCCTCCTGTGCCTCCCACTTCCGCCGCCATCTCCTTAATAAGGTCGCCCGCTTTCAGCCGGGCAATCAGATCTTTCGTGACGACGACCAGTAACGAGACCTTGCCGTCGTTCGCGGCGCCGAGAGCCACGACCCCGCTTTTCAACTTATCCCGCAACTGATCGGCCAATGCCCTCATGCCGTTCACATCCAGACCATCGGTTCGCTGCACATGAACCAGGATACCGGCGACCGTTTTCGCTGCAGCCTCGGCAGCTGAACCGCCTGCCAGTTTCAGCTTCACCTCTTCCAACTCTCGTTCTTTGTCTTTCAGCTGCGTCATGACTTTGCGTGTCTTAGCCACCAACTCGGACTGGCCGACCTTGAGCAGATTCGAGAGCTCCCGAATGTCGACTTCAAGCTGCTTCATGTGCGCAAGCGCTCCGCTGCCGGTCTGGGCTTCAATACGGCGCACACCAGCCGCCACGCCGGTCTCCGACACAAGTCTGAACAGACCGATATCCCCCGTCTGCTTGCAGTGCGTTCCGCCGCAAAGTTCTTTGCTGAACGACTCGACCGTCACGACCCTCACCTGCTCGCCGTACTTGTCTCCGAAAAAGGCCAGCGCGCCCTTGGCCACCGCATCCTGAATGCTCATCACCTCGGTCGCAACCCGCTCGTTCTTCCGCACCTCGTTGTTTACGACGGTTTCAATCTCATCCATATCACGGGAGGACAGCGGCCTGAAATGGGCAAAGTCGAATCGCAAGCGGTTCGGCCCGACAAGCGACCCATACTGTTTCACGTGAGGGCCCAGCAAGTCGCGCAACGCAGCATGGAGCAGGTGTGTGGCGGTATGGTTTCGCTGGGCGTCCTGCCGCGTCGTGGCATTGACAGTCAAGCGCAACTGCTCACCCTCGCGAATCCGCCCCTTCGTCACGGTCCCCTTGTGAAGAATCACCGTCGGCGCAGGCCTTGTGGTTTCCGCGATCTCCATCCTCCCATCGGAGCCCAGCAACAGGCCCTGGTCGCCGACCTGCCCGCCGCCTTCCGCATAGAACGGCGTCACATCCAGGACGACTTCAATTTCGTCGCCCTCTGCCGCTTCCTTGACCAATCGATCGCCTTTCAAAATTGCCTGCACCAGACTCTCGCTCTCCAGGAGGTCGTAGCCGATGAATTGTGTCGCTCCAATACGTTTGGCCAGCTCCACAACCTCAGGCCGAGCCATTTCCTGCTCGAACCCGCCGGTCTTTCGCGCGCGACTTCTCTGCTCTGCAATGGCCTGCTCGAACCCCGCCTCATCAAGCGTCAGCCCCTGTTCCCGGCAAGCCTCACTCATCAAATCGATCGGGAACCCATAGGTATCGTAGAGTTTGAACACGTCGTGACCGGTAAGAACCTTGCTCCCGATCGAGCGTGCTTTCACAATCATCTCATTCAGAATCGGCAAGCCTTGATCGAGTGTGGCGATAAACCGCTCTTCCTCGCCTCTCGTCGCTTCGGCAATCGTTGCGGCTGCGCCACGGACTTCTGAATAGACCCCGGCCATCTGGTTCACGACTGATTCCGTCAATTCATGGAGGAAGGGTTCGACGATGCCCAGAAGCCGCCCGTGCCGCGCGGCCCGGCGCAGGATCCGGCGCAACACATAACCGCGGCCCTCGTTCGAGGGCAGAACGCCGTCCGCTATCAAGAACGTCATCGCGCGAAGGTGGTCTGCTACGACACGCATTGACCGATCGATCTGCTCCTGTTCTCCATACCTAACTCCCGCCCTGGCAGCCACGGCGGTCAGCAAGGGCGTGAACACATCACTGTCGTAGTTGCTGAACACTCCTTGCGCCACCGCCGCCAGCCGTTCCAATCCCATCCCAGTATCGATGCTGGGCTTGGGTAAGGGATGCAACGTCCCGGACGCATCCCGATTGAACTGCATGAAGACGAGATTCCATATCTCGATGACCCGATCGCCCTCGCCGTTGGGCCGATCGTCGCCCGGCACCGACGGTCCCTGGTCGAAATGCATTTCCGAGCAGGGTCCACAGGGTCCGGTATCCCCCATTTGCCAGAAGTTATCCTTCTCGCCGCATCGCACGATCCTTGAGGCGGGAACACCGACCTTCTTCCACAGCTCATCCGCCTCGTCGTCGTCGCGGAAGATCGTCACCCACATCCGATCCTTGGCCAAACCGACCGTCTGAGTCAGAAACTCCCAGCCGAAGTGGATGGCATCTTCCTTAAAGTAATCGCCGAAGGAAAAATTCCCCAACATTTCAAAAAACGTATGGTGACGTCTGGTATAGCCGACATTCTCCAAATCGTTGTGCTTGCCCCCCGCACGGAGACACTTCTGCACAGTGACCGCCCGTTTGTAGGCGCGCGACTCTTCGCCGAGAAATACTCGCTTGAACTGATTCATTCCGGCATTGGTGAAGAGCAACGTAGGATCGGCCTGAGGAATCAGGGCAGAGCTCGGCACGGCCTGATGGCCATGCTGTTCAAAATATCGAATGAAGGCTTGCCGCAATTCTTGAGTGCTATTTTTCATTCATGCCTCAGGCTGAAGGCTGAAGGTCCGAGTTCGAAGTTCCAAACACTTCAGTCATCAGCCTTGAGACCTCTTTCGATTCCGACCATTTAACATTGATCATTCAACATTCCCAATGCTGTCTCGATCGTGTCCTCGTCAAATCCTCGTTGGCTCAAGAGCCTCGCTAGTCTGCCGATCTTCCGCGCTGAGCTGGCCCGTCCAGCCGCCCTCGCCAGCTGCGCGGCCAATTCCCCTTCACTCACCGCACGATAGGCGGCCCGCACTGTCGCATGCACGATATATTCAGGGCAACCGGTAGCGAGCAGCTCTTCTTGTAGACGCGCGCGCCCCATCGGCATGCGGGCAAGTCGCCGCTCGGCCCAACGTGAAGCGAAGGCGACATCGTCGAGGTATCGCAACGATTTCAGCCGGAGAACTGCCGCGCGAATCTGCGAAGGAGGCGCCCCCTTCGCAGCAAGCAATCCTTCGATCTGTGCCGTCGTACGATCGCTACGGGCTAAGGCGCGAACCGCGAGCTGCAGCCACCGATCCTGCTCTACACGCGTGAAGCGTGAAGCGTGACGTGTGTCTCGTGTTTCCATGGAATGTTCAATGCGCAATTTTCGATGTTCAATTGAACATTCAACATTAATCATTGAACATTATGGTTAGCGACGTCTTAGGCGCCCACCTTGTGAGGCCGCCGCTCCTCACGTTTCTCCTCAATCTTTTTTTCATCTTTCACCGGCGCGGCGGCGGGCTTTACAGGTGTCCGACCAGGCAGACCGGCCAGATCGCGCAGCTTTCCTTCAATCTCACGAGCCAACGGCTGATTGCTGAAGAGCAGATCGCGCACCGCATCGCGCCCCTGCCCAAGCCGCTCGCCCTGGTAGGAATACCAGGCCCCGGACTTCTCGACTATTTTCCTTTCGACTCCGAGATCGACTAATTCGCCGGTCTTCGAAATACCCTGCGCGAACATGATGTCGAACTCCGCCTGCTTGAAGGGAGGCGCCATCTTATTTTTCACGACCTTCACACGCACACGGCTGCCGGTCACCTCCTGCCCTTCCTTGATCGATTCAATACGCCGAATATCCAACCGCACAGACGAATAGAACTTGAGCGCATTGCCGCCGGTGGTGGTTTCCGGGTTACCGAACATCACACCGATCTTCATGCGAATCTGATTGATGAAGATCAGGGTCGTCTGCGACTTTGAAATCGCCGCCGTCAATTTTCGAAGCGCTTGCGACATGAGCCGCGCCTGCAGCCCCATATGCGCGTCCCCCATTTCGCCTTCGATTTCAGCCCGTCGGCACGAGAGCCGCCACAGAGTCCACCACAATGACATCGATCGCCCCGCTCCGGACGAGCGTCTCGGCAATCTCCAACGCCTGTTCGCCGGTGTCGGGCTGGGACACCAGCAGGTCGTCTACCTGCACACCCAGCTTCCTCGCATAGGCCAAATCCAGGGCATGCTCTGCGTCGATGAAGGCGGCAGTGCCGCCGGCCTTCTGTGCCTCGGCAATCACATGCAAGGTCAAGGTCGTCTTGCCAGAAGATTCAGGACCAAAGATTTCGATCACCCGGCCACGGGGAACCCCGCCAACGCCCAGAGCAATGTCGAGTCCGAGGGATCCGGTCGAAATCGCCGGAATATCCACCGGGGCATCGGCGCCCCCCAATTTCATAATCGCTCCCTTCCCATATTGTTTCTCAATTTGGGACAGGGCCAGATCCAGCGCGCGCTTCTTGTCGTCTTTTTCAGTCATAGGTACTCCTTCGGTAATGAAACGATCGTCGGATTATACCCAAGTTGAGAGGCAGAAACCTAGCCCGCAATCCGAGGCTGAAGGCTGAAGGGATTCAGGCTGAAGGTCGGGATTCGAAGTTTCGAACACTTCAGTCTTCAGCCTCGAAGCCTCTTCCGATTCCGGCCATTGACCATTGACCATTGCCAGCCTGTCTCGCGCGCAACCCCGTGTATTCAGGCGATTTCCTTGACCGTTAGAGCATATAGCGATACAAGTGACAGTATGGCCTCAACGCTCATTCCAGACATCATAGACCATAAACCGACTGTCCTGATCGTCGACGATGAGGCAGCGCCCCGCGCCGCCCTCACGCAGATCCTCAGTCAAGACTTCCATATTCTCACTGCAGCGAATGCGGGAGCAGCGTTAGCCATTCTCGCCGATGGCGGCGTCGATCTCGTCACGCTGGACATGAAATTACCCGATTCCTCCGGGTCGGACCTCTTGCACGACATCAAGCATGCGCATGCTGCGACTGAAGTCATCATGGTCACAGCCTATGGCAGTCTACAGTCGGCCATGGACTGCATCCGCAACGGCGCGGCCGGTTTCCTCCTGAAACCGTTCAATGCTCCTGAATTGTTGACGATCTCGTTACAAACCGCTCAAAAGAAAATGCGGCTCGATCGGCTACGCCCGATCCTGACCGGATCGACGACGCTCTGGGGCCCAGAGCCGGCTTGTACTGAATCTTGGCAGGCCCTCACCAATCGTTACGCCGCCATGAGTCGCAGGGGATCGCCCGCCGAGTCGCAGAGCGATATGACATCGCCCTTGGTTCCTTTGATCTCCGATCTTTTAGAAGCGAAGGATCGCCACCTCCTCAATCATGGAAGCCGCGTCAGTTTTTACGCAACGCTTCTTGCCGGACGACTCAACCTCCCCATCGTCGAACAACAGTCGCTCGCGATCGGCGCGCTCGTGCATGATCTCGATTTGATCAGCCTCCCGGACAGTCATGTGCTCAAAGCAGAGTCCGATCCGCAGATTCACCATCCCGACCTCGGCGCGAGAATGGGTCGGGCGATGGGATTATCGGCCGACGCGGTGCAGATTATCGCCCTCCATCACGAGCGGTGGGATGGAACGGGCTACCCCTTCGGCTTACCGGAAGAACGCACGCCCTTGCTCGCCCGCATAACCGGCATCGCTCAAGTATTTGACGACCTGACCGCTGCGAAACCCGAACGAACTTCTCTCTCCAACAACGAAGCCTTGCAACAGATCGAACAACTGGCAGGCTCCGCCTTCGATCCTACATTGACAGATCTCTTCTGTCGCACCATGCGCGAACAGCCCCCGCAACAGTAATTGAACTCAAGCCTGGCGAGGTTCGAGAAGAAATGCTGAGTGCTGAGTCAACGGCTTCGCCGAGTTCTGAGTTTGAAGTTCTGAGTACTGAGTGTAAACTTCAACGTAGAACCCATCACGCCGCTTTCAGTTCCCTCTCAATCCTACTTCCCACAACCTTGTATAGACCGACCCGGTTTTCTTCAACTCACTCTGTACTAGCACGACCGACTCCATCGCCAGCGAGCTCAATGAAAGCGGTCGGTTCAGCAATTCTCCCTGAACGAATGCCGCTCCAACATGCCTTTCTCCTACCTTGATTCGCGCCAAGGTCAGATGTGGACTGAACGGTTTCGTCTCGCGGAGAAAGCCGAGTCCTTCACAAGCCTGTTCAATCGCGCCATGAATATCAGTTACTCGCTTCGCCTCTGCTCCCTTCTCCCAATTTTCCGACGGCCCAATCCAGAGCACGCGTGGGCTCTGAGGACGAGGAAAACCCCCGAGCCGCTCAAGCGGGAGGTTTACTGCCATCTGCTTTCCGATTGCCTGTTCAAGCGCAATGCGTAGCGATTCAATCATCTGCTCATCCATGTCGCCAAGGAACTTGAGCGTGAGATGAATCTTAGCCGGCTGTACCCAGGAAATGCGGGTGTCGCGTTTCAGCCCCTGCTCGATGCTTTGCTTCAAATCCTGTTGGACATGGGCAAGCTCTTCCCGTAGCTCTGGCGATGGTTCCACGGCAAGAAAGGCTCGGATCATCTCAAGCCCGCATGATTCATGACGGTTCGTCGCGAAATGCCGCAGCGGCGCGCGACAAGCGCGAAGAGCGAGACTCGCGTGACGCATTAGCCCTATTCTACCTAGTCGCGTTTTTCCCGCAAGTCTCGCCCGTCCCGCTTGGTCTTATCGACCAACCAGCGGCGAAGGACATCCAATGCTGCTTGCGACGACCGTTGTTTGATGACATTCCGGTCGCCGTGAAACCGGAACTCCCGGGCGATCGGTCGGCCGGTCCCATCATCCAACCCGACATAGACCAGCCCGACCGGCTTGGCCTCGGTCCCGCCGCCTGGCCCGGCAATGCCTGTGACACTGAGCCCCACCGATACGTTGGCTCGTTCACGGATGCCGCTGGCCATTGCCGCTGCAACCTCTCCGCTCACTGCGCCTCGTAGGACAATGAGGTCCGCCGGCACACCCAGCATTTCCGTCTTCGCCCGATTGCTGTAGCAGACAGCGCCTCGATCCACATAGGCAGACGAGCCGGCCACCTGAGTGAGCCGGTGGCCGATCAATCCGCCGGTGCAGGATTCCGCGACCGCCAGCATCAGTCCGCGTTTGATAAGTTCCCGCCCGACAACCTCCTCCATCGTGTCTCGACCTTCGGCGAAAAGCCATTCACCCAGTCTTGAGCGTACCTCCCTCGTCAGCTTCTCCATCAGATTCTGACTCTTCACTAAGGCAGATCGGTTCCCCCTCGTCGTCAACGAGACCAACACACCCATGGGCGAGGCAAGCAAGCCCAGATCCACCGACGCTCCACTTGGAATGAGCCCTTGTAACTTGGCATCGATATCCGCCTCCGGCAGGCCGAACGTATGAAATACCTGGCGAACGATCGGCGCCCGCGGAGACAATCCTAAAGATTCGTGCTGCGCGCGCAGTAACGGCATCACTTCCTGGCGCATCATCTCTTCCATTTCTCGTGGCACGCCGGGTAGCGAAACGATCAGCGTCTTCTTCCAGGTCAGGCAAAACCCCGGCGCAGAGCCGACCGGATTGTTCAACACTGTGGCGCCGGATGGGATCAGCGCCTGGCGCAGCTGCGCAGGACTTGCGATGCGGCCCCATTGCGCCAGCCTAGCCGTCATACCATCTAGGGCTTCCTTGCGGCGACCGAGGCGGCAGCCGGTCGCAGAGGCCACCGCTTCCCTCGTGCAATCGTCGACCGTGGGACCGAGTCCGCCGGTCATGACAATCACCTGGGCTCGCTTCACCGCCGTATGAATGGCCATGACGATATCCTGCTTGTCATCGCCGACGACCGATTTGAATCGAACTGTAATTCCAAGCTTGCCGAGTTCCTCGGCGAGGAAGAGAGAATTGGAATCGGACCGGCCCCCGATCAACAGCTCGGTGCCGATGGCAATAGTTTCTGCGTCAAACTGGTTGATCTGGTTCATTTGGTTTGTTTGGTTGATCTGGTTTGTTTCGTTCAACCAAATTAAACAAAACAAACCAAAGAAACCTAATAACGAGCTTCTAGTGGATCTTGGAGAAATCCACGTTGAAGCTCACCTTTCCTCCGTTCGCCGGAAAGACCGTGATGATCGTGTTGGTCTTCGGGTCGAAGTCCTCATAGTTGAACGAGGCGACGACTTTCGCTTTGAATCGCGGGCTCTCAGGCCAGGCAGCGCTACGACCTGCGACTCCGTCGGAGCGGACAGTCACGGGCTTAATGGTTGTTCCCCCCTGATCCAAGGTCATATAACTGTCGCCTGCGAAGTTGGAAGCATTCCCAAAAATGACGGCGCTGACCAGCAATGTCCGGCCTTCTAACACTTGCGTAATGTCGGCCTCACTCGCCTGGAGTCCCCGTAGAGCCATATGCGTCGTCATAACCGACAATCCCCCTAGCTTGGTAATCAAAAACCCTCCGGGGTAGAGGTCGTCGGTTGCGCCGAATCGAACATAAAATATATCCGGAGAATCGCGTTTATAAGCCGCTTCTTTCCCCCGGTCGAGCGCAGTCTGAATCTGTTCCATAGTGGGATGCAGATCTATCGCATGGGCCGGCACATGAGGAAGGCAGCTCAACGCCGCAACGCACAGCACTATGGTCCACTGTTTAGCCTGCATAGTTCACGAAGACTTCTTCTGTCGAATGTTAAATTATGAATGCTGAGTGTTCGGAATTCATTCGATCCTTTCTCAGATCCAGTGACTGCCGACTCCTTCAACTCACCATTGACCATTGACCATTCGCCCAGGACCATTCTACATTCCTCATTGATCATTCTACATTCCCAATGCGCCCCGCATGAGCATGCCAGTATCAGATCACTCTTCCCCTGTCAACGAACCGCCCAGCCTCCGGTAGTGGGCTATTTTGGTTTTTCTCGCGCCCATTCTTCGACTTCCAAAATCCACAATCGCTCTTATCTCCCTACGCATACTTTCGCTCAGTCGTGCTCATGGTTTCGAGTTCAAGGCTGCAATGAGAACACTTAACAAAAGCAATTCGTCGATTGTTGTCTTTAAAGGTATTCTGGAGGAGCGATTTTCTGCCCTCCTGGTAACAATGCTCACATATCCAATGCGGTATTTCTCCTCCCTTGCACGATTCTTTCAGCGCATACACGAAGCACCCGGGCCAAGGGGTTATCAATTGATAGCGCTGCTTTTCTTCATTCCAGTTTTCCAGATCCATAATCTGCTTTTTCAGAGCATCTACTTCTTGAATCAGCGCCGATTGCGTCATCTGGGCCTGCATGGTGCTGCCTTGGGCTTCGATCAGGAGGTCGCGCAGCTCAATGATCTTCGAGTCAATCATCGCACTATCGCGCAAACCAATGAGCGCCTTCGTGAGCTGAGTAGCCGACTGCAAACTAGTAAAGGCTTGCGCGATGAGAGTCATATCGGCCATGCGGATTCTCCTTTTAAGAAATGATTTCCTCTAATTCCCAAATGCGATCTGTAATCCCAGCGGCCATCGCTGGCGTCATGCGGAGCGACCGATGAATCAAGCAGAAGTTATACGACCAGAAATAAAGAGCCACAGCGGCCTTCAGATTGGCCAACTTGCGCGAGAACGCCAAGGTGAGGCGGTGAAATCTAGCAATCTTCATCCGAAGCGTCAAATTCTGCCGCTCCACATGAGACGTACAGACCTTACTGTAATCAGGAATGCCCAGCACTTCCGTGATCTCAGACCCGGAGACGCGAGGCGGTGCATAGCGGCCTGGGCCAGGGTTTTCCGAGGCGTACACCTTGGTAATAATGGCGTAGGTGGCCCGATTGCCAAAGTATCGATTAATGGCTGGACTATAAGGCCCCCAGGCATCGGTACTAACTTGGGTCGATCCGTCAATCCTTCGGCTCAAGTCCTCAATGAATTGATGCGTATTAATGGAATCGCGCTTGCCCACATGGAAGGCCGGAATCATTTTGCTGACGGGATCGAGCGCAATATAGGTGTATTGGTCGCCAAGTTCTGGATTCGCTTTCCGTTCGGCGGCTTTCATGACGCCCTCTTTCTTGCCCACGAAGGTCCAAATCTCGTCACATTCGACCGCCTCACAGCGAATGCCGTACATCTTCTCCTTCATCATCTGTTCGCACTTCGTGCCGATCTCCACCAACAGCTTCATGATGGTTTTCTTGTGCACGCCAGTCATGCGGACGATGGAGCGGATCGAGCAGCCTTCGGTGAGCGCGGAAATAACAGCAAGCTTCTTTTCGGCCTTAAGGATATTCACGGGACCTCCTTTGATTGGAGATCCCGGAAGGTGTATACTCTGAATCGCCTTGACGGGTGCGATCCGGTTCGACCTTCGCGGGACCTACCGGGTTGCGGTTGCTCGGTGCTAGTAACACCGGGCAACCATTCTTATTTATATGATGGTGGCGGGGGCCAGTTTCGAACTGGCGACATCCGGGTTAGTAATCCGGAGTTCTATCCTCTGAACTACCCCGCCACTAATCATCTGCCAGCCCTACACTTTACAATAACATCACATAACTTAATAATAATATACTTGACACTTAATAATAAGTCAAGTATCATTAACAATGATGGACGGGAAACCAAAAGCAATGTTCGGAAAGATTGTAGATAGGCTTGAGAAAGCCATTGAAATTCGAACATTTATAATTGAAAACGTGGAGGATCATTCAGCGGATATTGCCCGCTTAGTTATAGAAAAGTTCGGCCTTTCAAGGGTTACAGCGGTAAGACATATAGGAGATTTGATTAAAGAGGGGATTCTTGGAGTAACCGGAAAGACAAAGGATAGAAGTTATAAACTGCGCGAAATAGTAGACCAAAGCATAGATTTAGATATAACCCCTGATCTCCAAGAAGATGTCGTGTGGACAGAAAAGGTCAAGCCTTTGCTGGCGGATACCAAGGAAAATGTTCTTAGCATTTGCGCACATGGACTTACAGAAATGCTCAATAACGTGATCGATCACTCACAGTCCCCAACTGCACGGATATGTGTGGAGCGTAACGCCGCTCGAATTAGAATGATGGTTATAGACCATGGAGTTGGAATCTTTAGGCACATAAAAGAAGAGTGCCATCTTGAGGATATACATCACGCTATCTTAGAGCTAGCAAAAGGAAAACTTACCACCGATCCGAAAAAGCATAGCGGAGAAGGCGTTTTCTTTACTTCCCGCATGTTTGATAAGTTCAATATTATTGCAGATGGAATACACTTCATGAGGTCTGGAACACATGACTGGCTGTTCGAGACAACCATTCGTAAAGAGGGAAGGCATGGCACGACCATTATGATGACAATTTCGACCAATGCCTCGCAGACCGCGAAGGAGATATTTGATACATACAGATCAGAATTTGATGAGATCGGGTTCTCGAAAACGATTATTCCGCTAAAGTTGATGGAATATGAGGGAGAAAAACTTATCTCACGTTCCCAAGCAAAGCGTCTTCTCAGGAGAGTGGACAGATTCAAGGAAGTGTTTTTGGATTTTAACGGCATTACAGAAATTGGACAAGCATTTGCCGATGAGATTTTCAGAGTATATGGGAATTCGAATCCTCAAGTACATCTGCAGCCTATCAATGTCAGTGATGATGTAGGGGCGATGATTAATCGAGCGCTAGGGTCGGATGCTCTTAGAAAAACGTCATCATCCGAAGATAAAAACAAACCCTAAACATAAATCTTCACGATTCAAAATAGCCCACTACCCCAGCCTCCTCTCGCGGTTGACAACAACAAAGGTGAAGTGATAAAAAAACGAGCTGTTGCACTGCTCAAACTATTCACGAATAGCCGTGGGCAATACGGATTTTCAAGAAGTTATACGGAGGAGTTTCCATGTCCACCCCTGAACAGACCCCCGCCCCCCAAGCACCGAGACGCCAATATGTGAACTTCGCCTTCTATAAAATCGACCCGGCCTGGAGGCGCCTGCCTGAGAGTGAACGCACAAAGGGCAAGCAGGATTTTATCCGTGCGGTCGAGGAGTACACAGGCAAAGTGCTCGTCGTGGCCTACTCCTCGGTCGGCATCAGGGGCGATTGCGACATCATGCTCTGGCGGATCAGCTACGATCTGGAACTGTTCCAGGACATGACCACGAAAATCCTGGCATCGGGGTTGGGACAGTACCTGGCCACCCCCTACTCCTATCTCGCGATCACCAAGCGATCGGTCTACGTGGATCATCACACGCATGAAAATCAAGAAAGCAAGCGGCTGACCGTCGTGCCAGGCAAAGGTAAATATATTTTCGTCTATCCGTTCCTGAAGACGCGCGACTGGTTCCTGCTCACGAAGGCGGCGCGGCAGGGCATGATGGACGAACACATCGAAGTCGGCCATCGCTTCCCCTCGGTGAAACTGAACACGACCTATTCCTTCGGGCTGGACGATCAGGAATGGGTAGTGGCATTTGAGAGCGATAAGCCGGAAGACTTCTTGGATCTCGTGATGGCGCTCCGCGAAACTGAGGGCTCCCGTTATACGTTGCGCGATACGCCGATTTTCACCTGCATCCGCAAGAGCCTCAAGGAAACGCTCGATACGCTTGGCGGCTGATCTGGTTGGCCTGGTTCATCTGGTTTGTCTGGTTTGTCTGGTTGAGCGAAACTAACCAAATAAACAAAACAAACCAAAGAAACCAAACAACTGTATTCTTCTGCTAATGGCTGACAACAACGCACTCTATGCCGTCCGCTTTCCAGACGGGTCGGTGAGCCTCTACATCGACGAAGACTACGCGATTGAACGGGGAGTAGATCCCGCCAGCCTCACGCGTGTGGAAATCCCGCGGGATCTGTTCATCAGCGGCACCATTCAAGAGATACGTGAGTACGTCGCCGTCTACCTGGAGTCGCAGCAATCAGGCACGGCATAGGAACACATGAAACGGCATTGGGGATCGTGAATGTGGAATTTTGAATTATGAATGTTTGGGAATGGTCAGATCGAATCCTGCTCCGATTCCGACAATTCATAATTCAAAATTCCACATTCAACATTCGGCAAGGCAGGCTAGCCCAATGACTACCATAGCTCCACCAGCTTCTCTCCTCACCGTTGAGATGATCCGATCCGTCATCGACTCCATGCCCTTGCAAGGAAGGATCGTGCTTCGGCTGATCCTCCTCCAATACTTTGACGTGACGGACGAAGAAATCCTGTATATCGTGGCAGATCGACCGGATCCCCGCTGCGTTGCCGGAACTAAGCCCACGAACACCACCATGACCAAGGAATCGATTAAGGTGGTGACGGACCGGCGCGACCAGTATCGCCGGCAGGTACGGCTCAAACGGGAACGGACGTGGCTACAATGCGAGGGTCTGCAGAATCTCGCGCAGCTTCGTGAGGCCTTCGCCGACCGTGCTCGCACCCTCCTGACTGAGCGTTTCTCCCTCTCCGCCGACCAGCTTGAGACCTTGCGCGTATCCGCGCGAACTGTACTGCCCAGGCCTGCGATCCGCCTGTTGGACGAGCGTTGGCACGCCGACGATATCACAGCTGAGGACTATCAGCGCCAGCGGCTCAGCATCGAGTTCCAAACTCAACTCCGCATGGCGGAAAAATATCGCAAACGACTCGATCTAGCTGAACGAGAACGGCAGAGCGCAATCCTGGCGCCATTACAGGATCATGAAATCGGACATGTCTGGGGCATCCCCGCCAGCAGTCTGGCCGCCCGGAAGGTTAAGTATCTCTCGCAGTACCTGCATGCCCTTCAAGCTTCATTGCAGGCAAGCGGGACAGCCGCGTCGACGGCGCCGCTGGACCTCTGGAAGGAAACGTTCTCGGTGCTCGCATCCCAACCCATTGACCGTTCGCCCTCGACCTACGACGGGTTGGAAAAGACCGAGTCCGCGCTCATCGAGAAACTGACTGCCATGGCTTGGGGCAGCCTGGCAGAAGAGAGCGAAGTCAAATTCTGGACCTCGCTCGTCTTCGGAGCCAGCTCCAACGCTATGCACTCGGAAATCACCAGGAACTTATTCGGATTACAGCGGCTCCTCACGGTCCTCAACGACATGGACCGCTCGCCCGAGGCAGTGGATGAGGAATTGCTTACGCGTACCGCGCCAATACCAAAGCTGGAAGTAGCCGCGATTGAACCCAAGGACGGGCCTCCAGTCAAGGAGCTCAGCGAGATGCAGACTCAGATCCTCAACAGCATGAGGGGGGAAGATGCGAGCGGGAGGCCCTCCGATAAGTGGTAGGCCTCACTATTTGAGAATGTTGAATGAGAAATGTGAAATGGTGAATTGTCGGAGTCGGACTCCATTCGATGATTTCCGAACATTCACAATTCAACATTCTTCATTGAACATTCCCAATGTATCTCGCCCCCTCGCACGAGGTATGCCTCAATGATTGCACTTTAACTCTGGTTCGGTATAATACCTCCACCTTATGACCAGACCATTCACTATGCGGCAATCCCGCACCTCCGTCCTGATTGCGCTACTCGCCATCAGCCTTATCCCACTGTTTGCTCACGCATCCAGCCTTCTGGAGATCACCGAACTCCTCACCCACCCCGAGCAATACGACCGGCAAGAAGTGGTGGTGACCGGCCAAGTTACCAACGTCCAACTCGCGACAAATCGGCAAGGCCAACCAGCCTATGGATTTCTGTTGAAGGATCAGGCCGGCACGCTGAAGATCATCAGCCTCGGTCAGATCGAGGTTCGAGAAGGCGAGCAGGTGATTGTGGAAGGAGTCTTCTCGCGCCTTCGCCAGGTAGGACGCACGACGATCTACAACGAAATCAAAGCCCTCTCGATCAAGCCGATGAACCGGCTCAACCCCGACTTGGTTGGTTGACAGTAGTTTGGTCTATCCGGTTTGTCCTATTCATCTGGTTGTATTGATTTGTCTCGTGTTTCCAAGGAATGTTCAATGCGCAATGCTCGATGTTCAATTGAACATTCAACATTAAACATTGAGCATTACGGTTAGTGCTAGCTTTCGCGCGGATATTTCAAAGCCCACCCCAGCAGCCTGTCCTGAACTTGATCCGGCAACCACTTCACCATCCACGCGCGCAGCTTGGCATCGGAGCCGACGAGATACCGGGTGCGGGGGGAAGAAGCCGTCAAGGCATGATGCACGGCTCGGACCACTGCATCCGGCGGAATCGCCCGGAGAGCCGCCTGGGCGATTGCTTCGCGAATACGAATCACTGCCTCACCGTATAGAGCCTTTGCCTCTGCGCTGACCGAAGCTTCAAGACTCTCTGCCTCCTTGGTCGATTTTTCCCAAATCGGCGTCGCGATCGCCCCTGGTTCGATAATGGAGACATGAATCCCCCAGGGTCGTAGCTCCATTCTCAGCGCGTCTGTGAGCGCCTCCAGCGCATACTTCGATGCAGAATAGGGCCCCAAGAGAGGGATCGTTCCGCGTCCTGCAATCGACCCCATATTGACAATTCGGCCTCGGGTTCGGCGCAGCAACGGGAGAAATGCCTGCGTGACTGCAATCTGCCCGATCACGTTGACCTCTAGCTGTTTCCGGAGTTGCGACAACGGAATGACTTCGAGGGGACTCCCGATCACGATCCCGGCATTATTGACGAGCCCTCCAAGACCACTCTCACCCACAACCGATTGCACCGCCTTGACGGACCTCATGATCGACGACTCATCGGTGACATCGAGCGTAATGGGAATAAGTGACGGACCTCCCTTGGCGGCTAGCGCCTCCCCTGCCTGAGGGTTGCGTACACCGGCAAATACCGTCATCCCGCGGCCGGCAAAATCAAGCGCACAAGCGGCGCCGATGCCGGTCGAGGCGCCGGTCACAACAACAGTCATCTGGTCTGTTTGGTTCATCTGGTCTGTCTGGTGAGCAAAAGGTAACTGCTTAGGGGTTCAGGCGGAAGGCTGAAGGTAAAAATTTCAGGATCGAAGTTACAAACACTTCAGCCTTCAGTCCATCCACCTGACCCCCTTGCACCTCACGCATGCTTCACTCCTACCTTCAGCCTGAACCCCTTCAGCCTATCTACCTGGGTGGGTACAAACCAAATAAACAAGTAGCCGAGAGTACCACGGCAGCATCGTAATTACTCAGGTGGATAGGCTAACGCCTTCAGCCTGAACCCCTGAGTCGTCATCCTGTATCTTATAGAGCAGCCTTCTCAATTGTTACCAAGAATTAACCCCAACGACCTTGACAGGCCACGGACCTTTCATTATGGTTTCTGAGCGTAACTGCTGAGGTAGATAGGCTGAAGGTGTTTAGACTGAAGTGTTCGGAGCCCCGCCGTCAGTCTAAACACCTTCAGCCTGTATCCGGAGCCTTCAGCCTAACCACCTGAGCCCTAACTATTCTATGTCAAAGATCGGCGTCATCGATATAGGAACCAACTCCATTCACATGGTGCTGGCGGAGATCCAGCCGGACGCAGGGTACAAGATCCTCGATCGCTTTAAAGACATGACAAGACTCGGAAATGGCGCCTTTGCTACCCACCGTCTCACCGATGAAGCCATCGCGCGAGGGCTCGACGTGATTCGCAATCTGGTCACTCTGGCCAAAAACAAGGGGTACAACCGCATCATCGCCGTCGCCACCAGCGCCGTGCGGGAGGCCAAGAATGGCGGAGACTTTATCGATCTCGTGGCCGAACAGACCGGGCTGGCCGTTCGCGTCATCAGCGGAACCGAAGAAGCCAGGTTGATCTTTCTGGGCGTCAAAAACAGTGTGCCCATGACAGAACAGCCGACGCTTTCGGTCGATGTCGGCGGTGGATCGGTCGAGCTGATAGTCGGGAATCGCGACCAGCTCCTCCACGCAAAGAGCTTGAAGTTGGGCGCCATCAGACTGGCGGATGAATTTCTCAAGCGCACACCACCGTCCGAGGGGATGCTTCGTTCCCTCGAAGACACAGTGACGACTCAGTTACAGGTTGCTCTCGATTCGTTCAAGACAAAACGATTCGATGCCCTGATCGCCACGTCCGGCATGGCAGGCAACTTGGCGGAAGTCATTCATTTGCGCCGGACGAATCGCCCCCTCGCCCACATCAATCTCGCGACGATTTCATTGAAGGACGTAAAAGAGATCGAGCAGGATCTCCGCCAATCTACGATTAAAACCAGGCTGGCGATCCCCGGATTAGACCCTAAACGGGTCGATACTCTGTTTCCCGCCACGATGGTTCTTCGGCGTCTGATGGAGCTCTCAGGGCGGGACGAACTGATCTTGTGCGACAAGGCCATTCGTGAAGGCATTATCTACGATTTTATCCAGCGCCACCGTGAACGGCTCAAAGCAGAAGCGGAAATCCCGGACTTGCGGCGGCGAACGGTCATTGCGCTGGCCCGCCGCTGTCGGGCGCCGGAAGCCCACAGTCTCCATGTCGCAAGCCTGGCCCTGCGCCTGTTCGATCAGACGGCTCGCCTTCACCGGTTAGGCCTCTCCGAACGGAATTGGCTTGAATATGCCGCGATCCTGCACGACGTCGGCTATCTCATCAACGAACGCCAGCACCACAAACACGCCTACTACCTGATCACCAATAGCGATCTCGACGGATTATCGGGCCAGGAGATTCAGGTGGTCGCCAATGTCGCGCGCTACCACCGCCGCGGCATCCCGCAACTGAAGCACGAGGGGTTCGATGCCCTCTCCCCCAAATACAAACGCATCGTCAGAATTCTGTCCGCGCTGCTTAGGATCGCCGATGGCCTGGACCGCACGCATTTTTCGGTCGTCCGCACCCTCGATGTGAGACTTGGCGCGACCATTACGATCAGCCTCTACGTGACGGGGGATGCCGAATTGGAAACCTGGGCCGCTGCCGGCCGGGCAGATCTCTTCGAACGGGTCTTCCGCCGCAAGGTAAAACTTTCTGTCATCTCCCAGGACGATGCCGCATGAGCAGCCAAGGTCCTCCGCCCATGACTCCCCACCCCTATCCAGGGAAACTCATTATCGTCGAGGGCATCGACGGGTCCGGGAAAAGCACGCAACTCCTGTTGCTGCACAAGTGGCTGGAGTCGAAAGGCTATAAAGTCTTTTTCACAGAGTGGAACTCCTCGGAGCTGGTCAAAGACACGACCAAACGAGGCAAGAAGAACAAGACCTTGACCCCGACGACGTTCAGCTTGCTGCACGCGACCGACTTTGCCAGCCGGCTGTACCATGAAATTTTACCTCCGCTGAAAGCCGGCATGATCGTCTTGGCCGACCGCTACATGTATACCGCATTCGCCCGTGACGTGACCCGCGGCGTATCGCCCGAATGGATTCGTAAACTCTATAGCTTCGCCATCACGCCCGACATGGCCTTCTACTTCAAGATCCCGATCGAGATAGCCATTTCGAGGCTTCTCGGAGGCACGCGAGGCCAATTCAAATATTACGAGGCCGGCATGGACATGAATCTGAACCAGGACGTGACCGAAAGCTTCCGCATCTTCCAATCGAGCATCCTGGCCCAATACGAGAAGATCGTCGGTGAATTTCAGCTCATCACAATGGACGCGACGAGAGACATCGAAGCCCAGCAAAACGACATGCGCCGACTCGTGGGAGAGGCGCTCACTGATTACAAACCAAAACGGGGCACCCATGGTCGACGCACGGTATTTTGGCGACGGTTTGACGTACCTAAATCCGAGTGACCTGAAGGGGAAACTCATCGCGATCGAAGGCACCGACGGGGTCGGCCGCTCCACGCACATTGAGATGTTGCAGGAGTGGCTGGAGGTGCAGGGCTATGGGGTCATCACAACCGGTTGGACCCGTTCCAATCTCATGTCGAAAACGATCGAAATGGCGAAAGAAGGCAACATTCTCGACCGATGGTCGTTCAGCCTCCTCTACGCCACCGACTTTGCAGATCGCTTAGAGCACGAGATCATCCCGGCGCTTCGTTCAGGATTCATCGTCCTAGCCGACCGGTACATCTATACGGCCCTCGCGCGCGATTTCGTGCGCAGCGGAGACCGCCAATGGGCAAGGGACGTCTTCGGTTTCGCCTTAGTGCCGGATCTCGTGTGCTACATGCGCATCGACGTGGAAACACTCGTGCTGCGCGTCATCGAAACCAAAGGGATGAACTTCTGGGAGTCGGGAATGGACCTTCGCCTCGGCAACGATCTCTACGACAGCTTTAAGAAGTACCAGTCGCTTCTGATCAAGGAATTCGACAAGATGGCGGAAGAGTTTCACTTCGAAGTGGTCGATGCCAGACAATCTCCGGATGAGATCCAGGACGAGCTGCGCGCCAAGATTCAGCCGCTGCTCACCTCCAACCTACAAAGCCCGGCGTTGCCGTCGGATCAGCACATCCAGCCGGCGTAAGAAGAACGTTATTCGGTTTGTTTGGTTTGTCACGTTTGTTTGGTTGAACGAAATACACGAGCAGACCAGCCAGACCAGAGCAACCAGGCCGGTCATATGCTTCACGCAGACTGATGCGCTGCATCCATTGTGATTCCCTCATAATCAAAACAGATTCAGTTCCGAGTTGATTACCGAGGCGCTGTCAACGGCATCCATCGCGCCAGCCATGCTAAATCCACGTAACTCAACAGATATACGTACAAGAGCTTCAAACAGAATCTCCTGGCACATTGATTGCGTTTACGCATAACCAGAAGACACTCGCCGCAATCAACCATAGGGAGGTGCACGATGAATAAGTATTTTACCGCGCTTTCAATCGGCGCTGCGCTGTTACTCTCACTGTGCTTTGTCGATGGAGGCTATGCGTTCCAGATCGTCAACAGGCCACCGCCGGTTGACATTATGACGGTCGCGGAAATGAATGGTTGGATGACAGGGCCGTTGCAAGTCGTTGGCATCCTGTTCGTCGCTGGTCTCATCGTGTTAGTCGGCCTAAGCATTAGAAGGTTGCGACATCATAGCCACGGGTATCAGGCGTAGACGACAAGACGGTTCCTGTGAACCAAGGCTTGGGACCTCGGCGGAGGTCTCAAGCCCGCTCCCATGATCCAGCGCAGAATATTATCCTGGTTGATCAGATTTGTTTTGTTTATCTGCTTGAGTTGCTTCATCTGATCCATCTGGCTTATCCGGAGTATGTCCTCCAACCAATGAAGCCCCCCGCAGCAACCTACTTGCCTGCATTATTCAGCACCGTCCGTCGTCCCCCACCCTTCCCTTCCTCATAGTATGGAGGAGGAAGAGGGCACGTGCATCACACCAGAGCATCTGAATCCAATCCGATTCCCCTCTAATTAAAATAGATTCAACTGAGACAGCGCCGTCATCTCCTCTGCCTTCGGATATTTCTTCGATATCGTGAAAACATGGAAATTATAAAGCAATTGCGAAGAATTTCTCGAAGCTAGCTTTTGCAAGCCACTGGCACAGCGATTGCTCTAAGCCTCACCAGAAGGCCATTAGATGAGAACTCCTCGATATCCGTAAAACGTAAACCGTGACGCAGCATTTTGAATGTTGAAGGATGAATGTTTAATTGCCGGAGTCGATCTAACATTTTCTAAAACATTCACCATTCAAAATTCAACATTTGACATTGTGAAAGATGAGGCGGACGAGCAGTCGACCATCAGCCATTGGATTCAAGGGTGAGAACTCAATGCCGAGAATTCACGCCTGCGAACCCAACCAGAACCTCCTCCTGGTTGCAACCTCTTGGTCGACTGAGCGTCAGCGCCACGGGAGCCCCGGCTCTGCGAGACCCGGAGCTGCGGCTCCCGCCCTTTAACTGGTTTATTTGGTTTATTTATTTCATCTGGTTGATTTGGTTTATCTGGTGAGTGTCGCTCAATCAAACAAACGAGACAAACTACACAAACCAAATAAACCAGAAAGTGGAGGTAGTGTATGAGAAAAATCCTGCTCTTCGTCGCGTTGCTCGGGCTCGATGCGTACTCGACAATGGCCGCTGTATCCGTTGATACAGGTTCCAAGAAGTTTGCCGCTGGTTACGATTTCCTGAAGCAACAGAAGTACCAGGAGGCGCGCACGGCCTTTGAAGCCAACGTTCAACAACACCCTGCGAATGCCATGGCGCACTTCTATCTCGGCGAGGCCTGCTGGGGCTTGAAGGCCTGGGCCTGCGCCGAAGCGCATTACGAGACGACGCTGGAGCTCAATGCGAAATCCTCGGTGGCCGGTTTGGCTAAACAGCGGGGGCGCAAGGCCAAGGTCTGGCGCTTGCTGAACGAAGGGAAGCGGGCCATCATCGAACCGAACGCCTCACCCAAGGAGACCGCCCAGGCAGAGGACAGCTTGGACATCGCGAGCAAGCTGGGGCTCGACGACGAACAACGAATCATCTACCAGCAGTTGCAAGAGAAACGTCAGCAGACGCACAAGGGTGGTAACGGAAAAACAGCGCCAGTCCAGAGTCATGATCGATCGATGGCGATGGTGCCGGCGGGGGAGTTCACCATGGGGAGTTCAATGGGAAACGCCGATGAACTGCCGGAGCATCGGGTCTATGTAAATGCCTTTCTCATGGATAAATATTTAGTGACGGTGGGGCAATATGCGAGATTCCTAGACTCGGCGTCCCTGGACGCACCGCCGGACTGGACCATCATGAATCGGTCCCAGCATCAGATGCGCCCGATCGCCAACGTGGACTGGGAGGAAGCGAATGCCTATTGCGTATGGGCCGGCAAGCGCCTGCCGACCGAGGCGGAGTGGGAGAAGGCGGCACGGGGGACGGATGGCCGGACCTATCCCTGGGGGAATGAGCATCCGACGAAGTTTTACGCAAACGTGAGCAATGAGCATTGGAACAACCATGGCGCCTTGACGCCGGTGGGGACGTTTGAAGAAGGCAAAAGTCCCTACGGCATCTACGACATGGCTGGGAATGTCTGGGAATGGGTCAGCGACTGGTATGACCAGGACTATTATAAAACCAGCCCGTCGCAGAACCCTGTGGGGCCGCCCAGGGGCGCGCACAAAGTGATTCGCGGCGGCTCCTGGGGCAGCAATCCCGATGGCCTTCGTTCCGCGGAACGGGAGACCCATTTGCCGTCGTTCCGGGGCTCTGGCACCGGGTTCCGTTGCGCAAAGACTC
>CXWL01007124.1_pt1 | contig 45396 bp, 38 predicted proteins | sample 590931 | NCBI WGS metagenome assembly CXWL01 (sample SAMEA3498368, study PRJEB10139) | groundwater metagenome | biome: water well; material: biofilm material | place: Germany | collected 2015-04-27 | reverse complement strand
GCGGTGAAGAAGATAACCGCGAAGAAGAAAGCGTCAACCAAGAAGACAGCGAAGCCAAAAACCTAATCAACCCAATCGAGCCCCATGTCGCGGTAAACGCTGCGGTCCTCGTCCCAGTCGGCTTTGACCTTGACGTGCAGGAACAAATGGCATTTGCGGCCCAATTGCGTGGTCATTTCTTCGCGGGCTGCGGTGCCGATGGCGCGTATGCGTGCGCCGCCCTTACCAAGAATTATCGCTTTTTGACTGTCGCGGGCGACCAATATCTGTTGGCGGATTTCGACCGACCCATCGCGGCGCGCCGTGAAAGTTTCGGTCTCGACGGTCGAAGCGTAAGGCAACTCTTCGTGCAACTGTCGGTAAAGTTGTTCGCGTGTAATTTCCGCCGCGAGGTGCCGTTCGGGCGCGTCGCTGACCTCGTCCTCGGGGAAATGCCAGTCGCTGTCGGGGAGAAACGCGCTCAATCGCGACTTCAACCCGCCATCACCCGCTACCCCGTCGCCAGTGGCGGCGCTGATGAAAAATGTCTCGCGAAAGGGTGCACGCGCCATCAATTCTTCGGCGAACTTTAGCAGCGGCTCTTTTTTAACGACATCAACCTTGTTGATCGCCAGAAGTAGCGGTTCCGTGCGCTCCTTCAACGCATCGAGTATCGCCGAAACCTTGGCATTCAGCCCCTTATGCGCATCAACCATCAGCAGGATGACGTCGGCGCCCTCAGCCCCGCTCCACGCCGCCGCGACCATTGCGCGGTCTAACCGTCGTTCAGGTTTGAAAATACCCGGCGTGTCGATCAACACAATCTGCGTCTCACCGTCGATGGCAATGCCCATTAACCGCGTGCGCGTGGTTTGTGCTTTGGCACTGGTAATCGCCACCTTTTGCCCGACCAACGTGTTGACCAGCGTTGATTTGCCCGCATTAGGGGCACCAACCACCGCGACAAAACCGCATTTGCGTGTCATTTCTTACCATCCAATTGTTCGAGCAACGCAGCTGCAGCAGTGGTTTCCGCATCTTGTTTGCTGGTGCCTGATGCGCTGGCTTCGCCGACATGGGCGATGCTGACCGACACAGAAAAGCGCGGTGCATGGTCGGGGCCAGCGCGTGAGGTAACCTCAAACACAGGCGGTTTGCGTTTGTTGGCGGCGGCCCATTCGAGCAGTGCGGATTTGGGATGTTTGGTCGTGGCCGCCATCACATCAAAGCGCCCCTCCCACAGCCGCAGCACAAGGCTACGCGCCTCATCCATGCCGCCCTCTATATAAACTGCACCGATCAACGCTTCCATGACATCGCCGAGGATATTGTCGCTGTCACGCGCACCGTCATCGCGCGCCTGTTTGCCGAGGCGGATGAAGCGTGCAAGCCCAATGTCACGCGCAACATCGGCACAGGTCGCACCCGATACAAGCATGTTTAGGCGAGCGGATAATTCACCCTCCTTGGCTTTGGGGAAGCGGCGATACAGTTCGTCCGCAATAGCGAGACCAAGCACGCGGTCGCCCAAAAACTCCAGTCGTTGATAATCCGTTCCGCTCGCGCCGCGCTGTGCGTCGTGGCTGCCGTGCGTCAGGGCACTCTGCAACAGCGCCTGATCGACGATGTCATAGCCCAATTTGGCGGTAAGTGCGTTGGGACTATCCTCGCTCAAAACCCTTCTCCGATCCGGTTCCACCTAGCGGCAGTGAACCAGCTAATCGGGTTATACCAACGCGCTGATCCGTCGGTTGAAAATATCGTCACCCACGCTTCGCCAACCAGATTATCCACAGGAACCATGCCAATTCCGGCATCTTCAGCCGCAGGGAAGCGGCTGTCATAGCTGCGGTCGCGATTGTCACCCATCATGAACAAATGCCCCTCCGGCACCTGATAAACGCCGGTTGTGTCGGCGTCGCCAAGCACAAGGTCGAGCACTTGATAGCTGCGTCCGCCCGGGAGCGTTTCAACAAAGCGCGGATAATGGCAGGTCAATTGCCCGTTGCTGCCCATCACCTCGAACGCGGGGCGGAAACACGGGTTGCCAAAGCTAGCCGCGACCATATTTTCGCTGGCGGGGATGACAAGATCGGCGATTTGGCGACGCGCAACGGGCACATCGTTGATCCGCACCACGCCATCAACCACCTGTATGCGGTCGCCGGGCAGGCCGATGACGCGCTTGATATAGTCGGTGTGATTGCCAGGCGGTGCTTTGAATACCGCGACATCGCCGCGTTCCGGCAGTCGGCCAAACAGGCGCCCGGAGATGAGCGGCAGGCTGAACGGCAGACTGTGGCTGGTATAACCATAAGCGGTTTTGTTGACCATCAGATAGTCACCGATGAGCAGTCGCGGCTGCATCGATTCCGATGGAATGTTGAACGACGAAATCAAAAAACTGCGGATGATGAGCACCAACAGCGCAAACTTAACAAGGAACAGCGCAAAATCGCGCAGTTCGCGGCGAAGGTCATGCTGCGGTGGTTGCGCAATGTCAGGTGCGGTGTCATTGCCTGATGAAGTGATGATGGTGGTTTCTGGCATGGGCGGCGCTTTGCGGCCTCGTAGCCCCTTGGTCAAGGTTCGGAAGGGTCAAGCGTGACAGATTTTGGGGCAGCGTGGGCAAAAGTTGATGCGTGGAGGCCAAAGACGTTGGCGGCGTTGCTTGATGGAAAATCGGATGAGCGCGAAACGGCGCTGGTCAAGCATATGTGCGGCATCCGCTTTGACTGGTGCAAAACACATCTCGATACAGCGGCGGTTTCGGCCTTTAGCGCGCTCGCTGACGCTAGCGGTTTAGATGGGGCGCGGAGCGCAATGTTTGGTGGTGAAATCGTCAATGTCACCGAAGGTCGCGCGGTTGAACATTGCGCTGAGCGCGGTGAGGGCGCGGAGATGAGCGTTGCACTCGCAAGTGCCTTTCACGAACGGATGCGCGCGCTGATAGAGGCGATAGACGCTGGCGCATTCGGTGAGATCAAGCATCTGCTGCACATTGGCATTGGTGGGTCAGCGCTTGGCCCCGAATTGTTGATTGATGCCTTGGCGCGCGATGCAGGGCGTTATGATGTTGCGGTTGTTTCCAACGTTGATGGCGCGGCGCTTGCCGAAGTGTTCAAACGCTTTGATCCCGGCAAGACGCTGATTGCCGTCGCTTCGAAAACCTTCACCACCACCGAAACATTGATGAATGCCCAGTCCGCGCTCGAATGGATGGGTGATGCGGGCGTTGAAGACCCGATTGGCCGCGTCATCGCGCTGACGGCAAAGCCCGAAAAGGCGTTGGAATGGGGTGTTGATGAGACGCGCATAGTGCCGTTTTCCGAAAGCGTTGGCGGGCGCTATTCGATCTGGTCGTCGATTGGCTTCCCGGCCGCGCTGGCGCTGGGATGGAACGGGTTTGCCGAACTGCTTGAGGGTGCTGCCACGATGGACCGCCATTTCCGCTTGACGCCGTGGGCGCAAAATATCCCCGTCATCGCGGCCTTTGTTGATCTGATTTATGCGCAAAATATGCGCTGCGAAACGCGCGCGGTGTTCGCCTATGACGAGCGGTTGCGGTTGATTCCCTCCTATCTTCAGCAGCTTGAGATGGAATCGAACGGCAAACTCGTTCGCACAGACGGCACTACGCTTGACCGTCCGTCGGCTCCGGTCACATGGGGCGGGGTTGGCACCGATGCACAGCACGCAGTGTTTCAGTTGCTTCATCAGGGCACGCACCTGATTCCGGTGGAGTTTTTGGCGGTGATCGAGCCGGGCCACGACCTTGACCCCGCGCACCACAATGCTTTGCTCGGCAATTGCATCGCGCAAGGGGCGGCGTTGATGGCCGGGCGGTGTAACCCGGATGATAGGCCACGCGAATATCCCGGCAATCGTCCATCCACAACTCTGTTGCTCGACCAGCTGGACCCACGCACATTGGGCGCGCTCATTGCCTTTTATGAGCACCGCACTTTTTCCAATGCGGTGATGCTGGGGATTAACGCATTTGACCAGTTCGGGGTCGAGCTGGGCAAGGAAATGGCCAACGCGGTCGAGGGTGACGGCGGCGCAGAGTTTGATTCGGCGACCAAGGCATTGCTCAAAGCAGCTTTTGGACACTAGGTCATAAACTCATAAACCACGCTACCGAGGTTTGAAGCGATTTCGTTCAGTGCAAGGAGGAAAGGCGAAGCGAATATGTCGATATTTCTAGACTTTCCGACGCAGCAATGGACGCAATCGGTCAAATCCCATAGGGACGACAAAATGGCTTCCATCTCGGATCGCACTGCTCTTGAAGAGTGTACCACACTCCCCTTGCGAGCATTTCGGCCCGATATGTTTGCCATTTTGCCGCCTCGAAAGCGCGGTTTATGAGTTTATGACCTAAGGTGATGCATGAGCAGTTTTGATTTTGACCTGTTCGTCATTGGTGCGGGATCGGGCGGGGTGCGTGCGGCGCGGATTGCTGCATCACATGGCGCGCGCGTAGCGGTGGCGGAGGAATATCGCGTCGGGGGCACCTGTGTCATCCGTGGCTGCGTGCCGAAAAAAATGCTGGTCTATGGTGCGCATTTCGCCGAAGATTTGCACGAAGCCGCGCGCTTTGGCTGGGACATAGCGGGCGCAACATTCAACTGGCCGCGTTTGCGCGATGTGGTTCAGGCCGATGTGACGCGGCTGGAGGGGCTTTATACCCAGACGCTCGATAACAACGAAGTGACACTGTTTGCGCAGCGTGCGACGGTGGCGGGGCCGCACAGCGTTGCTTTGGCCGACGGGCGCGAAATCACCGCCAAGGTCATCCTGATTGCGACGGGCGGGCGGCCCGCCATCCCCGATGTTCCGGGCGCAGAACATGGCATCACTTCGAACGAGATATTCTACTTGGACGCGCTGCCGCGCCGCGCAGTGATTGCCGGGGGAGGCTATATCGCCAATGAGTTTGCGGGTGTCCTCCATGCCTTTGGTGTCGAGGTGACACTGGTAACGCGCGGCGAGAGGATGTTGCGCGGTTATGATGCCGAAATTGTTGATCGCTTATTGGCCATGTCGCGCGCCAAGGGCATCGACATACGGATGAACTTCCCGCTTGGCGGCATAGTGAAACAGGCTGACGGAAGCCTGACTGTCGATGGCGGCGATACGGGGGTGATCGAAACCGACCTTGTGCTATTCGCTATTGGCCGCGTCCCCAATGTCGAAGGGTTGGGGTTGGGGCAAGCAGGGGTTACGCTTGATGAAGCAGGTGCAGTGATTGTCGATGCCTATAATCAATCGTCGGTGCCCAGCATCTATGCCGTTGGCGATGTCACCAATCGCGTGCAATTGACCCCCGTCGCGATCCGCGAGGGGCACGCCTTTGCCGACACTGTGTTCGGCGGCAACCCGCGCAAAACCGACTATGATAATATCCCTACTGCTGTTTTCTCCAGCCCGCCGCTTGCCGGTGTCGGTTTAACCGAGGAGGAGGCGAGGGTTAAATATGGTGACAATGTTCACATATATCGCAGCGATTTTCGCCCGATGAAAAATGTCGTTTCGGGGCGTGAGGAGCGCGGGCTTTACAAGATGATTACGGCTGGTCCCGATGAGCAGGTCATCGGGCTGCACATGATCGGCCCCGACAGCAGCGAGATTTTGCAAGCCGCCGCGATTGCGGTCAAGGCGGGCCTCAGCAAACAGGCGTTTGATGACACCATGGCGCTGCATCCTAGCATGGCCGAGGAGCTGGTGTTGCTCAAATGAAGTTTTGATTTGCAACTGATATGGCCGCTTGCTAGCATCGCCCCCTAATGGAGGAGACCGCAATGCGTGGAACAGTCTTTGTATCGGGCGGTAGTGGTTATATCGCGGGGTTCCTGATCCGCCAGCTAGTGGCGGAAGGATGGATGGTCCACACCAGCATCCGCAACCTTGCCAAAGAAAGCCATGTTCGCGGTCTGCTTGGTGTCGATAACGCGCGGCTTAAGTTTTTCGCTGCTGACCTGATGAGCGATGCCGGATGGGTCGAAGCGATGGCGGGGTGCAGCCATGTTGCGCATGTCGCGTCGCCGCTCCCCAGCGCCGCGCCCAAATCAGCCGATGAGCTGATTATCCCCGCGCGCGACGGTGCGCTGCGGGCTTTGCGCGCGGCCAAGGCCGCTGGGGTTAAACGCTTTGTCATGACCTCCTCCGCCGCCGCCATCGCTTATGGCCATGGCAAGGGCCAACAGCATTTTACCGAGGCCGATTGGACCAATTTGGATAGCCCCGACGCTTATCCCTATGTCCAGTCGAAAACGATTGCCGAACGGGCGGCACGTGATTGGGTGGCGGCGGAGGGCGGGGGAATAGAATATGTCAGCGTCAACCCGTCGCTGGTGCTGGGGCCGCTATTATCCGACGATTTTTCGACATCATTAGAGGCGATCAAGAAACTGCTCGAAGGGTCGTTGCCCGGTCTGCCCAATTTCGGATTTGGCGTCGTCGATGTCCGCGATGTCGCCGATTTGCATGTTCGATGCCTGACCGCACCCAATATGGCTGGGGAGCGCTTCATCGCGTCGGGACCATTTTTGTGGATGAAAGAAGTCGCCGAAATCTTGCGCGATGGACTGGGCGAACAAGCGCGGAAAGTGCCAACGCGCGGTCTGCCCGATTTTCTGGTCAAACTCTCGGCGCTGTTTGACCCGGTCATCAAACAGGTTGTGGGAGAATTGGGCAATGTCCGCGACATGGACGCCAGCCATGCCAAGACGGTGTTGGGCTGGGAAACGCGGCCCGTGGTGGAGACTATCCTTGATACCGCGCGCGATATGATCCGGCTTGGTCTCGTCAAAGTTTGAGTTTTTGCTTGGCAATCGGCACATGAAGGAGAATGGTAGGTTTAACGTAATTTTCTTTTAAGAGGGCTTCATGTCAGCCAATATCGCCGAGCTTGAAAAACGCCGCGCCGCTGCGAGACTAGGTGGCGGGCAGAAGCGCATTGATGCCCAGCACGCCAAGGGGCGGTTGACCGCGCGCGAACGGCTAAGCACACTGCTCGACGAGGGCAGTTTTGAAGAACTCGACATGTATGTCGAGCACAATTGCGTCGATTTTGGCATGGCCGACACCAAGTTCCCCGGCGACGGGGTAGTGACGGGCAGCGGCACGATCAACGGTCGCCTCGTCTATGTCTATTCGCAGGATTTTACGGTGTTCGGCGGTTCGCTGTCCGAAGCGCATGCCAAGAAAATCTGCAAGGTGATGGACAATGCGATGAAGGTCGGCGCACCAATCATCGGCATCAACGATAGCGGCGGCGCGCGGATACAAGAAGGCGTGGCGTCGCTCGGCGGCTATGCCGAGGTGTTCCAGCGTAATGTGCTGGCCAGCGGCGTGGTGCCGCAAATCAGCCTTATCATGGGGCCGTGCGCGGGCGGGGCGGTTTATTCGCCCGCGATGACCGACTTCATCTTCATGGTGAAAGATACAAGCTATATGTTTGTAACTGGACCAGAAGTTGTGAAAACTGTCACCAACGAAGTGGTCACTCAGGAAGAATTGGGCGGCGCGGTGACACACACGACCAAATCGGGCGTTGCCGACAATGCGTTCGAAAACGACATTGAAGCACTGCTCGCTGCGCGTGATTTCTTTGATTTTCTGCCCGAAAATAACCGTATCGGCGTGCCCGAACGCCCCACGGCGGACGAATGGGATCGTGTTGAGAACAGCCTCGACACGCTGATCCCCGCCAATGCCAATCAGCCTTATGACATGCACGAAGTCATCCGCAAGACGGTCGATGAGGGCGATTTCTTTGAGGTGCAACCCGCACATGCGGGCAATATCCTGATCGGATTTGGCCGGGTTGAGGGGCGCACGGTGGGCGTCGTTGCCAATCAACCGATGGTGCTCGCGGGTTGCCTAGACATCAACGCATCGAAAAAGGCTGCGCGCTTCGTGCGCTTCTGCGATGCGTTTGAGATACCTATCCTGACCTTTGTTGACGTGCCGGGTTTTCTGCCGGGCGTGGGGCAGGAGCATAGTGGCATCATCAAACATGGCGCAAAGCTGCTGTTCGCTTATGGCGAGGCGACGGTGCCAAAAATCACCATCATCACCCGCAAAGCCTATGGCGGGGCCTATGACGTTATGGCGTCAAAGCATCTGCGCGGCGATCTCAACTACGCCTGGCCGACGGCGGAAATCGCAGTGATGGGCGCGAAGGGCGCGGTCGAGATCATCTTTCGCGGGCTTTCGGCAGAGGAGCAAGCGGTCAAAACGCAAGAATATGAGGAGCGCTTTGCCAACCCGTTTGTCGCGGCGAGCAAGGGGTTCATCGATGAAGTGATCTATCCGCACTCCACGCGGCGGCGGATTGCGTTGGGGTTGCGGAAGCTGCGGAATAAGACGTTGGAAAACCCGTGGAAGAAACATGACAATATACCGCTTTGATTCATGACAGATTGGTTCTCCCAGATTTGGCTGTCGGGCATGATTATAGCCATCATCTATCCGTCGATGAGATATGTTGTGCGTTACATCCGCGCATCACCATCGACTGTCGATGTATCATCGCCAAAGCCAGATCGAAGTTGGGGCGATCCAGAGCTATTCAGGTACATGCTATATTTTATCGGCCTAAGCTTGGCGCTTGTTATCTTCATCTGGACGCCAGCGGCAAAAGCGCTTGCCCAGTCTGTGGACCTCTGGGCTATCATACCCGTCTCAATGGCGGTTTTCTATACTATGGCTATCTATGTTGAACTCCGCGACGGTCTGGCAGGCCCGCTGCTACGGCGGGGGATGGACAGGCCTTACTCGCGCACGGAAAACCCTAAGTGGTATTGGGCTTCAATTGCCATCAAGGCTGTCACGGTAGGCCTATCAGGGTTGATGTTTTACGCATGGGAATATTGGACATGAAACTAGGCCGCCTCAACCATATCGGCGTGGCGACGCCCAGCATCGCGGACAGCATCGCCCATTGGCGCAATGTCATGGGCGCGACGCATATTCACGCAGCCTTTGACATGCCCGATCAGGGCGTGCGGGTGTGTTTTGTTGATGCGCCGAATACACAGATCGAGCTGATCGAGCCGCTGGGGCTGGACTCGCCTCTCATAAACTTTCTTGCCAAAAACCCGGCTGGCGGACAACATCATATGTGTTACGAAGTGCCCGACATCTACGCCGCCAAGGCGTGGTTCGAAGGGCAGGGCAAGCGCGTGCTGGGCGAGCCGCGCATTGGCGCACATGGGACGTTGATTTTCTTCCTCCACCCGCGCGACATGGGCGGGGTGTTGACCGAGATTATGGAATTGCCTCCTGTGACGAGTGGGGGGCATTGAACTACTCCTCTCCCCTTGAGGGAGAGGGCAACGAGACTTAGCCCATGGGGCTTAGTCGTAGTGGGTGAGGGGTTAAGCTGCTGCAATCCAAACGGTCCCTCACCAACTTCGCCTAGGCCGCAAGCGACCAAGGCATCGTATCCTCTCCCTCAAGGGGAGAGGAAAGGAGAACCAGATGACTGAATATGAAACCATCCGCTTTGACATCGTGGACACCGTCGCCACCATAACGCTTAACCGACCGGAGCGCCTCAACGCGATGCCGCCGCAAATGGCCGATGAGATTAGCGACGCGCTAGATAATCTGGGCGGTGCGCGGGCGGTGCTGATGACGGGGGAAGGGCGCGCTTTTTGCTCTGGCGCGGACCTGACGATGCGCGGCGGTCCGGTGGCGGCAGGTGGCGGCGGCCCCTACGGCGCGCTGACGCGGCACTATAACCCCTTGATGCTCAAACTGTCGCGGCTCGATATTCCGGTGATCAGTGCGGTCAATGGCCCGGCGGCGGGGATAGGGTGCAGCCTCGCGCTCGCAGCGGATTTTGTAATCGCTGGCAAGGGCGCCTATTTTCTGCAAGCCTTCGTCAATATCGGCCTCGTCCCCGACGGCGGCGCAAGCTGGATGCTCCCCCGCCTGATTGGCAAAGCGCGCGCGGCGCAGATGATGATGCTTGGCGAGAAAATTGGGGCTAGCCAAGCTGCCGAGTGGGGGCTGGTCTATAAATGCGTCGAGGATGCCGAGTTGATGAGCGATGCGCGCGCGCTTGCGGCAAAACTCGCCAACGGCCCGACGCTAGCGCTGGGGATCATGCGGCAAAATATCGTAGCCGCGCTCGACAGCGATTATGCTACTGCTCTGCTCCGCGAGGCGGATGGGCAACGGATTGCGGGGAGTAGCGCCGATGCTATGGAGGGCGGCATGTCCTTCTTGCAAAAGCGCAAGCCAGTCTTCACAGGACAATAATGGCAGATAAAAAAGACTGGGAGGCGCTCGCCGCCAAAGAGGTCAAGGGCCCAGATGCGTTTAGGGACCTGATCTGGCACACGCCCGAGGGGATTGCGGTCAAGCCACTCTATACGGCGGACGATATTGGAACGGATGCGGGTGACGCTGGCCTGCCCGGCTTCGCGCCGTTCACGCGCGGGGTGCGCGCAACCATGTATGCCGGGCGGCCATGGACCATCCGCCAATATGCGGGCTTTTCCACCGCCGAAGAGAGCAACGCTTTCTATCGCCGCAACCTCGCCGCCGGACAAAAGGGCCTCAGCGTTGCCTTCGACCTTGCTACGCATCGCGGCTATGACAGCGACCATCCGCGCGTGGTCGGCGATGTCGGCAAGGCAGGCGTGGCGATCGACAGCGTCGAGGATATGAAAATCCTGTTCGATGGCATCCCGCTCGACAAAATGTCGGTCAGCATGACGATGAACGGCGCGGTCATCCCGATCCTCGCCTTCTTCATCGTCGCGGGTGAAGAGCAGGGCGTTGCTCAGGACAAGCTGGACGGCACCATCCAGAACGACATCCTCAAGGAGTTCATGGTCCGCAACACCTATATCTACCCGCCCGAACCCAGCATGCGGATTGTCAGCGACATCATCGCCTACACCTCGGCGCATATGCCCAAGTTCAACAGCATATCGATTTCGGGCTATCATATGCACGAAGCCGGAGCGACGGCGGTGCAGGAACTCGCCTTCACCATCGCTGACGGCAAGGAATATGTGCAACGGGCGATGGCCACAGGCCTCGATATTGACGCGTTTGCACCGCGCCTCAGCTTCTTCTTCGGCATCGGCATGAATTTCTTTATGGAGGTGTCGAAACTGCGCGCGGCGCGGACTTTGTGGCACCGCGTGATGGATGGTCTCGGCGCGAAAGACGAGCGCTCGAAAATGCTGCGCACGCACTGCCAGACCTCCGGTGTGAGCCTGCAGGAGCAAGACCCCTATACCAACGTCATCCGCACGACGATTGAGGCGATGGCAGCTACGCTTGGCGGCACGCAGAGCCTCCACACCAATGCGCTGGATGAGGCGATTGCGCTTCCTACAGATTTTTCGGCACGTATCGCCCGCAATACGCAGATCGTGCTGGCGGAGGAGAGCGGGATAACCCGGGTGGTCGATCCGCTCGGCGGTTCCTATTATGTTGAGGCGTTGACGGCGGGGCTGGTCGATGCAGCATGGGCGATCATCGAGGAAGTCGATGCGCTGGACGGCATGACCAAAGCGGTCGCAAGCGGAATGCCCAAGCGCTTGATCGAGGAGGCCGCCGCTGCCCGTCAGGCGCGCGTGGACAAGGGCGAGGACGTGATCGTCGGAGTCAATAAGTATAAAATGGCCAGCGAAGAACATCTCGATACGTTGGAGGTGGACAACCACGCGGTCCGCGATGGCCAGATTGCGCGGCTCAAGGCGATGAAGGCGGCAAGGGACGAGGCGGTCTGTCAGGCGGCGCTTGCTAACCTTACCGAGGCCGCCAAAACCACCGTTCGCCCTGAGCCTGTCGAAGGGTCGTCCTTCATTTCGGGCGGCGCAGAAGAACAGGGCGGTGCTTCGACAAGCTCAGCACGAACGGGACTTCAAAACAACCTCCTCGCCCTCGCCGTTGAATGCGCCCGCGCCCGCGCGACGCTGGGCGAAATATCCGATGCGATGGAGGCCGCCTTTGGCCGTTACCATACCACGCCAACCCCGGTGCAAGGCATCTACGGCGCGGCCTATGCGGGCGACGCGCGCTATGTTCAGGTGGTCGATGGCGTGAAGGCGGTCGCGCGCCGACTGGGCCGCAAGCCCAAATTGCTCGTCGCCAAGATGGGGCAGGATGGGCATGATCGCGGGGCGAACATCATCGCTAGCGCATTCGGCGATATGGGATTTGACGTGGTCAGTGGCCCATTGTTCCAGACGCCAGAGGAAGTGCTTGTGCTCGCGCTTGACAGCGCGGTCGATGTCATCGGCGCATCCTCGCTCGCGGCGGGGCACAAGACACTTATCCCCGAACTTGTCCACAGGCTGCGCGACGCAGGCCGCAGCGATATCAAGGTTATCGTCGGCGGGGTCATTCCGCCGCAAGACTATGATTTTCTGCGCGACGCGGGTGTGCAGGGCATTTACGGGCCGGGGTCGAACGTGGTCGAATGCGCGGCGGATGTGCTGCGGCTGTTGGGGCACAATATGCCTTTATTAGGAGAGACTGATTGACCACTCGTACCGACTGGACCCGTGCCGAAATATCTGCCCTGTTCGACCTGCCGTTCGGTGAACTGATGTTCCGAGCGCAGAGCGTGCACCGCGCGCATCACGCCGCCGGGGAAATCCAGCTGTGCACGCTGCTGTCGATCAAGACCGGTGGCTGCCCAGAAGATTGCGGCTATTGTTCGCAGAGCGCGTCCGCCGATAGCGGCGTAAAAGCCGAAAAATTGATGGATGTATCCGCCGTTCTCGCCTCCGCCGCAGAGGCAAAAGCCGCAGGATCACAGCGATTTTGCATGGGCGCGGCGTGGCGCAACCCCAAGGACCGCGACATGGATGCCATCACCGCGATGGTTGCGGGCGTCCGCGATATGGGCTTGGAAACATGCATGACGCTGGGGATGCTCAGCGGCGAACAGGCGCGAGCGTTGGCGGCAGCGGGCCTCGATTATTACAACCATAATATTGATACTTCGCCAGAATATTACGGCAATGTTATTACCACACGGACGTTTCAGGACAGGCTCGATACGCTGGCGGAGGTGCGCCGCGCGGGCATCAATGTCTGCAGCGGCGGGATTGTCGGTATGGGCGAAACCCGCGCCGACCGGGTGGGCTTCATCCACACGCTGGCGACGCTGGAACAGCATCCCGAAAGTGTGCCAGTCAACGCGCTGGTGCCGGTAAAGGGAACCGTGCTGGGCGACATGCTCGCGGATACGCCGCTCGCCAAGATCGACGACATCGAATTCGTCCGCACCATTGCCGTGGCGCGGGTCACCATGCCAATGAGCATGGTACGCCTGAGCGCGGGCCGCGAAAGCATGAGCGAGGCGACACAGGCCTTGTGCTTCATGGCAGGCGCGAACAGCATCTTCACCGGTGACAAGCTCTTGACCGCAGCCAATGCAGGCGACGACAAGGATGCGGCGATGCTGGCGAAGCTGGGGTTGGTGCCGATGGAGACTGAGGAGCCGCTCAGGGCGTGCAAGGCGTTGGAGGCGGCGGAGTGAAACGCTTAGTCAAGAGAACGCCGGTAGAATTTTTGTTGCCCAACGAGGTTAGGGCTATTGCTCACGCGACTCAGTCATTGCGAGAGTGCTATAAATCTTCAGGCCTTGATTTCACACCTGACGGAAAATTCGTCGGTGACTTAGGCGAAGCAATTGCTGCTGAAATGTTTGGAATCAGACTTGAGCAGGGGAAGGGAATTGACGGTTATTTTGGCGTCATTCCGGTGCAAATCAAAACAACTGGACGACCTAACGGTGGAGCTGCGTTCAGGTCGATTGATGAAAGCCATCCCAAGAATACTCAGCTGATCGTCTATTTCATTGATTGGGAAAAGGGCATTGGCGAACTAATATATAATGGCACCGAAGAGCTCGTTCGACCGGACTGCAAAGGTGGTCAGCGTGAAGCATCACGGCATAAACTCCTCACAACCGACATCGTTGCTGGGGGATCTATTGAACTTCCAATCCTCGAAGAGTTTAAGAATAGGTACATGACCTAATGTTCAAAAAAATCCTAATCGCAAACCGTGGTGAGATTGCTCGCCGTGTCATCAAAACCGCTCGCCACATGGGCATCAAGACGGTCGCCGTCTATTCGGATGCCGATGCGCGCGCACCGTTCGTGCTCGACGCGGATGAGGCGGTGCATATTGGGCCTTCGCCTGCTGCGCAGTCCTATCTGATTGCCGAGAAGATCATCGAGGCGTGCAAGGCGACTGGCGCAGAGGCAGTGCATCCGGGCTATGGTTTCCTGTCCGAACGCACCAGTTTTGCCGAGGCGCTTGCGGCAGAGGGCATCGCCTTTATCGGCCCGCCGGTGAACGCCATCGCCGCTATGGGCGACAAGATCGAATCCAAGAAGCTCGCCAAGGAAGCAGGCGTCAATGTCGTCCCCGGTTTCGTGGGAGAGATTGAAGATACCGAACATGCCGTGCGCATTTCGGATGAGATCGGATATCCGGTGATGATGAAGGCCTCAGCAGGCGGCGGCGGCAAGGGGATGCGGCTTGCCTATGACGAAAAGGACGTCCGGGAGGGGTTTGAAGCCGTCAAACGCGAGGGGCTGAACAGTTTCGGCGACGACCGTGTGTTCATCGAGAAATTCATCCTGAACCCGCGCCACATCGAAATCCAGATATTGGGCGACCAACACGGTAACATCCTCTACCTCAATGAGCGCGAATGCAGCATCCAGCGCCGCCATCAAAAGGTGGTCGAGGAAGCGCCGTCGCCCTTCGTCACCCCCAAAATGCGCAAGGCGATGGGCGAGCAATGCGTCGCGCTGTCCAAGGCGGTGGGCTATTATTCGGCAGGCACTGTTGAACTGATCGTCAGTGGCGCGGACCCAACGGGCGAGAGCTTCTACTTCCTTGAAATGAACACCCGGTTGCAGGTCGAACATCCCGTCACCGAATGCATCACTGGGATTGATCTGGTCGAACAGATGATCCGCGTCGCGGCGGGTGAGGCATTATCGTTCGGCCAAGATGATGTGAAACTCGATGGCTGGGCGGTCGAAACCCGCGTCTATGCCGAAGACCCTTACCGTGGTTTTTTGCCGAGCACGGGTAGGCTGGTGCGTTATTCTCTCCCCTCTCCTTCAGGGGAGGGGCTTATTAGAGTCGATGACGGCGTCGCCGAGGGCGGTGAGGTCAGCATCTTCTATGACCCGATGATCGCCAAGCTCATCACCCACGGTGCCATGCGCGAAGACGCGATTGATCTTCAAATTGCTGCGCTCGACCAATTCGAAATCGAGGGCGTTGGCCACAATATCGACTTCCTCTCTGCCATCATGCAGCACCCGCGTTTCCGCGTCGGTGACATAACAACGGGGTTCATCGCCGAAGAGTATCCCGATGGTTTCAAGGGCGCGCCCGCTTCGCCCGACCTACTCCGTTCACTCAGCGCGATTGCGGCCTTCGCGGCGACGGCAGAGGCCGACCGAGCGCGGCGGGTCGATGGTCAATTGGGAGATCGGCTGCCGCCACCCGCTGCTTGGCAAGTGTTGGTAGGCGATACGGCGCATGCTGTGGCGCTGTTTGGCGATGATGTGAACGTTGACGGGGAACCTCTCTATTTAGCCATGGAATATACGCCGGGGGATCGGTTGATAGAGGCGGAGATTGATGAAATCCCGCTCAGCGTCAAAATCGCCAAAACCCGCACCGGCTTCACGCTCAATACACGCGGGGCCAGTCATAAGGTTTGCGTACTCCCCGCGCATGTCGCGCCGCTCGCCCGCCATATGATCGAGAAAGTGCCGCCCGATCTGTCGCGCTACCTGCTCGCGCCGATGCCGGGACTGCTAGTCGCGTTGCATGTGGGCGCGGGCGACAAGGTTGAAGCCGGGCAACCGCTCGCGGTGGTCGAGGCGATGAAGATGGAAAATATCCTGCGCGCAGAGAAATCTGGCGTGGTCAAATCACTCAGCGCTGCTCAGGGTGATAGCCTTGCGGTAGATGCTGTGATATTGGAGATGGAGCAAAATACGTTAAATGAGGTAATATCCTCCACATAAAAACGCGATGACAAAAGCAAGAAGTATGCTCACACGCTGCATGACTGCTCGCCTTTTTGCCTTTGGTAAATTATCGTCTATTTGCCTTTGTAAGACCTTTGCTTGCTCTACCGCCGCCCATTTGGAGAGATTTTTTCCCTTTGGAACTTTCCACTTTGATGGCAGCCAGTTCTTTGGGTGGTTCCCTGGCGTATGACGTGGTCCTGGCCAAATGCTAACTATGGCAATGACCCCTGCAATCAGGAAGCCAACGGAGCCTATTGTTGCAAGCGTGCTAATTAATTTATCCGGCACAGCGGTGCCGTGCTGGTTCACGACAGCGGCGAAGCTGGCTGCGCTAAATGTTAGTGACAGCGAAGCTAGGCCAAATCCTCGCTGTTCTGATGACGAGTGAATAGCAAACTGCGTCGCCAGCTTAACCTCGCCTTCTCGGATAACTTCGTGGAGCACATCGTCAGGCAGTTGATAGAGTTCATCAAGTTCAGCGTAAGCTTCATCGTGTTCGTGTTTTGTATTTTTAATCTTGCTGAATCTGGCGCACATGTTAAGCAATCTCCTATGGCTATACCTCCAGAACGTGATTGGCTGAATAATTCCCCTGGAAAACGCGGTGGTGATACTCCACGCCCTGCGCCAACTCCAAGCCCCACACCAACTCCAAGCCCCACGCCAACTCCAAAGCCCACTGGTCGTTAATCGCCCACTATCGCCACAGCCCTGATCCACCCAGCACTCGCCCGTTCGATCTTTACGGGAAAGCAGGACAGCGTAAATCCGAACGCGGGCAGGGCGACGAGGTTGGTCAACTTCTCGATCTGATAATAGGGCAATATCCGCCCCGCCTTATGCCCTTCCCAGATGATGCTGGGGTCGCGGCTTTCGGCCCATTTCCGCGCAGTGTGGCTGAACGGCGCGTCCCAACTCCACGCATCGGTGCCGACGACTTGGACTCCGCGTGTCGTCAGATAGAGCGTTGCCTCCGCGCCCATGCCGCATCCTTGGTCGGTGAAATTATCGGTGCCGTACACCGCGCCCGATTGTACCAACACGATGTCTAGCGGTTTAAGCGTATAGCCAATCCGTGTCAGTTCAGCCTCGACCTCCGCCGCACTCACGACATGGCCGTGCGGCATCGCGGAAAAATCGAGCTTCACACCGGGGCGGAAAAACAGGTCGAGCGGCGCTTCGTCGATGGATGGTGCAGGGGTCGCTCCACTGTTGGTAGTCGAATGGAAATGCCACGGTGCATCCATATGGGTGCCGTTGTGGGTGCTAAGCGTCAGGCTCTCGACTGCCCAGCCTTCGCCATCGGGTAAATCTTGCTTGGTCAAACCGGGAAAGAAGCTCGCAATCTGCTCCCACGTATTCTGATGGGTCATGTAAGTGATTTGCGGCCGCATCACGGGCGGGTCGGACACCACGTCATTGGTGATCGGAATACTAAGGTCGATAAAGCGTGTCATACTCGCCCCTTGTGCAAGCGCGTTCGCGCGTTAATGCTGCTCATAACGCTATAGCGACAAAGTTGGGGAGAGAATATGGCCGACGCAGCCGTCAACGATCACGCGGTTGATTATCAACCCAGCGCCAAGGACATCAGGCTGGTCATCGCTGCGTCTTCCGCCGGGACCATTTTCGAATGGTATGATTTTTTCATTTACGGTGCACTCGGTGCCATCCTCAGCAAGACATTTTTCCCCAGCGGCAACGCGACACTGGAAATGCTGTTATTCTGGTTGGTGTTTGCGGTCGGCTTTGGCTTTCGCCCGCTGGGGGCGGTGCTATTTGGGTATTTCGGCGATAGGTTGGGGCGAAAATACACCTTCCTCGTCACCGTAACATTGATGGGGATAGCGACGGCGGGGGTCGGCCTTGTCCCTTCGGCCGCGAGCATCGGCATGGCGGCGCCCATCCTCATATTGTCTCTGCGCATTTTGCAGGGATTGGCGCTTGGCGGTGAATATGGCGGCGCTGCCATCTATGTCGCCGAACATTCGCCGCGCGGAAAACGCGGCTATTATACCAGCTTCATCCAGGCGAGCGTAGTTGGCGGCTTTGTCCTCAGCCTGATTGTCGTGTTGGCGTGCAAAGCCGCGATGGCCGACGCGACGTGGCAACAATGGGGATGGCGGGTGCCGTTCATCCTCTCGCTCATCCTGCTCGCCATTTCATTGTGGATGCGCATCAAATTGTCCGAAAGCCCGGTGTTTCAGGCGATGAAAGCCGAAGGCGAACTGGCCAAAAATCCGTTGGTTGAAAGCTTCACTTACCCTGGTAACAAGAAACGCATTTTTGTTGCGCTGTTCGGTATCGCGGCGGGGCTGACCGTCATCTGGTACACCGCGATGTTCTCCGGCTTGCAATTTTTGAAGGGGCCGATGCGGCTTAACGACACAGCGGCGGAACTGATAGTCGGCGCTTCGGCGCTGGTCAGCATGTCATTCTATGTCTGGACGGGGCGGTTAAGCGACAGGATAGGCCGCAAAAAGCCCATCGTATGGGGCTATGCGGCCACTTTGGTTCTACTCTTTCCGCTGTTCTGGTGGATGGGTAGCTATGCCAACCCGGTACTGAGCGCGGCGGCCAGTCGCGCACCCGTCACCGTTGCGGCTGGCCCATGCAGCTTTGACCCCTTTGCACCCGTGCAAGCAACGCCGTGCGCCAAGGTATTGGGCGAATTGACCAAACTCGGCGTGCCCTATGCCGTGACGGCCGCACCTGCGCACAGTATCGAGGGCGTCACGCCCGTTGCCATCGGCGCATCGCAGTTTCTGGTGGCTGACGCAGGCATGCTGCAAGGTGCATTAGAGCAATCGGGCTATGATTTCGGCAAGCAGATACCCACGCCCATGAATATCGCGGCCATCATCGCCGCTCTGCTCGCGCTTGGGCTGTTATCGGGGCTGACCTATGGCTCGGTCGCCGCGCTGCTCAGCGAGATGTTCCCGCCGCATGTGCGATACAGCTCTATGTCGATCCCCTATCATATCGGGACGGGGTATTTTGGCGGCTTCCTGCCGTTCATAGCCAGTTTCATCATCGCCAGCACGGGCGATGCCTATGCGGGGCTGTGGTATACGTGGGGTGTCGTGGCGATGGCGCTGGTGGTGACATATTTGTGGTTGCCCGATGAACCTGCTTATGCATGATAGGTCACAGCCACCGGAATCACCGCTTCGATTGCGTCTCTCAAGAGAGGCGCTGATCCACAATTGGCGCTGGCTGCGGGAACAAAGCCACGGCGCGGCATGCGGCGCGGCGATAAAAGCTGACGGCTATGGGCTCGGTGCGATAGCAGTAGCAGAGACGTTATCGCGTATTGGGTGCCGCGATTTCTTTGTCGCCACTTGGGCGGAGGCGCTCAAGATCGCGCCCGCAATGGGTGGATGCTCGCTTTCGGTGCTGCATGGTGTGCGCGAAGCTGATTTGGCGGTGGCGCGGGCTCTCGGCGCGCGGCCAGTGCTCAATAGCGCCGGACAAGCCGCGCTGTGGCGGGCATCGGGCGGCGGGGCGTGCGATGTGATGATCGACACGGGGATGAACCGCCTTGGCCTGTCGATGGATGATGTTGCGGCGGGCGCGCTCGATGGCCTGACCATAGACACGGCGATGAGCCACCTTGCCAGCGCGGATGAGGATTGCGCCCAGAGCGCCCGTCAGTTGCAGCACTTCATCGCGGCAAAGTCGCGCGTTACGGCGCGGGCGTACAGCCTCGCCAATAGCGCGGGGATTTGCCTTGGCCGCGACTATTGCTTTGACCTGACGCGGCCCGGACTGGCACTTTACGGCGGGGTTCCGCGCGTCGAGACCGAGGGTCATATCCGTCAGGTGGTAACTCCTGAGGCCGAGGTTCTGCAAGTGCGCGGTGTGCGTGCGGGCGAGCATGTTGGCTATAATGCCACTTGGACTGCGACGCAGGATTGCCGCGTCGCGACGATCAACCTTGGCTATGCCGATGGCTATTTGCGCGGGTTCTCCGACCGTGGCGGCGCACGTTTTGCGGGGCACGGCCTGCCCGTCATTGGCCGTGTGTCGATGGATCTGGTGACGCTGCTGATCCCCGATGGTTGCAAAGTGCAGGCGGGTGATTGGGTGGCAGTCGATTATGATCTTCCCACCGCATCCGCAGAGTCGGGCCTGTCGCAATATGAATTGCTCACCGGATTAGGGCAACGATACGATCGGGTTTGGGAATAGTTAGCTTTTCTCGTCATTGCGAGGGCCGCAAGGCCCGTGGCAATCCAGTGTAGTCTAAACAGCCCTAGAGCAGGATGAGATTACATTGAATCGTCATTGCAAGGAATGTAATGACGAAGCAATCCAGTGCGATGCGCACGAGGCTGGATTGCCGCGCAGCCTGACGGCTGCTCGCAATGACGAAGTGGTCCGATGGTATGTCATCACGACCTAGATTGCTTCGCTCCGCTCGCAATGACGATATCGCCATAGCAAAAAGGCCGCCCGGTTTCCCGAGCGGCCCTTTTGTTATCGTTATCGACTTCTTACAAATCGGCGTTGATGCCGAAGAAGAAGTTGCGGCCAAAGCTGTCGAACGGATCGCCGCCTGCGGTGCCGAGCAGGCCGAGCGGCGGTTGCCGATCAAACAAATTGTCCACACCCGCATAGAAACGAAACTTGTCGTTGACGTCCCAACCGATACGTACGCTGTGATAGAAGACATCCGGATACCAGATGCGCGGGAAGGCATCGGCATTGAGCGGCGGCAAGGTGGTCAACGCACCCGGCGTGCAGGTGCCAAGCGTGGTCGAACCGCCGGTAGGGCACAGGCCAATGAAGTTATTTTGTGTTTCATAGGTGCCAATGGTTTGACGACCAATGTAACGCGTGCTCCAGCGCAGGTCCCAATTGCCAAAGTCATAATCAAGATTGAGTGATGCCGAATATTCCGGATCACCCAGTTCCGAAAGTTGGCGGTTGGGGACCGTCGGAGTCGTTGGATTCACGAAATTGTCACGGTTTAACACGCGGGTACCGATGAAGCGCACTGCTACCTTGTGGCCATTATCAAATGAATGACGGTAAGACAGGTCAACGTCGATACCTTCGGTTGTGAACTGGGCGAAATTGACGCCGCCCGATATCACCGCCGGGTCGGCAAACAGGCCGGTTGCCGGATTACGATTGACCGTGGCGCAGAACGGATTGTTGAGACCGCTGGCATTGCTGTAGCACAGCGTGATTATGGTTTGTGCCGCAAGTGCTGCAATCGCCTGATTAACCTTGATGTCATAATAATCGATGGTCAGGTTAAAGCCTGGCAGGAACGATGGTTCAAACACCGCGCCGATAGTCAGGCTCTTGCCGCGTTCTTCCTGCAGCGTTGGGTTGCTACCCGACGTAAAGCTGGTCGAAAATGTCCGCGCGGTGCAATTAACCCATGGATCGCCGATAATGATCGGGAAAGACGAGCCAGCACAGGCGGCCTGAACCGCAGCATTGGCGACCGTAGGGACGCCAGCAGCGGCACAGTTGGTTGCAATGACGCTGCCCGGCGTCGGCAGATCACAAGGATCGCCGATAAAGCCGAAGTTCTGCGATGACGATCCGAAAAGGTCACCTTGCGATGGGGCACGCACCGACGTGGCATAGGCTACGCGGAAACGAACGTCCTCAATCGGGGCATAGACGCCCTGAATGTTGTAGGCATAAACCGTTCCCGTTGAGTTGTTATAGTCGGAAACACGGCCCGCCAGCGTCACGACCAATTCGCGGGCGAAGGGCAGGTTTTCAAGCAGCGGGAATTGTAATTCGCCATAGGCTTCTTTGACGACCAATTGCGGATAATTTTCATCCTGCAGCGAATTAAGGAAAGTGCCGCCAAATGATGTCAGTTCATCATAATCAACGCTGGCCCGCTCGCGGCGATATTCAGCACCAAGAGCAAAGGAGATTGGCCCGCCGGGCAGTTCAAACAGTTGCGAGAAATCACCCGAAACGTTGGCCGAGGCCACCAATTGGCTGGCAAACTCGTCGGTTGTGCTGTCAGTATGCGAAAATGCCAGAGCCCGTGGATCGGCGTTACCCGAACCAAATATGTTGAGCGGGACGCAATCAGGTCGGACATTGGTTGCACCAGCGTTGATGGCGCAAATGACGCGTTGGCCTGTGCTGTTGAGGACGAAGTTGCTGCCGGTAAATCCGACAGGGGCAAGGACAGCATTGGACGACAGCAAGAAGCCATCATCATTACCATTAAGGTCAAACAGCAAAAGGTTATTGGTGTTGAGGCTGAACGCTTCGTAGCGACCATAGTTCAACGCAATATCATAATGCCAATCGTCGTTGAAATCGCCCTCAATACCGCCGACCGCGCGATAGGTCTCACGCCGAGCGTTTAAACCGCGGCCACCGAAATCGGTATTAAACCTGGACGAATTGAAAGTGCCTGTGGCAACATTGCTGCAGATACCAAAGCTTTGCAGCGTAGCCAGTGCTTGTGCGTTCAAAAAGCCATTATTACAACGCAGATTGGAGCCACCGCCGAAAAAGCCAGTAATACTGCCTGAGACAAAACTTGGCTGGCCTTCACCCGTTGCGTCAACGCGAACATATTTTGCCTCCAAATAGGGGCGGAACGCATCGGAGATATCATAATGGGCCAGCAGGTTGGCGGCATAACGATCAACGCCAGCGAGCAAGCTGCCCGTATTGCGCAGAGTTGAACCAAAACCGCCTTGCTGGTTCGCTGAAAAAGGACGGAAAGTGCGCGGCGGCGTGTCGATAAACAAATTACCATTATCGGCAAAACGCAAGGCTGCCCCTGTTACACCGCTGACAACGCCAATCGTGCCGCCGTCGGAGATGGTGCCGTTATTGACACCGCAGAAGAAATCGTTGTCAGGAATGCCATCCCCCGCTGCTGGTTCGCCGGTCACCGATTCGGATGCGTTAAACTGGCAGCGCCCCGAAAATGCGCCGGTCAGGGCATCACGATCACGCAACAACAGCGGCTGTTGACGGGTATATTCAAGCGACACCGCTATGTTACCGCGCCCGTCAGCAAAATTGCGACCGCCAGTCAGACTGGCGAAATAGGTGCCACGGTCGCCGCGCGACGAAATGCCGCCCTGCGCTTTCGCCGTCAGACCATCAAAGTCGCGCCGCATGATGAAGTTGACCACACCCGCCACAGCGTCCGAGCCGTAAACCGCCGAATTACCACCGGTGACGATGTCGATGCGCTGCACCAGATCGGTCGGGATGGTGTTGACGTCAAAGCCATTGAACCCAGGCGTTGCTGTAACGTGACGGCGACCATTGATCAGTACCAGAGTGCGATCTGTGCCAAGCCCGCGAAGATCGAGCAGGCTGAGCCCCGCCGTGCCGATGAAGCGCGAAGAGTTGCCCTGACTGAATGTCGAGCGCAGCGATGGCAGATCGTTGAGCGCGTCGCCCAGCGACACTTCGCCTGTGCCCTGAATATCATCGGTAGTCACCGATGTCAGCGGAATTGATGATTCGAGCGTCGGGCGCGCAATGCGCGTTCCGGTAACGACGATAGCGCCCTCATCCGAATCGCAAACGCCATTATTATTGGCGTCAACGCAATCTTCGGCGGGGGCCGCATCCTGTGCGAACGCGGGCTGGGCGGTAGCAATAGCGACAGCAAACAAGGTGCTGCCAACCATCAAGGTGGATTTACGCATTGGGGTCTCCGCTGTTGGCCCGTCGAAACGCGGGCATATTCACCTTGCGTTCAACCGCAATTCGGTGCGCGGGGCAAGCGGTGCGGCGATTCTAAATGCGGTTTGCGTAATTTTGTGTCGTTGCTGTTGCAACAATGCCACAAAGTTTCAGTTGGCGCGAAGCCATATGGTCAGGGGTTCCCACAAACCCTCTCGCGCGGCCTTTCCCACCACCATACCCACATGACCCGACGGACAGGGGTGGCATGTAATGCCATCGGGCGCGGTTTCCGCTGGGGCAATGCGGTCATTTTGTGCGGTGAAATGCAGGGCCGGGGCGTTCAGGGCTGTTGGCGTAACCAGTGCCCCGCCCACACGCCATTCTCCTTTCCCGCTTTTGTCGCGGCCAATCAGGCCCTCGAACAATTCTGTGGCGTNNGTGATAGGCGATCCGCTATTCGCCCAGTCTTCGAGCGCCGCAAAGGTCGCCACCCGCGCATCATCGGACGGCAGGTCAGCCAGAGCCGCATATTTGGCGACGGTGCGCGCTGTGTCCAGGTTCCAAAACAGACTTTGCAGCAACTCAACCGGCATCAAACCCATCGCGTCGATGACGTCTCGGTTTGCCGCCCAATGGCTTTGCATTGCCCCGCGCGCGTCATCACTATAGCGCGTGAAATGCCACGGTGTCGCCAACAGCGTCAGCGAGCGCACGGGCAATAGCGCCGCCGCACCGATGGCCATGGTCCCACCGAGGCAATAGCCGATCAGATGCACGGGTTCGCTTATGGTTCGGAGCAGGGGCAACAGAGTGTCGGTGATATGCTCGGCCAACCCTTGCTCCCGGTCGATCGGCCCCGGCGTGCCCCAGTCGAGCAAATAGGGCCGAAACCCGCTGTGCGCGAGATGGTCGAGCAGCGAATTGCCCGGCCCAAGGTCGAGCACATGCGCGGGGTTGATAAGCGATGGCACCAATAGCACGGGCGGACCAGATGTGCCGCCACCACCCTGCAACGACGCTCGCCCAACGCTTGCCATGACAGGGCGCGGGGTTCGCGCGGCCCTCGGCGCGTCGCCATAGACGCGCACCCCGCCGAGCGCACGGCGCGCCATGTCGGGGTCGCTTTCGGCTGTGCGGCGCACCATCTCAAGGAACAGCGGCAATGGGCGGGGTGCAGGCTTGCTCATGCACGCAGTTCATGTTGCAGTGCGGGATATATTGCTGCTACATTAGGCAAACAAACAACCCCCAAACGCAGGCGAACAGGCATAATCATGGCGAGCGGCAAATCCAGCAAGGATGGCGATACGGTCATCACGATCAAGAAATACGCTAATCGCCGTCTATATGACACCCGAAAATCGACCTATATCACTTTGGACGATCTGGCTGTGATGGTGCGCGATGGCCGCGAATTTCGCGTGGTTGATGCCAAGAGCGGCGAGGACATCACCCATAATGTCCTGACCCAAATCATTATGGAGGCCGAGCAGAGCGAGCAAACGATGCTGCCCGTCAGCTTTCTGCGGCAATTGATAACGCTGTATGGCGATTCGATGCAGGCGCTTGTGCCGGATTATCTGACCGCGTCGATGGATAGTTTCCGCCGTAACCAGCAGCAGTTTCGTTCTGCAGTGGAAGGCGCACTGGCGGGCAATCCACTGGCGGAACTGGCCAAACGCAATTTGGCCGTGCTCGATGCCGCAACCAGTGCCTTTCGCCCGAAAACAGGCGCCAAGAGCAGTGAAGCCGCCAAAGACGCGGAAATTGCTGCGCTCAAGGCTGAGCTAGAAGCACTCAAGGGTGATAAGAAGTAATAATGATAAAACATGCATTGAGCACGACCCGCGCCGCTGATTTCGCGGCCTGGTATCAGGAAGTCATCACCGCTGCCGATTTGGCCGAAGAGAGCGGCGTGCGCGGCTGCATGGTCATCCGCCCGTGGGGCTATGGCATCTGGGAACGTATCCAGACATTGATGGACGCGCAAATCAAACTGGCTGGCGTTGAAAATTGTTACTTCCCGCTGTTCATCCCCCTCTCCTTTTTTGAGAAGGAGGCATCGCATGTCGATGGCTTTGCCAAGGAAATGGCGGTCGTTACCCACCACCGCCTGATTGCAGACGGCAAGGGTAAGCTGATCCCGGACCCGGCTGCGAAACTCGAAGAACCGCTGGTCGTCCGCCCGACATCGGAAACCGTGATTGGCGCGGCGATGAGCCGTTGGATCCAGTCGTGGCGCGACCTGCCGCTCATGGTCAACCAATGGGCCAATGTCGTGCGTTGGGAAATGCGGACGCGGATGTTCCTGCGCACGTCCGAGTTTCTGTGGCAGGAGGGGCATACCGCGCACGTCGACCGCGACGACGCGATGTCGGAAACGATGCGTGCGCTCGAAATGTATCGCGCCTTTGCACAAGGGCCGCTGGCGATTCCCGTCGTCGCTGGTGAAAAGCCTGAAAATGAGCGTTTCCCCGGCGCGGCCGCGACCTATAGTATCGAAGCGATGATGCAGGATGGCAAGGCGCTTCAGGCCGGAACCTCGCACTATCTCGGCACCGGCTTTGCCGAGGCGTCAGGCATTAAATATCAGGACAAGGATGGCGGACAGCAGTTCGCACACACCACCAGCTGGGGCGTGTCCACGCGGCTGATTGGCGGGGTCATCATGACNNACCCATGGCGACGATGATGGGCTGCGCTGTCCGCCGCAAATCGCGCCGCACCAGATCATCATCGTGCCTATGCTCCGCGATGACGATGGCGATACGGTGCTACTCGATTATTGTCGCGCGCTTGCCGCCGATTTGCGCGGCGAACAAGCGTTTGGCGAACATCTGCGTGTGCTGCTCGACACCAAATCGCTAAAGCCCGCGACCAAGCGCTGGAACTGGGTCAAAAAGGGCGCGCCGCTGATCCTCGAAATCGGTGGACGCGACGTTGCGGGCGGCAATGTGTCGATGATCCGCCGCGACAGGCTCTATACCGCCGAGGGCAAGCTGAACGGCAACATCCAGACCCGCGATGCGTTTGTGACCAACGCGGGCGCGGTGCTCGAATCCATTCAGGTCAATCTATTCACCGAAGCGCGGCACCGGATGGACAGCAATATCCGTCGCGACATTGCCGATTTTGCGGCGCTCACCGCCTATTTCACCAGCGCCGACCTGCCAGGCTGGGTCGAAATTGAATGGGCGCGGCCTAGCGGCGCGGCACTCGACGCTGTGGTCGAGCGGATCAAGGCGCTCAAGCTAACGGTTCGCAACGTGCCAAATGATGCCGCACCTGCAACGGGCCTATGCATCTTCACCGGCGAACCAGCGGTCGAGCGAATATTGGTAGGGCGGTCATATTGAGTGCTTGCTCTACACGGTTTGCGGCGTAACAGTGGCGACATGAGAAAATTGCTTTCAACTATTGTCGGCATTGCAGCCTTGTGGACCGTGCCAGCCATAGCGCAACCCGCCAGCCCTTCTGCCGATGTGTCCGAGGCACGCCTGCGCGAAACCATCCAAACGCTGGTCAGCTTTGGCACGCGCCATACTTTGTCGGTTCAAGACAGCGACAGTCGCGGCATCGGCGCGGCACGGCGCTGGGCGGAGGCTGAGTTCCGTGTTATCTCGGCTGAATGTGGCGGATGCCTCGAAATTGAACTACCCGAAGAGCAGATACAGGGCGCGCGCGTGCCCACGCCAACCCGCCTCGTCAACGTCCTTGCCATCCAGCGCGGAACCGAACGCCCGAATGAGGTCGTCATCATATCGGGCCATATCGACAGCCGCGTGACCGACCCGATGGATGCGACCAGCGACGCGCCGGGCGCCAATGATGATGGGTCCGGCACCGCTGCGGTAATAGAGGCTGCGCGGGTGTTGTCGCGCCATCGCTTCCCCACCACCATCGTCTATGCCGTCCTGTCGGGCGAGGAGCAGGGGCTGTATGGCGGACGCTTGCTGGCGCGCCATGCGGCCACGCAGGGCTGGACGGTCAAGGCGGTGCTCAACAATGACATTATCGGCGGTTCGCGCGGATCCGACGGCGTTGTCGATGACGCCCATGTTCGCGTATTTTCCGAAGGGGCGCGGGCGGACAGCAGCGATGTTCTGCGCGCCTCCGCACGGCGCGAAGGGGGAGAGAATGACAGCCCGTCACGCAACCTGTCGCGTTGGCTCGCGGGCCTTGCGCCCGCTGTGGGGATAGCGGGACTTGCTCCTGCTGCAATCGAAGTGCGGCAAATCTTCCGCTCCGACCGTTTCGGTCGCGGCGGCGACCAAATGCCGATGCTGGAGGCGGGTTACCCCGCCGTGCGCCTGTCCGCTGCAATCGAAGATTATGACCACCAGCATCAGGACATTCGCGTCGAAAATGGCGTCACCTATGGCGACACAATCGACGAGATGGATTTTGCCTATCTTGCGCGTGCTACCCGCCTCAACGTGGCGGCGCTCAGCGGTCTTGCCGCCGCACCGATGCCGCCCGCGCCGCGCGTAGAGGGCGCAGTGTCCACAGATGCAACGCTGAGCTGGGCACCCGTGGCCGGGGCGCAGCGCTACCGCCTCTACCGCCGCCGCACCGATGAGCGCGATTGGCAAGAACCCGTTGATATAGACAGCGATGCTGTGGGTGACGATGGCCGGATCAGCATCACCCTAGAGGGGGTCCGTGTTGATGATTGGCTATTTGGTGTCTCGTCGATTGCCTTTTCCCTGAGCACCGACGAAAGCCCGGTCGCATCGGCGGTGCCGGGCGGTGCTTTTATCCCTTTACCACGGTCGGCGCAGTGACATTTTTGGACGACAATGCCTAAACCACCCCGCCAAATCGGTCTTCCTTCGCGTGAAGCCATCCTCGACTTCATTCAAAAGTCGCGTGAGCCAGCGGGCAAGCGCGAAATAGCCAAGGCATTCGGCCTGAAATCGGGTGAGAAAATCGCGCTCAAGGCGTTGCTCAAGGACATGGCCGACGAAGGGTTGATCGACGGGAGCAAGAGCGCATTTCATAAAATGGGGGGCCTGCCCAAAGTGACGGTGCTTCGTATCGCCGATGCCGATGGATCGAGCGTCTATGCTGTGCCCGAGCGGTGGGAGGGCGCTGGCCCCAGCCCACGTGTGCGCGTGGTTGAGCGCGGCAAACGCAGCGCATTGGGCATTGGGACACGCATCCTTGCGCGGATAGAGGAGGCTGGCGCGGGCCATGTTGCGCACCCCATCCGCAAGCTGGAAGCTGGCGTAGAAACGATCATCGGTGTGCTGGACGGGGATGTTTCGCCCGGCGGCAAACCGATGCTGTGGCTACGTTCGGTAGACAAGCGCAACCGCAAGGAATGGCCTGTCAGCGACGCAGGCGATGCTGGCGCGGGTGATCTGGTGCTGGCGACGCTTAGCGGGCGGCCGCCACGTCAGATGGTGCGGGTAACGGAGCGGTTGGGCGATCCCTTTGCCCCGCGTGCACTCAGCCTGATTGCTATCCATAAATACAGCCTGCCGCATATCTTTACCGACGAAGTGACGGCGGAAGCGGAGCGCGTTTCGCGCCTGTCGCTCGATGACCCACGACGCGAAGATTTAACCCACATTCCCATAGTTGCTATCGACCCCATTGATGCGCGCGATTATGATGATGCGATCTGGGCCATGCCCGATGATGATTCAGCAAATACAGGCGGATTCAAAGCAATAGTGGCGATTGCTGATGTCAGCCATTATGTTCGCCCCGGCGGCGCATTGGATCGTGAGGCGCGTAAACGCGGCAACAGCGTCTATTTCCCAGATCAGGTCGTGCCGATGCTGCCGCACATCCTATCGTCGGGGGTTTGCTCACTCAAGGCGGGCGAAGATCGCGGCGCTATTGCGTGTCACTTGCGTCTCGACCGCCATGGCAAGGTCATATCGTCGCGCTTCACCCGGGCGCGGGTGCGCCTCGCCGCCAATCTGTCCTACGGGAAGGCACAGGGCCAAGTGGATGAAGGGCAGGGCGAGCAATATGCCATATTGAAGCCATTGTGGGATTGCTGGCACCTGCTGGCCAAGGCGCGCGATGCCCGCTCCCCGCTCGACCTCGACCTGCCCGAACGGCAAGTCATCCTCGATGAAAATGGCCGCATAGCTGAAATCCGCGTGCGTGAGCGGCTCGACGCGCACCGCGTGGTCGAAGATTTCATGATCGCTGCCAACGTCGCCGCCGCCAAAGCATTAGAAGCGAAAAAATCGCCCGTCATGTATCGTGTTCACGATGTGCCAGCGCGCGAAAAGCTGATCGCGCTTAAAGAATTGCTGGCGACCTATGACATTAGCTTTGCGATGGGGCAGGTTATCACGCCCGCTGTGTTCAACCGCATCCTGAACGCATTCGATCAGCCCGAGGCGCGCCAACGCGTGATGGAACAGGTGCTGCGCACACAGACTCAGGCCTATTATTCGCCGGTCAACGCCGGGCATTTTGGACTGGCGCTGGGGTCTTACGGCCATTTCACCAGCCCGATCCGCCGCTATGCCGACCTGTTGGTGCACCGCGCTCTGGTCTCGGCCTATGATTTGGAGGCACCCAAGCCAAGTGACCGCTCGATCACCCCTACCACCGCGCTGACCCGCGAGGACGGCGCAATCTTTGCCCGCACCGGCGAAATCATCTCCGCCGCCGAACGCCGCGCGATGGAGGCGGAACGAGAGACAATCGACCGCTATGTTGCCGCCTATCTGGCGGAAAAAGTCGGCGATGTGATGATGACGCGGATCACGGGCGTGCAATCCTTTGGCTTTTTTGCGCAAGTCGAAGGGCTTGGCGGCGATGGTTTAGTGCCAGCGGCAACGTTGGGTGACGAATATTTCCGCTGGGATGAAGCGAAGCAGGCACTGGTCGGCGAACATAGCGGCATAACATTTGTGACGGGACAGCGGATTGAATTGCGCCTTGTCGAAGCGAACCCGCTGACGGGCAGCCTAGCCTTTGCACTGCCTGATGCGCCTGAAGGAAATGGTGGCCGCCGCCCTATGCGCGGTGGACACAAGCAGCGTCCAACGGGCCCGCGTGGACGCCCCGGCAATATCCGGCATAAGCCCCGCTAGCTCAACTGATCGACATCCTCATCGCTGAGCGACCCTGGCACGATCATCACTGGCACTGGTAGTGTCCCCGCGTCGTGCCCTGAAAAGTGGCTGACCAGAGGTCCGGGAGCTCCCGTCGCAGCGGCGCCAAGCACCAGCACCGCAATCTCATTCTCTTCGTTGATAATCTCTTTGACGATGGCTGCGACATCGCCTTGACGGACACTGATACGCGGCGAAAGCCCGAAATCATAGTGAAGCGCCTCCGCCGCCGCGAGTGCGATCGCTTCGGCCTGCTCCTTTGCTTCGGCCTCAATCGTGGCTTGAACCCCGCCCCACGCAACAAATTGCGGCGGTTCGGTCACTACTAGAAGATGGACATTGCCGTCAGTCCGCGATGCACGGCGTCCGGCATAACGTTGCGCAAGGCGCGACTCCTCGCTTTCGTCGATAACGACGAGATAGGTGCGCATTTCGGGGCCCCTTTTGCTACCCAATTTTTATGGCGATAAGTTGCGCGCGCATTCGTATAAAGGCAAGCCCGTGTTGAAGCACCCTTGCAAAAGCGCTTGACGCGCGGGGCAAAGGTGGCAGGAGCAAAGCTAAAGCCGGATGAGCTTTGGCCGCTGGAGGATGTGAAGAAGTCATGGCAATTGAACTCAAAATGCCCGCCCTGTCGCCGACCATGGAAGAAGGCACGCTGGCCAAATGGCTGGTCAAAGTCGGTGACAATGTGTCGTCGGGCGATTTGCTCGCGGAGATTGAGACCGACAAGGCAACGATGGAGTTTGAATCGATTGATGAGGGCGTCGTCACCCAGATTTTGGTCGAAGCGGGCACCGAAAATGTCAAAGTCGGCACGGTGATTGCAGTGATCGGCGGTGATGGAAGCGCGATATCTGCTACTGCAACTGAACCCGCCACCTCAAAAACCGTTCGGGCTGAGCCTGTCGAAGCCTTGTCTTCTTCCACTCCGCAGCAACAGAACAGCCCTTCGACAAGCTCAGGGCGAACGGATGAAGGGGAACGTGTAAAAGCCAGCCCACTGGCTAAACGCTTGGCTGCAGCACAAGGCGTTGATCTGTCTGGCATTAAAGGCAGTGGCCCAGGTGGCCGGATCGTCAAGGCTGATTTAGCGGGCGCACAACCTAGCGCCGCTCGGGCAGAGCCTGTCGAAGCGTCGCGGGCCGCCCCTGCTACAATTCCAGATTACGGCATCCCGCACGAAGCGGTCAAACTCTCTGGCATGCGTAAAACCATCGCGCGCCGCCTGACCGAGAGTAAGCAGACGGTGCCGCACATCTATCTGACCGTCGATATTCGCCTCGACGCGCTGCTCAAACTGCGCGGTGAGCTCAACGCGTCGCTCGAATCGCGCGGTATCAAGCTGTCGGTCAATGACATGCTGATCAAGGCGCTGGGTCTCGCGCTGGTGATGGTGCCCAAATGCAACGTCAGTTTCGCGGGCGATGTGATGCTCGAATATTCGCGCGCTGACATTTCGGTCGCGGTGAGTGTGCCCAATGGCCTGATAACACCGATTATTACCGATGCGGGGGGCAAGAGCATCTCTGCCGTATCGATCGAAATGGCGGCGCTGGCGGCGAAGGCGAAGGACGGCAAGCTGCAACCGCATGAATATCAGGGCGGCACCGCCTCGCTGTCGAACATGGGCATGATGGGCATCAAGCAATTCGAAGCCGTCATCAACCCGCCGCAAGGGATGATTATGGCCATCGGCGCGGGGGAAAAGCGGCCCTATGTCGTCGATGATGCGCTCGCGATTGCGACAGTGATGTCTGCCACCGGCAGCTTCGATCACCGCGCAATCGACGGCGCAGACGGCGCGATGCTGATGAAGATATTCAAGGAACTGATCGAGAAACCGCTGGGGTTGGTTGCGTGAGCGGCGACAATAATTTGGATCGCTTGGCCATACGGCGGGCAACTATATTTTTCTCGATTCTCTGGGCGCTATTTTTCCCGAGCATTTCGATAACAGGTGTTTTTTTTGGGCCGGGGCCAATCGACGGAATCACAAAGGTTTTTGCACTAATTTCTGTAATTCCACTGGCAGGCGTCGGCTTTGCAGCTGGCTATATGCTGTTGATGTTTCTCGTTGCCCCAGCCTTATCTTTGGCTGTTAGACATCTGCCAGGTCATAAGATGTCGGCAGCCTGCCTTGTAGCCGTAAGTTTTTCATTGCTGTGTATTATGGCGACAAGTTTGATTGATGGTTCGACGCTTTTCCATATCGTAGGAATTGGCTTCACTTCTTTACTATCCTCGACTGGATTAGCAATACAATATAGCAAGTTAGCGCCAAAGGATACATAGTTTGCTAATAGAATGGAAGTTGGAGAAGGCTCTAGATGTCTGACTACGACCTCATCGTCCTTGGCAGCGGCCCCGGCGGCTATGTTGCCACATAAACCCTCTCCCTTTGAGGGAGAGGGTCGGCCAAAGGCCGGGGAGAGGGGTTATTCGAAACAAACTCTAGGCCGAGCAAAATCTTTGCGGCGCGAAATGACCGAGGCGGAAATCAAGCTGTGGCAGCATTTGCGCGCTGGTCGGCTTGGCGGTTATCGGTTTCGCAAACAGCAACCCATCGGCTCCTATATAGCCGATTTTCTGTGCGCGAAGCACAAGGTTATTGTTGAAGCAGACGGATCGCAGCATCACGAAAGCGCTCATGATGAAAAACGTGATGGCTGGTTGATTGCGCAAGGCTACAACATACTACGATTTTGGAACTGCGACATTCTCAACGACATTGAAAGCGTGAAAAATTCCATCTACGCAACTCTAGATCAACCCCTCTCCAAGGAACAATAGCGAGCAAGCTCGCAACTGTTCCTATCCTCTCCCTCAGGGGGAGAGGAATAGATAAGGCAGATTATGACCGATACAAATTACGACCTTATCGTCCTCGGCAGTGGCCCCGGTGGCTATGTTGCCGCGATCCGCGCTGCGCAGCTTGGCCTGAAGGTCGCGATTGTCGAGCGCGAGAATCTCGGCGGGATCTGCCTCAACTGGGGCTGTATCCCAACCAAGGCCTTGCTGCGTTCGGCGGAGATATTCCATTATATGCAGCATGCGGGCGATTACGGCCTGAGCGCCGCCACTATCAGCGCCGACATTGATGCGGTGGTGAAGCGCTCGCGCGGCGTCGCCAAGCAGCTCAATCAGGGCATCGGCCATCTGATGAAGAAGAACAAGATTAGCGTCCATATGGGCGACGGCGTTCTGACCGCGCCGGGCAAACTGACCGTCACCAAAGACGGCACATCGCAAGAACTGACCGCCAAGCACATCATCATCGCGACGGGTGCCCGCGCCCGCGACCTGCCGTTCGCCCCCGCCGACGGCAAGCGGATATGGACCTATCGCCACGCGATGGTGCCGAGCGAAATGCCGACCAAGTTGCTGGTCATCGGATCGGGTGCGATCGGTATCGAATTTGCCAGCTTTTACAATGATATGGGTGCGGACGTGACCGTGGTTGAAATGTTGGAACGCGTTGTTCCTGTCGAAGATGCCGACGTCTCAATTTTCCTTGAGAAAGCACTTAAGAAACAGGGCATGACGATCATGACCGGGGCAGGGGTCGAGAGTCTGAAAGCCAGCGCGAGCGGTGTATCTGCGTCGATCAAGGGCAAGGATGGCAAGGTCGTCCAAGGCGACTTTAGCCATTGCATCGTCGCCATCGGCATCATCCCCAATACCGAAAATATCGGACTTGAGGCGCTCGGCATCACAACCACCAAGGGTCATATCGACACCGACCCGCTATGCCGCACCAATGTCGCTGGCATCTGGGCGATTGGCGACATCACCGCGCCGCCATGGCTGGCGCACAAGGCGAGCCATGAAGGCGTGATTGCGGCGGAGGCGATTGCCCAAAGCCTTGGCAACAAGGACGTTCATCCGCTTGGCATGGATCCGCGCAACATTCCGGGGTGCACTTACTGTCACCCGCAGGTTGCTAGCGTTGGCCTGACCGAAGCAAAAGCCAAAGAAGCGGGCTACGAACTCAAAATCGGTAATTTCCCCTTCATCGGTAACGGCAAAGCCATCGCGCTGGGCGAAGCGGAGGGCTTCATCAAAACCATATTCGACGTCAAAACGGGTGAACTACTCGGCGCGCATATGGTCGGCGCGGAAGTCACCGAGCTGATCCAGGGCTATACCATCGGCAAAACCGCCGAACTGGTCGAAGCGGATTTCATGCACACCGTGTTTGCGCACCCGACATTGAGCGAGATGATGCACGAAAGCGTCTTGGCGGCTTATGGACGCGCGCTGCACATTTGATGCCGCATCAACGCTCCATCCTATTTGCGCTTGGCATGGCGGCAATACTGCTGGTGCTGGGCGCCGCAACCAACCTAGGCAGCGTGATAGGACTTGATCGCTGGCTGGAAAGCGCGGGCGCATTGCGCGCGGGGCAGGGCAGCGACGGTGCCATCGCCTTTTGGCAATGGGTCAGCTGGTCTGGTGGCGGGATACAGCGTTATTATATCGTCACGGCCATGGTGGTGCTGCTTGGCGTTTGGCATCACTGGCGCTCTGGGGCCGCGTTGGCCATGACCGCGATCCTCAGTAATATTGCGTCTGATGTTTTGAAGGGTGCGTTTGCCCGCTCGCGCCCGGATATCGTTCCGCATCTCGATTTCGTCAACAGCCTGTCCTTCCCCAGCGGCCATGCAACCAATGCGGCGGCGGTCTATTTTCTGTTCGCGATGCTGGTGCCGACGGCGCGGCGCACATGGTGGTTGATCGGAGCGGCGATTTTGACCATTGCCACGGGTTGGTCGCGCGTTGCATTGGGGGTGCATTGGCCGAGCGACGTGATTGGCGGATGGTTATTGGGCGGCGCATTCGCGCTTGTTGGCTATGCGGTAGTGCAATATTTTGAGAGGACACCGTTCACGACATATTGAACCGCCACAACGCTGAGGCGTTAGGTCTGTCCTACACTGACAAAGCCTGTCATGCTGGTGCAGGCGATGATTCTACGCCAACCGAACAATAGGGTGCACACCATGGCTGATATACGCGATGATCGAAAAGTTACGCTCGCCTTACTGACATCCACCGCTCTGCTGGCCTTTGCTTCACCTGCCATGGCCGAAAGTGTCATCACCGCCGCACGGATGATCGACGTCGAAACAGGCCGCGTCATAGAGTATCCCGCCATCTTCGTCGGCGATGATGGCCGCATCACTGCGGTTGCCGATGCGAGAACGGTGCGATGGGGCGCAAGCGTCACGCATATCGACATGGGGGAGCGCACGCTGTTGCCCGGCCTCATCGACATGCATGTTCACCTCGATACTCTGGCGGAGGTCGGCGGCTATAACAGTCTGCAATATGGTGACCGTTTTTGGGCCTTTGTCGCGGCGCGTAATGGCCGCGCGATGCTCGATGCCGGGTTTACGACGGTCCGCAATGTGGGTTCGGAAGATACAAACGACGTCGGTCTCGCCGAAGCCATTGAGGCTGGTTACACCATCGGCCCACGCATCATTCCCGCCGCCAACGCACTGGGCGCCACGGGCGGGCATTGCGACGAGACATTCCTGCCGCTGTCGCTCCACACCCCGTCGCCCGGCGTTGGTGATGGCCCGCAGCAGTTGCGCCAACGTGTGCGCGAGCAACGCCGCGCAGGAGCGCAAGTCATCAAAGTCTGTGCCACCGGCGGCGTTTTCTCTCGCAACACCGAACCCGGCCAGCAGCAATTGAGCGAAGAAGAGTTGCGCGCAATCGCCGATGAAGCACATATGTGGGGTATGCGCGTTGCGGCTCATGCGCATGGTGCCGATGGTATCCGCGCCGCCATTCGCGCTGGCATCGACACGATTGAACATGCCAGTCTGGTGGACGCCGAAGGGATACGCATGGCCGCTGCCCGCGAACGGCCCGTGTGGTTCGCAATGGATATTTTCAACACCGACTATACACAGGCCGAAGGTGCGCGGAACGGGGTGATGGAGGATAATCTACGCAAGGACCGCGAGGTCGCTCAGATTCAGCGGGACAATTTCCGCGCTGCTGTGCGTGCAGGTGTACGGATGGTGTTTGGATCGGATGCGGGCGTCATGCCCCATGCCACGGCGGCTGGCCAATTCCGCACCATGGTTGAATATGGCATGACGCCGATGCAGGCTATTCAGGCGGCTACACGCAATGCGGCGCAGGCGCTTGACCGCGAAGCCGATGTTGGCGCAATTGCGGTTGGACGCTATGCCGACATCATCGCCGTTGACGGCAATCCGCTTACCAATATCCGCGAACTGGAAAACGTCGATGCGGTCATCAAGGGCGGCGTGGTGGTGCTCCGCGACCCAGCTATCATGCGTTAGTGACGCAGCCGCTCAATCGCTTGGGCCAGCGCGACATATATTTTACCAATGTCGCTGGACAGCAATATGACCGATAACTGCCCGCCATCGCGGGTGTCCATGATGCCGCGCAGCATGACTTCGAAATCATAGATATAGCGGTTGACCAGTGCGTGAAACTCTTCGTCATTTTCATAGCGCCGCAACAGCTCTTTGGCTTCGGCCGCATTTAATAGGCGCAGAGCACGGCGGGAAAAAATACTGCGATCACCCTTGAGATAGGCTTCCCACGCTTGATCGGCGACATCACTATCAATCAGCCGCGTTATATCGACAGATGTCGATTGCATAGCCTCCGTCAACGACGCCATTTGCCGCGCCAATGTGTCGCGCCCGCTCGTCTCTATTACAGTGTTGACCTCATTCGCTCGCGCTTCGAGGGCGGCGCTGCTGTCCGCTATCGTCAGCAATTGGCGCATTAGGCGCTCCGATGCGGCGCTGGCTGCCCTGACGGCATTGTCCGATGCACCGGCAATGCTTGCCAGTCGTTCGTCTACAGCGTTACCCGTGGCTTTGTCGAGCGCATCCGCCAAAGCCTGTTCAAGCTTTCCGGCGGTTTCTTCCACAATGGCCCGTGTCTGTTCATCAACGCTCGCCAGAGACGCTTTGAGCGCATCAGTATCTCCACCTGCAATTTCGCGCATACGTTTCGCCAGAGAATCAAGCGTATCATGCAAATGTCCGATTGAGTTGGTCTGTGCGCCAATAACGCCTGTCATTCTCGCCTCGATCACTTCTATCGCGGTTGATTGCGCGTCAAGCGACTGTTCGGCATTACGCAGGCAAGACAATAATGCGGCGCTATCCGAGGCGCTGACGCCGATAGTTTCGGGCAGTGCCCCGACACATAACTGACTTTGCGCAACAATGGTATGTAGCCTTTCAAGCGCAGCGGGCAAAGACACATCAAGATCATTTTGTGCCTCTTTCAACAGAGTCACGACAGTATCGGCCCTCTGTGCCAACGCATCAGCCTGGTCGGTGGCAGCCATACTATTGTCGCCCAACGCATCGAGCGATTGTTGGAGCGAAGTGATCAAGCTTTCCAGCGAGCGGATGCGCACAGTGGATTGTGCCTCCATGCTTGCAAAGCGCGACAGGGCATCCTCTGTCACATGTCCCAGTTGCGATCCCAATTTTTCACTATCCTGTAGTGACGTGGCCAAGGCATCGGTCAGCACAGATGCTTGCTGCACTATATTGGCCATGGCTGTGTCGAGCGCATCAATAGTGCTACGCGTCGCCTCGCCGCTCGTCACGCGCAATGCTGTCAGGCGTTCTTCGCTGGTGGCGGCGCTTTGTTCCAATGCCACGGCAAGGTCGGCGACCATCTCCAGTGCTGCATCGCGCTGTTCGTTCAATGATGCGCCAAAACACTCGGCGGCGCTCAACGAACTGGCATTCATGTCGCCCGTCGCGCTGTTCATTTCCGCGATACGCTCGGCCAATAGGGTGTTGACGGCCAATAATGTTTGCTCTGTTTCGCAGGACTCATGGCGGACAGCCGCAATTTGCGCTTCTAACTGCCCACCATATTGATAGGCGATCTGGCCGGATTCGCGCATCGCCTCGGTTGCGCGTTGCGACACTTCGTCAATTTTCGGCAGTGCTACCAATAACGCTTCCATCGTTCGGCGAGCCGCTTCACCTTGCTGGTTGATGGCGACGGCTTCGTTCACTGCCCTGTGCATACGCTCATCAAGCGCGCTGCTGACCTCGCTCAACCGTTGCCCCGCCTGCAACGCGGTGTCAGCCAAAGTCAAAGAGCGCATGTTCAGTGTCGCTTGGGCTTGCTGCCAATGCTGATCTATGACGGACAGCCGCTCAACCAATTGCTGATGCTCCACACGCATCCGCGTCATGGCATCGAGGTGGCGATTAACCGAACGTCCAGAAGTGCGCTCGATCAGTAAATTAGCAAGTAAAATGAGCGCGATAGGGGCGCAAATCATGACCGCAACCATCGGCCACTGGTGCATCTGGGGAAGGCTGACAAAGCCAGCGCTTTGGGTCCAGACGACAAAGATTGTCCAACCAATTGCGGCGAGCACACCCATTGCCGGGGCTATCCAGCTACCCCGCGAGGGCGTGGGTTGTGGATCGTCGAGCGTCAGCCATAGCGCATCGTCTGCACCGATATGGTCATCCTGCGCAGACGGGTTCGGCATCTCCAACCGATCAGTCTGGGCGAGCGTTTCCACGGCGATTGGCAAGTCGTTTGCCGCCCCCTCTTCGGTCGGCCAGATGCCAACTATTTTGCGTCCCTTGGTCATAAAATATCTCGCCTGCGCCCCGTTTTTAACAGCGCAGCATATCATGCTTATTGCGGATGGGAACGAAAAATGCTTTCCGCCTGCTTTCGGGGTAATTCAATCGCCATTCAGGGTGAATTGTTGATGATGACTAGCGCTTTCGGGTGAGCGGCATTATTATGGCCGCTAACGGGTTATCGGTCGGAGAATCCGACTGGGTGGGAGAATGCCAAAATGAAGAAAATACCTTTGTTCGCCGCCAGTGCGCTGGCACTATCCACATCCATGCTGACCATGGTTGCCGCGCCAAGCATAGCGCAAAGTGTGCGCAATTCTTCGGAAGCACCGCCAAGCGACCAGCCCAGAGAGCGCGGACGGCGTAACCGTGAAGCAGCACCGGCCCCAACAGGCAACCCAGCGGTTAGTCGGGCTTTTGGCACCGCCTATGCGCCGCTTAATACTGCTACCACAGCCCGCGATTGGCCGACGGCAGAGACTGCGCTCACAGCGTTGAAAGCAGTGGCTGTTTCACCGTACGAACTTTACCTGACTTCGCAAATGGAGTTTCGCATTGCGTCGGGGATGGAAAATCGACCGCGACAACTCACAGCTGTTGTCGGCATGATCGAATCAAACGGCGCGCCAGCAGCGGACGCGACCCGCATCTTGGTGGCGGGCGGTCAGCTTGCCTATAACGCCGAGCAATATGCCAGTGCTGCTGCCTATATAGAGCGGGCGATAGCAGCAGGTGCATCAACCACGACCGAGGGGTTGCCGTTGTTGAGGCTCGATTCGCTGTTACGCTCTAACCAGCTTGATGCGGCGGTTGCATATTTTGGTGGATTGGATGCTGCTGGTGCTGCGGATGATCGCATGTATGGGATTACCGCGCGCGGGCTTCAGGAAGCTGGGCGCGAGAGTGAACTGACTGCCTTATTGATCCGGCGTGTCGGATTGTTCCCCACGCACCTTAACATCCGCGCGTCGATTTTATCCTATCTGCAAAATGCGCCAGAGGATCGCGGGCAGACGATTGATTTAATGCGATTGATGTATCGCTCGGGGGCTATGAACGATCGCCGCTATTATCTGGAATATATCAGCAACTTAGTTGAGGATGGCCTGCCAGCTGAATCAATCGCTATCATCGCCGCAGGGCGCTCGGCTAACTTGATTCCAGCGGGTGATACCACGTTCAGGGAAATCGAGTCTGGCCAACGCGACAAATTGACGGATGACAGGGCTTCTTTGCCGACAACTGAACGGCGGGCTGCCGCTGCCGCAGACGGTCGCCTAGCACGCCTCGCGGGAGACGCTTATCTGGGCTATGAAAACTACACCAAGGCTGAAGAGATGTACCAGCTAGCGCTGACAAAATCGCCTAGTGACAGCGACCTTATCAACACGCGAATTGGCATTACACGATTTACAGCTGGTAATTATGCTGGGGCTGGGCAGGCTTTTGCACTTGTTACAGGAGCTCGCGGTTCGATCGCCCGCATGTGGGAAGGGCTTGTGCGAGGACGGATTGCCGAAGCGGCAGCTGCGGCTGCCCCACCAGCGACGCCCGTTGTTCCCGCAACACCAACCCCGCCAGCGGGCAGCTAGGGGCCTGATGTGAACGAATGTGACGGGCCGGAGTGATCCGGTCCGCATATTTGTTTTATGCAATTAGGCTGGCGCGGTTTGGGTAATAGGCACGCCAAATAAATGTTTCGAACAGCGGATTGTCAGCGAAGTTTTGACGCTACTGACATTCGCGGCAGATGTTAATTGCGAAGTCAGAAATCTTTGAAAACTTTGCAGGTCCGACGCGACAATTTTCAGGATAAAATCAATCTCGCCGTTTAGCATATAACATTCGCGTACTTCGGGCAGGGTGGCGACATGTGCCTCGAATCCCTCCAAGTCAGATTCTGCCTGGCTGCGTAGACTCACCATCGCAAAGACTGTGATTCCAAATCCCAATTGCGCGGGGTCAAGGTCGGCATGGTAGGATCTGATGACGCCGCTCTCCTCAAGTGATCGGACACGGCGCAGGCAGGGCGGGGCTGTTAAGCCTACGCGGTCGGCCAATTCAACATTGGTCATCCGGCCGTCGCCCTGCAACTCGCTCAAAATCTGAATATCTATGGAATCGTATTTTCCGAGGGGCATGTGTAACATCCTATGCGCTTTGCAGTGCCATTGCATAATTATATTTCCAAAGAATGCAATTGTCCCACTATGCTACGCCACAATTAACGCCCCTATCGCAAACGAAATATTCACTATATCGGCTTGCCAAGTGTGTGAAGGATGGCCCGTGCGGTTTGACGATAGATTAGATACCGTGCTGAAAATCGACCCAGGGCACGAATCTGGGCGGATCACAATTTGGCGGCAACTCGTTGACATGCTTTCGCAATCAGGCTCTGCCATGACCGAAGCAGCAGTTTTACGTTGCCTGACGGCATTGTCGTTGCTGCGCGGCGATATTCCTCTGGCCATCCGTGCTGGCTCTGCCGCTGCCATCGGGTCACGCCCCGGTTTCGCCCCGCTCATAGCATTGCTGGCGCACGACCATCCGCAGGTAGCGATTGCGACGGTTGATGCGGCAATTCTGCCTGACCGAGATTGGATCGCTATCCTGCCTGACCTTGGTCCAGTGGGGCGAAGTCGGCTTCGCAACCGGACCGATCTAGCGCCTTTGGTATTACGCGCACTGGCCCACTACGGCTCCACCGATTTTGCACTTTCCGCAAGTGAAAACACTACCGCCGTTACTCCGGCACGCAATAGCGATATAGCCGATTTGGTCCGGCGTATTGATACCTATCGCCATCGCAACGAGCCGATAGCTGCGCATAAATCTATCGCCATGCGTTGTGATAGTGAGGGGAATATCCGCGCGCTTCAAGGGGCAAATAGAGCGCAATTTATCGGCATTTCGCTTGCCGAACCAGCACGACCGACCGAAACAGGGTGCGACGCTGGTGTGGCGCGTGCCTTTGGCAAACGCGCTCCGATACGCAAAGGCAGGATATATCTTGCTTCGGACAGTGGAAATGGCCTGTGGCAGATCGACGCCGATCCTATTTTCAACGACAATAATGGGCGTTTTACAGGATATGCAGGGACCCTCAGCACTGTCGATGGTGTGCAAAGCGTTGAAGCAAACCTCGAACCTGCGCAACCCAATGGAGCACCAATGGCCGATTCGATGCGGCAACTGGTTCATGAACTTCGTTCGCCGCTCAATGCAATCAGCGGTTTTGCGCAACTAATCCATGGTCAGTTTTTCGGCCCTGTCGGCCACGGCTATCGCGGGTTGGCCGAACAGATAATCGCCGATGCTTCCTATCTGGCGGCGGCGCTAGAGGATATTGATCTGGCGGCAATGCTGGATGCGGGGCGGATGCGGGCCATGCCAGGAACAAGCAGTATGCATGCCGTTCTTTCCAGACTTGTCGATGGAAATGCGGCCGACATGCCGCCTTCGGAGCCGCTGATTGTTGCCGTTGAAGAGCGCGATCTTGAGCGTATCATCCATAAATTATTACGCGCCATTGAGCCGTTTGTGGAGCAACAGGCGAAGCCGTCCGTGATGTTGGCCAGCAGTCGCGATGGTACTATCGCGTCGTTGCGTCTGAAAATGGCGGAAATGCTGCCCGCATCTATTATACACGAGGGGATAAGTGGTATAGAGGGCGCAGGAAATGATCGGTTACTTGGCGTAGGCTTTCCGCTTCGCATCGTCGCACAGATGGCGCAACTTTACGGCGGCGAATTAATGATCGAGGATAATCAATTCATTCTCAACCTGCCGCTGCTAAACCAGAGAGCGGGCCGATTCGACGCCGCCGTTTAATATAATCTTTGCATTCAAAGCGTTATATTGATTTTTGGTGCCATGATCGGGTATTCGGGGCAAGATGCAGCAGAACATTTCATTCGACGCCGCATTCGGGACGCGCTTTTCTGTGTCGGTTGATACAGAGGAGGAGTTTGACTGGGCTGGTCAGCTTACCCGCGACGGGCACGGCGTTGCATCGGCTGCTGCGCTTGGCTCGGGGCAGACCTATTTCAAAAGCGCTGGCGTTGTCCCCGTTTATTATATGGACTACCCTGTTGCCGAATGTGACGCCGCACTTGATGCGCTGGGTCCATCCATCGCCGAGGGTGCAGCAGAAATAGGCGTTCACTTGCACCCCTGGGTAACGCCGCCATTCACCGAAACGGTCAGCCGCCATAACAGCTATGCCGGCAATCTGGATGCTGTGACGGAACGTGCCAAATTATCCGCAATTCGGGAACGAATTATTGCACGCTATGGCGTTGTGCCCATCGCCTATCGCGCAGGACGATATGGTATAGGGCCTAACAGCCACGATATTTTGATTGAGCAGGGGTTCAAAATCGACAGCTCAATCCGTGCTCTGTTCGATTATCGTGATGATGGCGGCCCCGATTTTCGCGGCTGCAATACCCACGCTCACTGGGCAGATACGGGTAAAAGACTAATAGAACTGCCCTTGACGGCGCACTATCTGGGCTGGGGTGGGCAATTGAAACCCCATTTGTTCAACGTCATTCGCGATAGCGCCACATTGCGCGCCATAGCTGCGCGAACTGGGTTGGTGGAGCGAGTTCCCTTAACCCCCGAAGGGACGCCACCAGCTCGCGCCTGCGCTATGATTGACCATGCATTGGACCATGGTGTGCGGTTGCTCTCCATGTCGTTTCACTCGCCCTCGCTCGCACCGGGTTACACACCCTATGTTCGTGATACGGCGGATTTGGCCACATTTTACCGCTGGTTCGACACGGTGTTTGACCATTGCGCGCGCCGTGGCATATTGTCGGCGTCGCTGACCCAAATTGTCGCAGCCGCCGAAAAATCGACATAGTCAATCGCCTACTTGCCAGCCGCGCCATTGCTCCGCTATCGGGCGATGCGAGGCAGGTGTGGGCCTGTAGCTCAGTTGGTTAGAGCTGGCCGCTCATAACGGCTAGGTCGGGGGTTCGAGTCCCTCCGGGCCCACCATTTTTTTAGCGAGGTCGCATGACAGCTTTTCCGCGCTCATGGCTGTTCATTCCCGGCGACAGCGAGAAAAAGCTCGGTAAAATTACCGAGTGCGGCGCGGACGCGGTTATCATTGACCTTGAGGACAGCGTAGCCGCTTCGCACAAAGATACGGCTCGGCAGCTGACCACCAGCTATTTGGTTGACCAAAAAGGTCATGTGCCGCCACAGCTTTGGGTCAGAATCAATCCGCTCGATTCACCTTGGTGCATAGCCGATGTCGCGGCATTGTCTGGCTTGAATCCTCATGGTCTGGTCCTGCCCAAGGCTGAGGGGCCAGCTGATGTCGCACGCCTGTCCATAATGCTTGATGCAGCTGGTGAGGGCGCTCGCGCTATACGCATCCACGCCATAGCCACCGAAACCCCCCGCGCCGTGCTAAAATTGCCCGAGTTTGCCGATTGCCCGGCTGGGCGGCTCAGTGCGCTGAGCTGGGGTGCAGAAGACTTGGCTACGGCCATCGGCGCGAGCGCCAATCGCGATGGAAATGGCCAATTTCTCGACGTGTTTCAGCATGTTCGTGTACATGCATTGCTCGCGGCGCACGCGGCGGGGGTGCAGGCGGTTGAAACGCTCCATGCCGATTTTCGCGACGATTTGGGGCTGCGCCAATCGAGCGAGGCTGCACGCATTGTCGGTTTCACTGGGCGGCTTGCCATCCACCCCGCACAGGTGCCGATCATCAATGCGGCATTTCTACCCAGCGAGGCCGAGGCTGACTGGGCGCAGCGGATCGTCTCTGCCTTTGCTGATGCTGGCAAAGTCGGCACCGTCGGGCTGGATGGCAAGATGATAGATCGCCCGCATTTGCTGCAATCCCAAGCGCTATTAGCGCGTTGGAAAGAATATCGACAATAGCCATTGCCAGCGGGCACGTCCTGCCTTAGAGGCTCGCCCCGTCGGGGAGTGGCGCAGCCTGGTAGCGCATCTGTTTTGGGAACAGAGGGTCGCAGGTTCGAA
>CXWL01023422.1_pt1 | contig 45447 bp, 64 predicted proteins | sample 590931 | NCBI WGS metagenome assembly CXWL01 (sample SAMEA3498368, study PRJEB10139) | groundwater metagenome | biome: water well; material: biofilm material | place: Germany | collected 2015-04-27 | reverse complement strand
ACCGCTTCATAGCTTTCTCAACAACTCTTGCTATCAACCTTCAAGTAGTTCAGGACGCGGCGGGAAAAATCGAAATTGACCGGATTGTCACGGGAAACCGCTTAGTTATGCACCATCGTCGGCGCTGGCGGCTTGCAAGCAATTCTAGACACAAGGCCCTAAATCGGTCCATTAATCCAGAATCGCTGGCGCTCCTTTACGACCCCCTTACAGGTGCTTCAAACCCGCTTGAAATCAATAAAAAGTGGCCTTCCGGCAGGGCTGAATGAGTAAAATCCACGTCTCATTTTGAGACGTGGATGAGACTTGGGGCAATTTCATCACTCGAAACGGTCAGGCAGCTCGACAATCGCCGCTCTAGACCTAGCACCAATCAATTCTGGACAGAGAGAAAGAGCCTGTGGATAGCCAAGATCCAAGTCTCACAAAAAAACAGACCCGACTCAGAAATTTGAAACACGGTGAATCTTTTTAGATACATTTAATCAAGCGCATGCGCCGTATCACGAGTGTGATCGCCGTCGCCGACGGCATGCCACCAGCGGGCGACGGCATCGGCCAACGCCACTGACTCCAGCCAGGTGAGGGCGCGTAGGCGCTGAATCAGGGTCTCAGGTTCGGAGACCTCCCATTTAGTATCGAGGTGGTTGAGTCGGACCGAATCGGCGACCTCCAACCAGATCCACTCCGGGCTCTGAAAATCCATCGCCCAGCCGTTGCAGGCATCGAGAATCAACGAGAGTTCCGCCGGCGAAAACCGCTCGCGGAGCGTGGGGCGGATCTCCGCCAGGATGCGGTAGTAGCGCAGGAGATCCCCACCGATCTGCTCGCTGCGGTTGTCGGCCCGCTCATCGACGAGGGCGAGCACGGACGGATCGAGTGTGATCGTGAGGCGGTCGCGCGTCTCAGGTTTTTTGCGGGGGGCGAGGGAGTGTTTTTTGGGCATATCAGCTCCTCTAGTTGTAGGGCGCGGCGTCCTCACGATGGACCTCCCTAATCAGTTGTTCAGCGATCGGGTCAGGCTCTCCGCCTGCCTCCCGGTGATGGGCATACCAGGCGGTAATGAGCCCGGCCACGTTATCCTCCGGCCCATCACGCATGATGGTGAGCGCGATGCCGCTGGCCTCACAGATCCGCTCGATCGGCTGCCAGTTAAAACTCACGGCCAGGGTCTGCTGATCGCGGGCTAATTGGAGATCGGCAAATCGCAGATCATCAGGGATTTTTACGCCCAGTAGTTTTTTGCTCATGGGAATCCTCTAGTTGTGCGGCGGCGCGCTCGATAATTTGCCGGGCCTCGGCCACCTGGCGGCTCTTAAAGTGGCGGCCAGACTCCCGTAGGAGCCGGACCGCCTCACGCAGGAGATTTAAGGGGGTGCTCACGGCCACCCCCGAGCGATCAGCCAGCGTACCGTCTGATCTCGTCTACGCTCGCGCCGCAGCGGTGCGTGCGCCAAGCGGAGAGCGTGCAGGTAGCGGTAAAATTCGCGGCGGGGGATCCCGAGTTTCTCCTCGACTGCTCCCTGGGTGCGGGGGCACCGGCGGAGGAACCGGATCAGCTCCAGTCCCTCCACCAGAATCCGTTTTTTTACCGCCACTCCACTCGGGAGCCGCTTGCGTGGTTGCCGGCGAATCATAGCAGGCTCCCGATTTGGCCGAGGATCGTGAGCCGCGTCGCGGCATATTTGCCGTGGCCATACTCGATCTGCCTCCCTGCCGCCTCCACCTCCACGAGCACCAGTCGGCGGTGTGCTCTCGCGGTGCCAAAAATCTCATTGGCGTTGGCCGCCGCCATCAGTTGATCGAGTGAGCGATAATAGTAGTAGCCTCCCTCGTGCTCCTCTCTCACCCGCTCCACGCGCGGGCATCCAACCGGCCACGAGGACCCATCCCACACCGAGCAGAGGTTACCGGCCTCATCCACGGCGACCGCTTTGTAACCACGCACGGCGGGCGGGGCCAGTGAGAGGATCTGCTCTCCGCGCAGGTGGGCGATGACTGATCCGAGCGGCTGGTTGAGTTTGGCGTATTTTGCAATGGGGGATGTGAGCGCCCGTGCGGCTATCTCCCCCTCAGGGCTGCGCTCAATCAGCCAATAGGATTTGCTCGCTGTAGATACCCCGTATTTCGAGCCGATCGTTTTACGGAGGCACACAACAGCGGAATTTGGCCCTGCATCGTAGAGATCGTGGTGCAGAGCTTCTCCGTCTGCGCGCCCACGATGATCCCATGAGAGGCTATCGTAGCTGCGCTCGATCGCTCCGATAGCAGCGGCAGCCTCCACAATCTGGATCGCGGCCCGGAACAGCGCGATCTCGGGGCGCGGCGACTCCGTGCGCGGAGCCGGGAGGAGGGAGAGCGATCCGTAGCTATCGCGGCGCACCTCATGTGCTCGATCCTGCTCGATCAGTCGCTCGGCCTCGGCCTGGCGCTCGGCGACACGGCCAGGGGTATTAGGATCGGCGAGATCGTAGCCCAGCACCCGTGCACGCCCGTCGGCCCGGCGGTTCCAGCGATAATCGATCCACATATTATGGTTGTAGGCGGCGCTGCAACTCGGGCGAGCCGGGCCGGGGAGATGGGCGAGGAGATATTTCCAGGCCCCCGCTCTGGTTTTGGCCGCAGAGCCCCGCTCCTGCGCGATCTGGATGATAGTTTTGCCTGTGTATTTCATGCAATCCTCACTCGCCCGAGTGGTAGAGAGCCAGGCCCGTCGGGCTCGCGCTGCCTGTGCTCTGGTGCTCAATCATCATGGTGTGATAATAGTATGATGATGGTAGGATGTCAAGGGGAAATGCGAGGAGGGTGAAAATATATTCTTCGGCGGCCTCTTATAATGATTGCACGAAATAGGCCTAAGTAAAGATCTTATGAAATCAATGCGTTACGATTATTCGCACCAGGGCTGTCTCGGCCCGCCGGCATAGGCTCTGGCGAGTCCGGCGGCGAGGAGCCCGGCGGCCACATCCTGCCCGTCCGCAAGTAAAATACCACGTAGGCGAAAGTACTTATCGCGCTCGGGTGCCACGAGATCGACGCGGGTGGCCTGCGCCAGACGCGCGCGGAGATGCTCGCGGGCCTGCCGGGCGAGGCGGATCTCTTGAGGGCAACGGCCGTGCAGCTCCGGGGTATCGATGCCGGCGAGCCGGATGGCGATCCGCTCGGCCAGGACGGGCGGCAGGAATGGATCGCTCAACGTGGCCGTGCAGGTGTCGCCATCATAACAATCGACGATCGTGATGGCGACGAACGGGGTCTCGCGCGCGAGGTGCAAGGGCGAGCTGTGAAGCGGGCGCGCCGCGCAGGCGAGCGGGAATAATATCAGGAATAATATCCAGACATTGTTGACACTGCGGATCACGGCAGCTGCACCACGGAATCACTTTTCGGAAACTCGAACGCGCAGGCCCGGCATTTGAGCCGGCGCGCCGCCGGTGAGGTGAACCCGATGATGGCGATGGCGAGGCCAATGATCGCGGGGATCATCCCGATGATGATCATGATCCACGGCAGCGAGAACAGGAGCAGCGCGACTCCGCCCCAACCATAGTTCATCCGCTTGTCGATCGCCTTGAACGAGCGACACTGCGGGCACTGCCGTTGACTCATCCTCGCCTCCTTTAATAGTGCCGCACGAGCCGGACGACTTTGCCGACGATCCGGTGCTCCGGCAGTAGCACGATCGGCGCATAGTCCGGGTTGAGCGGCATCAGCACTTCGCCATCTTTCTTCTGCATATAGCGTTTGAACGTCGCCTCGCCGGTGCCGTCGATCACCACCACGACATAGTCGCCGGAGCGCGGCTGGAGATCCGGATCGATCACGATCATATCGCCTTCGCGGAAATCGGGCAACATCGACTCGCCGCGCACCTTGAGGGAAAAGCAATGCTCGCCCCGCACGGACACGGAGAGGTATTCCTCCGCGGCGCCAGCGTAGGGATAGAGGTCTTCCGTGGAATGTAGCGCCCCGGCCTGCACCCAGGTCAACACCGGGACAATCGCAATACGATCTAAGCCATATTGCCTAGTGGTTTCTGCAATCACTTCAGTCCTGCCGGGATGCAGTTTCGCGCCGCGCCCCGACTGGAGCCAGTCAGGGCGGAACCCGGTGTCCACGGCGACCTTGAGAATCCAGAGTTCCGGCACGCGATTGTCGCGAATAGCCCGATTGATCACGGACGGCTCGACCTCGAGCCGTCGAGCCAACGCCGCCAGGGTGTCTGCCCCTACCGCAGACCGTAAACGTTCAATGATTTCGCGAGCCTTTGCCGACATAAACAAATTGGCTATTTAACGCTTGACATAGATGGACAAATTGTCTATATGTGCATTGCAACTTATTTAGAGAGCTCACTACATGGCTTCACGGAAAACACCATCAACACTTCCTCAGCGAGCTAGCTGGACGCCCTGCACTTCAGCGGCACGCATTACAGCCATCCGGAAGGGGTACACCTACGGACGGCTGGCGGAGCTGTTGAACGAGCGGGGGATTCGCTGTTCCGAGTTCAATGTCGCCAATGTCGTCCGCGGATTCACGAAGCGCCCGGACCTCCGCCAGGGCATCGCGGAGATTCTGTCAATTCCGGCGGAGCGGCTCTGGCCCTCGCGACGCGCCTCTTAACCTAGGAGTTTCTGGTGACCGGTCACACCAGTTCCCATAACCCTGAAACGATAATCGGCGGAGCGATCCTCTGCCGACGTAGCACGGGCGACGAGCCGCGAATGGGCCGCGTCGTCCGTGTCCACCGAGCCCCCCGCGCTGGTTGCTTGACCGGCCTCCGCGCGGGGACGCCCGTGTCCACATTATTCCGCAGCGCGACGCTTTTATCAACGCGATTTCAGGACTCCCCGATTGCCACCTTACGCCCTACCGGTCAAGGAGCGAAATGAGACATTTAGTCGAAAATACTCCCCATGAGACTCTCAAGGACGCCATCGCCGATGTCGTCTATCACTCGCCCATCACGCCGAAGGCTCAAGCGGACGAACTGCTCGCAACGAGTAATGTCTCCACAATTCATCGCTGGGCAGATCGGGATCAGCCGGATTGCCTGCCTCCGCTCCAGCAGGTCGTGCCGCATGCCCGTTGTACGGGGAATCCTGCGCTGATTCGGTTTCTCGCGCGGCGCGTTGGTCATGTGCTGGTGCCCTTGCGCGAGATCCATCTGGTGCAGGTGGGTACGCAGGCGCTCTCGCTCTTTCAACAGACCATGTTGAGCGTGGTGGTGGAGCTGGGGGAGGCGTCCGCGGCGCTGGAGTGCAGCATGAAAGACGGCAAGCTCACAGAGCGTGAATTACGGCGCTGCCGGAAGGAATGCCAAGACCTCATTGATAATGCCGTGCTGCTGCACGAGCAGTTGAAGGCGGCTGAGGGGGCGATGCAGTGAGCGATCTGGCCACCACCCCGCACGAGGCTTGGGTCACGCGCGAAGAAGCGATTGAGCTCACGGGCTTGTCCCGGCAGTCGCTGTATCGCCGGATTGCCGAAGCCTCCTGGCGCACCCGCCCCTCAGCCGCCCGCGGAGAGAACGGAAAAACCATGATCGAAATCGCCGTCTCCTCTCTGCCGAAATCGGCGCAATCGCTCTATTGGACCAAGCATCTCATTCCGACGGCCGAGCTGGTGCCCGATCCGCTGAACCTCGCCGAGATTCCGGAGGCGCTGCGCACGGAGGCCCGGCGCCGGTTGGCGATTCTCGGCCAAGCCGAGGGCATCCTCGCGCAGCCCCGCGGCATCCGGCGGGAAGCGCTGGAGGTGTTTTGTAAAGATCGGGAAATCGGCGTGGCGACGTTCTATGGATGGCGCGCGGCCTACGAGCGCGGCGGCATCGGCGCCCTCTTGCCGAAGTGGGGCAAAACGCGCGGCCAGTTCCTCGCCATTTCAACGCCCCTTCAACAGTTCATTAAAGATGAATACTGCTCCCCGGCTCAGCCGTCACCGACGACCGTCTTTCATCATCTCGAAACACTCTGCCGCCATCTCAATGAGCCGGTACCCTCACAAGCGACCGTGAACCGTTTCATCATGACCTTGCCGAAAGCCGCCGTGGTGTTGGCGCGCGAAGGGCCGAAGGCCTGGCGCGCGAAGATGGAGCCGAAATGCCATCGCGACCTGAACGCCCTCGCGCCGAACGAATACTGGTGCGGCGATCATCGTGAAATGGATGTATTTGTACGGTCTGATGATCGCGACGGCGCCAAGATCTTCCGCCCCTGGCTCACGGCCTGGCTGGACCTCCGCACTCGCACCTGTGTGGGGCACGTCCTGCGGTTGGTCCCGAACAGCGATGGCATTGCCCTCGCCCTGCGTGCCGGGATTCTCCGCTTCGGCGTGCCGCAGGAGCTCTACATCGACAACGGCAAAGACTACCGCTGCGAATATCTGAATGGGAAAACGGTCACCTCGCGCAACGTCGCGCTCTCGACCGACGTGACCGATACCCTCTCGCCCGGCGTGCTCTCGCCGCTCGGCGTCGCCATCACGCACGCGAATCCCTATCAGGCCTGGTCGAAGCCGATCGAGCCCTGGTTCTCCCATACGTTTCCAGAATGGGAAAAGTCGCTACCCGGGTACTGCGGGCAAAACGGCAAAGCCCGCCCGGAGAAACTCGCCGACGAAATCAAGCGCGGCCACCTGTTCACAATGGCCGAATTCGCCGCACAGATCGCCGAGCGCATCGAAGCCTATCACCACACGGAACACAGCGTGCTCGGGGTGACGCCGCTCGCCGCCTGGCGCGAGGTCGAGATCGTCCGGCCGAATCCGCGCACGCTTGATCTGCTGCTCATGCGCCAGAAATCACTGAGGGTCTATCACCAGGGCATCAAGCTCCACGATCGCTACTACTGGCACGACGATCTCATTCACCATATGGGCGCGACGGTCGAGGTGCGATTCGGTGACGAGCTGGGCCGCGTCATGGTCTTCGCCGGTGGCAAGTTTGTTTGCGAAGCCATGAACGATCCGGCCTTGAAGATGGGCGCCACGCGCGACGACCTGGCCGCGCTGCATCGCCGGAAGAAGCTCGCCCGGCAAACCGTCACCGCCTACGTGGATGCGCGCGGGGTGCTCAAAGATCCAGACAAAGAGCTGGCGCGCATGGCGGCCGAGGCGCGGGCTCGCAAAGTCATCCCGTTGCACGAGCCGGAGCCGACGCCGAGTGGGGTGCGCGCCGTCCCGAAGATGCTCCCCGCGCTCGACCAGGCCGCCGCGCAGATGCGCACCGCACAGACCCTGCCCGCCACGGAGGCGACTCCTGCCACCCTTCAGGAGTCTTCGCCATCCCGCCGCGGGCGCCGCTCGGACCAGCCGTCGCTTCGACCGACTTCGGAGTCGGCGGCTGGCTCTGCCGGTCACGATCGCTATGCCTTGCTAGAGGAGTTACTCGGCTAATGGCACTGCTCAGCCCACAGAACGAAATCACGCTGGAGCGTGTCCTGAATTTGATGCAGCGCCGCGAGACCGCCGGACGGCCGCTGTCGCAGAGCACCATCGCCAGCGCCTGCGGCGTGAGTCCGGCCGTGATCTCCAATTTTCTGAAACGCAAATACGACGGCGACGTCGATAAGGTCGCGCTGCTGCTCAAGGCCTACGTCGAGCGCGAAGAAGCGAAAGACGACGGCGGGCTTCTCAAAGTGCCCTTCGTCGAGACACGGCCCGCGAAGGCGATGCTGGCGGCCATCCGGAATTGTCACAAATACAGCCGCATGGGCGCGGTGCTCTCCGGATCGGGGACCGGCAAGACCACCACGATCAAGCAAGCCATCAAGGAAGATCCCTCGCTGATCGTCATCACCGCCTGGGCCCGGCTCGGCGCGATCGGCGTGCAACAGGAGCTCTGCGACGCGCTGAAAGTCGGCGACGGCGGCAACAGCCGCGCGCTGATGAAACGGCTCAAGCACAAGCTCACCGACAAAGGGCGCTGCATCATCATTGACGATGCGCACACGCTGGCCTTCGGCGCGCTCGACGCCATCCGCTACATCTACGATCAGACCGGCACCGGCATCGTGCTCTGCGGTATTCCCTCGCTGCAGCGGCATCTCACGAGCCGGAGCGAGGAATATGAACAGCTCGCCTCGCGCGTCTCCGGGCGGATCTATGAACTGCCGGAATTCTCCATCGACGATGCGCGGCTGATGTTCGAGGCCGTGATGGGCGAACGCGACGTGCAGCAAGCGATCGCGATGCTGAAGGGTGATCCGCAAACCATGAGCAGCGGCCGACGCCTCGGTAATCTGTTGGAAGACGCCGGGAAATTTGCGAGCCGCCGCGGCAGCTCGATGAGCCTCGACGATCTGCAGAAAGCGATGAGGCTGGCGGCATGAGGAGAGCGACGACCATCAAGGCGGCTTCGTGCTCGCGCCCCGCGCGGCCTCGGAAGGCCCTCGGGGCATGCGCGCAGTCGAAGCTCACCTCGACGGTATCGCCGAGAGAGAGTGAGAATCTCGGAATACTGGAGAGCCTGATGCAAGCCATGCAAGCAGTGGTCGTGAAGGATTTCATGCGGTGTGATGATATTTGCGAGATCGTCGCGAAATATCCGCCACTGACAACCGAGGCAGCTGAGTTCGTAATTCGCGGCAGTTTATTGGGGATTGGGAAGCGATGACCGCGCTCGATCGACAACTGGTGAAGACGTTCCGCCTGGCTCGATGGAACGAATCGGCCGGGCGGCCGATCTGCGCCGACTGTTTCGACGGCGACGATCTGGCCGAGCCGACGGACGATCCCATGACGCCTGGGCTGTCCCGGTACCGCTGCACCGTCTGCCACACCGAATTCAGCGACGTGAAGGGCACCGTGTTCGACTCGCGCAAACCGGTGCCGCTGCGGCTCTGGGCCTATCTCGTGCTGATGGGCGATCCGCGCCGGCTCGGCGGCGATGACAAGCACGCGCAGCGCTGCTTCGATCTCATGGAGCGGCTCAAAGGCCGCGTGCTCCCGGCGCTGTGGCGCGAGCAGCTCGCAGCCGCCGGGACCACGACCGAACAGCTGCGGAAGAAGCTCAGCGCCACCACACGGAGGGCCGCATGATCGCCACGGTGTTGCAGTTCTTGCCGGGTCGTCCGCTCGCGCCGGTGATTCCGCTCGGGCAGGCCCGCACGGCGCGCTGCGAAGGGCGCTGCTGTCCCGACCGCTCGTCGCCGGTGTTTGTGGTGGGCGCGCTGCTCTTGTGCGGCGCCTGCCGGGATTATCGCAACCAGCGGATCCGGTTTGCCTTACGCCAGCTGGCGCTGGATGGCCCGGGGAGGATCGCGTGAGCCTGATGCTGGTGGATCAGCGCGCGCTCGACCGGGCGAACATTTGCCAGGCGTGGCAGTTTGCCGATCGCATGACGGCAGACGACTTTGAGGAGCTCTGCCGGGTGACGGTCGCGCAACTCCATCACGATGCCGGCGGTCCGGAGTCGTCGCTCGACCAGGTGCGCGCGTATGGCGCCTGAGGCAAACGATGCCCCGCCGCTGGCGGACATTGAGGTTGGCTTCTCGGTCGAGCAAGCCGGAAAGATCGTGAGTGAATTGGACGCGCTCTGGGCGCACAGCACGCGCGACGGGAAGAAGAAAGTGCATGAGCTGCGGCGGCTGCGCGAGACCCTGACGGCCGCCCTCGCGGATGACGACGCAAGGAGAACGGAGACACGATGAACGAGATCACACTGGCCGAGATCGAAACCAAAGCCAAAGCCTACGCCGACCGCCGCGCCCTGCTCGCCGAACGGCTGCTGGCCCTGGACGCCGCGCTGACCGCGGTGAAGAAAACGCACCTAAAAGAATTGAAGCGGCACGTCGCGCTCACGGCGGAGACGCAGGTCGATCTCACAAACGCGATCGACGGCGCGCATCACCTGTTCGACAAGCCGAAGACGCGGATCCTCCACGGCATCAAGGTCGGCCTGCGCAAGGGCAAGGGCAAGATGGAGTGGGAAGACGACGCCACGCTCGTCGCGCTGATCAAGAAACGGTTCCCGGATCATGTCGCGGGGCTGATCATCACCACCGAAAAACCGAGCGCCACCGGCCTGGAAGATCTCGACGCGGCTGAGCTGCGCAAGCTCGGCGTCACCGTCGAAGATGCCGGTGATCAGGTCGTGGTGAAGGCCGTTGAAACCGACATTGAACGGCTGGTGAAGGCGCTGCTCAAGAGCGCGGTGGATGAGGATGAGGAGGCCGCGTGACCGACGTCGGGCAGCCCATTGACCTCTCTCCCGGCGAACTGCGCGTGCTGGAGGCCCTCGCGCAGCATTGCGGCCGCGCGGCGGCGATCCATAAGGAAGCGCTCGCCGAGATGGTGGGGATGGAAGTGCGCAAGGTGCGGATCGTGATCGCGCATTTGATCGAGCGACACAATCAGCCGATCGGCAGTTCCTCACAAGCGCCCGCCGGCTATTTCCTCATCGAGACGGCGCAGGAGGCCGAGCAAGCCGCGCAGGAACTCAAGGCCAGGATCATTCAACTCGCGAGGCGGTTGGCGAAACTGAAGCGCAACACGCCGGCCGATTGTCTGGATCAACTCAAGATCGATCTTCAGGAGGTAGCGTAATGGCAGACCACGACTCAGGCAACTGGCGCGCGATCGTCACGGCCACCGTTCACATCGCCCTCTTCTTCGCGATGCTCTTCGGCGTGATCTGGCTCCTCGTGCAGGTGGTGGAGGGCTTGTCGCAATGATTCCTCCCGTGAACAGACTGACGCCGGTCCTGCGCGGGTTCTTGGAAGGGTTTGGGTTCGTGATCGGTCTGGTCGGCATCATCAGCGTCGGCCTTGCCGCCGCTGGCCTGGCACTCATTGGAACGGTCTGGGTGTGGCGATGGGTGGTGATTGTGCTGCGCGGAGGCGGCCTGTGAACGAGCGGACCGATCGCATGACCCCGGCAGAACGGCGCGGCGCGCCGGACTGTCTCGTGGAGCTGGCGCTGCAGTGGCTGCAGCTGCCCTTTGCCGAGCTGACAGAAACCGAACGCGGGTATGCGATGACCGGCTTGTTTCTGCTGATCGCGCAGATGCGGCATGTGGCGGCACCGAGTCAGGACTGGGAGCGTCGCCGGTGGATTGATCGCGCGGTGCTCCGGCTCTGCGCGCAGGTGCCCGGCCTGAGGGGACATGAGTCCGCGTTGCGGACGAACGTTGAACAGCGCATCACCGTCACGCTGTTGGAGTTTCATGCCTGGCGCGAGCAGATCGCGCCGCCCTTCCATGAACGGACGGCGACGGGACTTTCGGATTCCGGCGAGGTGACGGCATGAAACGACTGGGAGCGGAGCCTTTGACGAAGACGGAGATCTACCGCCGCGTCCGCGCGAAGCGCCACGCGCTCGGCCTGTGCTGGTATTGCCCGAAACCCATTGCGCCGGGATCGAAGGGACAATGTGCGGAGCATCTCGAAGCAGCCCGGTTGCGACGCCGCGTCACCCCGACGCGCGGGCTCTGGCGACCCGGCTCCGTCGGGCGGCCGCCCTTGTGGGTGAAGCGGACCTCGACGACGGAGGCGGCATGAGTCTCGTCACGGCGACAGAGCAGGCTCGCGCGCTGGCGCTCTTAGGATCCGGATCCGCCCAGCGAGACGAGATGCTCTTATCACTCGGGAGCAAGCGGGTCTGGACGACGGCGCAGCGACAATTGGTCGAGAAGATCTGGAACGAGGAATGGGAAAAACGGCGGCAGTCCAAGCAGGCCTTGGCCAGGAGATCCGCATGATTCAGACGGTCGATCTGCTCGCCGATCTCCAGCGGGTGGAACGCGAACAGGGCCGCGCGACCGCACTCACGTATCGGGAGCATGGGCGCTATGGGCATACCACGATCTTACGCCGTTTTTCCCGCTGGGATTGCGCGCTGGCCGCGGCCGGGCTGTCGTCGCGGCCCTGCGGTCGACCCGCCGGCATGCCGCGCACGGACGCCGAGCGGCGCCGTGATGCGCGACGGTCGACACCTTGTGAGTGTTTGAACTGTGAGCGCGTCTTTCGCTCGACGAACCCGAAGAAGCATCGGGTCTGCGGCGACTGTAAGCGGACAGAGCTCTGGCAGCAGGGAGAGGTATGTTAAGAGCGGCCTTCAATCGTCAACAGGTCGGCCCGACCGATCGCAAGAAACTGATCGCCGGGATTCACGCACAAGCCTCGGCGCTGCAGCTCGACGACGACACGCGCCGCGACATGCAGCAGCAACTGGTTGGCGTGTCGAGCACGAAAGAGATGTCAGTGTCGCAGCTCTCCACGATCTGGCAGCGGTTGACGGTGTTGTCGAAGGATGCAGGCCTTGCGAGGCCACGACGAAAGAGCCGACCGGGCCGCGATGAACGGCAGCCGGCCGAGCCGCCGACGACCGAGCAACTCGACAAGATTGCGCATCTCTACGAGCACCTCGGCGTGCGCGGGGCCGATGCCATCGCCCTCTGTCGCCGGATGACGCGCGCGGTCGACAAGCGCGAGGGCTTCCCCTGGCCGCAGACGCGCGAGCAGGCGAACAAAGTGATCGAAGGGCTGAAGGCGATGGAGAAGCGAGGCTGGAGAGCGAGAGGTGCGGGCATCACTGAGCCGTCTCCGTGCTCGCTGCCCGCGCACAATCAGAATGTGCTCGGTCAATGCGCGCAGTCCGAGACGGTCTCAGCGCTGCCCGCTGATGGAGAGAAGGAAAAAGAGAAAAACGAGATACCCAGGAGGCAGGCCGTCGAGGATACGGTACACGAGTCACCACTCACTCCGTAGGTGATCCGGCTGGCCCTGCCTTATCAACCAAGGCGCGCATGGGGAAATGGAGTCCGGAAGCCCGCGAAGCACACAAGGAACGCATGCGAGAGATCTGGGCGAGCAAGCGCCGGGGGGGGTGCTACCGCCGTGGTGAAGGCCGCACCGACAATCGCGATCGCGCGGCCGGTGAAACCTGCACAGGCAGAGGGCGACGTGCTCGCTGCGATCGACGAGGTGATCGCCGCCAAGCAGGCCGATGTGCAGACGCTCGAACGGGCCAAAGAGATTTTGACGCGAGGCTGAGATGATGACCGTCCGATTCCCTAACGGCGTGGCAGTGAAATATCCGACTGCCACGTATTTGATGCGAGGAGTGAACAGTTGGGATCTCTACACAGAAAAAGACGGCAGCTGGGTGACGTCTGTGCAGCTCTCTGCAGGGCTTATCGTTGAAGCTACCTCACAGGTCACGGTCACCGCGCCGCCGATCGCGACGGCCAAGGCGGCGCTGCAGTTCCTCGTGAATGCATTGAATGCGAAGCCCATCACGGGTTGGGAAGAAGAGTCGTTGTTGCGGGAACTGAAAGCGAAGCTCGCGCGGTTCAATGCACGGAAGAAGGTCTGGCGATGATTGATTTCGAGCTCACCAGCACCCGGCCCGATCCGTATTCGATCAAGTGGACGCTGCGGCCGATCCGACAAGGAGGTGGTTCAGTGAACCAGATGAACCAGACCATACCCGTGACGCGGTGCGAACGAGCCGAAGCCTTGGCCGATTTGTACGAGGTCCCGCTCGCGGATCTCTACCGGCGCTATGGGGCTGCGTTATTGCCGACGCATCGTGTGACCGGGGCACCTGCCATCCAGGAGACCGAGGGGCGCTTGGTCGGGGTCGCCGGTGCCTGATGGGTATACGCGCGACGACATCCTCGACGCGCTGAAAGAGCTGATGGCGAGCGGCTTTGGTGATTTGACAGTGAAGGTGAGTGAGCATAAAATCGCGCAAATTGAGCTGCTGATCCGGAGACGGAAGGCACCTCGCGCAGCCGGCCCGAAGGGCGCTGCGGTTTGAAACATATCTCTCGGCTGATCGGATTCCGAAGGCCGGTTGAAGGAGCGTTGAACGCCCCTTTGACCGGCCTTTTTTTATTGTCTGAATTGGGAACGAGCATGGCGGATTTCGCAAAAGCCGTCGAAACGGTCCTCGCCCACGAGGGCGGCTATGTGTCCCGCGCGGATGATCCGGGCGGTGAAACGAAATTCGGCATTTCGAAGCGCCGCTATCCGGAGATCGACATCAAAGCCCTCACCAGGGAGATGGCCATTGAGCTGTATCGGCGCGATTACTGGCATCCGGACTGGGTGAAGCTCTCGCAGGCGCTCGCGACCAAGCTGCTCGATGCCACGGTCAACGCCGGACCGGAGGCGGCCGTGCGCGCGCTGCAACAAGCGATCAACGATGAAGGATTCGGCCCGTTGAAAGTGGACGGGCTCTTCGGCCCGGCGACACTCATGGCGGCGCGGCTCTGCCCGGCGGACAAACTACTGCGCGGCTATCGGGCGCGGACCGCCTGGCACTACGTGGCGCTGGTAAAGGCGAAGCCGGAGCGCGAGGTGTTCTTGCTCGGCTGGATCCGGCGGGCGGTGGCGTGATGTTGCTGCTGATCGCTCTATTGGTAGTGGGGTTGCTGGCAGTGCTGGTCTCCATGCGGAGTGAATACTGAGATGGACGCGATTCAGTTGCTCATGGTGCTGTTTCTGAATCTGAACGAGCCCTGCACGGCGAAGCCGGCGACGGAGGAACGCATCGGCGGGCAGGAGCTGCAGGCGCTCCGGTACGACTGCGGGACGCGGCAATTCAAGATCTGGTCGCGCCGCTGCCCGGAGGGCGGCTTTTGGGGCCGGCCGTTTTTGCTCGAAGAGGAGAACAGCCAGCAGGGGCTGTACGTGAACCGCTTCGGCGAAGTGCAGACCGGCTGGCATGTGTCGATGACCGAGGCCTATGCGCCGCGCTGCGGATCCTGATGGGCACCTACATATGCCGCGAAACCGCGGAGCGGCTCTGGCCGCAGAAGAAGGAGGATCGGATGGACACGGTGTTGAATTTTCTGAGCGGCAAAAAAACGTATCTCATGAGCACCTTGGGATTGCTCGTGATCGGGCTCTGGTTGTTCGGGGTGATCGATCAAGCGATTGCCGAAAAGGCGCTCGTCGCGCTCGGCTTTGGCGGGGCGATCTCCCTCCGCGCGGCCGTCGCGAAGAGCGAGGCGAAGGCGGTCGAGACGGCGCAGCAGGTCGCGGCGCTCCGGCGCGGCGAGCGGACCTATATCGGGTAGCCGACGACGATGATTGAAACCGGCGCGATCCTGTTGGCGGTGCTCAATCTGATCCTCTCGATCCTGGAGGATCGACGGGCCACCAGACCGCAACGGGACCGGGCCCACGCTGAGCAGGAGTATGACCAGGATGTTCACCGCAACGCACAAGCCGCGGCGACCGGCGACGCCGCCACACTCACGATGGATTTCGAGGCGGAGCGTCAGGCCGCGATTCGCCGCGGCGATTTGGATCCTCGCGGCGACGCTGCCGGGCTGCAGCAGCTCCCCTGAGCTGGTCGTGCTCAGCGGCGACCGGCAGGTCGTCCGCGAGGCCGACGGCCGCTACTGCGTGAGCGCGGTGTGGCTCCAAGAGCGGTATCAACTGGAGCGCGCGATGCGATTGAAACTGGACCAGTACGAAGCGGCCACCATGCAGGACTTGACGAAATGAAAACACTCTATCGCGTCATGCCGCTCTGCATTCTGCTCTGGACGATGCTCGCCGCCCAGTCACCGAGCCGCGCGCAGGAGACGGCGGTGCCCCATCTCGTGCAGCCGTCGCCGTCGTTTTTTGATCCGGGGCTCTTGGAGTTTGTGAAGGTGTTCGGCCTGGGCGGGATGATCTTCACGATCTGGCTCTTCGACTATCGCCGGCAGCGCAGTCTGGAATCGATCGTGGAGCAGTACGACAAAACCCAGCAAGCGCACCTGGCGGCATTCAAAGACATCAACGAGCGGAATATGACGGCATTCAAGGAATCGATGAATGCCCTCCAGAAGGTCGCGGAAGATTCGAAGGGCACGGCGATCCTCTGCGCACAAGTGAATTCGCAGGTGGCGGCGAAATTGGAATTTCTCACCAGGGAGCGTGCGTCATGAATCATGCCCGGTTGGAAAAGCTCGGCCTGCTCGAAGTGAAAAAACAAGCAGCGTTTGCGCTCTCCGTGGACATCCACGGCCTGCGCGAGCAGATCAATCGCGCCACGGACGCGCATATGCCGATCGCCAATCTGGCGCTCGAAGAATTGAGCGTGCTGATGCAGCGCTTGCAGGAAAAAACCGCCGAGCATCGGCAGTTGGTCGATGACCTGCGCAGCCTCGCGGAGGATCTCAATGTGCCGATGCCGATGACGGACGTGCGGAGGAAACGATGACGGCTGGAGCAATTCTTGCGCAGGCAGGCAGGCAGGCAGGCAGGCAGGCAGGCAGGCAGGTCGCCCATGTTAACGCTCGCGCCCTGGAAGGGCGGCAAAGCCAGGCTGGTGGGGCGGCTGCTGCCCTTGTTCCCTCAGCACACGTGCTATGTGGAGCCGTTCGGCGGGATGGCCTCGCTGCTCCTCAACAAGCCGGCCTCCGAGGTCGAGGTCTACAACGACCGCGATGCCAGGCTCGTCGAGCTGTTCAGTGTCTTGAAATTTCATCCGGAGGAGTTCGATCGCGAGTTGGACGGACTGGTGACCAGCCGACGGCTCTTCGAGCTCTATCGCGATCGGCCCGGCGTCACCGACATTCAGCGCGCCGCGCAATTTTTGTACGCCTTGGTCTTTTCGTTCAGCGGCCAGGGCGAGACATTTCCGACGAACAAAACGCGCAGCGCGATCAGCATCGCCGAGTTGCGGGCACGGGCCGCGCGGGTCAAGGAGCGCTTGCAAGTCGTCACCATCGAACATCTCGACTGGGAGCAAGCCATTGAACGGTACGACGGCCCAGAGACGTTCTTTTTCTGCGATCCGCCCTACATGGAAACCAGCGGCTATCGCGCGCTCTTTCTTGATCGCGAGCAAGAAGCGCTGGCGGCACGGCTCAAACGGATCAAGGGGAAATTTCTGATGACGAACAGCGATCTCCCATCGGTGCGGCAGTTGTATCGCGGGTTCCCCATGACGGTGCTGCGGGGACAACTCTCGATCGACCGCTCGCACGCCCGTGTCTTGAAGCATCTCACGATTGCGAATTATCCGCTGAAAGGAACGCGGTAGTGGCCAAGTCCCGCTCGCATAGCTCGATCGAGAAGCTCGGCGTGCAAGAGCTCGTCGGGCAGCTGCTCGAAATTCCCGGCACGACGTATGAGCAGATCGTCGAACAAGTGAAGAAGGCCACGGGCTCGATCATCTCGAAATCAGCGCTCTCGCGCTATCAGGCCGCGTGGAATGAGAAGCGGTACCGCGCCGAGACGATCCAGAAGGAAGTCGACGCGATGATGGCGATCCTCAAACAGAACCCCGACGTGGATCCGACCGACGGGCTGATGCTGTTGATCAAGCGCAAGCTGGTGAGCCTGTTCTCGCAGGCCGAAGCAAACTTCGACCACGCCGACACACTGGAAGCCGCGCAGCTGCTCAATCGCATCAAGCGCACCGAGCAGATGGGCGCCGCGCTGAAAGTGCAAACGCAGCGGCTGGAATTGCTCCAGCAGAAAGTGGCCACCGCGGCGGAGAAGGTCGAGGACCTCGGCAAATCACGCAACCTGGATCCGGAGACGCTCAAACGCATTCGAGAGGAGATCTACGGGATCGCTCCCGCAGTCTAACGATGCCAGCCCTGCAACTCACCCAGTACCAGAAGGATGCCGCCCGGTGGCATGCGCGCTTTGACTTGCGGCGCTGGTGCCGGCAGTCGGGAAAGACCTTCGAAGACACGCGCGAGATCGTCGATGATGTGCACGATCGCCGGACCAACTGGGTGATCCTCTCGCGCGGCGAACGGCAATCGAAAAAGAATATGGAGCAGGCCCGCGTGCACTGCGAAGCCTACGGCGCGGCGGTCAAGCTGCTGGAGGATACGTGGGAGGGCGATGAGGCGAAGTACAAGTCGCTCGAAATCCGCCTGCCGAACAAGTCCACCATTATGGGCCTGCCGGCGAATCCGGACACGGCGCGTGGCTTCTCGGCAAACGTCTCGCTCGACGAGTTCGCGTTTCACAAAGACAGCCGGAAAATCTGGACGGCGCTCTTCCCGGTCATCACTCGCGGCTATCGCCTTAAGGTGACGAGCACGACGCAGGGCAAGCAAAACAAATTCTACGACCTCGATGTCGCCTGGACCAAGAAGATGGAGGAAGGCGACCCGGCCTATCACACGAGCCAGCTCGACATTTACGCGGCCGTCGCCGGCGGCCTCGACTTGCGCGATGAAGAAGGCCATCTCGCCACGCCGGAGCAGCTCAAGGAGGCGCTCGGCGACGACGATGCCTGGGATCAGGAATATCTGATCCAGTACATCGACGAAGCGACCGCCTTTCTCACCTACGACCTGATTGCGAAGTGCGAAGACGATGAAATTGAACCGGAGCCGGTGTGGGTGGGCTTGCTCCTGGCCGAAGCCGCGGAGATGCACCGCATCTATCTCGCCAGCAAACTCCTCCCGCCCACGTTCGAAGTGCTGGATCCGACGCTGCTCAACGGCGATTCCTTCTGTCTCGGGTTCGACGTGGCCCGCCGGCGGGACGGCTCGGTGATCTGGCTGAACCGCGACCGCCAGGGCGTGCAGGAAACCGTCGCCGTGATCCGCATGAAGAAGGTGCCGTTTTTTATTCAGAAGGTCGTGCTCTTCTCCCTGCTCGCCCATCCGCAGATGCGCCGGGCCTGTATCGATCAGACCGGCATCGGCGCGCAAATCGCCGAGGAAGCGGTCGACCGCTTCGGCGCCAGCAAGGTGGAAGGCATCGACTTCACGATTGCGAGCAAGGAGACGCTGGCCACCGGGATCAAGCAGAAGATGGAAGACGGGCTCGCCCGCATTCCCGCCGAGCTCTACATCCGCAATAGTTTCCATAGCATTAAAAAATTGCCGACCGGCACCGGGCATTTTCGCTTCGACGCGGAACGCACGGACGCCACCGGCCATGCCGACGAGTTTTGGGCGGAAGCGCTCGCGCTGCAGGCGGCCTCCGCCTCAGGCCCACCGGCCGCCTTCGGCACGGTGGAGTCAGCGTGGGGCGATCGGCAGCCGGGCCGGGAGGCACGCCGGGAGGTGCTCGCGGGCGGCGGGATCACGGTCGGCGCGGCGAAGGCGAATTGGCGCGAGCGGTATGGCCGGTTGGGGCTCGACGGGACGAGGAGACACTGATGCGACAAGACTGGATCCGCTGTGGGGTGCGGTGCGAGGCCTGTGATCGGGACCAATGGTACCCCTTTCAAGGGTTCAACCGGTGCGGGTGCGGACAGGAGCTGTGGGTCGAGCGCGTGACCGACGCGCAAGGGGGCACGCACTTCCCGTATGCGCAAGGCGCGCAGGTGCGCCCAGGGTACCCAGGATGGATCACGGCCACGCGATGATAGGGGGAGGAGCTATGGCGATGTCTGACGGGCAACCGGAAGCAAGTACACGCTATATCTGCAAGCAGTGCGGGGGTGAATTTACGCCGAAATCTCGAAAGGGCGAACCTCGCGAGTTCTGTGCGGCTCAATGCCGCTACCGATGGCACAACGCCCAGCGCCTCAAAGGGGCGGCCTTATTAAAGGTGCGTTCCACCCCCGTTCAACGGGCCAAGAAATCGCCGAAACAGACTCTCGACGGCCTCGCCGCAGCGGAAGGATTGCCCTCTGGCTGCTACCCACCGGGGGCGCTAGGGCTGAAACATTCCAGGCGCTCAGTGGCGGCGATCATTCCCGCGACGGAACGCCTGGGATTGCTGGTTGAGGCGGCCAAACGCTTGAACCTGACCGAGGGTGAGGCCCTCACCGCGGCGCGGCAGGCCGCGCGTCTCCAAGGAGCCGCATGACGTTCGACAGAATCAGACAGGCCGTCGCGCAATGGATCGCCGGCACCCGGCCTGAGCCTCCAGCCTCAGACCTCCAACCGCAAGCCGCGTCCGCGCGCCAGGCGCTCCCTTCGCTCGCGACGTGGGAGCCGACAATGGCCGGGTTTCGCCGGTTCACCGGGCAATCCGATTTACAGAGCACGCTCCGCGATCTCTCCCCGCTCGATCAAGAGCGGCAGGCACAGATCGGCCACTATCTCTATGCCACGAACCCGCTGGCGAAATGGCTGGTGAATATCAATGTTGCCTATCAGCTCGGCGGCGGTGTGACGTTGATGGCTGAGGATGAAGCCGTGCAGGCCGTGCTCGATACGTTCTGGCATGACCCGGTGAATCAATGGCCGGTGAAGCTCCCGCAGAAAATTCGCGACCTCGGCATCTTCGGCGAGCAGTGCTGGCCGCGCTTCGTCGCGCCGGGCACCGGCCGGATGCGGCTCGGCTATCTCGATCCCACGCTCATTGCGCAGGTGGTGCTCGATCCCGACAACGCCGAGCAGCCCATCGGCGTTGTGACGCGCAGCTGGACCAACTACACCGAGGTGCCGCCACGCAAATATCGCGTGATTCTCGGCATTGACGAGGAAGAACTGACGCCGCTCGCCCAACAGCTCCGCCGTGAGTTCACCGATGGCGATTGTTTTTATTTTGCGATCAATAAAGTGTCGAACGGCTCGCGCGGCATCTCCGACCTCTACGACAAAGCCGACTGGCTCGACGGCCACGAGCAATTCATGTTCAACCGGCTGGAGCGGGCCGACCTCGCGAACCGCATTGTGACGGATGTGACCATAACCGGCGCGACCGATGGAGAGATTCAAGAGCGGACGAAGAACTTCAAACTCCCGCCGGCCGGCGGCGCACACCTCCATAATGAAAAAGTCGCGATCGAGATGAAAGCGCCGAAGCTCGAAGCGGCGGACGCCTCGGTCGATGCGCGCATGTTCCGCAATCTCTGCCTGGCCGGGTTCCCGGAACATTGGGTGGGCGGCGGCGGCGACGTGAATCGCGCCACGGCCGCCGAAATGGACGAGCCGACGTTCAAGCTGCTGGAGATGGCGCAGACCGTCACGGCGCATATCATTCGCGCCGTCGCGACCGATCAGATCCGCCAGGCCAAGCGCGTCGGCGCGTTGCGGCAATCGGCGGACGAAGCGTTCGACGTGCAGCTCCCGGAAATGGTGAAGGCCGATCTCGGGAAGCTCGCCGAGACCTTTGACAAGGTCAGCACCGCCGCGACAGCCAATGTCGCGCAGGGCCTCATGCTGAAGGAAGAGGCCCGGCAATTGATTGCCCTCACCGTCAAGCCGCTCGGCATCGAACTGAAACCCATGACCGAGGACGAACTCGATCAGCTCCAGGCCAAGAAGGACCTTGCCGCTGCGAGCCGGGATTATCAGGAGGGAGCGCCGGCGGGGAAGGTTGAGATTGAGGCTGAGGCTGAAAAAGAAAAGAAGACTGAGCCAGAGAAGAAGGATCCGACGCGCGATGAGTGAAGCGGACGACATCCAGCAGCTGCAGGCGCTCGCGCGGCTGCGCAAGCAGGGCCTGATCGACCAGGCCGTCGATCGCGTGCTGCGGCTCTTGGAGCAGGCGCGCAAACAGATCCTCGGTGAAATTGCGGCCAGCGACTGGGACCGGTTCATTCTGCCGAAGCTGTTGCGCAACGTGGATGCCGCGCTGGAAACCTGGCGGAAGAAGGCGCTCGAAGCTCTCGTGACGGAGCAAGCGGCCGGCTGGACCGGCGGCGCCGAGGCAGCCGCGAGCACCTTGGCCCCAATGGGATTCGAGGTGTCGTTGCCTGCCCTGCCCGAGTCGCTCTTACGGGCATTGGAAACGCGCGGCGCGACCGCGCTCACCGGGCTTGCCTCGTTCGGCCGTCAACAGCTCGATCAGTTGATTGCCACCAGTCTGCTCTCCGGCGCCTCACGCGAAGACGTGATCGGACAAATCGGCAGCGTGCTGCAGAAGTCGACCGTGCTCGGCAAGCCCGAGGGCCGGTTCGCCACGCTCGGCGCACGCGCCGCCTTCATCTACCGCCAGGAAGTCGGGGCCGCCTTTGCGTCGGCCAAGCACCGTCGCGAAGCCGACGCCATGCAGTACGTGCCGGACCTGCAGCGCGTGTGGCGGCATGCCGGGCACCCGCGCATTCCCCGGCCCGATCATGTGGCGATGCACGGACAGGTGCGCGGCCGCGACACGGCGTTCGTCAATCCTGGCACCGGCGCGGAGCTGGACTATCCGCGCGATCCGGCCGCCGACATCGGCGAGACGGCGAACTGTACCTGTGACGTCGTGCTCTGGCGGCCGTTGTACGGCGACAAGCTGGAGTTTATCGGCAAGGCCACCACCGCGGTCGACAAGGCCGCTTAACGCAACCGAGGAGGATCTCATGAACGAGAACGACAAAGACAAGGACAAAACGCCGCCGATCGAAACCGCGGAAATCGGCCTCGAAGGCCGGATCCGTGAGGGGCTGAAGGGCCTCATGTTTCAGACCAACCGGGAAGTGAAGAAGGAAGGCGAGCCGACCCGCTACGTGCCGGCCGAGCGGCCGATGAAACGCGCGGACGTGCTCGCGGCGAAGATGGACGGCAAGACGGTGATCCTCGTCACCGCCGACGGCCGCAAGCATCGACTCGAACCGAAAGCCGCGGCCTAGTCTATCGAGACGATCGAAGAGGAGACACGACGATGCCCTTTGAACTGGCGAGGATCGAGCAGGCTGATCAGGAGGGCTGGGTGTGGTCGGTGCTGGTGATCAAGCCCGGCATGGGCGCGAACCGGCAATATTTCCCGGCAGCCACGCTCCAGCAGGCCGTGGCGAAATTCAACGGCGCGCGGGTCTTCTGCCTGCCCGACGGCCAGCACTCACGCACCGGCGACAAGTCGGCGAAGAACATCGTCGGCTGGATCGAACAGGCGGAGTGGCGCGCGGAGCAAGGCATCGTCGGCCGGTTGACGCTGATGAAGAGCGCGAACTGGTTGCGGGAAAACCTGCTCGACTCGCACGCGAAAGGCAAGCCGGATCTCTACGGCCTCTCGATCGATGCGCCGGGCAAGGCGAAAATCGAACAGATCGACGGCGCGCGGGCGCAGGTGTTTACCGAAGTGCTAGAGCCGGTCACGGTCGATGTGGTGTGGAACCCCGGCACGCCGGGGGGATTTCAACGGGCACTGAATGCCGTCGCGCTCGACGGCGCAACCATCAAGGAGGAGCGTATGAAGGAGCAGCTACTCGCGATTCTGCAGGCCAAACGGCCGGACCTGCTGAAGGGGAAGGACGCGGCCGCGATGACCGAGGAGCAACTCACCGCGCTCCTCGACGAGGCGATGACAACCGTCAGTCAGGCTGAGGACAAGGCTAAGGACAAGGCGGATCATGCGCAGGCGCAGAACGCCGCGACCGGCCTCTCGGAGGACGACCGCGCGACGTTGCGCCAGGCCAAGATCTCAGTCTGGAATCACCAGGCGGGCGAGCAGATCCGGCAGAGCCAGTTGCCGGAACCCATGCAGGAGAGTTTGCGGAAACGGTTCCTGGATGAGCCGGGCGCGCTGGCGCAGCTCGAACAGGCCATCAAGGACTACCGCGGCCTGGTCGACAAGTTGTCGTCCGACGGCAGGGTCACCGGGCTCGGCTTTGCCAACGGCGTCTCGACCACACCTGAATTGGAGCGGCTCCAGCAGGCGATGGACAAGGCGTTCAGCGATCATGCGGTCCCGCTCGACGTGAAGGGCGATGAAGCGCCGTTCCTCGGGATTCGCCAGGCCTATGTGCGGATCACCGGCGACGCTGAACTGAACGGCCGGTCGAGCTTCACCGAGGCGCAGCAGGCGTCCCTCCAGCGCGCCGCGCAGGCCTTCTACCGCGGCGCCGAGTTGCCGAACGGCACGATGAAGCCGGGCTTCTTCCGCATCGAGCAGGCGCAGGTGGCGTCGGCCTGGGCGCTGATCCTCGGGAATTCGATGTATCGCCGGCTCATGAAGAAATACGACATGCCGGACTACGGCGAGCAGCGGATCATCTCGACCCGCCGCAGCGCCGCGGATTTCAAAACCATTGAGTCCATGCGGCCGCACAGCACCGCCGATCTGCCGACGGTGAATCCGGAGACGGACAACTATCCGGAGACCGCCCCGGCCAGTGAAGAGGGCGTGAGCTACGCGGTGAGCACCCGCGGACGGATTCTGACCGTCTCGCGGAAGGTGATCCTCAACGACGACCTGATGGCGATCCTCCGCCTGGTGGACGATCAGGGCGAAGCGGCTCGCCGCACCCACGCGCGCTTCGTGTGGGCCTTCTTCATGGGCAACGCGACCTACGACGGCGACGCCGTCGCCTGGTTCCATGCCTCGCACGGCAACCTCGGCTCCACCGCGCTCACCGCGGATGCCACCGGGATCGCGGCACTGACCGCCGCGCTGGATGCGCTCATGAATATGACCGCGCCCGGCTCCGGCGAAAAGATCGGCGCGGCCTGGTGGAACGGCAAGCCGATGCTCGCGGTGCCAACCGGGCTGCAGAGCGTGGCGAAGCGGATCAATCAATCGAACGGCATTCCCGGCGCCGCCAATCAAGGCGACAACCCGGTCTATAACCTGTTCGGCAGCTCCGAGGCGCCGGAGCGGATCATCGTGAATCCGCTCTTCACCGACGCCACCGACTGGGGCGTGTTCCGGCAGCCGGGCGAGGTGGGCCTGGTGGAAATGGCCTACCTGCGCGGGCAGGAAAAGCCGGAGATGTTTGTGGCCGACAACCCGGCCGTCGGGCAAATGTTCCTGGCCGACAAGCTGCAATACAAGATCCGCCATGAGTACGGCGGCGAACTCGAAGACTATCGCGGCGGCTACAAGGCCGTGGTGGCTGGATAAGGATAGCTGGAGCGCGGCGCCGGACGGCGCCGCGCGGCTCACACTCTTGGAGAGGAGGATCGACTCATGAACTGGACGACTATCTGCAAAGCCGTCGTGGGGCACGCGATGGTGGTGCTCACGATCATCGCGCTGCTCGGCGCGCCGGTCTTGGCCGCCACCACCAACCCGGCCGTCGGCGCGCCCGGGTACCAGAATTTTACGTTCCATATCTCCGGGCAATACACGGCGAGCACGACCGCCGTCGTGAAATTCACGATGCCCTACCCCTGCACGATCAACTATGCGCAGGCCACCGCCCGCGCGTCGGGCGGCACGTCGCCGACGCTTTCGGTGGTGCTCAAGAACGGCGCCAGCACCGTCTCGACCATTGGCCCCATCACCGCCGGCACCGTGGCGGAAGGGGCGCTGGCGAATATCGGCGTAGCCGATGAAGCGGCCATGACGGTGGATCTCACCATCGGCGGCACCTCGCCGACGTGGAACGACATCACGATTCTGTTCGGCTGCATGCGCGCGTAATTCACGCGCCTCGTGTGACCGTGTGCCAGGAGCGCAGGCTCCTGGCCGTCGGTGACCTGAGGCCAGGAGACGACGACCGATGAGGACGATCTGATGAGTACCACCATCGCCACCTTCAGCACCTTGTTTGACGATCGCGTCCGCGACGTGGGCGCCAAGCTCACCGACGACCAGCGGCGCCGCGCGATCGAGACGGCCCTCACGCGCTATGCGCAGGTGCGCCCGGTGACGGCCGTGCAGGATTATCCGGGCGACGGGGTCCTCTATGAATTCACGCTTCCGCTCGATTGGCACGAGGGCTTCTCCTCCGTGCCCGACGGCCGCCTGGAATATCCGGCGGGCCAGCGGGAGCCGGTGTATCTGGAGCGCATCGAGTGGATCTTTTATCGCGGGCCGGCCGGCCTGGTGATCCGCCTGCTGCGGACCACGCCACAGACCGGCGAGACCCTGCGCGTGCCCTACACCAAACCGCATCGCGTGGACGCGGTCAGCTCGACCATTCCCCTGCTCGATGAGGGCGCGGTGGCGGACCTCGCCGCGTCGATCGGCCTGCGGTCGCTCGCGGCGCACTATGCGAATACGCAAGATCCGACCATTCAAGCCGACGTCGTGAATTATCGGTCCAAGGCCGAGGAATACAGCCGCCTGGCCGACAAGCTCGAAGGGCAGTACCGCGCGCACCTGCGGCTCGATAAACAGACCGAGGCCCGCGCGGCCTTCAGCTTTACCGACGACGATCAACAGCCCACCCACCGGATGGGCAAGCTCACGCATCCGAACGAGGGGCGCTAACCATGCGCGTCAGTATCGAAATCACGAAGCGGCCGACGGTGCACCCGGAGGAATTGTCGCGCCTCGTGCGCGCCGCCTTCGAGGGGGCAGTGCCGCTGATCGAAATGAAAGTCAGAGACCATACCCCCGAGGGTGTGCTGGGCGAATCGGGATTGAAAGGCTCGATCTTTTCCCAACTGCGGGCGCAGCCCGCGTTCATGGTGTCGCTCACGAGTTCGAATCTGCCCCATGCGGCGCCGGTGGAATTCGGCCGCCGCGCGGGCTCGGCGATGCCGCCGGTGACGGCCTTAATTAAATGGGTCGAGAAATTCATCAGCCTGAAGCAAGGCGATACGGCCAAGGGCGTCGCCTTCGCGATTGCGCGCTACATGGCGCAGCGCGGCTCCCGGTCGTGGCGGTCGTCGCCGCCGGGTGCCCGGATGTTCGAACGCGGCGCCGAGGCGAGCTGGCCGTTGGTGGAACGTATCTTTGCCGATCACCTGCGCGACGGGGTGGTCCGTTTGGTGAGGAATTAACACATGAGCGATCAGGCGCTGCGCGACGCGATCAAGGCGGTGATTCAAGGGGCCGACCCCCTCTCGCTGGTGCACGACTATGAGCGCTGGACGAATGAGCCGCAGACCTACGTCGCGCTGTTTCAACGGGCCGATCTCCCGAAGAGCCCGCTGCGCGGCTGGGTGTTCGGGCCGGAGTCCTATCAAGAGCTGCCGGGCACGCATCAATCGTTCATCGCGCTTACGGTCTGGAAGGTCCGCTTCGTCTATGCGCTGCAGGATGCCAACGCGAGCGAGAAGGCGGCGTGGGAGATCGTCCGAGCGGTGCAGGCACTGGTGCGCAGTCAACCGACACTGAACGGCGCCTGCTGGAGCACGCGGCCGACGGTCGGACCAGACAAGGGACGGCCGGGGCTCAGCATCAGTTCATTTACAAAAGTGCAATTGGGGCCGGTGCTCTGCCATTTCGCAGACTGCCGGCTCGTGACGCAGTCGTGGGTACCCGCGGCCATCTAGGCGGCGGCTTTTTCCAAGGAGGCTCTCATGTCAGACAGCGCGAAACACGGGTACGGCACACTCGTCAAAGTGGAGGATCCCGGCAGCCCCGGCACCTACTTGACGATCGGCGAGATCGGCGACATCGAGCTGGGCGGCTTCAAGGCCAGCAAGATCGGCACGACCACGCACAACGATGCGGTGACGACGCCCTACGAAACGTTTATTCCCGGCCTGCTCGATCCGGGCGATGTGAAATTCAAGATCAACTATCTCTCCGAGCTGTACACGCATCAGTTGCTCTGGACGACCGGACAGGGCCGCATCAAGCGGAAGTACCGCACGTATGAACCCAACAACGGCGAGATTCAGGAATTCAACGCCTATGTGATGGAGATGCCGAAGAAGTATCCGACCGACGATGCGATCACCTCCGACATCACGCTCGGCGTGACCGGCGGCTACACGAAGATTCAATAACCGCAGGCGGTTCACCCGCTTGCACACACGAGCAAGGAGGAGCGTATGCCCAGGACATTGTTAGCCGCCTTCACCCCAGTCGGCCCCCACCCGGTCTCCGTGGCTGCCGGCGCACTGCTCCCGACGTTCACCGCCTACGACGCCGCGAACAAAAACGAATTCCTCTGCACCGGCCGCGAGCTGTTGCTGATCAAGAACGCGCATGCGTCGTTGGCAAAGACGGTCACCCTCTTGACCGCCGCCGATCCGCAGGGCCGGAAGAACGACATCACGGCCTACTCGATTGCCGCCGGGGCCACGGCGCTCTTTTGGTTCGGCAGCATCGTCGGCTGGGATTCGGGTAGCGGCAAAGTGTGGCTGGATGCCGAAGACAACAACATTCAATTTTGTGTCGTCCGGCCCAGCACGCTGTAGCCGGCGGCCGCGCACGCATCACGGACGACCGACGAAGGAGATCGACGCATGAGCAAATCCGCGCTGCGCGAGCAGCTGAAGAAAAAAGGACAGACGCTCCGGATCAAGCCGGTGGAATTTCCCGATCGCGAGCTGACGCTCTACGTGCGCAACATTACGAGCACCCAGTACGGGCTCTTCGAAGCCGCCTCCACCTCGGTGGCTGAGGACGGCAAGGTCAACTTCGAGCGCCGGAATCATCGGGAAAAGTTGCTCGTGTTTGCGCTCTGCGATGAGCAGGGCGAGCGCCTCTATGAGGATGATGACGTGCTGGAATTGGGCGGCATGGATGCCGACGTGCTCCGGGCCTGTTACGACGCGGCCGCCGACTTGAACGGCCTGACCAAGGCCGCCAAAGAGGCGGCAAAAAACGTCTCCGCGCCAGGCCCGGTCGGCGATTCGCCTACCGCTTAGCGCTGGCGCTGGGGATGCCGGTCGTGCAGGACCTGTACGACCGGCTCTCGGTGGAGGAGTGGATCGAGTGGGAAGCGTATTGCAATCTAGAACCGTTCGGCCCGCCGGCGGCGTTTTGGCAGGCCGGGCTGATTGCGTCGAAGGTGCATAACTTGGGACTCGCGAAAGGACAACCGCCCGTGACCCCTGAGCAACTGATGCCGGCGAGCCTGACCGGCCGCGACAAGAAGAAGCGCGGCATGACTCAAGCGCAGATTAGCCAGACCCTGCGCGGACTGGCCCGAGGAGGCCGCTCGTGAGCACCGTCGCCGATCTCGGCATCGCCATGACCGCCGACTACGCCGACATGCAGAAGGCGTTCGACCAGATGCGCGGGGACCTGAACAAAATTGCCACCTCGTCACAGGCTTCCAGTAAATCGATTGAGGCGGCGATGGGCAAGGTGCCGGAGTCGCTGAAGCAAACCCAGCAAGAGCTGTCGAAGATCGGCACGCTGCTGAGCAGCGGCGCGCTGATCGAAGGCGGCAAAGTGCTCACCGCCCTGGTGACGGTGCCGCTCATCGGCCTGGGCAAAGAAGCGGTGCTGATGGCCGACAAACTGCGGCAGACAGAAATCGCCTTTACGACGCTGCTCGGCAGCGCGGAGAAGTCCGGCGCGTTTTTGCGTGACCTGCAGGCGTTCGCGGCGAGTACGCCCTTCAACTTTCCCGATCTCGCGGCCTCCGCCAAGAAAATGCTCGCGCTCGGCTTTACGGCCGAGCAGGTGATCCCGACCTTGACCAATGTGGGGAACGCCGTGAGCGGCCTCGGCGGGAACGCGCAGGTGTTCGATCGCATCATCCTCGCGCTCGGGCAAATGCAGGCGAAGGGCGCAGTGTCGGCCGAGGAAATGAAACAGCTCGCGGAAGCGGGTATCCCGGCCTGGCAGGCGCTCGCCGGCGCGATCGGCGTCACCGTCCCCGAAGCGATGGAGATGGCGAAGAAGAAACAGATCGACAGCGCCACCGCGATCGCCGCGCTGCAAGCCGACATGGCCCAGCGCTTCGGCGGCCTCATGGAACAGCAGGCCCAGACCATTCAAGGCACGCTCGCGAATCTCCAAGATACCATCGGCTTCATCATGACCGACATCGGGCGCGAGATTATCGAGGCGCTGAATATCCGCGAAGGCTTGGCCGCGGTGCAGGCGTTCGCGAAGGACTTTCTCGGCTGGTTCAAATCGCTCGATCAGGGCACGAAGCAAGTGCTGCTCGTACTGACCGGCACGTTTGCGCTCGGCGGGCCGATCCTGGTGGCCATCGGCGCGTTTATGGCGGCGCTGACGGTCATTACTGCGCCGATGCTCGTGGCTGGCGCGATCGTCGCCGGCATCGTCGCGGGCGTCACGCTGATTCTCCTCAATTGGCAAAAGATCAAAGACACCGGCATCCAGATTTGGACCACGGTGAAGACGACGGTCGTCGGCAACGCCAAGGCGATTTACGAGGGCATCGTGGAATGGCTGGTGACGCGCGCGCAGGCCGTGGCCGGCAAGCTGCAAGCCATCGCCTCCTCGTTCGCCAAGCCGTTTGAATGGCTCGCCGATCACCTCGTGGGACACTCGGTCATTCCTGACATGGTGGAGGACATCGGCAAGAGTATGCAGAACCTCGATGTAGCCATGTCGGCGCCGGCGCGCAACGCGACGGTGAATACCGGCCGGATCCTCGAAGGCGCGGCACTCACCTGGCAAGGTACCATCTCGCAATTTGTGAGCACGCTGAATTTCGGCTGGGGCTCGCTCGCGCAGACCGTCGGCACGTCGCTCGCGCAGATGACGACCAAGACGGTCGACTGGGGCGCGGTGATGACGCAGCTCGGGCAACAGGTGCTCGGCCAGATGATTACGACGTTCCTGCAAATCGGCGCGCAGGCCGCGCTGACGTTTCTGGGGATCGCGACAGAAAGCGCCGCGCACGTCGCCGCGCATACCACGATGGAGGGCGCGAAAACCGCCGCCACGACCGCCGCCGAAACGGCCCGGCTCGGGATCTCTCTGGCCACCAACAAAGTGATGATGGCCGGCACCATTGCCTCGCTCGGCGCGATCGTCGCCGTCGGCCAGGCCTCAGTGGCCATCATGCTGGTCGCGATGACTGCGGCCGCGGGGATGCTCGGTGCGATTGCCGCGGCGTTGGTCGCCGGTATCTACACCGCGATTCTTGCGCCGCCGGTGGCCGCCGCGGCCGCCGGGCTCCTCGCGTCCGGTCCGGGGCTCGCCGCGGCTGCGACGGCCGCCATTCAAGGCGCTGCCGGTGCCGCCATTGTCGGCGCGACCGTGGCGATGGCCACCCCCTTCGCCGACGGCGGCATCGTTTTCGGTCCGACGCTGGGGCTGGTCGGTGAAGCCGGCCCGGAGGTGATTGCCCCGCTCGATTCACTCGGGAATCTGACCGGCGGCGGTGAACGGATCACGAACATCTATCTCGACGGCGAGCTGCTCGCCCGCCATGTGGATCAGCGCATTCGTCGCCGGGTCTCGCTGGAAGGAGGGTTTGCCTAATGGCGCCCATCGGCTCCTCCCCATTCGGGAGCGCACCATTCGGTGGCGGCCCCCTGGCCGGCGGACCCGGTCCGCAACCCGGCGCGCCGAGCGGGCTCTCGCTGCGCATCGGGCCGCTCGTCACCGGCACGCGCTATCTGTTCTACAATTCGTGGAGCTTACACCGCCAGCTGAACGGCCGCGATACGGTCTCCTGCACGCTGCTCGCCTCCGACGGCTATCTGCCGGTGCTCGGCCAGGCGTTTCGCCTGGAGCAGGACGGCAGGCGTCTCTTCAACGGCAGCCTCTTCGATCTTGAGACGAAATTCATTGACGATGGTATCAACGGTTGGCTGGTGCATCAGGTCTCGTGCGTCGATCGTAACAGCGTCTGCGACCGCCGGATGATCGGGGAAATCTATACGAACAAGTCGCTCGGGTTCATCGTGCGCGACATCGTGGCCCGCACGATCGGTCAGGAAGGCATCACGGCCGACGGCGTGGAAGACGGCCCGGTGCTCGACAAAGTGATCTTCCCCAACCTCTCGGTGGCCGAGGCCTTCAACCTGCTCTCGCAACGCACCGGCTTTTATTGGTACGTCGACTACTATGACACCCTGCACTTTTTTGCGCGCAATACCAGCCTGGCGCCCTTCCCGATCGTGAATGACGCGAACGCCGTGCTGAAGTGGCGCAAGTTCCGCAATCGGGAAAGCCTCGCGCAATACCGGAACAGCCAGCTCGTCGACGGCGGCCAGGCGGTCTCGCTGCCGGAGCGGGAAGTGCTCGCCAGCGACGGCCAGGCGCGCACCTATACCTGCGGCGGCGATCTCGCGGAACGGCCGTCGCTCGACCTGAACGGCGTGGCGATCCCTCCGGAGCAGCTCGGGCTGCGCGGCCAGGAAGAGGGCAAGGTCTGGTATTGGGAGCTGGGCAAGCCGTCGATTACACGCGACGCCGCGCTCCCGCCGTTGCCGGCGACCGACCTGCTGGGGGTCACGCGCAGGATCTATTTCGATTTGGACGTGAAGCTGACTGATTTTACCAAGGTCGCGGAGCGCCAGGCGATTGAGGGCGGCACCGGCCTCTATGAGCATGTGCACAGCGAGACGAGTCTCGACGGCGAAGAGGTGATCACCGCCAAAGGCGAAGCACTGCTGAACCGCTATGGCCTGAGCCGCGAGAAAGAATTTGAGCTCGATCAAGCCGGGTTGGATATCGGCCAGCAGGTCTCGGTGACAGTGCCGGAAATCGGCTCGATCGCGGAACTGCACTTGATCACCGAGCTGGACATCGAGAGCCTGCTCCCGGAGCTGCAGCGCTACACCGTGCGCTGCTCGACCGGGGAGCTGAAAGGCACGTTTACGGAATTTTGGAAGGCCGCGCTCGGGCGCAATCCGGTGCGCATCAATCCGGAGGCCCTCGTGCAATCGGTGATTCCCATCTACGACGAGGCCACGATCGAAGACGAGGTGACGGTGACGCTGGCCGACTTCGTGCCCGCCGAGTGGGGTACGGCCGTCATGGGCGAGGATGAATGGGGATGAGACGCCCGGAGAGCGCATGCAGCATGGAAGGCCTCGTCACCCTGCGCACCTATTGCCGCGGCCGGCTGATCGCCGAGCAGCGCCAGCACAATATCATCACCTACAACGGCAAGGTGCAGCTGCTCAAGCTGGCGCTCGGCCAATCGTTTGTGTACGGGCTCGCGGTCGCCTTCGGCGAAAACGCGACGACGCAGACCGTGGATGACGTCGGCCTCTATGAGGAGCGCATCCGGGTCCCGCTGGTGTCGGTGGGCGAAGTGACGCGCGTCGGCAATTGGGCCCGGGTCACCTTCCGCGCCCGCTTAGGCAAGACGCAAGGCAACGGCTTCACGTTTAAGGAGGCGGCGCTGGTGACGAAATCGGCGCCGGGCACGATCGCGGACGGCGACATCATGATCTCGCGCGTGACGATCGAGCCGACGGCAAAGTCGGATCAGAAGTATTTGCTCCTGCAATGGCAATACACGTTTAAGTGAGGGTGAACCGATGTTGAAGCGCACATTCCTGGCGAGTCTCTGGCTCCTCCTGCTGACCACCACGGCCTGGGCCGGCTCGACGGCCGTGACGGGCGAGCTGGTTTATCCCTCGCAAAACGATCTCTCCGGATCCGGTGTCGGCGGCGCCGCCGGCGACGGGAAAAAGCTCCTCGAAACGCAGTGGCGCAAGATCGCCGGGCCGCTGAACGGCCAGAACAATTACACGCTCACCGGCGGCACGCTGCCGGCCACCGATCCGGATCTCACCATCTCCATCGCGGCCGGGACGGCGGTGCTCGACGGACATTTTGTCCAGTGGCCGGCGACGAACGTCACGCTCCCGGCGAGCAATACCTCACACCTATTTCTCAAGCTCGTCTTCGGCGGCGGCCTCGTCACCGGCGTCGAATTTGAGGACAACACCAGTGACGCGCCGCCGGCGTCCAGCACGAAGCTCGGCACGGCGACGACCAGCGGGAGTGCGGTTACCAGCACGACCGATGCGCGGATTCTCGGGCCGGGGGCGCAAGTCGTGCTCACGAGCGGCACCAGCTATCCGGTCCCGGCCGGGATCTCTCGGCTGCGGGCGCGGCTGTATGGGGCCAGCGGCGGCAGTGGCGGCGGCGGCGAGGGGCAGGGAATCTCCTCCGTCGGCGGCAACGGGACGGCTGGGACGGCTGGCGGCACGACGACGTTCGGCTCGCTCACGGCTAACGGCGGCGGCGGCGGATCACTAGGGTATGGCGGAGGGGTTGGTGGCGGCGCCGCCGGGGGTGGGCAGCACGGCACCGCCTCCGGAGGCGACGTGAATCTGACCGGGGGTGGGATGCGAGGCGGTGCTGCAGCGACTGGCGGTAATGCGGGATTCGCTAATGGGGGCTTTGGGGGCAGTGGAGGTCCTGGAGGAGATGGCGGCTATTGCGAAAAGATCTTAGCGGTGACGCCCGGTTCCCTTATGACCTACTCCATCGGCGCGGCTGGGACAGCAGGCATTGCCGGATCTGGAGGAGGGGAAGGTGAAGAGGGGTCTGCCGGGCAATCCGGTCTCGCCGGCCGCATTGTGTTGGACTTCTTTTGAGGACCCTATGACACGACTGACCAAACTTGTGAGTGTGCTCCTTCTGGTTCTCTGGCTCGTAGCGCCTGCGTCGGCCACGCTCTACCCGATCACGAATTTCGGGGTGGTGACGGCGTCGACCGGGTATGACAGCGCGGCGACGACGATCGTGCTCACCGCCGGACATGGCGCGAAGCTGCCGAGCACGTTCCCGTTCCGGCTGGTCTGGTTCAATTCGACCGACTACGCCGGGCCGCACCTGGACCCCAATGTTGAAATCATCGAAGTGAGCAACCGATCGACCGACACGCTCACCGTCGTGCGCGGGAAAGAGGGGACCAGCGCGGTCAATCACAATACCGCCGCGAAGACCTATACGCTCTATCTGACGTTGACGAAGGAAATGTATGACCGCATCGGCAGCGACATCGCGGCGGCCTCCTCGACGATTCCCAACGTCGAAGATTGCTCGGCCCATGCCTCCTGCAATGCGGCGGTGACGGCAATCGGCGCGGTGAATCTGCGCACGTTGCGCGTCACGAGTAGCCAGGTGGTGGGGAGCAATCTGACGGTGACGCCGAATATCTCTACCTGGTTCATCGGCGCGGGGCAGCTCTCGATCAATAGCTCCGTCACGGTGACGTTCGATCGACCCGATCAGCTCATGGCCGACAAGCACAAGCAGATCTTTACCGGAGCCGGCGCGCCGACCGGGGTGACGTTCTCGAAGCCGGGGATCGTCTACCCGCAATGGTGGGGCGCGGTCTGCGACGGCTCGACGGACGATGGCCCGGAGATTCAATCGGCCCTCGACAGTCTGCCGTCGACTGGCGGCGTCGTCGAACTCCACGGCGGGACCTGTAAGAGCAACCAAGAACTCTCTGTCACGAAGTCGGATGTCACCATTCGCCTCGACCCTGGAACGACGCTGAATCTGAGCGCGATCGCTGGGACCGGCACGGCTAACGTCCATGTGTCGGCGACGGTGATTGCGGGCCTCAAGATCACTGGTGCGCGGGTGCGCGTGGTCGGTGGGCGTATCACCGGCACCGCGACGGTCTCCAGCAAAAAAGTGATCGGCATCCATGTCCACGGCGCGAGTCAAACCAAAATAGGCGGGACCAAGATCGACGGGCTGCACGCGGGCATCTGGCTCGGCGGCAATGCAGTCGAGCCGACGATTCAAAATGTGGAGCTGGACGCGAACGAGTCAAACCTCATTTGCGGCTATCAACCGATCACCAGCAGCAGTCCGCAGGTCTCGCGGCTCACCCTGACCAACCTGGCCTCGCATGGGGCGACGGTGGGGGACGGCCTCACGCTGTATTCGTATTGCCAGAACGCGACGGTGCTCGGGGGACAGTATTACAGCAATGCGGGGCACGGGATTCAGGGCTATGTCGGCGGCGGGACGTTCACCGCGCTCTCAGCGACCGCCTTTTCGAACGCCGGCACCGGCCTCAATCTTACCTACGATGCGCTGAGCGGCACAATTGCCAATAAGCTCGGCCTCGCCAATAAAGGCACGCTGATCGGCAACAAATCCTCCAGCAATACCGGAGATGGGATTGCGGTGAAGTTGGCGGACTACTCGCTCTTCAGCGCGATCGGCGGCGTCGAGGATATGGTCCTGGCCGACAATCTGAGTGACGGCAATGTGGGGGATGGGTTCGACCTGGGGCTGGTGCGCGGGAGTGTTACGGGCAATCGAGCGATCAATAATCAAGGCAACGGCTTCTCGATCCGTTCGAACAAATCGACCACCTATAGCGCCAATCAGGCCTGGGACAACGGCACCGGCGGCAACAATATGCGCGGGTTCGAATTTCTGGTGGCGAATACCACCGGGAGCACGCCACCGAATAGCACGCTGATCACCGTGACTGGCAATCAGGCGGGCGATACGCGCAGCGGCGGCAGCCGCACGGTGAACTTTGCGTTCGACTTGCTCAAGCTCGATAGCGGCGCGATCACCGATAATCACGGCAGCAACGCGATCGCCGCCGACTGGAAAAATGTCAACGGCTTGTCCGCGGTTTCGTTTACCAATAACCGGGGGACCGTCAGTGGCACGGAGGTGATCGGCGCGCCGGTGGCGAAGCATCTCTCGAATACCGCGACATGGGACCCGGCGAGCTTGGCGACGAATGCGGAAACCAGCACTACGATCACGGTGTCCGGCGCGGCCGTCGGTGAGGTGGCGATGTGCGGGCACACGCAGGTCACGGCGGATCTGCTGCAGCTCTCCTGCTATGTGAGCGCCGCCGATACCGTGCGCGTGGTCCTCGAAAATATCTCCGCCGGGACTATTGATGTGGTCAGTGGCACCTTGCGCGCGGAGGTGTGGAAACCATGAGCGTCAGGCTGATTATTCTCTTCCTCGCGTGGCTGATCGGCTGGCAGGCTTCGGCCTGGGCGGCGATCACCTTTGATGCGGAATCGCACTCAGAGGACACGATCAACAGCGTGACGGTCGGCTGGAATCATACCGTCGGCAGCGGATCGGATCGGTATCTCCTCGTCGCCGTGCAGATGCGCGGGACCACGAAGCCCAATCTGGTCGTCACCACCGTCACGTGCGGCGGCGCGCCGCTCACAAAAATCCGGCACGACAGCCAGGATAGTCCGGATCTGACCTATTTTTTCCGCGTCGAACTCTGGGCCATGCCGGCCCCCTCGGCCGGCACGTGCGCCATCGCGGTGGCCACGGCGGGAGTCGTGTCGGAGTTTCTCTCCGGGTCGGCCCTCTCCTTCTTCGGCGTCAATCAGACGGCCCCGGTGCATGCGCACACTGGGGGCAGCGGGAGTAGCACGGGCATCTCCACAACCGTGACCACGACCACGGATACGGCCTGGATTATCGATGCGGTGGTGGCGCGGGGCGCGACGATCGCGGCGCCGCTCAGTGTCGGCGCGAACCAAACGCCCCGATCGGTCCGTGCCGTCGGCATTTCGACCACGGAGGATGGCGTGGGCCTCTCCTATGTCGCCGGGAAAACGCCGGCGGGCAATGAGGTGATGGACTGGACGCAATCGACCGGTGGCGACTGGGTGCAGAGTGTGGTGGCCGTGCAGCCGACGACGATCACCGTGCCCGCCGCCGCCGCCGTGGTGCAGTCGTGCAGCCTGGCCGCGGTCAACGGCGGCACCTCGGTCTCCTGCACGCTCCCGAGTCTGCCGAGCGTCGGCAGCACGATCATCGTGCCGATGAGTTTCGGGCAATTCGGGACGGGCCAGCCGACGTGCCTGAACGGCGGAGGGGTCACGGATTCATTCGGGAACGGATTCGACCTGGCCCTGGAATCCCCGGCGGTCGGCCGTCTGCGGAGCTACATTTTTTTTAAGCGCCTCCTCTCCTCCCCCGGCGGGTCGTACAGCATCACGGTGACGTGCCCCTCGGGGAGTTGGATCACGATGAAGGCGGTTGAGGTCTCCGGCCTGGTGCCGAGCTATTCTGCGTTTGATCGGGCGGGCTGGGGCAGCGGGACCGGGGTCGATTTTACCGGCGTGCAAACCTTTTCGTCGACGTCGCAGCCGAACGAATTGGCGGTCGCGGTCGTCGCCGTTGAGCATCCTGCCAACGCCGTCACGATCACCCCAGAGGGGGGATGGACCACCCAATATGAACAGGAGAATTGCGATACGGCCGGCGCGGGATCGGTCTGCGGCTCGGCGGTGACGAAGCTCCTCGATGCGACCGGGCTGGTCTCGCACACGTGGAATTTTTCGAGCGCCGTCACCAACGCCTCAGCGGCCATTGCCACGTTCAAGGCCGTGAATAGCGGCGTCGGGACCATCGTGCGCTCGCTGACCTGGACCGATAATGCGACCAACGAGGCGTCGTTCCGCGTGCAGAAGCGCACCGATGCGACGTTCCCCACCTGGGCCGACGTGGTGAGCGGCCTCCCGCCGAACACCACCGCCTATGCCGCGTCGCTCTCCACGCTGGAGACGGGGGACTGCTGGCGCGTATGGGCGGAGAACGGCAACGGCGCCACGGTCAGCAATACCTATTGTCCGACGTCCTACACGCCGTCGCCGCCGATCCCGCCGCCCCCACCGGTCTTGCAGGTCGGCGGGTTGCAGCCGTTGTTGGATGATGAATTATTGTAGGGAGGGCACATGAAACAGCTGGGCATCTGCGCAGTCCTGTTGTGGGCGCTCACGAGTGTGGCGCACGCCACCGTCGATTGGGATGAGGGGTTTGAGTACGCGAGCAATGCCGCAATGGACGCGGTGTGGCAGACCTCGTGTCCTGGGCAGGATGATATTTTGTTCCCGAGCACCGACCGCTTTCATAGCGGCAGCCGGTCGGCCAAGCTGATCTTTCGCGGCCACCAGGGTGTGACGCCCGGCTACAAAAGTTGCTTCAAGGATCGGAACCTGAACGCCCCCACGACCGGCACGCTCTATACTCGGTTCTGGATCTACATGGAGAACTTCACGGTCGATTCGACGACCACGAAGCTCACCCTGCATCCCGCCTACAACAGCGATGCCTATACGTCGATGTGGTGGGTCATGATGTGGGGGAGCCCGAATTTCAGCGTCGGCGTCCAAAAATCCTGGTCCCCGCCGGTCTTAAATGATCTCACCGAAAACATCTATGGGCAGACTATTCCACAGAATCAGTGGGTGTGTCTGGAAACCCGCCTGACCTACGCCACACCGGGGCAGCAAAACGGGATCGTCCAGAACTGGATCAATGGGGTCCAGGGGATCAATCGCACGAACGTGTGGATGGACCAAACGGGCCAACAGAGCGTCTTTCGGGCCGTACGGATGTACACCCAGGATGGCGTCGGGACCATCTACTATGACGACTATGCGGTGAGCCGGGATGCCAGGATTGGCTGCAACCCTGGGAGCCCGGGAGGTGGCGGATCGCCCCCTCCGCCCCCTCCGCCGCCCCCTCCGGCTGATACCAGTCCGCCGAATGCGCCCTCGAATCTATTTGTAACTGAACTGTGGGACGACCTGAAGGCACTCGCGGCCACGCTGTGGGCCTGGCTGGAGCCGGTGACGGCGTCAGCAGAGACAGCGGCGTCTGACGCGGTGATGATCACCTGGCCCGATCCGAATGAGGCCGCGATCCAGTATCGCTTTCGTCTCTCGCACTTTGCGTCGAATGGGTGGATCGATCTCGGCCTGAAGCCGTCAGCGCTGGGGAGTTTTAGCTATAGTCTACCGGGGCTGCCGCAGACGGCTGGCGATCGCTACGTCTGCATCGATGCCCAAGGGGTGCGTAACGGGATCTCCGGGAAATGGTTCAGCGAGGTCAACGGATCGCCTGCCTGTAATCAACTGGCAATGGGGCCGATTGTGATCGCGCCGCCCCCCGCCCCTGAGCCGATCCCTGTTCCCGCGCTTCCGGCGTCCCCGGCCACGGTATCGATGCGCGGCGACAGCGTCACGATCCAGTGCGACCCCTCACGATTTACCAGAGCCAAAACGATCGGCACCGGCACAAAACGGGTGATCACATGCCTCAAATAATTGCGCTGCTCCTCGCGCTGTTGCTCGCGTCTGAGGCTCACGCGGAGTTTACGATTCCGAACGTGGCCGATGCGTTCCACGCGGCGCAGGCGCAGGTGGATACAGTCGATCTCGATATTGTGGTTGCGGGCGTCGCGGGCACCGGTGTGGTGAGCGGTTGCGCGGTCGCGGCACAGGGCGCGCCCGACATGACCCTGGCCGTCGAGAGCGGCGTGGTGAAAGTCGGCGCAGTGGTTGTGGCGGTGACGGCGGGCAATGTGACGATCACCGCAGCCCATGCGACGAACGCGCGCTTTGATTTGGTGGTGGTGAACGACAGCGGCACGAAAAGCGTCACGGCGGGCACCGCCGCGGCCGCGCCGGTGTTCCCCGCGATCCCCGCGAATAGTGTGGTGCTGGCGGCGGTGTACGTCCCCGCAACCGATACCGCGATCCAGAGCAATCAGCTTGTCGACAAACGCATGATCCTGGGGGCGCTGTTTCATCAGTCCACCATGAGCCGCCAGTCACTCGGATTTTAAGGAGCTGCCATGTTGCAACGTCTCACACTGCTGATCCTTCTGTTGGCCCTGGTGATTGCGCCGCCGATTCAACCCAGCTCGGCCTCGACCATTCTCGAGTCGACCGATGCGCTGGAACTCGTGACCAGCACCACGGCCGGGATCGACTACACCGCGAGTTTTGCCGATCATACGTCAAGTACCTTCACCCCCGGCAAATCAGCGGGAGCGATCAGTACCGCGACGACCACTATCATTGTCGGCGCGCCGGCGGCCGCGAGTACGCGCCAGCTGAAAGAACTGACACTCCGCAATACCAGCACGACCACGAGCAACGGTCTCACCCTGCAACGCGATGTGTCGGGCACCGATCGCACGATGGCGGGGTTTACCCTCGGCCCCGGCGAGTGGATGGATCTGGACGCCAACGGGACCATCACGTTCTACACGGCTTCCGGCGTGCGCAAAGAAGCGGCGACGGATATCAGCGGCGTGAACGGCACGACCTATGTGATCAATAAGGCGGGCGGGGCCAAGGACACCGCGGGCTATCACTATTGGATGGGCAAGGATGCCGGCTATCCTGGGGCGTTTGCGTATGGCTCACCGGGGGTGAACGGATTCGCGACCGATTGCTCCGTGGCGTCGAGCGCGACCAACCCGATCGGCGCCTCGCAGGCCGGGAGTCATCCGCTGCCTGATCCAGCCAGCGGCGCGCTCTACCTGACGAGCCTCACGTTCGCGGATGGATTGGCCGGCTCGCTCGAACTGATCGATCTCCAGTGGGTGAACACCGGTCTCGCGGTCACGACGACGACCGCGCAAACGGTTACTCCGCCCACGCTTCCGGCGCGGGATAAAAACGGCACGAACAACGGGGCCGGGGTGCAGGCGGCGCTCTATGCGCTCACGGCCCTCGGCAATGCGGGTGCGGTGGCCAATACGACCATCAGCTACACCGATCAGGACGGCAACGCTGGGAACACGGGGACGTTCTCCGGTGTCGTCGGTTGGCAGGCGCCGGCCACACCGGTGATCGGCACCTGGATGCCGTTCCAGCTCGCGGCGGGCGACAGCGGCATTCGCAACCTGGCCTCGATCACCCTGGGGACCACCTACACGAGCGGCACCATGAGCCTGGTGCTCTATCGGGTCCTGGCGGCCATTGGGATTCCGGTGGCCAACGTCGGCACCACCATCAATTTCGCGGCGCCGGGGATCAAAATTCATCCGAATTCCTGTCTGCACCTGATTCAAAAGGGGGTGACCTCGACTACCGCCAGCAACGTCACGGGTAGCTACACGATCGTGGAACGCTAGGAGGCCGCCATGCCGCAATCATTCAGTCTTGCGCAGTTGAAAGAGCGGGCGCAGGAAGTGTGGGAGGCCCGCGACCTGCGGTCGCCGGTCGAGCAATTCAAATATCAGAAGCGTCATTTTTTCGTATCGGCCCGCGGCATCGTGGCCTGTACGTGCAGTGAGTGTCAGCGATTGCCGCGCGTGCTGTAACCCAGGAGGATGAGATGGCCCAGGAAACGGTGCGGTTGTTTCGGACCGATGACCCGAGTGGGGCGATTCAGATCGAGGTCGACATTGCGGGCAGCCGTCGGCTGTTGGCGGTGTATCCCTCACAGGAGGCGTTTGTCGCGATGCAGCACGAATGGGCGAACCGGAACCCGCTCGCCGCCGGAGAGCTGGCGCTGGCCGCCTATCTCGCCGTCGATCCGACGGCCGCGAATCCCGCGCTCATGACTGATGTCGTGACGGAAATTGATCCGTCTGCTCTCACCATTGTGCGCCGCAGCGCGGCGCTGTAGGAGCTCGCCATGATCGTGTGCGTCGATCCTGATCGCGTCGGTCTCCGCCATGAGGGCCTGTCATGACCGGCGATACCCTGATCGTGTTCACCGCGCTGGCGGCGACGTTCCCGGCTGCAAATTTTGCGACGCCGGATCTGCGGAACAATCATCCGGTGCTGGATTTCGACGGCAGTACGGACGAGGAATGTTTTTTTGAGGGGGTGCTGCCGGCCTTCTACGGCGGCGGCGGCCTCGTCGTGGATCTCTATGTGGCGCACACGAGTGCGACGACCGGGACCTCACGCTGGCAGACGGATTATGAGCGGCTGAACGAGGGCGGCCCGGATCTGGATGCGGATTCATTCTCCGGCACCTTCCAGAGCGCGGGCGGCGCGGCCAGTGCCACGAGCGGCATCGCCACAAAAATCAGCATTGCCCACACGAATGCGCAGATCGATGGCGCGGGGCCGGGCGAGCCGTTTCGTCTGAAAGTGCGGCGCGACGCCGACGGTACCAGCGGCACGGATGATATCACCACCGATGCGGAGCTGCTCCGCGTCGTGGTGCGGGAGGGGTAATGGCGCGGCTGTTTCCAGGCGGGGTCGCCACCGATCGGATCGTCACCGATACCGGTATTCAGGGCTCGACGCTGTTCAGCCTGGCCTGCTGGGTTAAGCCGACCGCCTATGATGCGTCGGGGCGACGGCTCTGGGATTGGCGCGACTCCGTGACGGATGCGAATTTTAATAACCGGTTGAACCTCGTCAATCCCGGCGCTGGCGCGGTCCTGGAATTTCTGTCGAGCTGGACCGGTGCCGGAATCTGGACCGTCGTGGCGCCGTCAACGGGGAGCTGGCATCATCTCGGGATCACCTACGATGCGGGGAGTACCAGCAACGTGCCGGTGATCTACCTCGACGGCAGCCCGGTGACAGTGACGCCGCTCTCCGTTCCCACCGGCACGTTTGACGGCACGTTTAACGCCAACCTCTGTCTGGGCTGTCGGAATATCTCGCTCTCCAGTGAGCTGGATGCCGCGCTGGCGGAATTTGCGTTGTGGAATCGGGTCCTCACGGCCCGCGAAATGGCCGGGCTGGCGAAGGGATTTGCCCCTGGCCTCCTGCCGCGCGGCCAAATTTTTTACGATGATCTGATCGGTCGGCGCTCGCCGGAACTGTGGCGCGCGACGGGGACCGGCGGCACCGCCACGGTCACCGGCACGACGCCCGTCGATCATCCACGGACGCTCTATCCCATCGGCCTCAGCCTGCCCGCGCACGACTCCACCCCCGCGCCGACCGGTTCGCCCTTTACCATGCGCCAGTCGACCGTGCGCGGCGGCGATGTGCTCAGAGGTGTGGCGGCGGCGGGAGGCATCACCGAAGCAACTGGATCGGCGAGCGGCGCGGCGAGCGGATCCGGGGTGGGCGCCGCGATCGATACGAGTGATGGAGCGGCAACAGGCACGGGAGCGGCCTCCGGAGCCGGGGTCGCCATTGCACAGACGGATGGGGTGAGTGCTGGGGCTGGAGCGGCTTCCGGCGCAGCGGCCACCGTGCTGCCAGGTGCGGCCTCATCAGATGGGTCCGGAGTGGCCACGGGTGTCGGTGCCGCGATTGATGGAGCTAGTAGCGCATCAGATGGGGCTGGAGCCGCCTCTGGAGCCGGGCAAGCGACGGCAGGCGGAGAGGGATCGAGTGCGGGGACTGGGACGCCGAGCGGCGCCTGGGCCGCGATCGATGGAGGTGAGGGGGCTGCGGCCGGATCTGGCGCAGCCACTGGTGTGGCGACAGCAATCAAGATGGGCGATGGGTCGGCCGATGGCATCGGCGCGGCCTCCGGATCCGGGGCCGCCATTGATGGTGCGGTGGGCTCTGCGGTCAGTGTCGGCACGGCGGACGCCGGCGGCGAAGATGCCGCTGTGGGTGGATCGACCGGATCGGCGTCGGGCAGTGGCACGGCCACAGGCAGTGCGGCGGCGATCGACGTTGGGACGGGCAGCGCGGTCGGGAATGGATCTGTTGACGGCCAGGCCTCGGCGCTCACCGCCGGTGTTGGAGCCAGCGGGGCCATCGCTGCGGTCTCCGGTCAAGCCAGCGCGATCGTGGCGGCTACCGGCGAGGCGGCGGGAACTGGCGAGGCGCAGGGAGAATCCCCGTCCGTTGTCGTCATCAGGCCCCTTGTCGTCGTGATGGCTAAGACTCGCGCCTATCGTCTCCTCGCGCGTGTTCGGACCTTCTCGATCGACGGGACGCCACGACGCTATGCGGTTCGCGCGGTCGGTCGGAGTTATGTGGTTGACGCGGTTCCCCGCACCTATCTCGTGCGATCAACGCAAGGCTAACAGGAGGACATGATGGTGAAAAAACTGATGATGGGTCTGGGTGTCGCGGTATTGGCGATCTGCGTCGGGCTGTTGCCCTCGGCCCAAGCGAGCAAGGGGGATGCGTTTGAAAACGATCTCCTGAAGTTGATCTTCAACGCGACGGCGATCGCGAATATGGCCGACAACGCGGCCACGTCGCCGCTCACGAATCTCTATGTCTCACTCCACACGGCCGACCCGACGGACAGTGGCAATCAAACCTCCAGCGAGACGGCCTACACCGGCTATGCGCGCATCGCGGTCGCGCGCACCTCCGGAGGCTGGACGGTGACGGCCGCCAGCGTGAGCCCGGTGGCGAATATCGATTTCGGGGAATGCACTGCCTCGTGTACGGGCACGCTCACCCATTGGGTGGTGGGCACCGCGTCAAGCGGCACCGGGAAGGTGCTGTATAGCGGCACGATCACGCCGGGCATTGCGCTCAACACCGGCGTGATCCCCCGAGTGAAGTCCACCAGCACGATCACCGAGGATTAACGCGCGCGGAGGGGATATGGGCCACGGCCTCACAAAACAACCGGCGGAGCAATTTCCGCTCGCGATCGATTTCGTGGGGAATCTACCCACCGGGGCTACCGTGGCGAGCGGCACGGTGCTGGCCGCGGTGCTCACGCCGGCGACCCCGACGACACTTTCGTCCGGATCGGCCGTCGGGGCCACGACGCTGTCGCTGCCGATTGATCCAAACGCCGGCGCAATTCTGATCCTCGATGCGACGGCTGTCACACGGGAAGAAGCGCAGGTGCAGAGTGTGGCCGGCGTCGGGCCGTATGTGGTCACGCTGACCGCCCCGCTGGAGCAGGCGCATGCCGGCGGCGGCGCGGTGACATATTTCCCTGGTACCCAAACGGTCCTGCAGTCAGCCGTCGCGACGATCGACGGCGCGCAGGTGATCGCGGGGCTCAAGGGCGGCCAGCATGGCCGCGACTACCGACTGACGTATCTCGTGGTGCTGAGTAGTGGCGATGTTCTCGAAGAAGATGTGACGTTGAGTGTGCGGAATCAGTAATGGCCGTTCCCTTTGAACGCACCGTGAAGCGGGGTTGAAGGGGCGCGCACAGACCGTTCAACAGGTCGTGAAAGGCAGGCCTTCCGGTAGCCGACCGGAGCACACCGCCTTAGTAGGCCGCCGTGAGGCGCCCGAGTTGATGTGATCTGAACCAGGGCCAGCGGTTTGCTGCCTAGGTTGAGCGGATGTTCTTTTGATAGCCGCGCGGCGCGGTTTAGGCCCGACGGGGGTTGGATTTGCGAACTGGCGCAGCCAACCCCCGAGTTGTATCCAAAATCACTCCCGCCTAGATCTGTCCGGAATTGCTTGATCAAAAGTCCAGAATCACTTGCCGCGCTATACCAGCAAAACGCCCTACTCCTGGC
>CXWL01004773.1_pt1 | contig 45511 bp, 38 predicted proteins | sample 590931 | NCBI WGS metagenome assembly CXWL01 (sample SAMEA3498368, study PRJEB10139) | groundwater metagenome | biome: water well; material: biofilm material | place: Germany | collected 2015-04-27 | reverse complement strand
TGCGAATACACTCGCCACCTGCGCAGGGATACGTGCAGTAGCATTAGAGAGATTGTCGCCAATACTTATGAGAATTTGTACCGTCACATGCGCGATTGCCGGTGCGGCCGCGGCAATGCCGTACGCAAGAGCTACATCAGCGGCAATGACAGCGTGCGTCGCAGCTATCACGAATTCGCCAAGCCCGAGAGGTATCCGGCTAATGCTTCCCGGAAGCGTCTGCAGTGTGTCTATCGACTGTGAGAACACTGGTGATTTGACTGCAATTATTCCAAATCCAAAGACTGTGATTGCACCAAGGACAAGAAGTATGATCATGAATACCCCCGTTCTCCATTTTGGAGAACGGGGGTGCGAACTACTGGAAACGTTTTGATGTGCTGTTAGGGTACTAGGCTGTATGGAAGACAACGTTACTGGCTCAATCGATACACGATGCGTAACGTGTTCCTGCGGTACATGCGGATGTGCGGATGTGCGCGCGCTTTTGGCATCCTCTTTTCCCCGATGTTCTATAAAACGCAGGAGGGAATCCTGTTCAATAAGCCAGTTTCGACCGAGTCGATGACCATTGATTTTCTTGATACGAATAAGATGCGCGAGATAACTTGGCGTATATTTGAAAAGTCTAGACGCCTCCTTAGTAGTGATAAAACCCTCATGGAGCATCGTAGTGTCATTCATACAAAATATCCCAATTACCTGCTATTTTACAGGATATTTCTGAAACAAACACTCCATGTCGTGTGGATAATAATCATAGTTCTTATCTACAATAAAAAAACTCTTCCAAACTAAAACGTGTTTGATGGAAATATATCTAGAAAATAGCACCTGAAGGTGTGTTGCGACAGTAATTATACTGCATTGTGCAGACAAGACGAGAAACTCTGTAAATATGCTATTTATTGTAGAGTGTTACTCCGCTAATTATATCAACTTGTCTAAACGATATAACATATGTATCAAAATACCCGCTGCCGATTATTGCTAGAGTCGCTAAAATTATTGCAGACAGTACCCCTAATATATTAATTGTTCTGGCTGGAAATCTCTCCTCCGCCTCCTTTTTTTCTTCTTCCTGAGTTGTTATTGCTTGATTGTACTGTTTGTATGCAATATCTTTTTTAATACCGGTTGGTAGGAGTTCTCTAGGAAGAGGTTCATATACGACGCGGATGGGGACGTCTACATCGCCATTTTCCTTTTTTCCATCTATGCTACGCTCGTTTTCTTCTTTCTCTGTACCTTGATTTTCAATATCGGCAGTAGTAACGGAAGCACCTTGCTCAGTACGTACTACTCCCACATGATCAAACCATGCTCGCCAGGAGTCCTGTAAGAGATGTGCGCCATCTGCACTCTCCGCTTGATTGTCTTCAGATGTTTGGTTTTCTGTGCCTCCCGCATCGGGACGTCCGGAGGGACGCGGAAGACGATTTACAGAAGGAAATATGTCTACCGGGGATGCTTCATACTGCGGTGTCTCCCATGTAGAGATTTTTGGTTCAGATACTGAAACATCGGCTTGTATATCTTGCTCAGCTTGATGCTCGCCAAAGCGATGGTCCTTAATCGCCGTTTCAAGAACATACCAGCTGCGCCCGACGAGCCGTGCCGGCACTCGCCCCTCTCGACAAAGTTGTCCGATATAATCTTTTGCATAGCCGGTCATCTTCGCGGCTCGTTTTGACGATATATACTTCTTTTCTTCTATAAGAATCTCATCCATGAGCGCAGTATATCCGTATCTTGGCTAGTATGGAAGAGTTGTGCACAGCCTAACTGACTGTTTCTATAATAAGCTTTCGCAGACTCTCCGGATTACCCGCCCCGCCGCTTTCCTTCATCGCCTTCCCTACAAGGTACTGAAGAGCTGCTTCCTTGCCGCCTTTATACTCCTGAACCGCTTTCTCTTCCCTTTTAATTATGATATGCACGACTTCGCTGAGTGCTGCAGTATCATGTACCTGTATGAGAGTATGCTCTTTCGCTATACTCTCGGGATCGCCACCCTTCTCAACCATGATGGACAACGTGTCTTTGACCCCGCGAGAAGAAAGTGTATTTGAAACGGACATATCCATAAGTTTTATGAAAGTATCTGCATCGGGAAAAACACTCTGTGCTTTCTCCTTCAGAAGCGCCGTCAAGTCGGTCGTAATATAATTTGCAGCGAGCCGCGCAAAATCAGGGGTCCTGCCAGATACAACCGTCTCGAAAAATGTTCCGAGCTTGATATCCTGCATAAAAAGCTCCGCTGCTTCTTCTTTCAAGCCATACTCTGTACGCAACCGATTCCGCTTATCCCACGGCAGTTCCGGCAATGTTGCTCTGAGCTTTTTCGGAGAGAACTCCTGAATCTCCGAGAGAAAAAGTTTCGGGAGATCCGGTTCCGGAAAGTACCGATAGTCAGCACTTCCCTCCTTAAAACGCTGATGGAAGGTCGCTTGTTTCGTTTCGTCCCATCCCCGAGTCTCTTGCACTACCTTCCCGCCACTTTCGATGAGCGCAATCTGGCGTTCAATCTCAAACGCAATAGCTCGTTCGACCGAGCGAAATGAATTGATATTTTTCACTTCCACCTTCGTGCCGAATTTGGTTTCGTCAGATGAAACGGAAATATTCGCTTCGATGCGCATCTCGCCTTTTTCGAGATTCGCTTCACTTGCGCCGAGCGTGCGCAACAAAAGCTGCAACTCCCGCGCAAAACGCCCTGCTGTCAACGCGTCATGAATCACCGGTTCGGTGACCAGCTCCATAAGCGGGATGCCCGCGCGATTGAAATCAACAAGACTCTTCCCTGCAGTATGGATCGAACGCGCTGTATCCTCTTCAAGATGTACACGCGTGATCGCAACGCCAAGTAGTTCTCCACCAATAATAAGCGGGTGTGCATATTGACTGATCTGATAGCCCTTCGGAATGTCGGGATAGAAATAACTCTTGCGATCAAATTCACTGAAATCGGCACCCCGCCCTTTAATCGCAGCACCGATGCGCAGGATATGCCGCACCGCTTCCTGATTGATAACCGGCAACGTACCTGGGTGTGCCATACAAACCGGACATATGTTCATATTCGGCCGCGATTCATCCGGATTATTCGCGGAATCACAGAACATCTTGGTCTTAGTTTTAAGTTCGGCATGCACCTCAAGGCCGATAGTAGGGTGATACATGATGCTTCGTAGTATGCAGCAGGTTGCAGGAAATGCCAACCCGACAATTTACTTACTTAGGATTTTAATAAGCTGGTCTGAGAATTTTTTAAGTGCTGCAGTGTCCTCAACTGACACCGAAAGCACTTCTCTACCCGTCTCCTTAGCAAGCAGCCGCGTCTTTGCTTCGCACTCTTCTTGTAAAACGAGATCTGTTTTGGAAAGGACGATTATCTCGTGCTTCGCATCCAAATCATGTCCGAACGAAACTATCTCTTTATGCACTTCCCCATATGCAGCGATAGGGTCATNNCCGGTTCTCTCCACGTGTTTAAGAAATTTAACACCGAGACCTCGTCCAGACGATGCTCCTTCGATAAGTCCTGGAATATCCGCCAGTATGTAGCCGTAGAGTTCACCGAGACTTGGTTCGAGCGTCGTGAACGGATAATCACCCACTTTTGACTTTGCTCGCGTAAGAGCATTCAAGAGCGACGACTTCCCCGCATTTGGCAATCCGATGAGCCCTGCGTCTGCAATGATCTTGAGCGTAAGTTCAATTTCCGCACCCTTCCCCTCCTTACCAGTCGTCTGCTGGAAAGGGTTCTGATTTGAAGGGCCCTTGAAACGCGCATTACCAAGTCCCCCCTTGCCGCCGCGAAATAGAGCAATCTGCTCATCCTCCTTCGTAATATCGAACTCCTCACTTGTGTCTACGACGCGCACCGTTGTTCCGACTGGAACCTTCACCAATACGTCTGCACCATCGGCACCTTGCTTCAATTCCCCCTTCCCCGCCTCGCCATCTTCTGCATAAAATTTCTTCTCGTAACGATAGTGCGCAAGAGCAGCGAGGTCACGGACGCCTACAAGAATGACATCTCCTCCACGACCACCATCACCGCCAGAAGGTCCGCCACGCGCGGATTCTTTGGTGCGCAGCCAGCGAATGACGCCGTCGCCACCCTTTCCGGCCTTTACACGTATCCTCGCTTCATCAACAAATGCCATATAATCTCACAATACACTAGAAAACACTCCGAGCCAATGTGCAAGAAATTAACCCCCGACAAAACTACGAGACGAGCTCCCAGCCTTCTGTCAAAAGCGGTTCCGCTTTCTTAAATTTGAGCGTCTGGGTCGCATCACCTTTTTTGACAGTAACGAAATCATTGCGATTATGTTGAAATGTTTTCTTGATGGGCGTTGATGCACCCTCTTCTGCTTTGCCCGCCGCGAGAGCTGCAGCGCGCACTTTTTCCTCTTCTGCTCGGATACGAGAATCCTCTGACGTCACGAGACGCGGCAACGATTCGACAACTGCGACTCTGATATTCTCTTCAAGCCCTCGAAAGCGCATAAGACCTTCGCGTCGATACTCAATCAGAGGATCTCTCTGACCATATGCCCGGAGTGATACCGATCGACGCAAATAATCCATAGTCTCGAGATGTTCAAACCAGAACGTATCGATGACCTGTAAAAGGAGACGTCGCAGGTGCGGAATAAAAGTATTGCCAAGTTCAACTTTCTTCGCATCAAAGATTGTCATCGCCGTTTCGCTCTCTCCGAAAAATGCCCTGATGGGAGTCTCCATTTCTGTATCACTTCCGAGAAGTGCGGCGCGACGACGCGCGTATATGGCCAAACGCTGGGTATTCATCACGTCGTCATACGCCAATACTTGCTTGCGCGAGTCGAAGTTGAATCCCTCAATACGCTCCTGCGCAGTTTCGAGTGATCGAGTAATCATTGCGCTCTCAATAGGCTCATCCTCGGGAATGCCGAACGTACCCATCACTTTCTTCAGGGTTTCGGAGGCAAACACTCGCATAAGCTTGTCCTCTAACGAGACATAAAAACGCGTCTCGCCTGGGTCGCCCTGGCGACCGGCGCGACCGCGCAACTGATTGTCGATGCGGCGCGCATCATGTCGCTCGGTGCCGATAACCGCAAGACCCCCTTTCTCGATTATCGCGGCGCGCATTTCACTTGAGGCGAGCGCGCCGCCAAGCTTGATGTCAACACCGCGACCAGCGAGGTTGGTTGCCACCGTCACGCGCCCCTCTTTGCCCGCTTCAGCGATAATCTCGCCCTCGCGCTCATGATTCTTTGCGTTCAGCATCTCGTGCGGCACGCCTGCACTGGTAAGGTACGAGCTCACCATTTCGTTATCCTCGATAGAAACCGTTCCCACGAGCACCGGTTGTCCGCGCTCATGCCGCTCCTTCACCGCACGCGCGACCGCACGATATTTCCCCGCGGCAGTCTGAAAAATAGCATCGTCATGATCTTTACGCTTCACCGATTGATTAGTTGGCACTACGACGACTTCAAGTCCGTAGACGGTATAAAATTCTTCTTCGGAGGAGAGGGCGGTACCCGTCATACCGGCGAGACGCTTGTACATACGGAAGAGATTTTGAAATGTCACCGTCGCATAGGTACGCGTTTCTTCATGAATCCGAACACCCTCTTTTGCCTCAATCGCTTGATGCAGACCTTCCGACCAGCGGCGACCGGGTTGCATCCTTCCGGTAAACTCGTCCACAATGACGATCTCATTGTCGCGCACCACGTATTCTTTATCTTTATGAAAGAGCGCTTTTGCGCGCACCGCCGTCTCGAGATGATGCGCATACTTTATCCCGCCTTCAGTATAGAGATTCTCGAGACCAAGCGCAGCTTCAGCTTTATGCATTCCCGCCTCGGTAATCTGAATAGCCTTCTGCTTCTCATCAATCGTATAGTCTTCATTCTCGTTCATGCTGCGAACGATCTCGGCAAATCGCTCATAGAACATTTGCGTATCGCCAGCGGGCCCTGAAATAATGAGTGGCGTGCGTGCTTCGTCAATGAGAATCGAATCGACTTCGTCGATAATCGCATAATGGTGCTTCCGTTGCACGATTTGCGATGCATCGTAAGCAGTATTGTCGCGCAGATAATCAAAACCAAGCTCGTTGTTGGTCACGTAGGTAATGTCAGCAGCGTATGCTTCTTTTTTACTTACGGGATGCAGATAGTCATAAAACACTTTGAACGAACCTTCGACATCGCGTTCGGCATCTTCTGCCGGAGCGACGTGCGACGAATCATACCGATAGGAACCTGCGCCAGTCACGACACCAACCGTCAGTCCGAAATAGTCATAGACCTGCCCCATCCATGCGCCGTCGCGACGAGCGAGATAGTCGTTAACCGTAACGACCTGCACACCATTCCCCGCAAGAGCATGGAAGGTTGCCGGGAGAGTGGCGACGAGTGTCTTGCCTTCGCCGGTGCGCATTTCAGCAATCTTGCCTTCCAAGAGAGCAAGACCTCCGATGAGCTGTACATCGAAATGGGGCTGGCGGAGCGTACGGCGCGAAGCCTCGCGCACGAGAGCGAACACGAGCGGAATATCGGCTTCCGGTGTTGCCCCAGCTTCTTGCGCCCGAGTACGCACTTCGAGCAATCGATCGCGTACCGCAGCATCAGACAAGCCTTTCAGTTCTTCTGAGTGCTGATTTGTCGCTACGACGATTGGCGCCGCGGCCTTTAAAAAGGCCGCGGATTGATTTTTTGCAAAAAAACGCTCGAGTCCAAACATTACGGTGCAGTATATCACTTAGTCTTCCGCCAGACAAAAAGAAAAAGCGACCGCTAATGGCGGTCGCTTTTTCTTTTTCTGCCTGATGAACTCAGACAGACGGACGACTAACCACGCTTCTTCGCTGCCTTGCGCTTCGTCGTCTTCTTCGCTGCCTTACGCTTTTTTGCTGCCATAGTGAATTCAAATTATAGATGCGGGCTGATAAGTCGACCCGTTCACGCGCAAAAATATTTTTCATGCGCAAACGTTTCTATGTAGTATTATCGCGCGTAAAAAAATTTTGTGTAAGAAAATAAAATGAAATGTGGATAACTTTCTCAAAAAATATTTTTGAGAAAGTTATTTATGCACCGAATGTTTCCACTTCCCGCTCAATCGTGATGCCGGTCAGAGCGAACATGCGTTCTGTAACTTCTTGCGCGAGCGCATCAACCTCTGCGGCGCACGCTCCTTCGTGCGCGACGATAACGAGCGCATGTCCTTCATACAGTCGTGCGCGACCCACTGAAAATCCTTTGAGCGAGAGCGCATGATCGAGGAGCCATGCGAGCGATATCTTTACCATCCCATTTTTATTGGGAAACATCGGCATATCAGGAAAACGCTTTGCAAGCGTATCAGCGAGCTCCTGCGAAATAACGGGGTTCTTAAAAAAAGAACCCGCAGTCCCCTGCTGATTGTCGTGCGGAAACTTCTGAGCACGGATGCTGCGGATACTGCGCGCTACCTCTTCGGGCGTTGTAAGCGGCACGCCGTCGGCTTGCGCACGAAGAAGATCGGGATACGCAACATTTGGAATCGAATGTTTTTTGAGGCGCAGGGCGACTCGCGTAATGATATATTCGCGATGTTCTTTGAAAAAACTGGTGCGGTATCCGAACGTGGCTTCAGCGCGCGTCAGTCGCCGGGGCAAGCCAGTCGCACTATTGATAACGTCGGCATAGGCAAAGACCTCTTTGAGTTCCGCACCGTATGCGCCGATGTTCTGCACCGACGCACCGCCAATAGTGCCCGGAATGCCTGCAAGATTTTCGACGCCGAAGAGGCCGCGAGCGGTGGCGCCGTCAATCACGTCTTCCCATACAGCGCCTGCATCTGCAATCAGCAGCGTCTCATCGCCATCATTCTCATATGCGATATCGTGCATCGACATCTTTAACACGATTCCGGCGACACCATGATCCGGCACCAACAGATTACTGCCGCCGCCTAAAGGATGAACTCGGAGCTTATGCTCACGCGCATAAGCAATCGCGTCTTCGATATCTCTTTCAGAGTGCGCCTCTATGAAAAATCGCGCCGGGCCACCGATATGAAATGTAGTGAACGGCGCGAGCGACACATTTCTAGAAATCATTGCGGATTCAAATCAGGTTTCAGTAACTGGAGTGAGTTTGATTATTTATTTATCCGTCGTCCTCCCTTCTATCTGCGCGATGGCTGCAGCGCCGACAGAGGCCGCGTTCGGGTCATTCGGATGGAGAACAATCGCTTTATTGATCGTCGCGATCGCATTCGCTTTTTCGTCCGCAGTATAGTAGGCCGCCGCAAGAGAAAACCATGTCTCAACACTCGCACCGGGTTTCTCTGTGCGGAGTTTCCATAGAGCAATGAGACGAGGCCAATCTTTGGTACGGTAGTACGCAACCGCGAGAATATTACTATCGACGGCCAAAGAACCGTAAGCGTTCAGCAGGACTTTATCGGCCGCCTTATTGTCGCCGACAGCGATATCACCGGCGGCAGCATACTCGGCAAGCTCTGTAAATTGCGGACCGAGCGCATACGCAGTATGAAAAGCCTGTTGTGTCAACTTCACATCCCCCATGTCCCATGCGGTCGCACCCAATTCAATCCATATCGATTCTTTCCTGGGAGAAAGTCTGGTGGCCTCCTGAATTTCCTTGAGCGCGGCGGCATTGTCCCCAGCTATGCGAAACGCATAAGCGAGTTGCAGATGGCTGCGAGCATCAAGCGGATAGGAAGCAACTTGTTTTTGCATTTCGCTGATGGCAAGTGCGACTGTCTGTCGCTTCTCTGCATCAGTCGTTTGCGCATTCTGTACGAATGCGCCGGAGAAAGTGACGAGCTGCTCGCGTATCTCTTGCGCGGCAAAGGCAGGACGTGCAGCAAGATCTTCAAAAGCGGCGAGATTGCCGGAAGGACCGGCGACAGAAGGCGACAAGGCGGTAATAAGCTTAGATGCTACCTGTATGCCGGTAATGTTTACAGACCAGATGAGCGCGATTAGGGTAATGCTTGCAATCGGAAGCGCGTAGATCACGCCATCTGTAGCCTCAAGCTCGGGCGCGCGCTCAAGCTGTTTGATAGGCCGTGCGACCTGCGAGTCAATGAGCGCGAGGAGCGCGAAGAAATATATGTAGGAATAGAGATTGTCAAAAACAAAAATATTTTGGACGGCATATCCGACCAATGCGGCAGTGAGCGCAATGTGCTCAGGGCGCGAGAGCTCCGAGCTCCGCCACAGCAGGACGAGAGCGGAGCCGAAGAGTGAAAGATAGAGCAGAAATGCCGGCACGCCGCCTGCGGTAAGCCAATCAACGAAAGCATTGTGCGCTCGATCAAACCATTGTTCCTGTCGATAGAGCGACGGATTGTAGTGTGTATTGAAAACGTAGTTGAAGCCCTCCTGCCCCCAACCGAGGATAGGGCGCTCCAGAACCCCTTTGAACGCCATGTTCCAGATAGTGAAGCGCGTCTGGCCATCTTTGAGCGAGATGGAGGCGACACGTTGCAGTGTGTGATTGTTTTGTACAAAATCAGAGTTGCGGGCAGCATAGAAGCTGCCCACAAGAAGGAGGATGAGAACGAATCCGCCCGCCGCGTAGCGGCGGGCGTGCTTCCCTGCGGTAAGAGCAGTCAGAAGCGCAGCAAGTGCAAGAGCAAGCACAAATCCGATTATCGTGCCGCGTGTTTGAGTGAAGAAAATAAGCACTCCTTGAAAAGTCGCTAGCGCAATGAGTGACCATTTAAGCCATGAACGACTCTCTGTGAGCGCGAGCCAGAGCGCGATGAACACATTGAAGAGGAAGTAAACTGCAAGATATATGGAATTGCCCATCGATGCATCAATACGTGTCGAGCCCTGATGGATAGCATATACACCCGCAAGTTGTAGAAGCGCGTAGCCAACAATAACGACAGAGACACCGAGCGACGCCAAGAACCATGCGCGCCATTTCTTCTCTACTCGCAGCACTGCGCCTGCAGCAAAGAAGAATCCGAGCAGGTGAATGAGGAGCACCCAACCCTCCATACGCTCGAAGTTGCTCCAGAAAGCCTTCGCCGCATTCGGAGCGAACGCATCAGCGATGAACATCCATGCGACGAATCCAACGACCGCCACACCGACCCAAGAAAATCGGGGACGATATACCTTATCAAGGAGAGCAAGTACTATCCACGCAGCAACAGCAATTTCTACCAAAATCCTGAAGTAGAATGCCTTGCCAGTTATAAAAGGAAAGAAAAAAGAATTCGCAACTATGAGCGGCGTAAGCGGTATGAGGAACAAAGCTCCAAGCGCGACCCAGCGCGCAATCTGCTTGACGATATCATCACTCTGCATAATACGAGCAACTATACCATATACCTGATACAGAAAACGCTGCACTACACGGAGCGTTTTCCATCGTGTGTGAATGTCAAAATCGCCTGCAACTTTTGGATACTAAGAGCCTGAAATCTGTCCCGTATCCTCGCTCGCCGCTTCTTTGAACAACACAAATTTAAAAAGAACAAATGTGGTGATTGAAAATATAAATATGACCGAGGCAATGATGACAATGTACCAGTTAATTCCTAACCAATCGGTTAGGTACTTTACAATGTACGCTTGTATATAAGCAAGTGTGAGTGAGTAAATAACAAATATACTGAGCCGATACAGATGCTTACTGTTCGTCTTAAATGTAACGAATGTATGGAAAACGAAATTATACAACAAATTAACGAACAACCCGATAAGATACGCATTAAAGTAATGTGTGCGACCAAATACAATCTCAGCAAAAAAGGCGGTGATAGCCAAGTTAATAGCGACCCCCGTCGCCCCAACGCCAAAAAAATGAAGGTATCGCGTCTCCCGCAAAAAAATAAACCACAGGCGCGGATTGAGATACTCATTCAACATATGCACCTTCGAACTATACCAAACATTTGTAACAACGGAAGTTCATTCAATACATTCATAAGGATTATGATTTTGGGAAATTAGCTTTGCATGAATTTTTATATCGCTCCGCGAGATTACTACATGCAAATACAGCTGCGACAAGAAGTATACCCTCGACCGGCAGACGGTATCTCGCATTCGATACAGGACCCGTAAGTAGCGAAAAATACAACACTGGCGTCACAAAAAGAACGGCGAACGAATACCGACGCTTCCAAAAAATAATGCCCACGGCGTAACAATACAAAAAAGTTACTACAATCCAAAAGCCGCTCCCAAACACAAGCAGTGCAGTGGCTAATCCTCCCGTGCGCAGATACTGAACCACTAATCCTATATCGCCGTGTAAGAGCGCTGTTGAAATATTCGGCATGGTACCGATATCGACGTTAAACAGCCGCACGGTATCGCGCAACCCATCAGTTACGAAAAACGGAAAGGTTTTAGCAATATGAAAAATGCCATAGGAAATCTCATGCCCACGAATGACATTAAAGAATGTGTTGATAAAGACACTGCTGCGCGTAAGGGAGAGAGCCTCACTGCGTGGCAACGCATTTTGCTCTTGTTGAAATCGTTCCATAATCCCCTGCCCGCGGACGTCGTGGCGATACTGCAAAAATGCAGGGGCGTTATAGATCATGAGATTAGCGCTCCCGACCGAAGAAATATTCCATGAGCCAAAATTGCTATGGTTGCGCAACATCCATGGAAAGATGATGGTAAAACAGGCGACACATACCATCGCAGCATTCGTCACACCCTCTCTTGCAAATCGGCTATGTAAAAGTAAAAATCCTGCATACAGTATCGGCAAAAATATTGCGATTGGTCGTACTAATATACTCGCGCCAAGTACGAGTCCGGAGGATACCAAATAACTCCTTCGCTCCTGCCGTATCCCCTGCTCCAGCAATATGAGCGAGAGTAGAAATAGACATGCATACAGAGCATCGGACAAAAAAGATGCGGAAAGGAAAAGATGGACGGGTTCTATGGCAAATAGCACCGCACCCCAAAATGCCGCGCGTTCATGATACGGCCTGAAAAGAATATACAGAAGTACCGGCGCGATACTTACCACAACCACTTGCGCAAACAAGACACTAAGCCAAGTACCGAAGAGGGCATACAATAACGCAAGAAAGAATGGATACCCTGGAGCACGGAAACTCTCAAGAACGAACGGTGCCTGCGTTGAAAAAGAAAAAGTGTGATTGGCAAGGAGATTCTGTGCCAACAACAAGTAACCCTTAGCATCGCCTGTGAGCATTACTGGATCAAGTCCTTGATGCCGAGCAGCAAATATCAATATCGTATAAGCGAGCACGCTGGCGGCAAACGAAACGATCGCCACACGAAGCAATCGTCGTTGTCCAAGTATCCAGTCACTCATGGCTTTTTTGCGACTGCAATGAGTGAAACGCCAAACGGCAGGGATATATGTCGCAATAAAAAACGCTCGAAACCAAATACTCTTGCAAAGAAAGTATTAAGAAATACTGGAGTCCTGGAAAAATCACTTTCGGTACTTTTCCTGCGAAATACCAAAGAAAGCAAGCGAATAATCACGATAGGAGGAAATAGAAAAAAATTAAAATAACTTATAAACTGGAGTTCAAAACCCGCTTGTTTTATTTTATTGAGAAGTTCGGAACGGCGATAGCGACGCTTATGGTGCGCAAGTTCATCATGTGGCGTCCAAAGAAATCGGAATGCGGGTACCGTTATAAGCAATGTCCCTCCGGGAGAAAGTGCGATGTACGCCGCTTGCAATGCGGCCACATCGTCATCAATATGTTCAAGTACATCAAGCATAGTAAGGGTCGAATATTTTTCCTTCGGCACTGATGGCGAAGGAAAAGAATCTTGTACAATCGGCAGGTCTGGCAGTGCAGTGCGAGTAAACGCAATTGCTTCCGATGAGGATTCAAGACCTTCAACAGTAAAGCCGAAAGCGATAAATTCACGCGCATTACGACCAGTACCAAGTCCAACATCAAGCAATGTTCCGCGCGACGAATTCTGAAATTGCGTGAATGTGTCGAGAATAATTGCGCGTCGACCACGAAACCACCAATGCTTATCTTCAAGCTCATACATCTCTCTGTAGAGAGCAGCATCCATATCATCAAGTGTATTTTCCCAAAAAGGATCGCACGAGTATGCGCAAAAGTCCAAGCAACGATCTCCCTATTTCTCGGAACGGTTTTATGCGCGAGTCGGCATCATCCGTCCAGGTGACTGGAATTTCCATAAAATGATGCCCCCGATGCGCCGTTACGTATATAATCTCCGCTTCTGCGACAATAAACGGCTCATACTGATGCGCAAATATATCGTGTGCGGCAGAACGGCGAAACATTTTGAATCCGAGCGCAAAATCAGTAATATGCCACATGCGGAAAAGTATACGCGTAAGATACAGAAAACCATATCCAAAAAAGACACGTAACGGAGGTTGCCACACTACAATATGTGAATCTCGCATTTCCCTACTACCAAACACTGCCGCGAGTGATGGGTCCGCAGCAAAAGCGGTAACACAACGACCAATCGCCTCGTCTGCGACAGAACCATCCGAGTCAGTCTCTAAAATAAGCTCTCCCTTCGCTTGCAGGACACCATACTTAACGGCCGGTGCCCTACCACGATTAATGCCGTCAGCGATGATTCTCAACTCAGGATACTCCTGCTCCAAGGCACGCACCTGAGCGACCGTCCCATCCGTGCTGCCATCATCAACAACAACAATTTCATATGGTATGCCAAGCGTCGGCAAGTAGACACTTAAACGCCGTACTGTTGGTGGCAGACGGCGCTCCTCGTTATAAGCCGGTATAACTACAGAAAGATATGGTTGCATATTTTATGCTTTTGCTTCCTCGTGATATACGCGCTCCACATTCACGTCCCAGAGATTGTGCCCCGCATCAGAAACGATGTTTTCAACAGCGAGCATTGCGGTAAGCATAGCGTGATCCTGATTATTATAGCGATGCATACCGTTGCGACCTACCGGATAGACATTTGGAAGTAGGGAAAACGCTTCTTTAATAAGAGGCATAGCGGTCTCATATGCAGAGTCATAGACAGGATACGTTTTACTTACTCGCACCACTGCCCCATCAATAACGTCGCCCTTTCCCGCGAGACCGATTTGTTCAAGTTCATCTGCACCGCGCGCTATGAGTTCTTTGTCGGAGGTACGCCATAGTGGATCGGTATCAAAGCAAAAATATTCCAACCCTAAACACGTCGTACCATTATCCGGCACCATATACGGTGACCAGTTATTGAAGTTCTGAATACGGCCCACCAACACTTTCGGCTCATGAATATATATCCAATTGTCAGGAAATAGATCCTTTTTCTTCAGCATGAGAGCGACCGTGATAAAATCGCGAAACGATAGTACGCGAGCAGCTTCCAGAGCTTGTATCGGCAACGCGGGCGAAAAAAGCTCAAAAAGAGTTTTGATCGGAATACTTGAGACAACGGAATCGACGGAAATAGTTTGTTCACCTCCTGGTGTTTTCATAATCGCTTCATATACCACTCCCTCTTTCTGCCGCAAAACAGTTACCTCTGAATTAAAATGAATCTCGCACAAACCAGACGCAAGCACCAGATCGAGAGTTTTTTCCCACATCTGACCCGGACCTAACTTCGGGTAATAGAAAGCCTCTATTAAACTTTTTACCTTATTATCACGATTGCCAAACAGTGCTGTTGTTATAAGGCTCGTCACCGAAAGACCCTTGATACGCTGAGCCGCCCATGAGGCTTTGATTTCCGTACAAGGCATTCCCCATACTTTCTCCGTGTACGACCTGAAAAACGTATTGTAAAGGCGATAGCCGAAATTATTAACGATATAGTTTTCAAACGACCCGTCATCAGGACGCTTGAATACTTTTGCCTTTGCATAACTGAGCCCCGCAAGAAAACTTTCCAAAATTCCCAATTTGAACAACACGTCCAACGGTTTTATCGGGTAGAGGAAAAACTTCCGCTGATAATAAATATGTGACAGACGCGTACGCTTGATAAAATCGTCTCCCAGCACCTCGTGCCACATTCGATTGACCCGCTCCACCTTAGTAAAAAAGCGGTGCCCTCCGATATCAAAACGATAATCCTTATAAACCACCGTGCGCGAAATGCCTCCAACCACGTCGCTCTTTTCCACGATAATAGATCGGCGACCCACCTTCGATAATTCATAGGCAGCAGTAAGCCCCGCAGGACCGGCACCTATGATCAATACTGGTTTTTGAGCAGAAGATTTCATTGTGATTTTCGAGCAATGATATACAGATGGGCGCTTACTGCCTCAGCGCCCGGAAGCGAGGCGAAAAGAAGGTCGAATATCTTCAGCGGGCCAAGAACTAGCATAAAGACATGCGCCAAGAAAGGGGCGGCCTTATGCGACCCGAAAGAGAAAATGACGCCTAACCAATAGGCGAGAAACATTAAAAATGCACTCCACGGGCCCGAACGCACCCCAAGCTCCAACACCTCACACTCGGGAAATAATTCTTTGAGTCCGCTCGTGGTAAAACGACTAAAATCATCGGGCGATGCGTGATAGGGATGGATGAATGGCGCACTGGCATACACTACGCCGCCAGGCTTGAGCACTCGCAATAATTCAGTAGCTACTTCTTTTGGATTTGGCACATGTTCAAGCAGAGACTCCGTCGCAAGACCATCAAACGTTGCATCTTTAAACGGCAAGTGATCAGCGCTTGCTACTACATCTACGCCTGGGAACGGGAAAATATCTACGTTGATGAAGTGCGGCGCGATACGGTCAGGTCCCGAACCAATGTCGGCGAGCAATGACTCTTTCTTAACGTATCGAAGTAATTTTTTTGGACCATTTTGAATCATTAAGACTGGGCAAAATACTCCCCAGATACTGTAATACAGCGATGGGAATTGTTTGAGAAATGATTTAAGCCAGCTAACTCCCGAGAGATGCTCATCTTCATGCCGCGCAAAAGATTGCCCCTCAGCAAGGACAAGAGTTCCGCTTGAGGTTACTTCAAATCGATGATTTTCTGCACATACCGATTCTTCTCCCACAAGGAGAGTCGTGCGGCACAGAGGACATTGCAGATAGGGTCGCACATGTTCCATACGCTCTCTGCTACCGTGCGCGACTCTCTTATTGCCGCGCAGATGCGTCAGTCGATGACCAAGCAGTAGGAGCATCGAATATATCCCGTCTTTATAACGAATCTTTTTCCCTTCCCCTATCGTGCGTGGAGTGTGACTTATCGACACCTCTACGATAGGAAACCCTTGCACCGTAGCGTTCCCGATAAAAAGATAGTCCGCTTCAAAACCATTCCCAATAAAATGCGCCTTGCGAGATACTTCTCTTGAAAAGAGTTTGTAGCATGTCCACGCATCGGTAAGATGCGTACCGTAAAGCAGGTTCACAAGCTTCGTGCTTCCCCACACACCAATACTGATTGCAAAAAAATCTTTAATACGGTGCCAATGAGTATTTAAATTGCGCGAACCAAACACAATCGGAGCGCCAGTCTCCTCTACCACCGAAAGCAACTTTCTGATTTCGCTCGGATCATACTCTAAGTCGGCATCTTGCAATATAAGATAGTCGCCCGTTGCACACGCAATAGCGGTGCGTTCTGCGGCCCCTTTCCCGCCATTTTTTGCATGAAAAATTATCTGATAGCCGGGCTTGCCCTTATATCCTTCCAGAATATCTCGTGTGCCGTCTCGGCTCCCGTCATCAACGATCAGTATTTCTTTTTTCCAATTACCAAAGTCTGCACGCTCAACACGCGAGAGCAACTCTACAATAGTCACCCGCTCGTTGTAGCATGGGATAATAACTGAAACAGTCCGTGAGGGTGTCATAGAGAAAGGAGGTTTTTATAGGGAGGTATATATCGAATTACGACCTTATGTGTGCCTACAGGAATTAGTATGCCCTGATATATGTAATTTGCATAGTGAATCTTTGTCGAAATACCATCGATAGTCGCTTCCCAACCCGGAATCATGCTATTTGAGACAACAACCCATGCCTGAACTGGAGATTCGGTTGTAAACGACACGCGATCGTTGTTTACCACAGTATCTTTTACTACCACACCCTCTTGAGCAGAGGTGCCTGCAGCACAGTCGGCACACTCAATGAAGCCGACTTTTGAAAAATCATGCGGTGCAGTGATGATGGTCGAGAAATTTTGTTCTCCTTCGGGAACCGCAACAATACTTGAAGGTGCAAATACACGCGGCAGAAAATAGTTATTTTGATATAAACGAATCAAAATTGGTCTAGTCTCAAATTGCGAAGCGTCTACATACGTTACGTCATTCTGTAAATTCTTTTTGGATAGAGCGACTGCGGACCAAATATACTTCACATTCATCATTCCAAGTAGAGAAAATACACGTGGCGGCAATACAATCGTGGCGTCAAAAACAGAGGTGGACTTATCCTCAACCACATCGAGGATACTTGATTCTAAAGATGCAAGTACTTTCCTATAGCGGACTGGCTCTAAATTGTCAAAGCCACGCACAGAGTCAATACCCCAGATAAGCGGCAAGAGATGTGCCTGCGTATATTCTCGTTCAAATTTATCCGATTCAGAAGAATCTGGCGAAAAAGACTTCTTGAATAAAAACCAGCTGATATCACTTGGATACAACTGATAAGTCCTGAATGCTTCTGTAGTATGCATTTTATCTATCGTGCGTACCACCCAAGGCTTTGCTAGCGAATTTTCAGAAGAAATTGAGGTCTGAGAAATTTCAAGCCGGACTGGAATTATAAAATTTAATACCAATATGATGAGTAGTCCGAGTATCGTTACGCGCGTGCGCAAAAATTGCTGCATGTTTGTACTTATGAAAGCATGTGGCACTTTTGCTGTGTATATATAGTGCATACCGAGTGCCGCAAGCATACTTAATGCAAACGACCCGACAAAAAACCAGTGCGGCGGAAATCTAAAGTACGAAAAGACTGGTAGGAAATGCATCGCAAAAAAAAGCGGAAATGGAAAAGCACTCAGGATGGAAAACGCAAGTAGCCCTGCAAAAAATGCAACTAGGGAATTTCGTTTACTAAGCGTTAATCCGTAACAAAAAAATAATACGCTCACGGATCCAATATAGAGCGACTGCAAGGTATTCGTACCAAACGGTGGCAAAAATAAGTCGCGGGTAAGCGTTCGGAGGTAACTACCTGGAGTAATACTTTGAGCGGCTTCTGCCCAAGACAAACCACCAAGTCGATGAGTTACCTGAACAAAATCAAGGACGGCAGAAATATAGGGCAGGAGCAGCATGCCCGCTAGAGAAAAGAGAGCCGCTAGAGAAAAGAGAAAACGGAGCGAAAAATTTCTATACAGAAGATACCCAGCAAAAAACAATACCGCTATAAATCCGTAGAGATTGAGCTGTGTATAGCCGCCCAAAAAACTAACTGCGAGTATCATTGCGCCTGTGGCGATATATGAGGCCGTAGCATATATACGCCGCTGCGGAACACATAAGGAGAGTTGGTGTATCGTCCAAAAAAGACCAGGCATCAGAAAAAAGCTATTACTACGAAGAATATTTGCCCCTGGGACTATATGTTGTGCCGTTACGAAGGCGAACATTGCTAGCAGAGAGGCAATGAAACTCAATTTGAGGGAACGTGCAAACAGAAAGGTAAAAAAACCGCCTAAAAAATAATTGAGCGCGATGCGGATATGATACGCATCGAGAAAGGGGAATAATTTGAATATGAGCAGGTTGAGCGGATCAAAAAAACCTCCTACTTGGGTCAATGGCAGTGGGAACCCTGAAAATATTGGGGCTATTAAAAAACTAGATCCTTGCCGCAAGGCATCAGAGTAAAATTTGAATGCCGGAAGATAATAGTAAATAACATCTTCCTCAAAAATAACCTTTCCTTCAAACAATGGGAGGAGTGCAAAACCGATTGAGACAGCTAATATACTGCCCGCAAAAAGAACCTTAACCCATTCTTTTTTGAGCCAAGACTCAAAGAAAACATACACTTTGATAAAAATATTTCTCATGAGCTAAGTATCTCCAATGGCAGATATGTTCTTCATATGTTCACTTCAGCAAGTGATCCTAACCGCAGCATAGTCACGTCATTATAGACAAAAGAGACCTGATGTCGCCCTGATGGGACATATACGGCTTGAAAGAGATAGTTTGCCGGATATATTCGAGTTTCTTTCCCATCGATAGTTGCAACCCAGCCGGGGGTATTGCTTTCCCCAAACACAACCCATGCACCAGCAGAGGTGGTAACACTGAGGCTAACTTCGCCCGGCTTGTAGTTTTCAACAGAGACGGAACCTGAGGAGGAAACATTTGCACAGTCCGGGCACTCGATAAGAGTTTGTTTGGAGAAATCCGGTATCGCCAACAAGTGCGAAAGCACTTCATTAGTAGAGCCGGTAAAGAATTTAGGATGTACCACAACATAGACACGCGGCAAAACCTTTTTATTTTCATAGAGATACACAGGAAGAGTATTTCTCCCTGCCGTCACAGAAATAGTTTCTGTGAGTGCAAGCGATGGTCCGGCAAGAGGATAGAGCGAGTAGACATATTTTACGTTCATCATTGATAACAGCGGTAATCGTTTCGCGAAATCTTTAAGCTTCTCCGGCAATGTAACCATCTTCTGCACATCGCGATTATACAGTTGATCGAGCGGGCTTGTCATAAGTGAAGGACTCGCATCATCAAACACATACGCAGTTGTATCGTAGGAGAGAACCGTATTAAGAAGCTGATTGGCGCGCAAAGTCCGGTATGGTTCCATACCGTCCATGCGCTCAATACCCCAATATAAATTGGAATTATTTATCAAGAGATCGAGCTGCAGTTTCGTTGTCTGTTCCGCTGTCAGCGTTTCTTTCGAGTTTATCTTATCAAAGAGCCCATCGCCGATACCATACCCGAGAATTCGATACGTGCTTGAATCTGCCTCCCTGCCCTGAAGAAGAGTCACGAGCGCGGGTTTCGTGTCGTACAGAGATTGCGGTACGAGCATATCCCATTGCAGCGCATAGGTACCGAGAACAGTCACAAGCATCAAAATACCTATAGCATAGGACGCAAAACGACGCCCTCTTCCCCATTTTGAGTAATAAATGAAAAACACGAACGTAAGAATCCATAGGGAGACTCCAAACAAAAATCGTCCGGAAACGAGTGAAAACAGATTGGCTACTTGTTGAAGCGATTGCACGAATATCATCGTGTAGTGCTCGGGAGCATGCAACAATGTGCGACCGTCGGTATACCACTTGATTAATCGTTCAATCCATTCGGGGGAAGCCACAACAGACCGGACTACCGCACCGAACAGGAGGCTACCAAGGAGGAGCACTCCGGTAATGAGACCCGTGCCCCATAGTATCAAGCGCCAGGCGCGTGAAGATAAACGCTCAGGCGCCGTCAAAAAACCCTCAGTACCAGCTGCCGCAAGATATGCGAGTGGGAATGCCGCCCCAACCATCCAACGAAAATTACCGCCCATGTGCGAAAAGGGCGGCACATGTTCGTTCAACCAGCCGAGCACCGGAAGATGAAATGAGATACCGAGCATAAGTGCATAGAGCCCCGCAAAAAGCATCACTGTTCGCGTTCGGTAGTAGGTAAGACCCAAAAGCGCAAAGACGAGCCCGAGCGCGCCGACATAAAATCCCGAAGAGCCTCCCCCGCCAAAAAACGGTATGTCTATATAGGGAGGTAGAAATAAGGTAACAAACTGAGTAACGAATGGGTGATAGGCGTTTTGAATCGCGTAAGTATTGGTACGAATAGTGAGATCAATCAAGTACGCGGAGGGAAAGAACTGCCATATACCGATGCCAAAACCGACCATAGTCATCCCTGCATACCCAAGACTGGCGGAACATCTGCGGTACCATACAAGACTTTTTTGATATGTGTTCCAATCGAGGAAAAGTGCGTAGGCACTTGCAATGCAAAAATCATAAAAAACTATCTGCATAAAGCCCGACAAAAATCCGACGCCGAGTGCTAAACCGCCAAAAACAACTGCCAGCCAATAGGTCCGATAATTCCGCGCATATGCTGCGTACCACAGTGCCGTCAAGAGTGCCGGCAAAATCATAAATGAATGAGCCGCTATGGTTCCGATTTGCAACCATGCAAACGTAGTTGCGGAAAGATAGCTGAGCGCTAATACTAAAGACGATATTTTCCCCCACCCTTGCACCCTTCCAAACCAATACGAAAATAAAAGACCGAGCGTCGTAGCGATTACAATACTCACATGGTGCGCGGTAAAAAATCCAAATACTGAAAAAAGAAAAAGATTCAGTGGATACCACGCGCCGACAAACTGATCGAGACTGGCTGAAACGCCGCCATAGTATCCGCCCTGCCACAACAGCGGAACTCCATTGCGAAGAGACTCGTGCACCCAGTATGAAATCGCATAATAAAATCCCATCTGCTCTTCCCCGCTAAACGCTTTTCCAAAAAAAAGCAGCGGTGCAAACACGAAAAGCACGACTAGAACAAGCAGGGCGAGCGGTGCGAGACGTTGGAAGTGCATTGTAAAAATGTGTGCGACTAAAATAGCATGCCTTGTATGCGCAAGCTCTCCAGCATTTCTTCTGCCAGTACCCAATTCTCTGCCGTATCAATATCAATAAAGCGTTCCCTTGGCGTTACGTATCCTACCGTAAAGTTACCGTATAACTTCCCCTCTTTCATAAGCAAATCACGCCTCATGGCATATACTGCGCTACTGCGCCGATACGCTTTAGGGAGATCCTGACGACGTATGCCTTCTGACTCTTCCACACAATACGGAAGTACACGACTACCTTCCATCTTTTTTATCTTTATTGGATTGTACATACTTTCTATCTCAACCAACGAGACCGCGGAGTCGGCACCAGTTTCTATAAGCTTCTGTATAGTTCCGTCTATATCTTCTTTAGTTCGAAACGGTGAGGTAGGTTGAAAGATAACCACGTAGTCAAACACAATACCTAGTTTTTCTTCCATGAATGCCGTAGCGTGTTGCATGACTTCGACGTGCCCGGCAGTATCGGTGGCAAGCTCGGCAGGGCGCATAAAGGGTACATCGCCGCCGCGCGCGCGCGCGACCTCTGCAATTTTTTGATTATCGGTAGAGACAATTATGTGCGTAATCAAGTCACTTTTCTTTGCAGCATCGATGCTATAGGCGATAAGCGGCTTACCCCCTAAGATTTTTATATTTTTACCCAGCAATCCCTTTGAATTGCCGCGCGCGGTAATAACACACAATATGGCCATTGGCATATCCTACAGCAAAAAAGAAATCATGGAATTTTTCGATTATGAAAGATTTTTTGAGTCGAGGGCAGCCTGGTAGTGGCCAATGTTTCTGCAATTCTGGCACTTGCGTGGCCATCGCCATATACGGCGCTTCGAGAATAGCGACCATGCCTGAGTTGTGTATGAATCGCTTGCGCGATATGCGTATGTTCGTAATCAGTATTGATAATATTTAATGCCCTCTCTCGCTGTTGCTGACGAGTGCCTACCATGACTATCGGGGTGCCGAGATAGGATGCCTCACGAACAAAGCTCGAGGAATTCCCTACCGCCACTGCTGCCGTATTAAGTGCCCGATAGAAATCCTCCGAATTAAAATTCTTGTAGACGCTTATCAATGGGAGCGTATGTCGCTGTATAAACTCACGGACAGCGGCAGATGCGCCGTCACTGCCGCCATCAATATTTGGCCAGAAGAGCAGTGTCGGCATATTAACCTGCTCCACTGCCGCAAGCAGCTCTTGCATATTTTTCTGCGATTGTCCGTACTCCGATGTAACAGGATGTTGAAGTACAAGCACATACGGTTTCGAGAAATCAATACGGTCGCCAAATCCTTTGCCGTTGCGTTCGTACAATTTTTCATCTATTGAAAGATTCAAGTCTTTGAGTACATCTATAGTTGGACACCCTGTCATAAATACATATTGCTCATCCTCGCCCATTTGGATAAGGCGTTTTTTACTTAATTCTGTTGTAGGAAAGTGAATGTGCGCGAGCTTGGTTATCGCATGGCGAACCGTCTCGTCAAATGTACCCGATACATCGCCACCTTGTGTATGTGCAACAGGAATATTCAGAGCAGCTCCCACCATAGCGACAGGGAGCATTTCATAACGATCGGCATGTACCAGAAGTACATCGGGTTTCAGGCCTTTCAGAATCTTTGGGAGTTCAAAAAGCACATTTGCCTGTATTTTAAGCATGGTCGGGAGATCACCACCCTCAAGAAACATCGGCAGATATCGATTTATATGGAAACCATCAGCCCGTATCAGCTTGGCAAGCAATTCATACCGAGAAACATCCCCGCGATGCATAAAGGTCTGTATGCGCGCTCGAATAAGCCAGGGAAGAGCCTTCCTCAAAGAACGGAATTCGGAATGAATGAGTCCAAAAAAAAGCCGTCTTGACGTCATAGGAATTCCGACAATGATTTGCAGGTTAAGATCTGGCCGCGCCGCGATAGCCCGTAAAACGGGTTTAAGCCGGCTGTAGGGCGCCCGATGAGTGATAACGACGGCAATATTTCTAGGTTTTGATGGCATGAGTGGATGTTATCCCCGGCAGATATGGTAACCAAGTAAGGATACTACGGGTTTCCGACCGCATTGAGGGGTTGCAATACTTCTTCCGCAACTCTCCTTCCCGCCTTACCGTCTATAGGGTAACCATTTTGCATGACGGTCTTCTCTCGACCAACATGGTCTAGCGAGGGGTTGGCAAGATACTCGTTAGTATAGCGTGCGAGCTCTTCAAAAGAGTGTGCCACTTTTGTGCCGGACGTCGCAAGTACTCTCTGCAAATGCACGTAGTCATAGTAGCGGGCTGTGGAGAGCTCCGCCGTTACCAGTGAGTGACCGTCATATGCGAGCGTTATTGACGGCCGGTCGAAAATCGAGGCTTCTACTCCGAGCGTTGAAGCAGTATGGATGAGCAAATCACAGTGGTACAGGGAGTTCATTAGGTGAACAACATCCTCCCGATCAAACTCAAAATCTGACTCCCTTTCTGAAATTGTTTTCCCTGGTCGATCAAGAATCCAGAATGGATACGGTGAGATTGCTTCCGCACGATATGCATATTTTGGATGGGGGCGCACCAACACTTGAGGGGCGCCGACAATCTGCCCGCCCGCAATCGCCTCAAGCAAATCAGACAAAATATCCTCGTCGTGCGGGGCCAATTGCCCTCCCGCCCCCGCATACAATATCAACTTTCGCTCCGGAGCGAAATTTAATTTTTTCATAAACTCTGCTCGCGACACAAGCAATCCTTTGTCAGCATACACATCAAATTTTGGGAAACCGACAACTTTAATGCGATTGGTAGGAAATCCGAGAAACTGAGCATCCTTCTGCATCTCCTCTGTTTGCACTAACAAAAGAGAGGGAAACACGGGCAAGAATGTTTTGAGTGTTAAATTGTCCCAACCTTTTGGCATACCGACACTTCTTACCCCGCGCTTCCCTGCTGCTTTAAGCAGGCGCGCATCTTCGTTTGAAGTAAGATTAGCAGCGAATACAACGTCTGGATGATACCGTTCAAAAAAAGTATCGTAGGAGCGGTCTGGCAGAACTCTATACACCAATCGGCATACCGACCTGTACATTCGAAATCTCCCTAAAGTCCAGAGCAGCAACTTCATATACTTCCCGAGCCGTGATCCACCCGATGCGAATGAATATCTTATTTTTACGAGTATGCTGTTTGTGTGCAAACTATACAAGAACAGATCGGCAAACGCTTCCTCGAGCCATGGAATGCGATAGGGTGGCAGTATCTCCACCGATATTCGCTCGGAGGCATATTTCTCTGAGAAATATGCGAATGTATTTTTACTGACAAACAGCACCACGCGGGCATGTTCTTTGAGCAATGAGAAAATGTCCGATTGTAATATACTCTTGGAAACTTCCCCGTCACTTATTGTAATAAAAATTGTTTTCATATACTTAACTTTACAAACCCTTATTTGACCACCCCGAGAAACTTGAGTGCACTGAGCTCATGTAATACCCCGACATAGGTCAATACCACGGAGTGGTCGCCCGCAGGAACCTCCACTGCCATCTGCAAACCGTTTGCAAGCACAATCGGCACAGTAGATCCACTCACAGCGGCTTCCCATCCAGGCAGGTTACTATCGCCAATAATGAGCCATCTCGACCCGTTTGTTTGTGTACGCAACTCTATCATCCCATTTTCGTCTCTTATAACCTCTAGAACGTCAGATTGGTTACTTTTGTGACTAACGCAGACACTGCAATCAAGATACGTTTCTCTCTTGAAGTTTGGGTATTCTTCGCTCAATTGGACCATCGACTTATTCTCCCTATTAACCGTTGCCTGCGCAAAATAGATACGCGGTAGAGCGAGAGCGTTTTCATATAAATAAAGTGGCACACGGTAGCGCGATACTGGTACGATGCGAATCAAATGTAAGTTCTTATGAGTGAGCGGTACTCCAGAAATTATATATTTGCCGGACATAGCACCTACTATATCGAGATGTCCGAGAAGTCGCGCTGTAATCTCTGGTGTAGTGAGTGATCTAGTTGCATCTTCTCCGCCATGAGTGCTGCCAATGAGATTCAGCACGTTGAGTAAACGAACGGGTACAAACGGATCGTATCCATCCACACTCGCGATACCCGCGTATTGATTCATGTTTGGCCACCCTGAAGAAAATTGGAGTTCGGCAGTGCCCTGCACCTCTTCTGTCGACAGAGTATATTGTGGCGGTATGTACGATTGAAGACCTTGAGAGAGCATGAACGGCATATATCGATATTGTCCAGTCTGTAAATCGGGCAATGCTTTCACTATTGGATTATGTAACGTAGCATCTATCGAACGAGTATTCGGCCACTGCACCATAAAGACAGTAAGAAATGTGACGACTGATAACACAAATCCTATGATTGAAAAATTCTTAGACGAGATCCTGCCCCGCGATACAAAACACAGCAATCCGATCGAAAAAAGCAGTATCAAAAATGGGAGATAGAACGCCGGTACTGAAAGCGATAGAGTATCACGCCATGCTTGAATACCTCGGTCGAGCGCGTCGCGATAATGAGTCGGATCTTTATATAGTCCAAAATGACCGTATACTGTAGAACTTAAGAGAATTTGTATTCCGTCCTTCAGAAAGACCCACGCGTTTCGACCCAGAACGTTAACTATCAATATCACCGAGGTGAGCGCCGTCACACAGATGACTAAGACTGAAGAAAAACGTTTTATGAAAGAAGATAGCGGATTGGTTCGTACGAAATCAAATCCATATGCCCCAAGACAGGCAAGGAACCACGCACCAAGATACATCCACCTATATGGGAACCGGAACAAGTCGAACACAGGAAGTTTTTGCATCAAGTAATATACAGGGGACCATTTCAAAGATGTAATGAAACAGAAGAAGAGGAACACCATGAACACCCGCATAATGCGCACATCATTGGACACTCGACCATCTCCAACACGTCGACGAAATAATTCTCGCATACCGACAAGTGCCAGTAGGAATAACAATGCTCCTACGTATAACGGTTTGCGACCACTCGAAAGATATGGGAAATAGAGATAGTCAGGAAATACAAATAAGAGAGTGTCGCCCGGTTCAACTGTTTTATATGTTGCTAGTTCATAAGAAACTCCTTCTGAACGCACAGTGAGTGGAGTAAATGTAAGCGCTGGAAGAATCGCGGGCAACCCTATGACAAATCCAATGGCGACAATCGCGATGCCGTAAGATGTCCATCGACATATGGTGCGTATATTTTTCTCAACCGGCAATATGGAGAAAAAATACCAAATATAAAAAATACCGAACACAAATAGCGTATAGATCGTAAACTGTGCATAGCCAGAAATGAACGCCCACCCTGTCGCGACTCCCATGAGAGAAATCCATAGCCATCGTTGCCGTTCCGTTTGAGCCTTGAAAAGACGGAGTCCTGCATAAAAAAGAAACGGCAAGAGAAATAAGCTGTTGGAGATGACGACATTAGAAAGATACCGCCAATTGAAAGCAATAATATATCCCATTCCAATAAGCAACGAAGCGAGACGAGACCGATTTAACTCTCTGCCAACACCGTAGGAAAACATCAAGACGAGCAGCAAATCAAGCGCGAGACGCAAATGATAAGCGGTGAATGTAGGCAGATGAAATAGAATCCAATTGACTGGATCGAAAAATCCTGCTGATTGACTTAAGTATGTCGGGAAGCCAAGAAAGATTGACGGATTCCATAGGAAAGAAGCGCGACTTAGGATTGCCTGATGATAAAAATCAAATACAGGATAATAGTAGAGTACGACATCCCCATCAATAAAAATACGTCCGAAGAACAAAAAAGGCGAAAGTGCTGCACCAAGCAAGACCAGCCAAAATACAAACAATGCGAGACGTGACGACTGTTCCACATACATGAAAAGTGCTGTTGTAATAGTTCGCAAAAACCTCATAGTAAGCACGGTTAGAATACAATGTGAATTGTATTGACGCAATTTAAATGAATTATCAGAATGTAGTAGAGTGTACGGTATGCTAATTTTTCTTACTGAAGTTCGAGGAACACTCTCCCGGATGTTAAAAAAATATTTGGAACATAGGGCGCGCAAAAAACTTAATCGGAACAAAGAAGTTGCTGCGATTCTCTCGAAGGCGACAACCTCGACAGGATGCGATTATACAGACTACCTTGCTCTCTACAACTATATTCGCATATATAAACCCGCAGAAATTCTAGAGCTCGGATCAGGACTTACCACCTCACTTATCGCCCAGGCGCTTAAAGAAAACGGTAGCGGACGGCTAACTTCTATGGAAGAAATTGAAAGATACTACCGAGAAACATTGAGGAGTATTCCTTCATATCTTAAACCTTTTGTAGATCTGCGACTGAGCTCTACTATCGAAGGACGATACGGACCTTTCTGTGGAGTAATGTATAAAGATATACCGGAGCGACCCTATGATTTTGTATTGATAGATGGGCCACACTACGATGCCGAAAAATCATTCAATCTCGATATTCTCAAAATCTTAGAGAAAACTGTGCACCCTCTCACCGCATATGTGGACTCTCGAACTGGTTCCTGCTTTATTTATCACCTAGTGCTTGGTGCCAAATTTTCATTCAGTTATCTTAGAAGATTAGGAGTAATTGATAGGGCTACTTCCAAAGACCTCAAAAACTATAAAAAAATAGTGGGCGACGCCATGCGACACAGGGAATTCAAAAGAAGATGGTGACGCAAGTACGTTTACGGCGTTTTCGAAGATACCCGTACTGAGCTGAACGTTCTGACAATAAAACGGAGAAATTGTCTAATAATGAGACGGTCATATTCATCTATGATTACAAAACTCTGCCAAGTAAGTTCAAACCCTGGCATAAGACGCTTCAGTGTAAGATATCGTTCCCAGACGTATAAATAATTTACGACAATGCTTGCGTATATAATACCAAATAGTCCGAAGAAATAGAGAAGCGGCGGCATGATGAGTATGGTGAGAAATAATTTGTAAACGGACGCAAAAAAAAGATTGCGTTGCGCCTGCAATGCGTAGAAAACTCCGGTAAATATCGCATCGAACGCGGTTGAAATAAGCATGATAAGCATGACCTGAAACAATGGTACCGCCGGCACATATTGAGGAAAAAACCATGCAATAAAAAATGGTGAGGATATGGCCGCCACTACGCTGACAACAATATAACCGAGCAATTCGTACTTCACCGATTTGGCTATGATGCGATAAAAACGACCCTTCATATGGATATACTGCGGAAACATCGGTTTAACAATCGAATCAAGCGGTACTAAAGACACCGTATGTCCTATGAGTCCTTGGACTACTGCGAAAATAGCAACCGCCTCTGTGCCCAAAAAGAATTTTATTATCCAGGGACGAATATTTTTACCAACGGTGCCAAGATAACTTGAAAAAATACCCCACTTCCCGTGGTGCCAGAGAAAATGAAAGGTGGAGTAATGTACTGCGCGCATTTTCCACAACAGAGGATCAATCCGGCTCATCGAGCCGACAATCGAGAAGAGTGCGAAAAGTTGGGAAAGCACGATCGCCAAAATAAGCCCTGCTGCAGTCATATTGAAAACGTAGAAAAAAAACATGAGCAAGAGCAGTTTCCATATCTCTTCCAGCATTGTTTGCATCGACTGCTGATTGAAGCGGAAGTATACACTCTGGAGTACGTGCGCAGTCGTTCGCATAGGCGACACCAAGAAGGAGAAGGAGATTATCTTAAAAAGAAGTGCCGCATCCTCCTTGCCATACCACACGGCAAGCATATCTCCTCCAATAAAAACTATCGCAAATATCACTACGGCAAACAATAATTGGAGCCGGAAAAATGAAAGGAGTAGACCTTTCATTCGTGGTAAATTTCCTCTTCCCCGCTCAATTCCCATATCAGCAATAACCGTTACATTGAGACCAGGGAGAAGAAAAAGAGAGAATAGTGGCACAGTAGTGATGACCAGTTCAGCAAAACCATACTCATACATGGTGAGGTGATTAAGTATGACGAAGATAGAAAAAAAACCGACTATCTTTATCAAGACCGTAGAGATTGCAAGCCATGCAGTCCCGCGACCGACAATGCTAGCAACAGAGGTTTCTTCCATAGAAAAGTAGCCGATTACCCGTACACGGTGTTAGTCAAAGACAATGCAAACTTAGTAAGCGGGTCGTATTTTTTCAGCGCAATGGTAGTTTTGACACCAAGAATGTATGGGTACTCTTCCGATGGCAATCCGCCTGCGAACTGTTGAGGACGCATTGCATAGATCATCTCAGGCGTAAGAGGGGTGCCTGCCGGGATATCCTGTGCGGCCATAAGCGACTTCCGGAACAAAGGTCGAAATACTGCCTCATCTTCTTGCAGTACTTTCGTCTTGTCCCCCATTCCTTTTTGTACTATCTCGCTCATAAGAACTGCATTCTGTTTGGCAGCGTCGGTCTGTATCGCATGGACATCGCGTACCAGCGCCGCAAATTCCGACGGAGTTTGGGACACTTTGTGGTCCGAACCAAATAGATTGCGCGAGATTGAAAAATGCTTTTCGAGCACAGTGGCACCAAGAGCAACCGCCGCGAGTGCAGCGTCGTTGGTTATCGAATGATCAGAGAATCCGACCGGTATAGTAAAACGCTCTTTAAAAAATTCGATTGTCCGCAAGTGAAGCTCTTCCGGAGGACAAGGGTATTTTGATACGCAGTGAAGCAAGGCGACCCTTTCATTTTTATCACGCACAAAATGCATCGCCTTTTCCACTTCTTCCAAAGTACTCATTCCTGAAGAAAGTAGGATCGGCTTACCGCTCATACGCAGATAATCTAAGAGAACGAAATCAAGAATATCTCCGGAACCTACCTTCCATAAATCAACACCGACCTCATCTAGCTTTTGTGCGGCCCCGCGACTCATCGGTGTTGAAAAGAAAACGATACCTTTCTCCTCGCAATGCGCTTTAAGCGGTTTCCAAAATCCTTCGAGCGGGGTGGCATCGGTATTGCGTGTTACCCAACGATACCTGTCACCACCTTTAAAATGAGGTGATTCGACAGCAAGATTCAATTGCTCATCTTCAACAGCATGGGTCTGAAACTTGATGGCGTCAGCTCCAGCAGACACCGCTTCGTCGACTAGCTGCTTAGCATTGTGCAGATATTGCTCTACCGGCTGAGCTTCCGCAGTTTGGATAAAACTCTTGCCTGCTTCGGCAATAATAAACACGCCATTTTCTATTTTCTCCCAGATATGTTCACTAGTCATGCTCTTTATTGTCATATAATACTATCAACCCAAAGAAGCGAAACGCCAGACAAACCAACCAAACGATAGTTCTTAGAGCGCAAAAGCATATAGATTTCGCTCTTCTGTGGCATATCGGGATTGAAATCGTTCGACTCAATGGCAATCACCTTCGGGCGCACCGACCAGTCATATGACCTCAATACATTCAAGTCATTCCCTTCGACATCGATATTGAGAAAACCGATTTTTTGAACATTATTCTCATGCACGATGCGTGAGAGAGATACAATGCGGCTCTCGACACTACCGAGATAGTGCAGCCACGATAATTTTTTATAGGCAGATGCGCTTTCAGCATTAAAGGTATTGTAGGCGCCGTCACTGAACATATGGTACGTACTGTTTCCTTCAGAGCCAACTCCGGCAGATATGAAAGTATCCCGAGGCCGGAGCAACGTATAGAGTAGTTTTAAATAATCATTAGGATCTACAACTAATCCAGACCACCCTTTCTTGTACAGTGCATAGGTGTTGGAATATAAAATTGGATGGTATGTGCCCACATCTATATAAGTACCTCGGGTATCCTTACTGAGCGACTGCACGATGAGATCCTCGCCAAATTGGCTATACGATTTTCGTACGCCCCGCCCGAGAAATAATTTAGCAACTGTCTTCAGGTACTCAATACTGGCACGTATCATTGAAAAAGAGACCTGATTAAGCATGGTTGTTTCCTGATACATTCGCTTCTATAAACCATATAATACGTCCAGCACGAGCGCGCCAGGAAGATGCTGCTGCCAGACGCTGTGCCGCTGCAGTCCGCGAAACTAGCTCTGTCCCGTGTGCGATCGTGTACTGTACTGCTCGCCCAAGGTCCTGCGCATTATCTGGCTCATAGAAAAAGACTTCATTTTCTGACACGATTTCTCGAATAGCAGGAGTACCGCTCGCGATGATAGGACGGCCCGTAGCCAAATATTCGAAGAGCTTCATGGGCGAAGTATACCGATAAGATTGTGCATCACGTTTCGTCCCAAGCACAATCAACGCATCGGCCGCCGCATACCAGAGCGGCATTTCATTGAACGGACGACTGCCTGCGAAGAAAAAATTAGCCGGTAGTGGTTCTTTGACTAATTTTTTGAAATCTTCTTTGTCGCCGCCGACTATCTGGAAACGGACCGCTGGTGTCACTAGCGCCGCCTTGGGCAGGATTTCCAAACCTTTCCACTCAAAAAAACGCCCGGCATAGAGAACGATATGAGCATCCTGCGGAAGTCCGAGCTGTGTGCGGGCTGCACCCTTCTCTATCTTGGGGAAAGCGGCAAGATCAACACCGTTCGGCTCGACAAGATATCGAGCCCGAGAGCGAGGAAAATTCTTTTGTAATTCCTCGACAATAATTTTGTTAATCGCGATGATACCCTGCACCTTTTTGAAAAGCATACGCTCCGCGACGCTTGAACATTTTACGTCATGCATTTCCGAAAAAATTGGTCGCCGTAAAAAGGCAAGCGCAGAAGACGAGAAAGTATCCAGATCGACCGTATAGAGCACGAAATACTCCCCCACTCTCTTTTTCTGCAAGAGGAAAGCAAGGTATGCCGCCATGAAGGATAGAGAAGCTATGACGTACCCAAAGCGCCCCCAACCATACCAATCAAGTGCTGGCAGACGCACGAGCGGAACCTCGACCCGCAAACCGTAATACTCGCGCAGCGAGCGCTGGTCGGTCGCACGCTGCGGAACGACCAGTGCCACCTCAACCCCTGACTCAATAAAAGCCTCGCACATCTTTGCTATCTGTATGCCATGCGCCTTCTCGGTCGGCATCCGCACATTGGCGACATAGTATAGCTTCATACTCGGTATAATCTCACAGACGGCAAGAAAGTGACAAACAGATTGGACTGGCTCGAGCTATATACTGAATTCAGAGCGATAGAGACGATACGCTCCATTTGTGTTTTGAGGATCAATTACTACTACAAAGTAGTAATTCCCCGGAACAGCTTCTGCTGTCCATGATATATCGCGCTTTGTCCACTTAGCGAGAGAGGCCATCGTAAACGATTGTTCGCCAAAATGTACTCCAACTTCCTTGAAGTCACCGTCGTTTGGGTACCATGCGGTATAGTATGCGACTACATCTAAATCGGGTAATACTTTCTCGCATGATCTGCAAGTAAGATTCTCAAGCGCGATATTGGCACTAATTGTATTACCACGTACATCAAAGTTAATTGCGGGCTGGAGAACAAAAGGCTCTTCGTATAGCTTTGCAGGCGGATCTGCTGCTGGGGATGAAGACGCTATTCCAGATGGTAAATCGACAGATGATGTTGCAACTGTCATCGTAGACAACAAATCGACTGCTGATGATGTTGCTGTTGTAGATGCAATGGGGGACACAGCACCTTCTGCATTTACCACAGACTGTGCTTGTGCGATTAAAAACGGAGAGGTAACAAGCAGCACCCCCACCACTACTTGTGCACGAAAGTTCATATTGCAATACTACCATTAATAATTTGACAACCTAGCTCGATATAGAACTTGTTGGGGTAGTCGGTGGTGGTGGAGGCTATGGTTTGGCGCATGCGGGCGGTGGTGTGATCGTAGAGGTAGGTAGAGGTTGCAGTGGTGACAACCTGGGTCAGGCGGTTGCGGTAATCGTAGGTGTAAGTGGTGGTTGCGGCACCGGTAAGGGTGAGGAGATTGCCGTTGGCGTCCATGGCGATTTCGGCGGCTTCAGCACATTTTATATTTCTTTCAGAACTTGCCGAGTTACCAACAGTCTCGTACATACTGGCTGGATTTGTTAAGAGATAGACGCATGGGTACGCGACGAACATCCTACGATACAGAAATTTATATTGAACAAATGGGTCCACAAGAATAGAGTTTCGCTATTAGAATGATGAGTAATCCTATCCCAATAATTAGGGATCGAGCATTAGTCGATGATTCGGTAATTTCCCGGAAGGAAGTTTCTTTTAATGAAAAAGGTGGTGCTTTCTTATTATGGACATAACCAATCCAGATCATCCAAAACGCAAGGATCGATAGAATTATCTGTCCCGATATTTCAAGTACTGTTATCATGGTATTCATTGTTATTTATTAAATGCTCTCTTTACCTCTTTTACAGCACTCTCTTGTGTGGAGGTAAGAGAAGAGACGCCGAAAGCATTAGCGACTCCCTTTATAGCTGACATCTGAAGTGGGGAGAAACCCGATATTGAGAACATCGAGCTTGCAGACTGCGAGTAATTGGTAGAAACCGATTGAGAATTCTGAAGAAATTTTGTTGATTGGGTCTGATTTAACTTTATTTGTGTCTTCGCTCTGCGGGTATTTGTTTGAACATTGGGTTGACGAAATCTATCAAGCAAATCAAGAGCGGCAGGAGCTAAGTTGAGAAACGCTTTTGCTCCAATGTCTGTGATTTGTGTTGCTGCTGTGCCAGTGACAGTGTTAAATCCAAGTTCAAATCTTGACTCAGAACGTTGCCTGTCCGTATAGTTCTTGGGGAATATGAAATCTCGACTCAAAACATCTCCGAAGCTCATCCCGAGATCAAAAGCACTATAAATCTGTGTTCCAACATAAAATGCTGCCCATAAGGCGCTCCTTCCTTCCGGGTCCTTCTTAATGAGCGGGTTATTTTCTGCGTAACTATAAGAATTTTGTGCTTGCGGGTTTGTGAGTACCGCCTTCCCATCTCTCGTCTGTCCAATCTCCCAAAACACCGGATCCTGACTCAAGAACTGCCCCCTCGACCCCTCATAGTAACGCGCATTCAGGTAAGACAGATTGGTCGAGTCAGTGAACTGTCCAATGAACTTCCTCTTCGAGTCCACACCTCCCGTACTTGAGTTGATTCTCGATGCTCCATAGGGATAATACTCGAGAGTTTGCATGACACTGCCAGCACTGTCAGTAACGATGTTTGTAGAGCCGAGGTGGTCAGGGTGGATGTAGGAGGTGGTGGAAGTGCCAGAGACAGTGCCATTTATGAGGAGTTGATCGATAGTGGCAACGAGAGTATCGCCCTGCCAGAGGTAGGCGGTGGTGGTGGCAGTCGTGGTGGCACCGTTTGTGGTTGAAGTGATGGAGTAGAACTTGTTGGGGTAGTCGGTGGTGGTGGAGGCTATGGTTTGGCGCATGCGGGCGGTGGTGTGATCGTAGAGGTAGGTAGAGGTTGCAGTGGTGACAGCCTGGGTCAGGCGGTTGCGGTAGTCGTAGGTGTAAGTGGTGGTGGAGGCGAGGCTGAGGCGACGGAGGTCGCAGGAGTGGATCATGTTACTAAGACACAGACTCCATTAGCGCTGACGTGAAATCGCACCTATGGAAACCCTTGGTATTTTGTTCAATACCCCATTTGCGAAAGACCATGAAAATTATACCTATTCGTATCAGGATGCACGCCCATACAATCTCGTAAATTTTTGCTGGTTCCATAATTACTTCTTATCTCTGTGCTAAAAGCTGATTTTATGCTCTCATTAGAGAGAAGGCGATTTTTAATAAAAATTATTGGTCAAACAAAACGCTATGGAAGTAGGGTGCCGCAAGTCAGACCGCAAGTCGCAAGTTTATTTGCGAGCAAAATAAGAAGAGTAACGCCACTCACAAATCCTATTGCGATGAACATAACTGGAAAACCTTCCGCAGCTTCTTCTGCATCTGCGTTCAATAAAGATTTAAGAGATGAACGCTTTGATCGTTTATTGGCGGAATAAGCCTTATATATAAGCCCCAGTGCAAGTATCACCCAGAAGATTTGTGCGATGATTTCAAGAGTTGGTGTCATAAGTCATTAATTATTTTGTAAACGCACGCTTAACCGACTGAATAGAACTCATCTGCTGCGCTGATAATGTAGTTGCACCGAAAGAGTTTGCTACGTTCATAACTGCTGATGATTGAGTATTGGTAAATCCTGCATTTCTTAATGCTGAATAGCTTGTTTGTACATTCATCATCGTGGCTTGCTGACTAGATTGTTGAGTAGTTATCTGTTGAATGGAAGGCTGATTACTTGAAGGATTTACATATTGTTTTGAGTTGGGATTCTGTGAGTTGTAATAAGTTGAAGCACGAATCTTATCGATTCCGTCAAGAATATCTGGTGCCAAAGTAAGGAATGCATCTTGCCACTTATTTAATCCAAATGAAGCAACAGTAGTAAGAGTATTGAAACCGAAATCGAAGTTTGCTCTGTTTCTTTCTATAGTCGAGTAGCTATTTCTAAACAAAAGATTAGCATTTAATACCTCCCCGATTGAGAAGCCTGCCGTGTATGCCCCATACGTCTGAATTCCATATAGTACAGCCGGAATGAATCCAAGTCTTCCTTCCGGGTCCTTCTTAATGAGCGGGTTATTTTCTGCGTAACTATAAGAATTTTGTGCTTGCGGGTTTGTGAGTACCGCCTTCCCATCTCTCGTCTGTCCAATCTCCCAAAACACCGGATGAATGGGGTCAGCCCCCTTTCTTTGGCCTGCCGACTGGGCGGAGAGATTGTTCCAGACCATACCTCTTAACCATACCACTCATCCACCGTTCTGAGCCGAAGGGAATGTTCTTTTCCGTGGATCGCTCAATCACCTCTTCTTCCGCTTCGGTTTGCGGTCCGTTCAACAACTTTAGATAGTTCATGGGTTCCTCAACTGGCCATGGTGAGAGGGATTTTTTCTGCTCTACGGTGCCGTATGTTCTCCTCCATGCGCTTCCCCATCGCCAAGCTTCAGCTTTTTGGACGAGGTTCGCTTTCTTGGCATTTCGTTCCACGTAACGCACAAGTGTCAGAAAATGCGAATCAGTTTGGCAGAGGAAGGATTTGTAACGGCCTTGATAGAGATGTCCATGGCCGACGGTTTTCGTCGCAACATGCCACCGCCTCGTATGGGCATTGGTGAGCCAACCCATGAAAGCCGACAGGTCGCCGTCTTCGCGCGGACAAAGGACGAGGTGCCAATGATTCGGCATGAGGCAGTACGCAAGCAGCCGCATGGAGAATTTCTCGACTGCTTCGTTGAGAGTAGTTTCAAAGAGCTGGTATTCGGCATCGGATTCAAAGATGGTTGAGCGGGCATTGGCGCGATTCAAAACGTGGTAGACTTGATTGCCGACGTCGGTACGGATGATACGTGCCATCCTGTTATATTAACATAAATGGTGACTGACCCCATTTCTTTTCAGGTTAAAGCGATATAAAAATATATTAGGCATATATTGATGAACAAACGTCACCACGAACATAATAATCGTATCATACACTGACGCTTCGCGCGTATAAATAAAACCTCTCGTCAGAGAATAAAAAGCGCACCCCTCAGGCGAGGGGTGCGGTGCTACGGAGGATGTGAGATGGTGGAGATTGCCCCATTGAGTGTTCATACAATGTGGCCGGACGACTCTGATTGAACGGGATGCCGAGCTTTTCGCGGACGTCTGCTTCAAGCTCGTTGCGGCGCTCCACTAAGGTCTTTGGATCCACTGAGTCCGTCCAGACATGGGAAGCATACCCATCTTCTGGATCTCCTTTATAGTAGTCCGCATCTTTCGTATAGTCGACCTCCTCTTGATAAAGACGATCACCGTTTTTACAGGTGTACACCCATACCGGCGTGCCGCCTTGCGATACCGCGAACGGTACCGCTTGGTCATAATACGGCGAGCCGGGATAGGGAGTTATGACCGATGCGTCGAAATCAAACGGCTTAACCTCGATGAGCCAATCGCGCGTTTGAGCGATCGTCTCTTCCGATTCACCAGGGTGCCCGAGAGACATCAAGGCTTTTACTTTGAGGCCGTGTCGATTCGCGATAGTCATACATCGAGTATTGTCCTCGAGTGTCGCGAGTTTCTGGATATTTTCCAGAATACGCGGCGAACCCGATTCAAACCCGATAAGTATCTGCCGAAAACCAGCTTCGAACATCGCCTGTGCTTGCTCGTCGGTAAATCGCTCGGATTTGATAAATCCGCGCAACTTCCATTCCACACCAAGTTCCTTCCCTGTCTTGGCGAGTTTTTGCATCAGATCGACCATCTTCGGATTCACATTGAGCTCATCGTCGTAGAACATAAAGCCTTGGTACCCGTACGTTCGGTACAAAAACTTTATCTCTTCAACGATACTCTCATCGCTTCGAGTGCGGATATTCCGCAACATAGGAGATGCTCGTCCTGCGCAAAAACCGCAATTATACGGACACCCGAGTTGCGCGATAAGCGACGTAGCCCGCACCCCATCAATGGAGTAGTGATAGCTATGCAGATCGATAAGATGCCGTGATGGAAACGGTGTCGCATCCAGTCGCGCATCGGTAAGGAACAGCGGAGACTTTCTGTCATCCGCATCGATCAACTTCGGAGCGTTTTCTTCTGCTGCGAGGAAAATAGTCTCTTCCCCGTCACCAGACACAATGACATCAAAGTTCGCTTCGAGCTGTCGATACGCGATATTTGCTCGACCGATTTTCTCATGTTTCTTCTCGTATTTGAGCGCCGCGACCACGAGTGTTGCGTGCGTGCCGCCGATGATGATGCGAGCGTCTTCCCTTACTGCGCGGATTGCTTTCGCGATCTGCACAGCTGCAGGGAATTGCGGAGTCGTCGCGGTAATACCGAAGCATCGTGTTGACGAATTCCGCACATGATCTTCCACAGCATCGGTAAAGTTTTTTATGCCGGAGAGGTCGAGCACCTCGACCGGCCATCGCGCTTCTTCCAGCATCGCTGCTACTTTCAGTGGACCGAGGAAAGCGAATACTCGCTCGTCCATAAGGAATGGAGAGGGAGGGATGATCAAACAGACCGAGCGTGCCAATCGTGCCATTTCAATATCCTTTCGTTATAGGGTATATAAGGAGCTCCAGCGGGAGTTTACCACTTTCTGTGTGATTTTGCTACGATTATCTTACTGAGGCAAGTAAGCGAGCAATTCCTTCATGACCGGTCGCATAAGCGCGTCAACGCGAAAATAATGAACATAAGCATCGCGCGCATTTCTCTGCATCTGCTCAAATTGCTCCGGTGAAATATTTTTATGAAATTCGGCTATCCGCTCGGGTAACTGTTTGATATCGCGAAAGTCGACCACGAGCGAAAAAGATGTGTAGTCTATTTTGTCGCTGAATGGAAAGTTACGCTCCGTATCCACTATAATGGGAATACGCCCCAGCGACAATATTTCAAAAAGTCTGGTCGAATTATTCGCGTCGCCACGCACATCAAGCGCATAATCACTTCCTAACACATTGTCTACGAATTCTGTGTGAAGTTTTTCCGCGGTATCGGTAGCGGTTTTACTGTGTCCGGAATACGAGCTCCGCACCAGAAAGTGCGATTCGACACAGGAAGAGCGTTTTAAAACATCTATCGCCTCTCGGCGGAAAAATACACCCTTTTTACGAGCTCCGTAGCGGCTGTTAAAAATACTCTTGATCCGCATTGGCAATTCTTTGATAAGAGCGCGCATCTCCTGCTCTGGCGTGAGCGCTGCCCACCCAGAGAATCCGACTATCGCCTTCCCACTTTTTTTCCGCATCTGCAATTGTCCGCCGCAGTAAACTTGAAGGAGGTCGTCCGCGTATGACGGAATAATTATCTCATTTCCTGCGCGAGAAAAACGATACCCACCATAGCGCAATACCAAAGTATTAGGAAGTGTTATTGGATATTCGATATCCCCTACTCCATCAATAAGAAGCAATTTCCCTTGTCTTTTTGCTTCTGCTACACACAATTCGATAAGGTCTGGCGCATGCCGCCGAGCAAGATTATGACTGTAGGGCATAAGCACCATATCCGCCGTTTTCGCGTCCTCAGTAATACTGTACCGTGTCGTGTCAAAACTATACCGCTCAAAAAGAGCGTGATGAAATGGCTGATGTCTTTTATCGAGACAATTCCCCCAAAAAGGATACAGAAGTGGTATGTGCTGCATTTCGCGCCGCCATGATGGATCAACAAAAAAAACTAGAGAGTCGGAAGTTGCCGCTAAAATTTTATGATTCATACGCCTTGTATAACTTTCAGTATCGCAGGAATGAGGCGTTGGAGCGAATGATTCCTACGAATAATGTGTACTCGGTCGTAACTGTCTCGAGTACGTTTGAGCGCTTCGACAATATCCCCGACGAAGATAAGCATCTTATGAGGAGTGTGTGCAGCGAGATTGGTATTTGATTTGGTTGTTATTTGCATGCCCCAGCTACTGCCACAACCATTGTTCCTCGGATAAACATGCATGTTCTTACTCCCGCACTGTTATATCCATCAAACTGTATTTTCCCCATTTTAATAGTTGTCGTGCCGTTTGTTTTTCCATCGTCATTTCCTAAATTCAACATCTCAGTTGCAGTGGTCGTTCCTATACTGACATGACTGCCAGTCGATATAGATATCGTAGACGTAGCGATAAGCGTGTTCGTACCGTTGTAATAAGGGATTTGCCCGCTCGTTCCAGTAATTGCTGTTATTGTGGATGTCCCATTTCCCTGCAGAAGTCCTGTTAATGTTCCTGCTCCGGTACCACCATACTGGACAGGAATCGCAGCACCATTCCACTTACCTTCCTTCACTGTACCAGTAGTATCTACCCTAAAGGCGTTTCCTGCCGTACCTATGGAGAAGAGCGAAAGCGGGCTGGTGGTCGCGATGCCGACATTACTGTTGAATATTGCATACTGTCCTGAGCGCCCGAAGGTCATGGTAGTGGCATTTATGGTACCGAAGTTAAGCGCACCACCGGTAATCGTATCGATCAATGAGCCAATCTGCATAAACAGATTTCCTGCAGTAAGCGTTATGTTTGAACCATCGTCGGAGAATAGTGAGTCACCAACGGTAGTTGAGGTGATGAATTTCGCAAGTCGGTTCGTTGTGCCAGAATTGCCATTAAATGGATACTGTAGCCCAGCTCCGCCATTGTAGAGAGAGGTAACTTCTGTTGAAGTCAAGACCCTAGACCACAGTCCTGTTTCGTCTGTTATTCCATCAATATACGAAGTGTAGTCAGGACTCTTGCTAATATAAAATGCTTTTGTTCCATCAGTTGGACTCTGTGTATGTGTCTGAGTTGAAACAAGACCTCCGTCAATATAAAATTTTGTTTCCTTTGTGGAGTTTAAAAATGTAACAACAAGATGTTTCCAAACTCCTGTACCAAGGTCTACTGGGTATGAGACGCCGGCACTGTTTAAAAATAGACGGAGACGAAGACCCCAAGGTGCTCCATTCTCATAATCAAAGTGATATTCAGCGATTGATTTAGAAACAAAAGCAAATGAAGTGTCACTCGCTGGTGCGGATTCTAATTTAACCCACGAGGAAATTGAAAAATCTCCTGTAACAGAAAGTGAGACGTTGTCTGCCATAGAAAGACTTTCGGAATTGGCACTCTCAAAATCAGCACCACTGTTAATTTTACCAATTCCCGATGCAGTAGTGCCATTATCAGTAAGATGGTTAGTTCCGTGAGAATCATTGCGAGTGACAACCTCGCTTCCGAAAGAGGTTTCATCTAGTTTCCAGTAGGATACAAGATTGTCGCTAAGCGCTGCATGAGATACGTTTGGGAACCAAAGAAAGGGTATTGAAAACATAATGGGTACTTTTTTCATAAACTCAGTCTAACACTGGCCCAATGGTTCAGATTGGGGCATGTTGATAGCTTTCTATCTGATAGCAGATGTCCTGTATGTGCTAAACAAACGTCGTATTTTGAGAGAAAGATTGTTCTTGAGCGCATCAATAAGTGCAACAGAAAAATCGACAGAAAAGGAGGTGGTAAAACTATTTCTTTAGGAACTGCAATAAGATCAAAAGGTGCACTTTCTCCGAAGAATAACCATGCGCGCGAGTGTCTGTCCACACCAAAGGAAATGTATGCGGTGCATTATTCCGTAGATCATGATCGTATGGTGGCTACCACCACTAAAGTCTCAATAAATTTGTCCGTGAAGTACGAGAGGAGCCAATATAGTACATTCAAAAATTTCTTTCTCAGACTTTCCTTGTGGGTATATCCCAAACTATATAGAAAACTAGTCTCGGATACCTGCATTCCATTCTTCTCGAGAAGCTTCTGCAACGTTTTGCTGTTGAAATAACACGTATGATCCGCGTTGACGGTCGGTTCTCGCTTGGTAAGCTTTTCAGTGATATTGAAAAGATTGAATGTGTTCGGCGTCGTGATGAGTAGACGGCCACCTGGTGCCAGATGTTTCTTGCAATTTGCAAGAAACAGTCCGGGATTGGAAAGATGCTCAATGAGGTCTCCGGCAAAAATAAGATCAAAGGTGGTTGGGAAAGAGAAATCCTCAGCGCCTGCAGCCTGGTAATGAGGATTGTGTACATACTGCCCAGAAAGCTTGAGGTCGACGCCATATATCTCACGCGCTTTCCCCTTTAGTAAGCCATGCGGCCAGTTGGCATTCCCCTCTTGTGTGCCCTGCCCCAAGAAACCGACATCGAGCACGCGATCAGTGTCTCGGACCTGACACATAAGCAGCCCTTTTTTATTGTAGTACATGAGTAAGTTGTTTACTGAGTTTCGCAAGACTATGCTTCTCGACCACATGCGCACGAGACTCCTCTTGGAGCACAGTATATTTTACCTCCGGAAGAGTGATGAGGCGCAAGAGCGCCGACGCAAGGTCCTGTGGATCATCCTGTTTTACTCGCCACGCCTGAAACGCAACATCTGAACACGCGACAACTGGCGTTCCACAAGCCATTGATTCGAGTACGGATTTATCAAAATGCCCCGGTGCTGCAAGATTAATCGAAATGCCATGGGCGCTGTATAGTGCTGAGGTTTCGGTGTTTGGAACAGGACCTTTAAAAGAAACTACACCTGAAGAAATAAGATCTGTAAACTTCTTGCGGAGCTCATTCGTGTACTCCGATTCTTCCGGCCCAACTATCGTAAGCGTTGCTGGTATTTCTATCCGCAGCAAACGCAGTGCCTCAAGCGCAATATGCACACGCTTGCTGCGCATGACGCGGCCTTGCATGTAGAGCGCATTTCGGTCGCGCGCAACCGGTTGTGGAGTGAAAAGTTCAGTATCAATGCCGACCGGCATTTGGCGTACATGCGCGAAACGAGCAGAAGCGGAGTACCATGAAGTAAAGAGTAGCTGGTGCGAGAAGTGCGCTGCCAGGAAAAACCGTAGACCTGCATGTGGGTGGTTATACCAGAGCGTGATGCGTTTCCCCCACAGGCGCCACAGACAACCACCAAGCATGATGTACTCGGGATTCATGTGTACAAAGACTGCGTCATAGTCACGTCGCAAACGCCAGATATATCTATAAAAATTCAGCACATATATTGCTCGTGATACACCTTTTTCTTTACCGAGCGAGTGTACACGCACGTTTGCGGGTAGATTATGCTTCCCTTCTTTAAGACAAATAACTTCGACTCGCTCGGTGTGTTTCGAAAATTCTTCTATCCATCGTACAAAAAATCCGAGGATAGGGTCCTTAATATCAACTACTTGAGTAACGATGAGTAATTTCATGGCAACTCAGAAAGCGAGCGAATAACTGGCCAACGCCCATCGCCCGAAGCTCCATCACGACGAATCTCAAACAGACGAATACTCGGGCAATGCTCCGAAACGCTCTCGAGCTCAATGGGTCTATCATCCGTGAAAATCTGGACCCCACCGTAACTTGCATGCCGCAGGGCGAGAAATGGACCTTTCGGCTCTTCGCCCACATACAGCGCCGACACTCTCGGAATGCCGAAAAGAGCGCTCGCAATCTTCATTCGTTGGAACTCCGGATTTCCGCGAGTCACGATAGCTGCCTCATTACCGAGCGTGCGCAGAAATTCCGGTACATCCGGATACACAAAACGTGAGAGCTCGCCAGCCGTAAACGAAAGAGCTCCGGACTCTGATAGTAAACCGAGCGTCTGCAGAATAGGCTCCTTGGAACCCTCAGTAAAGATATGTTCGGTTCCAGAGCGTGAACGCAGATACTCGATGAACGCGTTCGTATCGAATAGGGTACGGTCAAAGTCGAGGAAATACATCATAGGAGCGACATGAGTGCGTCCGCGAGCTTCGCCGGATCATGACGCAACAGAGAACGCGGCACTGGATCTTCCAGAACCGCAGGCACGACCGAGACAGATGCGAGCGCGAGCCGACGCACGCGAGAATCATCACCTAGATTGTCGATGACCGGCAGTTCCCCTTCTTTCGCATAGAGAGAGATCGTATCGGCAGGGAAATTGTTCTTACTAACAAGTATGATATCGACCCTACGTCCCGCATAACGCTCCACTTCTGCAACATGCTGCTGTGCCGAGTAACCTTCCGTCTGCCCTGCTTTCGTAAAAAGATTAAGCACGTAGGCAAGCTTTCCCGCAGATGCCACAATCGCTTTTTGCATGCCGTCAGGTAGAAGCGCCGCAATGGTTGAGGTATATAGGTCGCCCGGTCCAAGCACTATCATCTCAGCGTCCTTGATGGCCTCGCGTGCGGTATCTGAAATTATTTGTTTTTCAGCAAGCGCGAGCTCTTTGATGTGAGATCGGCCTGACACGCGACTATCGATAGCGTGTTCTCCTTCAATAGCGGTGCCGTCTTCGAGTGTCGCAAGAAGCCGTGAAGAATGTGCGGATACGGAGAGCACGCGACCCTTGATGCGAAGAATGTGTGAGGCTTCCTCAAGCGCTGCAGAATCAGAACCAAGCAATTGGGAAAGCGCTGTAATAAACAGATTGCCGAAGTTATGCCCGGCAACATCACCTTTCAAGAAACGGTAGGCAAAGAGCGCGCGCAGTATGGTGTCTTCTTCGGCGAGCGCGACAAGCGCTTGGCGCGCGTCCCCGGGCGGCAGGATCCCAAAGGCGTCACGCAGCCTCCCTGTCGAACCGCCATCATCCGCCGACGAGACGATAGCCGTAAGGTCGATGCTATCGAACCGACGCAAACCCGAGAGAACGACGAACGTACCCGTGCCACCTCCAATGGTAACGATTTTGCGCGAAGCAGGGGGCGGTCATGGAGAAAGAAGTCGAGCCAAGTCGGCGGCAATGCGTGCGGGCAGGTCGCCAACCGTTGCGAGATGTGTGCGCGCCGCGACTTCGGCGCGCATCGGGAGTTCTTGTTGGATTCTATTGTCTTCTATGACCTTGGTGATGTTGAGTGCGAGAGCTTTCGGGTCGGCCACTGGCACAACAAGAGCCTCTGCGCCATCCTTAAAAACTTCGCCCACTATGCCGACATCGGTCGTAATTATTGGGATTCTGGCAAGCGCCGCCTCGATAAGCGTGCGGCCATAACCTTCGTATGCGCTTGCTTGAACGAATACCTGTGCGCTTCCGAGAAGCGCCCGCGCGTCGGAGCGCTCTCCGAGGAAGATGACGTGCTTCCCGAGACCGAGAGAGCGCGCCGTCTGCTCAATCCGCGTGCGCTCGCGGCCCTTGCCGACAATAAAGAGTCCGGCCATCGGATAGTGCTTGATGATGAGTTTTAATGCCGCAAGGATGTCTTCGATACGCTTCTCCGGTTCGAGGCGGCCGATCGCAATGAGCGCGAACGTAAACGGATGCGCTGGCAGCAGCGCGCGCTCCGGTGCCTCGGTCGAGACCGTGATCGGGATGACCGACGGCTCAGGAATACGC